>Ga0265325_10000296_pt1 | contig 34888 bp, 25 predicted proteins | sample 41420metaG_FD_202090 | JGI IMG/M metagenome (GOLD analysis project Ga0265325, IMG submission 202090) | Rhizosphere microbial communities from Carex aquatilis grown in University of Washington, Seatle, WA, United States - 4-14-20 metaG | ecosystem: Host-associated > Plants > Roots > Rhizosphere... | reverse complement strand
GCTGGAGACGATTGGCTATTACACCAACGAACCCGGCAGCCAGGAGTACCCGCAGCCGCTCGGCGTGTTTTACCCCTCCGAAGGAAATTTCATCGGCGTGATCGGCAACGTCGGTTCCCGCGAGTTGGTGCGCGCCGTGATCGACTCATTCCGCCGGCACGGCCATTTTCCTTCCCAGGGGGGTGCGGTTCCGTCCGTCTTCCCAGGTGTCGGCTGGTCGGATCATTGGTCGTTCTGGCAAGAGGGTTACCCGGCTGCGATGATCACCGACACGGCTCCCTTCCGCTATCCCTATTACCACACGTCCGAGGACACGCCTGACAAACTCAATTTCGACCACATGGCCCGCGTCGTATCGGGCATTGCGGGGGTGATTGAGGACTATGCCCGGATTAAGTGAGTCCGCGCGATGGGCTCCAGCGATAGGCGACCTGCGAGTTCTTCGAAAAGAACTTCTCGGCCACAGTTGCGCCGCGCGCCTGAACGTACTCGTTGACGATCGAGAAGACCGTCGAATACGGGGCGTAGCGATCGCTCACCGGCCAGTTGCTGCCGTAGATCAACCGGTCGTCACCGAAGATTGCCCAGATACCATCCAGGGTCGGGCGATAGAAATCGACGTCGTCAGGAACTTTCGAGTCGCCAGACTTCGGTTTCGCGTGTTCGACCAGCGCCGAGACCTTGCAAAAAACATTCGCGTGTTTCGCGGCGGCGCGCATGGCGGCCATCCATTCCTTGGGAGCAGGGCCCCCGTCGACGTCGACGTTGGCCAAGTGGTTGATGACGATCGTCAGTTCCGGAGCTTTCTCGGCAAGCCGCGCGACTTCGACCGGCATCTCCGGGCCGCCGTTGACGTCGAGCTCCAACCCAATCTCGGCGAGACGACGAATATCGGCGACGAAATCGACTTGCTCCAGGCCAACGCGGAGGGTGTCTTGACCGATGCGGATGCCGCGAAAAATCTCGTTCGCCGCGAACTGCTTTAGGTGATCGGCAAACATCGGCTTGCCCGGAGTCAGGTTTCCCACGACGCCCACGATCGATGGATTCGTGATCGCCAACTTGAGCAGCCAGGCGTTGTCCTCCACCCACGGACTGGCCTCGACCACAACCGTTTTCGTAACGCCGAGCTTCGCCGCCTGCTCGAGGAAGTGCTTTGGCAGGACGGTGCGGTAGAGTGTCGAGTCGTCCTTACCAGGCCAGGGAACTCCTTCAGGTCGAGTCGGATCGTAGAAATGCGTGTGGCAATCGACGATCGGCTGCTGGTCGTCGGTTCGCGCAAGCAGTTCACGACCGGCCAGCAGACTGCCGGCCGCCAGGCCGACGCTCGACGCCAGGAATTCGCGACGCGATTGGTTCATCATTCGGTCCTATGGTTTCTCTTCTCGATCAGGAACATCGTTGAGCATACGCACCGCGAAAGAGAGACGCAACGAACTCCAGCCCAGGCACCGCTGGCTCGGACTGGGGCCTCCGCTCCGCCGAATCCGAGGGAATTCCACTGGACCGGCTCCAACTGGCAACCTAGAATTCCCCAGCAACCCGTCGTTGTGTTGATACACCGCCGGTACAACCCGTCTTGACGGCCGATGTACCGGTGGCAAATGCCACGCGACGGCCGATGCCGAGGCCATCACGACGATGGTCTCTTTTTATTGCCACCGGCCGTCGCCTAGCCGAAGTGCTCTTCGCGTTCGTCGGTCGCGGCGAGCTGGCCGATGCCGGGCGTGCGGGGCATCCAGGCGCTGGCTTGCCAGTTGTCGCCGCGCCGGTTCTCGGCGTAGATCTCAGGCAAGTCGAGCAGAAATCGCTCGGCCAGCGCCTGGACGAACGGTTCGTACATCGCGCGCAGCTCGTTGATCTTGCTTTCGACTTCCGGCCCTTCGTTGAGCGGCACGCCGGCCGCCGAGAGCGCGGAGCGAAGCTTTTGCCAGCCCTGGCACGAAAGGCGCTCGATCGGCACCTTGGGCGGCTTAGTCCGAATGACCAGCGCCAGGTCGACCGCCGCGTGCCGCGCCATCGCGAAGGTGAGCTGAGACTGGTAGAGATTGGCCCCCTTAACGCCAGCGAGCAACAAGGTGCAACTATCCAGAATCGTCGTCAGCGCGCCTAGCCACGACTGGTTGTCGTGCTGCGAGCGGTAAAAGCCAAGCATTGGGAACGAGAGATGGCTTTCAAGCAATTCGGCCGCCCAGCGCTCCAATTCGGCCAGGAAAGGGTCGAGCTCGTTCGGGTGGCGGGCTTGGGCCATCCGCAGCAGGAACTGCTCGGCGCTGGGGGGCGAGCCGGCCCGCGCGTCGAGCAGCGAAATCACTAACTCGCGGCGCGAGAACGCCTGGTAGAGCACCGGCAGATACCCGAGCATCGCAGCCAGGAAGCCGTAGCCCACGCCCGCCTCAACCACCGCCAGTATTCTTCCAGTGGGCTCGGTTGGTGTGACGTCGCCGAATCCAAGCGTGGAGAGGGTAACGCCGCTGAGGTAAAGGTATGAACCGAACCCAAGGGGTTCGCTCGTCGTCGATTCCAGCGGCACCTCCAGCCCCCAGCTAACCAGTGCAAAGCCGAAGACTAATCCGATCAACCAGTTGCCGAACAAACCGAGGAGTGACAACGGCCCAAAGACGCCCAGCATATTGGCGCGACGCCGGGGCCAAGGTATGCAGCAGGCGAGCCACCTCCAGACGGACCAGGTGACGAAGTAAAACGTTCGGGTTGGGCGAAACGCTCGTATCACGCGGCGCGGAAGAAGGATCGCCTCGAACGCGTCGAATAAAACCAGGCCGATCAGCAACAACCCGCACAGGGTCAGCACGATATGCATGAGTTTTTAGCCGTCCAAACGTTCGATGGTGTCTGCGTCCGGGGCACGCGACCAATTAAACGCATGCCACAAATCCAGTCACAGGCGTGCTCATTGCCATTTTCTCTTGAATTGGCGCAAGCGACGCCCGCCAGCATGCCATGCGAGGCGGAATCAGGCAAGAACGTGGCGTCATCGGGCAGCCTGTCTCATCGCCAATTCGGGGACTTTTGCTTGGTCGACCTCAGCCCGTGGCCGCGGCGCGCCGTCCCGGCCTGAAGCCGATCGGCAGCCGCGATGGCCCAAGCACATGAAGTGCCTTGCGCGGCTCCCATGGCTCGTCGCTTGCAAGCTCAAATTCCTTAACCCGCTCCAAGAAATCGGCCAGGGCGATCCGGGCCTCCAGGCGTGACAGCGGCGCGCCCAGGCAGGAGTGGATACCATACCCGAACGCAATGTGCGGATTGGGCTCGCGGGCAATGTCAAACCGGCCGGCGTCGGGGAATTGCCTGGGATCACGGTTGGCGGAGCCGATCATCGCGAGCACGAGCTTGCCCACCGGGATCACCTGGCCGTGCAGCTCGACATCGCGCCGGGTCGCACGGAGTATCCATTGAACTGGCGAGCGGTAGCGCAAGACCTCCTCGATCGCCTGGGGCAGGAGTTCGGGTGCCGCCTGCAGTTGAGCGAGCTGGTCCGGGTTTTCGACGAAGCACAAGAGCGCGTTGCTGATCAGGTTCGCGGTGGTCTCCTGACCGCCCACAAGCAGGAGCTGAACGAAGCCCAAGACCTCCTCCTGTGTCAGCCGTTCGCCGTCGACCTCGGCCTCGACGAGCCGCGTTAACAGGTCGTCCTGACGCGCAGCCCGACGCTCGGCGATCAAGTCCGGCAGGAAGGCCCGCATTTCAGCCGTGACGGCCCTGTACTCATTCACGTTAAGGGCCGCCTCCTCGTTTTTCGAGATGGTATTGGCGAGCTTGAGGATGACGTCGCTCCAGCGCTTGTACCGCGGCCAGTCGGCCGCGGGCACGCCAATCATCTCGGCGATCACAAGCATTGGCAACGGAACGGAAAAGTCGGCGGCCAGGTCCATCTCACCCCGCTCGATCGAGTCGTCGAGGAGTTGCCGCGAAAGCTCGCGGATGCGGGGCTCCAGGTTCGCAACCACCCGAGGGGTGAAGGCCTTGGAGATAATTGCGCGCAGCTTCGTGTGGCGCGGTGGGTCGAAGAAGATGAACCACTCCCCCGGGTTGCCGATGCCTGGCGCGTGCGACAGGTCGGAGCTGAAGGCGTCATGATCGACCAGTACCCGCTTGACCCCCTCGAAGTCGAGGACCATCCAAGAATCGAAGGGCGGCAGGAAGACGGGCGAGGCGCTCCGCATCTGGTCGTACGCGGGGTATGGGTTGCGACGCGTGTCATCGGAAAAAAAGTCCATCACGGCTCATGGCCTCCACTGGCCCATAATTGATACTATCGTGTGGATGCGAGGTCAAACACCCAATGCCGTCCTGCTCGCTGCCTTCGGCAGCGAGCAGGACGGCGGACGTGGGGGAAAGCAGAAGAACAGGTGGGGCAGGCTGTTTTTAGCGGCCAACGTGAGGCTCCATCGGGCAAGCCGATGGCATCTGTTCAAGCAGCCACTTATTGCTGGAAGCCGTCTTCCGGCCGGGTTTTCAGATTGTGCTGATATTCATTCACAACGACACGTTCCCTTGTGCGCGCGGAATGCAGGGCCGCCTCCAACACGAGCAGATCGCCAAACGCTTTTTCCGGCGTCGAGTACATGCTTTCCTGACCGCGCACCGCCGCCAGGAAGTTCCGCCATTGCTTACGGTATCCGCGGTCGTGTGATTCGGCCGACCAGCTCGACCGCACGCCGTCGGGCCCGGTCCATTCGACCTTGCCCTCGGTGAGCCAAACCGTGCCAAGGCTGCCGTAGGCGATCAATTCGAAGCCCGACTCCCGATCGGTCTGGGCCGTGTAACACGTCAGGTAGTTGCCTGGCGCGCCGCCGGCCAGCGTGAGTTGCATGGCCAGGCCGTCGGGTCCCGATGTCGCGGGGCTGTTGCTCATCAACTGGGCGTAGACCTCCTCGATTTCGCCAAGAATCTCCCGGAGCCCTGCGACCGCATGCACTCCGGCATCCACGACCAGGCCACCCGGGTGCCGAGCGGCCTGCCGCCAGGCCTTTTCCATGTAGACCCTGCGGACCTCTTTGAGCAAATCGAACACCGACGTCACCTGGAAACACTTCACGGAACCAATCGCGCCCGATTCAATAATGCGTCGGGCCTGCGAGATGTCGTCGCGGTAGCGGAAGTTCTCGGCAATGGCCACGACTCGATCCGAGCGTTCGCAGGCAGCCAGCACCCGGCGTGCCTCCGCCACGCTGGCCGAGATCGGTTTTTCCGCCAGCACGTGTTTGCCGGCCTCCACGGCCTCGATCAAGAACGCCGCGTTATGCTCGATGGGAACGGCAATCAAGACGGCTTCGATCCGCGGATCGGCAAGTAGATCGCGGTAATCAGCGTAGTACCGGCCCACGCCATGCTCGGCCGCAAAAGTGCGGGCATTCTCGAACGAATGGCTCCAGACGCCCGCCAGCTCGACCTCGCCGTGCAATTCGGTCAGGGGCGGCAGATGGAGCTTCTCGACGGCGGCACCGGCGCCCAGCAAGCCGAGTTTCAAGGGTAAATTCGCCACGGATATGTTACCGGGTCAGGAAAGCAGTTCGCTGACGATGTTGCGATCTACCAAATGCGTCGCCCGTCCCGCCTTCGCTGGATTTCGGCGGGCGCCTCACTCAGTATACGTCCAGAGCGAATGCTGAACAGGCTGTGAACGGCCGCCTCCGGCAGTTTCAAAAGATGCCACCGGCTTGCCCGCGACCCACTGCGCGGGCAAGCCGGTGGCATCATTTGATCGATCCTAGCCTTTAACCGGGCCGTTGTTATTTAAGGGGGCTGCGTATCTAGAAGTAAACGTGAATCTCCAGGGGATAAGCCCCTGGCCCTCAATAACGCTGCGTCAGTGGCTCAAGGCGAGAATCGCGTACGCAGTCGCGGCGTCCGACATGAATCGACCGATGTGGGTCGTCGGGTCGCGAGCTTTGTTGACCGAGTTCGCGGGCCAGTCGCCTGTCGGCCTTTGGTTTGCCCGCAGCCAGTCGAGCCCCTGCGCGATCTTCGGATCGGCTTTCGAAACACCGACGATCTGCAGCACGTGGAGCACAAAGGCGGTGGCGTAACCGTCGGACGCCGTATCCTGGGGCGTGCCGTCGTTCCGAGCGAAGGCGCCAAGTGATGCGAGCCGCCAGCCACCGTCCGACTGTTGTATTTCGAGTAGTTCACGGATAACGGTCTGGCGCTCGTCTGGCGTCAAGAGGCCATCGAGCCCCTTCGAGGCCCACAACAGCCAGGCCTGGTTGAACGGGTTCTGCCGCGCGCGGTGGATCTTGAGGTAGTTCCGCAGTAACGACACACTCTGGTCGAGGTCGGCATCGGAGCCGGGCGTGTAATAGCCGGGGGCCGTGGTGACGGCGATCGCCGCCAGCGCGGCCCCGAAATACCTCCCTTCGCCCGCCTCCCACGGATCAAGTCCGAAATTGAGCCATTCCCACGAACCCTGTTCAGCTCCCTCATGCACTTGGGCTTGCCACAGGTTTGCCAGGGCCAGCCGGGTTGAATCGCTCGGCGAACTGCGCTCCTGGTAGTGATCGTCAAAGGCGAAAATGACGGCGTTCAGCACCGCCTCGGTACCCCACGATTCCTTCTTCTTCTGTTCGTCGGAGTCGTAGAGCAACCGGAATTTTTGGGAATCAAGTTCTTGCCAGTGCTCGACACGCATTTTCGTTTGGGCCAGGAGCTTCATTTCGTCATCGGTTGGCTCGCGCGTGCCGGTGAGTTTGCGCAGGGCGGGCCTGGCAAGCGCGTAGGGGGCCATGGTGTGGCACGAAACGCACGTCGACTTCGTTTCCGCATCACCTCGGTCGGCGGAGGTGAATGCAAACCAGGCTTGTACCCGCTCATCGAGGTACTGGCCCGCTGACTTTTTCTTCCAACCCTCGGCATCGCCCTCTGCCAAGGCCAATCCGACGGTCGAGCTCATGGCCAGCACGACCAGGAGCAAGTTCTGATAGAGATAGAAATGAGAGGATCGCATCGAAATAGCTCCTGATCCAGCGATTGGGAACCTTCTGAATGAATGGGGCCCGAGTCACTCCTGCAGGCATTTGTATGGCAGGTTGAAAACCTACCCCACGATGCTGGCCGCGTCGCTACGCTAACACGCCCGTCACCACGTTCCCATGCACGTCGGTCAGCCGGTAGTCGCGGCCGGCGTGGCGGAAGGTGAGGCGCTCGTGGTCGAAGCCCATCAGGTGCAGGATTGTGGCGTGGAAGTCGTGAACATGGACTGGTGACTCGACGGCGCGCAGGCCGTGCTCGTCGGTGGCGCCGTAAACGGTTCCCCCGTTCACTCCCGCGCCGGCCAGCCATGAACTGAAGGCCCAAGGATGGTGCTCGCGGCCCTTGGCATCGGCACTGTTGTTGAAAGGTGTGCGGCCGAATTCGGTGGTCCACACGACCAGCGTGTCGTCGAGCATGCCACGGCGCTTGAGGTCGCGCAGCAGCGAGGCGATCGGCTGATCGACGTTTTTTGCCAGCCGGGCATGGTCCATCATATCGCCGTGCGAGTCCCAGTTGCCTGATGAGCCGGTATCGATCAGTTCGATGAAGCGCACCCCGCGTTCGGCCAGGCGGCGCGCCGCAAGGCACTGCCAACCGAAGCCATTGGTCTGACCACGCGCCAGATTGTACGCGGCGAGCGTGGCGTCGCTTTCGGTGCCGAAATCGAAGGCCTCCGGCACGGCCATCTGCATGCCAAAGGCCGTTTCGAACGACCGCAGCCGGGCCGCCAGCAACCCGTCGCCCTGTCGTGAGGCGAGGTGACTTTCGTCGAGCGAGCGAAGCGCGGCGAGCTCCAACGCTTGACGGTCGGTGGGAACGCGCGGCTGAATATTCGCCACCGGCGTCGCTCCGGGCACGACGAGTGTGCCCTGGTGCGCGCCGGGCAGGAAATCGCTGGCATAGACCTGCGTGCCGGCATAGGTTTGCGCGGGCGCGAGCACGACAAACGAGGGCAGATTGCGGTTGGGCGAGCCCAGGCCATAGCTGACCCACGAGCCGATGCTCGGCCGCGACTGCGTGAACGAGCCCGTGTGCATGCCCAGCGTGGCGTTGTAATGGTTCGAGTGCGACGTGTGCATCGAACGGATCAGCGCGATGTCGTCGACACACCCCGCGATGTGGGGAAATAGGGTGCTGATTTCGGTGCGGCATTCGCCATGCGGCGCAAACTCCCACTGAGGGCGCTTGAGGAAGATTCGCTCGTAGCCCGCGCGGTCCTTGATCTCCGGGTGGTCGAGCTTCAGTTCCTTGCCGTGGTCGCGAAACAGGGCCGGCTTGGGATCGAACGAATCGACGTGCGAAACGCCGCCGGTCATGAAGAGAAAAATCACCCGCTTGGCCCTGGCCGGAAAATGCGGCGGGCGCACGGTGAGCGGATCACCCTCGTCGGCCAGCAACTGCCGTACTATGCCTGGAAAAAGCGAGGTCCCCACGACGGCGGAGTTGAGAAAGTGGCGGCGGGAGCAACTTTGGCAGGAGCCCATGTCATTTAATCCAGGTGGATAAATTCGTTGCCGGCCAGCAGCACACGGACACAGCCGGACCACTTTTCTTCGAGAGTTCCGGGATACGCCGCGAGGAAACGCGCGGCCCATTCCTGTTCGCCTGGGGTGGGTTCGCGCTGAAGCGCGACGCCGAAGGCACGGCGCAAGCGGTCCTCGTCGCCGGGCAGGCCCAAAAGTGACCCAGCCAGCCGGGCGGCTTGCGCGTGGAAGAACGGATCGTTGAGAAAGAACAGCGCCTGCGTTGGCGCGGTCGTGGTTTGCCGGTCCGCGATGCTGGCATTCGGATCGGCCCCGTCGAACAGCGAAAGGAAAGGATGACGCCGCTGGCGCTGCACCATCTGGTAGGCGGTGCGTTTGTCGTTGTCGTAAACGGCGCTAAACGGGTTGTGCTGCGTGAAGGTCCAGGTCGATTCCGCTGGGAAGGGGTGCGCCTCGCCGGGCGTCGGATCGAGGTTGCCGCCGGCGACCAGCAGGCTGTCGCGTAGTTCCTCGGCCGACAATCGACGACGGTTGAAGTGTGCCAGCAAGCGGTTCTCGGGATCGGCCTGCATGCTGGTTTCACCGGCGGCGCTCGCGCGTTGGTAGGCGGCGCTGGTCATGATGAGCCGATGCAAGGCTTTGAGATGTCGCCCCTCTTTTTCGAATTGCGCGCACAGCCAGTCGAGCAGTTCGGCGTGCGTGGGCCGCTGGCCGCGCGATCCAAAATCGTTCGGCGTGCCGACCAGCCCCTTGCCGAAATGACCTTGCCAGACGCGGTTCACGATCACGCGGGAGCTGAGTGGATTGCGGACGATCCACTCGGCGAGCTCGCGACGGCCGCTGCCCGCACCGGGCGGAACGAGATCGCCTCCAAAAACCGTCAGCCAGTGCCGCGACACCTCGTCGCCGGGCTTTTCGGGATCGCCGCGCTGGTGCAAGCGAACATTCGTTGCCTCGGCCTCGACCACCGCGAAGGCCACGGGCGCGACCGGCTCGGGACCCAATTCGGCGTCGCGCCGACGGACGATTTCGGCACGTTCGCTGGCCAGCCCGCCGGTGCCGGCCAGTGCGGCACCCACATCGGCTGATGCAACGTGTTGCAGGCTGAATGCGACGCCGTCGCCGCCGGCGGGATGGATGTCGCCCACGCTCCCCGTGACGGCAACCACGCCGTCGAACGGGCTAAGCCAGGCCACGGCCACCGGCCCTCGCGGACCGGGATGCACGAAAAACGAGCGCGGTGGCAGCGTCGTCCAAACGGAGACCGGTTGATCGGCCGAGTTGACGAAGACCGACGGCGTGTCGCCGTTGCGCCAGGCTTTGATTTCGCCATGGCCTTCGACCGCCGCGAGCTTCTCGTTGAGGAACGCCGGCCCATCGGCCATATCAAGAAAGCACCATTGGGCGATTGGCTCGCGGGCGTCGACAGGCGAGGTAGCGACAGTCAACGTAGCGTCCGTCGACGTAGCGGCATGCGGATTGCCGGCGAGCAGCGTCTGAATGAGATCGGCGACGCTCCAACGGCGACCGCCGCCGCCGACCTCGGCGATTTCCCATTCCACTCGGGTGCTATCGGCGCCGTGGCTGCCTCGCGGCGATACCAGCAGCATCAGGATTTCACCCTTGCGGACCCTGATGCCGTCGAGAGGCTCCTTTTGCCCCTCGCCAAGGCTCACCGAGCCGCCTTCGGCAACATCGGCGGCGGCCAGCACGCGATTTGCCGTGGCCATGCCATGCGCCATCCGCTCGCGCGCGCTCTGCGTTTGGGCCGCGATTTCGTTCAGCCGAAGATCGCTCTCGGCCATGCGTTCGCGCCAGGGGCGTTTCAGCGCCTCGGCTTCCGCCGCCGTGAGCATGGCAACCAGATCGCGAGGCTGGCCCTTGGCCTCGCAACCGGCAAACGAGAAGCGGCTGCTCGCGAAGATACCATACAGCGCGTAGTAGTCTTCGTTCGACACGGGATCGTACTTGTGATCGTGGCAACGGGCGCAGGCGATCGTCAGCCCGAGGAAGGCTTTGCCGAGGTTGTCGATCACGTCTTCGTGCATGAGATGCGCATCCTTGTCGCTGTCGTGCCCGAAGCGGCGGGCAAGCGCGAGGTAGCCGGTGGCGATGATGCCCTCGGTGTGCGCGGCGCCGGTTTGGCTAGACCGCAACACATCGCCGGCAAGCTGCAGGCGCACGAATTCGTCGAACGGCAGGTCGCGGTTGAAGGCGTCGAAGACCCAGTTGCGATAACGCCACATGTGCGGCAACGGCCGATCGGTGTTCTCGCCGGCCGTATCGGCATAACGGACCACGTCGAGCCAATGGCGGCCCCAGGCTTCGCCGTAACGCGGACTATCGAGTAGACGCTCGACGACCTTGGCGTACGCATCGGGCGATGCGTCATCGACGTAGGCCTCGACGTCCTGAGGCGTCGGCGGCAGCCCCGTCAGGTCATACGTCGCGCGACGGATGAGCGTGCGTCGATCAGCCATCGGCGCCGGCGCCAACTCGGTGCCTTCGAGCCGCGCCAGGATAAAAGAGTCGATTTCGTTGTAAACGACGGCGGCAGGGGCTTTCACCGCCGGCACGGGTGGTTCGGCGATCGGTTGAAACGCCCACCAGCTCTTTGACTCGGATTCGGTCATTCCGCCAATGTGTGCCGCGGAAACTCGCGGGTCCGTTGCGCCCCGGCGCACCCACTCGCCGAGCGCTGCGATCTCAGCGACGGAGAGCTTGCCACCCCCCGTCTCCGGCGGCATCGCCAGATCCGGCTCGGTGTAGCTGACGGCCTTGATGAGCACCGACTCGTCCGGCTTTCCCGGTACGATGGCGGGACCCGAATCACCCCCTTTTTCCCAACCCGCTCGCGTATCCAGCGCCAGCCCGCCGCTGGTCTTTTTTCCGCTGTGGCACTCGAAACAACGCGCAATAAGCAACGGCCGAATCTTCGATTCGAAAAACGCAGCGTCGTCGTCGGCCGCGAAGAGCGTAGTGCAGCCGCACAACACGATGGCTATGAATGTCGTTCGACTCATGCTAATTCTCAAGCCACCGTACCCATCCCTCATGACCATACCCGCCTTCAGCCAATCGGGTCAATCGCGTCGCTCCTGCACCGGGAACTTCATGCCGGCCGGACTGGGCGGCACCTGGTCGATTTTGAGCTTCGGCGATTTGGCATAGGGCTTGTACAACGGGTCGCCGATCAACACGGTCATCCAACTGACAAACATCTCCGTCCGCCAGTAGGTCTCGACCAACGTGTACTCGCCGCTCACCAAGGTGCCAAAAAACTCGGCCGGCTTGGGGAAACCAATCGTGTACGGCTCGGCCACAGGTCCCAGCGTCGCCGCGGCCCCATGTTCCAGCAGGTTCTTGCACCAAAGGGTCGACTTGGAATCGCGCAGTGTCACCGCCTCGGAGCTCGCCAGATGCCAGGCCACCGCGCCCGGCACGAACCGGCAGCAATCGACGTAATTGGCCAGCGAGTACCAACCGCAGTAAAGGGCACAGTCGGCGCACGAACCAGGAGCAAACAGCTCCGGCTTGTCATCGAGCGTGACCGCCATTTTGCCCGTCGTTTCCAGTAGTTTGGCCGCTTCGCGCATCGACTCGTCGTAGCCGCCATAGCCGAAACCCCCTTCGGCCGCGTTGAACGCGATGCCGCGAGCATCGACGTACACCTTGCCATCCAAACCTTGGGCCTCGACTTCGATGGCCTGATCGATGAGTCGCCGCAGCACCTCGATGTTCGGGGCGTCGAGCCGGCAGGTCATCAGCACGGGCGGATTATCTTGGCGCGCCTTGTCCGGCAACTGGAAATAGAGCAGGTTAAGCTGGAAACGGCGCAGCTCGTAGGCATCGAACCAGAGGAGCGCCAGCTCGCTATCGACGGCGGCGTGGCTCTCGTCGTGGGCGAGGAAACGCCGCCGCTCGTCGAGCGCGCGAACCTGGCTCTCAACCTCGGCCCGGTCCTTGCGCTTCGCCGCCAGTTCCTCGGTCGCCGCCAGTTCCTCGGTCGCCGATGGTTCCGCCGCGTCCTTTGCTTTGGCCTCCAGGGCCTTGATCGCTTCGTCAAGTTCACCGCGCTTCTTTTCCAGCGGCTCGAGGTCTTTGCGAAGCTTGTCGATTTCGGCCCGTTCCTCCTCGTTCGCCTCCTGGCCGCCGACGCGCAGCGGTACACCAAAGACGGTCAATAACACCTTGACCTGGTCGCGTTTTTCCTTGAGCCGCTCGCGCAGCGGACCGGCGAGCCTGGCATCATAATCGCCGCGGCTGATGTCCTCGCCCACCGGCAGATCGAGCGCGATCACATGCTCGCCCGGCACGCCGCGCTTCGCGCAATAATGCTCGGCGACGGCCGCCGACTCGGGCACGTTGCTGTTGACGACGATATAAACGTCGTCCGGCCCAAGCGCCAATGCGTTTGCCGAGGCAGACAGGGAGGCCACGATCACAAGCACGGTCTTCGTCATACGGCGGGTCTTTCGAATTGGATTGGCTCGCAACTACCAGCCAATGCGCTAAAGCTGGTGGCAGAAGGAAGGCATCGCGAATCGAACCCCACATTGCAACCCGGCTCGTGCCATATATGGCCGCCTTCAGTATAACTCCTCGCATACGTGCCTCACAGCCCCGGCCAGCGGTGCTCCGAACGCAGCAGGCGTCTCCTGTTGCGTCCGCGGCAAAAACTCCTGCGTCTCCTCGACCCCCAGAGGAAGCAGCCATGGACGGTCGATTGGAAACCGCGCCGACTGCGCCCGGCGGGGCGGGTGGTTGGCGATTAAGACCGCGTTCGCCTGATATGGCCATCACGCCGCGTTCCGTCGCGCCACTCCGCCATGACGCCGGATGAACCCTTAGACTTGCTCGCCTCCCGCGTTCGAGTATTCTCATGGTCAGCATCCTGGCGTGATGCTGGATCGGACAGAACAGGAACTGCCAGCTTATGATTCCGAACTGCCTCAAGATCGCCCTAATAGTATCCCTGGGTATTTGGGCCGAGGCGACAAGGGCCGAGGACCATGTTCTCGATTCAATGGACAGCCTGCGGCTGCAAGTCCCGGCGGACAAGGCCAAAGCCGAATTGGTTGAAGGCAAGCTAGGAAAGGCCGTGAGGCTTGCCTTCGCTGATGATTGCAAGAACGTCTACGTGCAGACGCGCTGCGCCGGCAAGCCCGCGTGGGACCAAATGGCGGGCTTTTCGTTCTGGGTCAAAGGCGACGGCTCCGATCATCTTGGCGGGATCGAGATCATCTTCAATGGCGATTATTCGCTCCGATATGCCTGTGCATTTCCGATCGACGGCACCGAATGGCGCAAGGTTGTTGTTGCATGGGGCGACCTCTTGCCCGAAACGGCCAACGCGGCGGCACTCGCCATCGACGCGTGGCGGGGCAACGCGCCTTCGAAACTCGGCGCCATCTGGTTCGGCAAGTGGTGGTACTGGCGCGACTATTCCGCCCACTCGTACACGATCGACGACTTGCGGTTGGAACCGGCGCTGCCAGCCGACGAAACCGATTTTCGTCCGGTCGGCGATCCACTGGCGCGCGTGCGCGCAAAGCTCGACCGCCACGACCCAATCGCGATCGTGCTCATGGGCGATTCACTCACCGACACACAGCACTGGGCCAACCGTGAGCATAACTGGCCGGCCATGCTCAAGGCGAAGCTCGCCGCGGCTCACGGGGCCGAGATCAGCCTCGTGAATTCTGCTTTGGGCGGCACTGAACTGCGGCAAAACCTCGTGCTCATTCCACGCTGGTCGAGCAAGCACGCCGACGCCGACCTCGTGATCGTTTGCTTTGGCGGGAACGATTGGTCGGCGGGCATGCGCGGGGCGGCTTTTGAAGAAGCCAACCGAGATGCCATCGACCGGATTCGCCGCGCAACCGGCGGCCGGGCTGGAGTGATGCTTTGTACGACATGCCCCAGCGTCGAACGCTGGGACACCATGGCGGAGCTCTCGGTCGCATGTCGCAACGCTGCCAAAGCCGCCAACTCCGCACTGGCCGACATCGACGCCGCCTTCCACGAGGCGGCAGCCAGCCAAAAGGAAAGGGAACAACTCTTCGTCGACGATAAGACCCACCTCAGCAAGGCCGGACACGAGCTGTTCGCCGAAACCGTATGGAAGGCGATCGAAGGCGAATGAAACTTCGGGCGCGCGGAAGCAGAAGATGCATTCTTTGTGCATGCGTGTTGTTCTCGGCCGCGCGGGCGCCGGCAGAGGTCGATTGGCAGCCCGATCATACCTGGGTCTTCGCCGTCGGCATCTTGCAATGGCGTCACCCCGACGAATGGCCGTCGATGACGGGTGCCAAGGCCAACCGGCGCGACGTGAAGCTCGTCGATCACTTTCGCAAGGCCGGTGTCGCGGACGAGCGGATCGTGTACTTGCAAGACCAGGCGGCGACGCGGAAGCAAATCGAGTCGTCGTTGACGGCCCATCTGTCGAAGACGCGGCCAGGCGACATGTTCGTGCTTTACTTTACGGGTCATGGCTTTCGCGACCACACCAGCGGCCAGGTGCATTTCGCCAACTACGACGCCGTGGATGGCGACAGCGCTTGGTCCGTCCGCTCGATATTCGAGACCTTGGAGACGCACTTTCGCGGCAAGCGGGTGCTGCTCCTGGCCGATTGTTGTTTCTCGGGCGGCCTGGCCGACGAGGCGCGCCGGCATCGCGGCAAGCTCGCCTGCGCCTGCCTCTGCTCGGCTTTCTCGCACAACGGCTCAACCGGCGCTTGGACCTTTACCGACACGCTGCTGGCCGGGTTCGGCGGCGACAAGTTGGTTGATATCGACGACGACGGCCACGTCGCGCTCGACGAGCTTGCCCACTATGCCGAGCTCGAAATGGCGTTCAGCGAACGGCAAAAGTCGGTATTCGCGGCGACGAACCAGTTTCCTCCCAAGCTCAAACTGGCCGATGCCAAAGGCCAGCGGCGGCCACGCGTGGGCGAGCGTCTCGAGGCCGAATGGCGTGGAAGCTGGTACCGGGCGAAGATCATCGACGTCAAGGGGCAGAAGTGCAAGATCCATTACGTTGGTGACGCCAATTCCTGGGACGAATGGGTCGGGAGCGACCGCTTGCGGCCGTTCAAGCCGCCGGCGTACGCCGTGGGGAAAAAGGTCCAAGTGCGGTGGGGCGGCGATCACAAATGGTACCCGGGCACCATCCGCAAGAGCTGGTACGGCTTGCACCTGGTCCATTACGACAAAGACTCGGCCGAGTGGGACGAATGGGTCGGCCCCGATGCGATCAAGGTAAGAAAGTGATCTCTGTGACCCGAGACGGTTCCTCTTTGCTGCCCATGCATCCGTACCGGGAAGTACGGAAGTAGCCGTCCTTCACATCGCCGTCGGTAGTCCAATTCCCATCAAGGTCTGCAAGAGTCGCCCGTCTTCGGTGTAGAGCTTGACTGCTTCGTCGTCCGCCGACCAGAACGCACGGACGCTATCGTATCGATATTGCCGACCCAGGAAGCGGCTGCCCCGAATCAGGATGGTTTCCTTGCATGGCGAGGGCGCATGGCCAAGTTCGGCCACGGCACTGTCGATGACGAGACGGATCGCTTTTGAATTCATAGCGGGTTACTCCAAGTTGCTTATTAAACCATCTTGATCGGCCAGAGCCCCTGCCGCAATAAAACACGTGTGGCAATAAAAAAAGCCGCCGTCACTGACAGCGGCTCTTGGAGGCGGTGGTTGCCATCCAGGCCCATTATCCCTTGGCCGTCACGTTCAGTACCTACAAACCGGACGTGACGGTTTACCCTTTCAATCGACACAAACCTGATTGGCAAATCAGGCAATATCTCGCCGCCATTGGCGATCCGGCTGCAAGCTTTACTCAAGTTGCCCAGGTTGAACTTGCGAGTCCGATTACGGCCCTTTTTCGCAGGCTTTGATCGCCAGCACCGCAAAGGCGGTGCCCGCGTTGGTGATGTAATGCGCGCGGTCGGCGTTGACCGAACGCGTGAACCAGCGGCCCGATTCGCGCTGATTCGTTTTGAGCCACTTCAGCCCACGTCCGATCGGCTGATGGTCGGCCCGTACGCCGGCTTGCCGCAGAATAAACAACACCAGGCCCGTCGCGTACCCGTCGCTTGGTGCCCGCTTGTCGTTGGGCGTGCCGTCGAGGCGGTCCCAATCGCCCAGCGACGGCAGGTTCCAACCGCCGTCTTCGCGTTGGCAAGCCAACAGCTCGTCGATCGTCGCTGCGCGCTCGGTGGGCGCCATCAGACCGTCGAGACGCAGCGACGCGAAAAGCAACCAGCCCTTATGGTGAAGGTTGGGCGGAGCGTGGTTGCGAAAATAGCGGCGCAGCTTTGCCAGCCCGTCCTTCGCCTCATCACTGCGCGCATACTGCTCGGGCGCGAAGCCCACCCCCACCGCGGCATAAACGGCACCGTAGTATTCGTCGTATTCCAACGGCGGCAAGTCGTGCTTGTTCCAGTTCCACGCGCCGTCGGCCTTTTGCAGCGTCCACATGCGTTCGAGGGCTTGGCGCGTGAGCGGGTGTAACTTGCCGGAAGTCTGGGCGTCGTCAAATGCCAGCGTTGCGGCGGTCGCCACCACCTCGGTGACGCCTTCGGAACCCTCGGGCAGTTTGTCGGCCTCGACGCCTGAATCCCAGTGGGCGACCCGGTCTTCGAAAAATGCCCGCATTTGCAATAAGACCGGCGCCTTCGCGTCGCCGAGCGCCGGGCGAGCCATGAGGTACGGATAGGTCGTGTGACAGCTACCGCACCGTTGTTCTCGGGTCCAGGCGACGGCGGCACCGTCGAGGAACTCCGCGGCGCGATCCAGAGAAAAAGTTTCCGCCAAAGGCTCGCTTGCAGAGTTGGCGGCGGGATCGGAAATCGCTTCCGGATCCTTGGCCTCAGCCACCCGCACCAGGAGAGCCAACACAAGGAAGCTGGTCAACTTCGGGTTCATCTTGGTTCCATCGATGAGTCGGGATGGCTTGGGTTTCAGAACTACATTTGCCCAGGCCGTATCTTCATCGACGCCGGGCGTTATGCAAGTCACAGGTTTGTAACGAAGAACGCGCGTTACCGCCAACGACGCGGGCCGGGTGCGGTTGGCTCTCGCGCCCATTCGTCTCAACACATGTGTCAAATCGGCGGCACCAACTTGCCGAGTTTGTCGGTTAGCCGCATGTTCTCGGAGTAATCGACGGGACAAGCGATCACCGAGACCGTGTCGTCGGCCAGGGCTTTCTGAAGCGTCGGCAGTAGTTCGCCGGCGGCCCCGATCGCGTAGCCCTTGGCGCCAAAACTCTCGGCGTACTTCACGAAATCGGGGTTGGTGAAGGCGACGTGCGCCGCTCGCCCCAGCTCGAGCTCTTGCTTCCACTTGATCAGCCCGTAACAATCGTCGACCCAGATGACGACGACGAAATGCACCCGCTCGCGTACGGCCGTTTCCAGCTCCTGCGAGTTCATCAGGAATGCGCCGTCGCCCATGGCCGCCAGCACCCGACACTTCGGGCGGGCCAGCCTGGCCGCGATCGCCCCGGGCAAGGCGAAGCCCATCGTGGCAAGGCCGTTCGAAATCAAGCACGTCTCCGGCCGGTAGCACGGGTAGAGCCGGGCCATCCACATCTTCAGCGCGCCCGTGTCGCAAAGCACGATATCCGATTCCCCCATCGCCGCGCGAATGTCGGCCACTAGTCGCTGGGGCTTCACCGGAAATGAACTATCGCGCCGGCCGCGGTCGAGCTCCTCACGTAGGAGGTCGCGTGCCCGCGCGGCGACGGCCATCGAACGCTTCGGCTCGGCCTGGGCGGCGATCGCGTCGAGGGCCTTGGCAATGCTACTCTCGATGCCGACCGTCACCGGATAGCTGGAATCGACCTCGGCCATGCTCCGGTGAATATGCAAGACTTTCTTGTCGCGGTTGGGGCACCAGCGAGCCGGCGGGTATTCGACCAGGTCGTAGCCGACCGTCACCACCAGGTCCGCCTGGTCGAAGACGAAATTCGCATAATCATGCACCATGAAGCCGAGTGCGCCCAAGGCTTGCGGGTGGCCGTCGGGGAACACTCCCTTGCCCAGGAAGGTGGTCGCGACGGGCAGGTTCAGCCGCTCGGCAAAGCGGAAGAGGGCCGCGGAACAGCCGTCGCGGCTTGCTCCGGCGCCGGCCAGAACGACCGGCATCTGCGCGCCGTTGAGCAAGTCGACGGCGCGGGCTACCTGCTCGGTGGAGGGCATCGCTTCCCTGGGCTGCCGTACGGGGAGAGGCTCGGCAGAGACCACTAGCGGGGCCACGTCTTCCGGCACAGCCACCAGGGTGGCGCCGGGCCGCTCGGACTGGGCCTGCTTGAATGCCTTGCGGACCAATTCCGGCGCAGACTCCGCAAGCACCAACGTGGCGCCCCACTTGGTGATCGGCCTGAACAGGCCCACGAGGTCAACCACCTGATGCGACTCCTTGAACAGCCGGTCCAGGCCGGCCTGGGCCACCAGGGCCACAAGCGGATGGCTGTCGAGCTGCGCGTTGGCCGTGCCGAGGGTGAGGTTGATCGCGCCCGGTCCCAACGTCGCCAGGCAGACGCCGGCCTTGTGCGTCAACCAGCCGTAGGTGTCGGCCATGAACGACGCGCCTTGTTCGTGACGGACCAGGATGAAGCGGATGTGCGAACCGAGCAGGGCGTCGACAAGGTGAATGTTTTCCTCGCCGGGCATGCCGAAGATAAACTCGACGCCTTCGTTCTCCAGACAGCGGACGATCAGTTTGGCGACCGTGGTGGAAGTAGACGTGGTGGAATTGGACGTGGTGGAATCAGACACGAGTTCTTTCCCCGTTGACGCAGGGCAAGGGGGCCAGGCCGGCCATAGCTTCCTCGACGCGCTCGTCGAGAACCTGCAGAAGCCTTTCGTGAGCTCCCAGGTGCCCCGCCAACACCGTCTTGATCGACGGGTAGCGGGCACGAATCGCCGCGACCTGCTCTTCAAGCCGCGCCACCAGCCGGCCGCCGAAGAGCATAAACGGCACGACGAGTAACCGTTCCGGTCGCGATTTGGCCGCGAGCTCGAGTGTCACTTCAAACCGAGGCTGGGCGATGCCTACGAAGCAAGGCAGCACCGAGCGAAACGGACGCGATTCGCCGAACATTCGCACCACTTCGCGGAAATCGCGATTGGCGTCCGCGTCGCTCGCTCCCCTGCCGACCATGACCACCGTCGTCCGGCGGGCCTCGTCGCCTTCCAACGGCAGCACCGCCTCCGCCCGTTCCAGGGCCAGATCCACCATGCCCCGATGCACGCCTAGCGCGCGGGCTACGCAAAACGGCACGCCGGGCCGCTCGCGGCGAGCCACGGCCAGCGCCTGCGGAATGTCGTTCTTCATGTGGCCGGCGGCGAACAGGAAGAGCGGCAAGAGCGTGACGCTTGCCTCGCTACCGCCCACGTTTGCCAGGGCATCGGCCAACGACGGTTGGGCCAGCTCGAGATAGCCAAAGCGCAATTCGAACTGAGGCCGCCGTGTTTGGTAGCGCGCGACCAGTTGTTCGAACTCGTCGTTCGCGGCAGTCTCCCGACTGCCGTGGCCGACGACCAGAACGATGGGGCGATCCATAAAATCGACTTTCACGAGTTCAAATTCGGGCCAAAGGATCACCGCCGCCACCCGGCCCCCGTTAGCGACATTCTAGCGTTGTTGGCCGAATTGGAGCGGAAATAAGGCGAGAGAACCAGTGCCGTGACCTGATGCGCCGATTGGCGCATCTAGGCGATCGGATTCATCCAAACGGGTGGGACGCACTCGCCATAACGGTGGATTCCACGGTCAGGCCGTTCGCCGGACGAGACGGCCTACGGCATCCTAAGATATGCGGGCCAACAACTTCGGGCGGCTGTGAACTCCGCTCAAGCCGAGGCATGATGCCGAAGACGCGCTGGTGCCGTTACCGTCCTCCACGTACTCAGCCCTTCTTTTTCGTACGACAAACCATTTCACCAGTTGATCCACAGCGACTCAATGCGACGGGAGTCGCGATGATCGCGGCACCCAAGTGGAGTGTGTCTGCTTCGTTGCCGGCCGCCCGGAGCGCGACCACTAACTACTCCATGCATCCCAACACGTCGGGAATTGGTGCGCATTTTTTTGCGTTTTAGCAAGGTCATGCTAGCAACAAACCAACGGCCAGGATCGGCGGGCATGCGTATTTCCCGGCGTTTTTGAAGTAGCGCCGGCGAGTTGGACAAGCGGTTCTTGCTAAAGAGTCGGTGAATCGAATGATTTTGGAGAGTTTTGGACCGAATTCGAGGGAAAATGAGTGGCGGAAAACGGAGTATCGCGCAACGCCTTCGTCCCGCAGTGATTGGGGGACTCACACCGGGGCACGAGGTACCCGCGTAGCGCGCCCGCTCGCCCAGCGCCTTCGTCCTGCCTTGCATGACCAGCCCGTGGCCTCCCTTGGACGTGCGCAGAACGACAGCCACGATTATCCCCGACAGGGCTCGAACCTGTAACCTTCGGCTCCGGAGGCCGACGCTCTATCCAATTGAGCTACGGGGACTTTGGTTCCGTCAGCTTATCAATTGCATGCCTCGCTGAGAAGCGGGAGGAGGCAATGGGGTGAGGTGGTAATGGGATGATGGGATGATGGTCGGCGACGGGGGCGGAAGGGTGATGGGGTGATGGGGTGATGCGTGACGTGCCGGCTTTGCGCCGCGAATTCAAGCAAATCGGGCTACTGGTGCGGCACCGTTCTTTCCGGCCGCGGCCAAGCTATACTTGACAGCCTCGTAATACGACGCAAACGGAATGAATTCCGTTCTACGCGCAACAGAGAGCCTCACCATGAAAATCGTGCTGTTCACATCCATTGTCGCCGTGTTGTTCTGCAATCTATCGAGAGGCGCCGAGCCGAAAACGACGGCCTATACCGGCGCGACGATCCACACCGCGGCCGGTAAGACCTTCAGCCCCGGCACGCTCGTGGTTCGGGAAGGAAAGATCGTCGACGTCGGGCCCGACGACGAGGTCGCCGTGCCGGACGACGCCCGCCGCGTTGACCTGGCCGGCAAGGTGCTCATCCCCGGGCTGGTTGATAGCCATTCGCACATCGGCGTCCATTCGCGGCCCACCGTCGAGGCCAACAGCGACGGCAACGAAATGACCGGCCCGGTGCAGAGCATCGTGCGGGCGATCGATTCGATCAACCCCTTCGACCCCGGCATCCGCATGGCCACCGCGGGCGGCGTCACGACGGCCAACATCATGCAAGGCAGCGGCAACGTGATCGGCGGGCAGACGCTTTACGTCAAGCTCCGCGGTCACACGGTCGAGCAGATGGCGATCCTCGCGCCCGACGTGATGGGCGGATTGAAGATGGCCAACGGCGAAAACCCCAAGCGCGCCTACGGCTCGCGAAATCTGGCGCCGATGACGCGAATGAAGACCGCCGCCTTGCAGCGGAGCGAGTTCCTCAAAGCCCGCGACTACCAGCGCAAATGGGACGCCTACCGCAAGAAGCTGGCCGCGGCCCAGGAGGCCTCGCCGCCCGATGTCGACTTGCAGTTCGAGCCGCTCGTCGAAGTCCTCGAGCGTAAACGGACCGTGCACTTCCACACGCACCGCGCCGACGACATCACGACCGTACTGCGGCTGGCCGACGAATTCGGCTTCGATCTGCTCGTGCAGCATGGCACCGAGGCTTACAAGGTGGCCGACGAGCTCGCCCGGCGGAACGTGCCCGTCTCGATGACCCTTCCCGACAGCCCCGGCGGCAAGGCCGAAGTGATCGACTTCATCGAGGAGACCGGGGCCTTGCTCACGGCCGCGGGCGTGAAAGTGCTGGTCAACACCGACGACTTCATCACCGAGAGCCGCTTCTTCCTACGGACGGCGGCGATCACGGTGCGCGGCGGACTCGACCGCGACACGGCCCTCAAAACGATTACGCTTCATCCGGCCCAGGCGATGCACCTCGACCTTCGGATCGGTTCGCTCGAAAAAGGAAAAGACGCCGATTTCGTCGTCCTTAGCGGAGAGCCGTTCAGCGTCTACACGCGGGTGCTCGCGACTTACATCGACGGCCAAATGGTCTTCGATCTGGCCGACCCGAAAGACCGCCTGTACCAGTCCGGCGGCTTCGCCGTTGCCGAAGCGGGCCAGGTGCCGCCGGCGGCACCGTTCGTCACGCCGCCGCCGGCCCCGGCCGCCGAACCCGACGCGCCCAAAGACGCCCCGCGGCCGGCTGCGGAAACTACCGAATTCGTGGTCTTGGCAGGCCGCTTGCACACGGTCGCCGGCGAGCCGGTCGACAACGGCGCCGTCCACATCCGCGAAGGCAAGATCGTTTATGCGGGCCCGCGGCAAGGCTTCGAGTTGCCGATAGACGCGGCCGTGCTCACCGCCGCGGTCGTCACGCCGGGCTTGATCGACGCGCACAGCGTGGTCCCCTTGAACGGTTCGTACAACATCTCCGCCGACCAGGACGCCGACGAGCGTAGCGACCCCAACCAGGCCGACTTGCGAGTGCTCGACGCCTTCAATCCGCTCGAGCCGCTGCTGCGGTTCCTGCTCGAGCAGGGCGTGACGGTGGTTCACGCCTGCCCCGGCCGGGCCAACGTGATTGCCGGCCAGACGGGCGTGTTTCGCACGCATGGCGCGACGGCCGAGGCGATGGCCGTCCGGTTTCCGCAAATGGTACTCTTCAACCTGGGAGAGGTCCCCAAGGAGACGTACCGCGACCGCCGCCCCGGCACGCGGATGGGTACCGCGGCGATCGTCCGCGCCGCGCTGGCCGACGCGGGCAATTATGCCCGCAAGCGCCGCTCCGCCAAGGACGACGCGTCGCAGCCCGATCGCAATCTCAAGCACGAAGCCCTGGGCCAATTGCTCGAACAGCAGTTGCCCGCCATGTTCTGCGCCCAGCGGGCCGACGACATCGTGACCGCGCTGCGGCTAATCGACGAGTTCAAGCTCAAAGGGCGGTTGGCCCTTTCGGCCGAGGCGTACCTGTTGGCCGACAAACTGGCCGAGGCCAAGCTTCCGGTGATCGTGCACCCGACGATGCAGCGGGTGGCGGAGTTGGAAACCTACCACAGCTTTTTAGGGAACGCCGCGGCGCTGGCAGACCGAGGGCTGCTGGTGGCGGTCGCCAGTGGCGTCGAGAACTACGTCCCGAAGACCCGCGTCGTGCGGCACGAGGCGGCCATGGCGATGGTCCATGGCTTGGGATTCGATCGGGCGTTGCGGGCAATCACTCTCGACGCCGCGCGAATTTTGGAGATCGACGACCGTTTCGGCACGCTCGAAGCCGGCAAAGTCGCCGACGTGGTGCTCTACGACGGCGACCCATTCGAACATGCCACACACGTCACGGCCGTCGTAGTCGGCGGCAAGCTGGTCCACGATCGGGCCACGCGGCCGAAGGTACCGCTGGAACAGAAGTTGATGTTCTTCAATCCCGACCCGCCCTGCTGCCTGGCCTGGTGATCGCCCTTGACTTGGCTTGCTGCAGGGGGATACTCACATTCAATCTACAACCTTTGGCCATTTGTGAGAAGCATCCATGCGTCGAGCGAAGATCACGATCATCGGTGCCGGCAATGTCGGCGCCACCACGGCCCACTGGTGCGCCGCAGCTGAATTAGGCGACATCGTGCTGCTGGACATCCCCCAGACTGAGAACATGCCCCGCGGAAAGGCGCTCGACCTGGCCCAAGCTGCGCCCATCGTCGGATTCGACGCCGACATCCGCGGCACCACCAACTATGACGATACCGCCGCCAGCGACGTGGTCGTAATCACGGCCGGCATCCCGCGCAAACCCGGCATGAGTCGCGACGATCTGCTGGCCACCAATGCCAAGATCGTCGGCGCCGTGGCCGCCGAAGTCAAACGCACCAGCCCCGAAGCGATATTGATCGTCGTCTCCAATCCGCTCGACGCGATGGTGCAAAGGGCCTGGCAGGTAAGCGGCTTCCCCACCAAACGCGTGCTCGGGCAGGCGGGTATCTTGGACACCGCCCGCTATCGAACATTCCTGGCCATGGAACTGGGCGTGAGCGTCGAGGACGTCACCGCGCTCTTGATGGGCGGGCACGGCGATACAATGGTACCCATGCCCAGTTGTACCTCGGTGGGGGGCATTCCCATCACACGATTGCTCGACGAAAAGCGGCTGGGCGAAATCGTCGATCGCACGCGCAACGGCGGCGCCGAAATCGTCGGGCTACTGAAAACCGGCAGCGCCTACTACGCCCCCGCCGCAGCGGTGGCGCAGATGGTCGAGGCCATCGTCCGCGACAAGAAGCGGCTGATTCCCTGCGCGGCGTATTGCGACCGCGAGTACGGCGTGGGCGGCTACTTTGTCGGCGTGCCGGTCGTACTCGGTTCCGGTGGCGTCGAACGCGTGGTCGAACTGGAACTGACCGCCCAGGAAAAGACCGACTTTCAAAAGAGCGTCGCCGCCGTCAAAGAGCTTGTCACGGCCATGGCGAAGTTGACCTGAGACGCAAAGCGGTGAATTCGCCCACCCTTTGCCGCTGGCGTATCCTGCCCGATTTTACCGGTGTTAAGCTTGGCGTTGACAACCGGCGACGACTTACAGTAGAGTCCGCCGCTTTGGCCCGCCCACTTCCCTTCGGGCGGCCGGAGGGCCGAGCCGGTGCGACCAGAAACCAACGACCACAAGGTTTCGCAGTGGCTAGTCACGGGACTCATCCTGTTCTTGACCATGTTCCAGGCCGGCTGCTCTGCGCGCCCTTCGACTCTCGTGCCCGCTCCAAGTTTCACCAGCACGGCGGCGCTCACCAAACCACCCCTGGCCGAGAGGCTGGCTCAAGGGGCAAGGTCGTCGTCGATCACCACCGTTTCGAATCGGCGAATGGCTTCGTCGCACGACGAATGGAAACCCGACGTGCCCGCCCGCGAGTGGAATTTTATCATTTTGCACCACTCGGGCGCGCCTGTGGGCGACGTCGACTCGATCGAAGCCGACCATCGACAGCGCCGCGACTCGACCGGGCGGCCGTGGATGGGGATCGGCTACCATTTCGTGATCGGAAACGGACGTGGGCTGGCCGACGGCGAGATCGAGCCGACCTTCCGTTGGCGTGGGCAACTTCACGGCGCGCACGCGGGAGACCGCCGCTACAATCAGGAGGGGATCGGCATCTGCTTGATTGGCGATTTCAACTTGGCGCCTCCGACGCCGCAGCAGATCGACTCGCTGATTCGGCTGATCCACTCGCTATGCAACGATTATTCCATCGACCGCGAGAGTATCGTGCGGCACAGCGACGTGGCGGCCACGGAATGCCCCGGAAGTCAATTCCCCTGGGACGCGCTGTTCGAACGTGAGATTGGAACACTGGTACCTTAGGGTGCAAACCACCCGATCAACTATACTCGGAGCGGCCGAATATGAGACCTTTGCAACGAGGAGAGGAAGTGGTGGCCGCGTGAAGTATGAGCAGCACAGCAAGAAACTGAGCAAGTAACCGAACTCGGCGACGATTGGGAGGTCCTGCCATGAACCGGCTTCAACCCAGACCGATGCGCGACACGCTTCCTTTGGTCAAACGGTCGAGCGACCAGGCGACTTCGGGCCAGTTTCTTCCGGCCCGCCACGGGACGCACACGGCCTTGTTCGCCCCGTTGCACTACGAGCCGAACTACGCCTATCCGCTCTTGGTTTGGCTCCATGGACCGGGAGACGACGAGAACCAATTGAAGCGGATTATGCCATTGGTCAGCTTGCGTAATTACGTCGCGGTCGCGGTGCGCGGCCCGTCGCAAGTCCATCGCGCCGGCGGGAAGCCCGGCTACACCTGGACGCGCCATCGTAACCTGATGACCTTGGCCGACGAGCGAGTTTTCGATGCGATCGAAATGGCCCAATCGCGGTTCAATATTTCACCCGACCGGATTTTCCTGGCGGGCTTCGACTGCGGCGGAACGATGGCTTTTCGCCTGGGCATGGACCATCCGCACCACTTTGCCGGCGTGCTCTCGCTGTGCGGCGAGTTTCCCAGCGGGCGCACGCCGCTACGGCGCTTGTCTGAAGCGCGCCGCTTGCCGATTTTCCTCACCAGCGGGCGCGACAGCCGCAGGTATCCTGCCAGGGCCGTCTGCGATCATCTCCGGTTGTTCCACAGCGCGGGAATGCAAGTTGCATTGCGACAATACCCGTGCGGCCATGAAATCACGCCGGCCATGCTCGCCGACATGGACCGCTGGATCATGGAGCAGGTCGCTGGAGCGGCGCGGATCGCATAACTCGGCCGCGTTCGAGTCTAATCTGAAGCGCGCGCCTTTGCCCGATCGCGAAACCAGACGCAGCCGAGTGCCAAACCGCAAGCCGCACCCATGCTGTCGGCCAGCAAGTCGAGCAACTCGAAGTCACGGCCAGTCAGCGGCTGGGTCGTCTCGTCGAGCAGGCCAAACGCGGCGACCGCGAGCCAGGAAAAAACGAGGGCGATCCGGAAGCGAAGCTTGTTGCCCGAAGTCACGCGGCTGATGACGGGCACCACCAAAAGCGCCAGTACCGTGTACGCGGTAAAGTGGACCAACTTGTCGGGATATCGCAGACCCTTTCCGGGAGGCCACGGATTGGGCCAGTGCGTTGCCAAAACAAGCAGCAACCAGTAGCCGCCGAGATACCAATAGGCCCGGCGGTTGTGGTCGCGCGGAGAAGCGATTTTGGATATTGGATTTCGGATATTCAATTGCCCCGACCTCACGCGGCCGCTTGCAGGTGGTCATCTCGCCCTGGCGGGACCATCGTCGGCTGCACCTGTTCGATCAGCCGAAGCGTGCCGACGGAGAGGCGGTCGGGATGCGAAGCCCAGAACTTGCCGAACAAGCGTAGCACATCGAGCAACGAAAGCCAATTCAACGGCTGCGTCGCCTGACCCTCCTGGGCGATCAATCGCAGTTTGCACCAATTGCCGCCAGCCGCGTCAAAACCCAGCTCAAGGCTCCAATGCCCCCCATCGGCGCGGTACGCCGCCGACGCGCCCCAATGGTGCCTCCAGACGCGGCCATCACCGCTGCCGGTGAGTAATTCGCACTGCTCAACCAGGTGACGTTCGATCTCGGAGACGAACATCGACCAGACTCTCGCGGGCGGCAGTTGTTCCAATTCGCACGGTGAAGGCAAGCTTGGCGTGAACAAGCCCGACGACATCCGGCCGGCGAGATGCAACAACCCCCGACCGAGAAACTGTGTGAGCGCAGCGCATTCGTGGTGCCCGACCAAGCGAAAACGTACCAGTGGCACGACGCTCGCAATCAGCGCGCCGGTGGCCAGCAACTCACGCCCACGAACCGCCGCCAGGTAGGCGATCGCCCCGTCCAGCAGTCCGATCACCGCCAGCAAACCGACGATCTCGTTGGTTGTGAAACCGCGGTCTTGCAAGCGGTGGTGGACGTGGGCCCGATCGGCGATCCAAAACGGCAGGCCGTTCAACGTCCGCCGCGCGACCGCCAGGGCGACGTCGGCGATCGGTACTGCCAATAGCGCCAGTGGCACGATCCAGCGCGGACCGATTTCCGGCGTGTCCGAACCGGCCAACGCCAGATGCGCCAGCCAAATACCCACGACCATGCTGCCGGCGTCGCCAAGGTATATCGTGGCGGGCGACCAGTTGTAGAACAGGAAACCGGCCAGGCCTCCGGCCAACACGGCGCACAGGATCGCCGCGTCGCCGTGGCCCAATCGATGGGCGATTACACCAACACACGCCGCAACGACCAGCCCCAGCGTCGACGCGAGGCCGTCCATGCCATCGAGAAAATTCATCGCATTGGCGCCGGCCACCAACCAGCAGATCGTCAACGGAAAACCCCACCAGCCCAGTTCGATAACGAAGCCGACGATTTCGATTCGTTCAAGTTGATGGCCGGTGAGCACCAACGGGAGCGCAGCCAGGAATTGTCCGAGCAGTTTCCAGCGGACCCGCAAACCCCATTGATCGTCGCAAAACCCAACCAGACAAGCCACGCCGGTCGAGAACACCAACGCGGTCGGTAGGGGCCAAGGGACCGTAATCAGCGCCCGCGGGGAACCGACGCCGAACATCACGGCGACCGCGGCGGCCAGCGAGACGAAGACTGCGACACCGCCCAGGGTGGCAACGGGCCGGGAATGGATCTTTCGGTCGCCATCGGAGTAATCGACCGTATCGAGCCACCAGGCAAATTGGCGCGCCAGCGGCGTCAGCAGCAACGTGCCGGCCAGGGCGATACCAAAGGCGATCATTAGCGAAGTCATCGTTGGAGCACCACCGTGTCAGTCCAATCGTAATCGGCAGGCAATCGCGCAGGTTCGAGCGGCCTGAATCCGCCCGCAGTCACTTCGGCCATGAATTCGCGCAGCCGCGCCGGCGACATGCCACGCCGGGTGAGTATTGCCAGATCAGGCCGCCAAGACGCCAACCACTGCGGGCCAATTTCATTACCGGCGGGCATGGGCATGGCCGATCCGCGCGCGTAATACGCCAGGACGTCCGAATCGGACGAAGTTACCAGCCGCCTGCCCGGCCCAAACTCGTTGAGCACCCACCGGCCGAGCGCCGCTTCGCGCCGCCGACCATCGAGCCGGTCGGCGAGAGCCTCTCCCACCCCGCAAACAGTCAGCAGTACGAACATAAAGACAAATGCCGATCGGAAGCGACGACCGTCGCTGGTGCCAGAGCTCATGAAAGCTCCGATAGGGACGGTCAGGTTCGGAATTCTCGCGACTTCCCCGATGCTTTGTGCACTCCATCGGCGCCTCGAACTCGCCCAAGCGCAGCCCAAGCGCAGCCAACCCGCCGCGGCACAAGGACTGCCGATCAAAACCAACGCGAGGAAGTAGCGACTACTTGTGGCCTGTGCGTACCAGAGATGAACCCAAATGCCCCCCAAGATCATCGCAGCGACCGGGAACAACACCACTTGATCGCGCCGCAACCAGGTTCGCGGCGATGTGGCAAATCCGATCAGCCACAATGTGCCGAACAGGGCACCGACCCCGCGACGAAACGTGTTGGCGAACATCAACAGCAAGCGGCCGTTCGAAAGTCGCGGCGGTGGCGCCGCAACGAGCTCGTCATGCTGGGCGTGATCAGGTGCCTGACTGCCGGCATGGGGACTTCGGTCGTCGGCGATCATCGGTACGCCCACAAGCCCCGATGGAATGGCCGCCGCGACGGCTGGGGGCTTGTCGTTACCGACCGCCGCGCGAATCCAAAGCGCGACGTACTCCAGGCGGGTGAAGTTCCCCCATTCCCAACGGGGTTCGTGGGCCAGCCAGGTAACGTTCACCATGGCGATCAAGAGTGGGCAGACGGCGAACGACAACGCCAAGTTGCCCACGATGACGCGACGAAGCTCGCGCCGCGCCCACCAGTGGCACGCCGACCACCAAACGAGCGGAACATAAAGACACCACCCCTCGAACCGCGTGTGCAATGCCAGAGCAATGGCCACACCGCCCGCCAGGTACCACGTCCAACGCATCTCAACTGCCGCGCGCCAGCAAGTGTAGAGCGAAAGCAACCAGAAGAACCAGAAAGTCGGGTCGCGTACCAACTCAGGGCTCCACTCAATCAGTTTCGGGTGGACGGCGTAGAGCAGGCAGGCGGCCGTGGCCAGGCGATCGTCGAATTGACGTCTCGCCCAACCGAATAGCGGCACGACCGCCAACGACGAAACGCAGACGCCCCAGAATTTGCCGGCCCATTCCCAATCGATGCCAACGTGGTGCAAAAATGCCAACACGGGAGGATAGGTGTTCAGCCGCAGCTTGTTCAGCCCCGCTTCGACGTCGCCGTGCTCGAGTGCCTCGGCCAACTGAATGTAGAACACGCCGTCACGGCAGACCGCGTCCAGCTTCCAGGCCATCAAGACCCTGGGCACCAGACATAGCAACACGAGTCCTGCCAGCAGCCGGCCGGCGGGCGCCAAGACAAGAAGCGTGCGACGCCCGCTCGCCAAGGGCAGGGAAACGTCGCCCTGCCGCGCCGCGGCTTCCCACGCTGGAGGTGTCATCGGAACCTTAAGTGAACAAGTCTGTGAACGAGTCTGTTAACGGCGGGGCAATTCTGAAATCAATCATCCGCTTCGGCCTTGAACTCGGATTCCGGAGGCGTGTCCCCACGTCGACTACCGTAGTCCACGGCCGCCGATCCGAGTGCCGAGAGGAAACACGTCAACATCCCGGTGCCAAAGGCCATGCCGACGCCGAACAATTCCTCGAATTGCCGAGTGCTGAACAAAGGCACCTCAACCAAGATCACCACGACGCCGCTCATCAGCGAAAGCGCGCACAATCCCAAGCCGACGATGAACAGGCAGAACAGGCCCCCTTTCATGAAGTCACGCATACGGCGTGACATTTAAGTCGAAATGGGGTTTTGGGGCCAGACGGATTACTGGATTTTCGGGCCACCGACCCGTAAAATCGCCGCTCCATCCCACAATCGCTCCTTGAAAGAACCACTGGCGCCCGACCGTATATATGTCCTCCGATTACTGCTCACGCGCCGTCGTTTTCGATCTCGATGGCCTGTTGTTCAACACCGAAGAACTTTATCAGGAGGTGGGGGCCGAACTGTTGCGGCGGCGAGGTTGCGTCTTCGACCGCGAGTTGCTCGACCTCATGATGGGCCGGCCGGGACGAGTGGCCCTGCGGATGATGATCGAGTACCACGGCCTCGCTGCCACTGTCGAGCAGTTGGCGGCCGAAACGGAGGAGATTTTTCCCGCGATCCTCGATGCCAGGCTGGCCTTAATGCCCGGCGCCAAAGACCTGCTGGTTGCGCTAGAACAAGCGGAAATTCCCAAAGCCATCGGCACCAGCAGCGGCCGGCGATTCGCCCACGACCTGCTGGCCCGCTACTCGATCGAAGCTCACTTTGCATTCGTGCTCACGGCCGAAGACGTTGTCGAAGGCAAACCGCACCCCGAGATCTACCTCAAGGCGGCAGATCGTTTCCGATTGTCGCCGAGCGAGTTAGTCGTGTTCGAGGACAGCGCCAACGGCTGCCGCGCCGCCGCCGCGGCCGGCACGTTCGCGGTCGCCGTGCCGGGCGGCCACAGTCGCAATCATGATTTCAGCGGTGCCTCTCTAGTGGTCGAGAGTCTGGCCGACCGCCGCATCTACGAGTTGCTTGGGCTACAGGGCGGCGGTTGACGGAAACGGGCCGACGGGGCCCGAGTTTTGCCCAATGCTAGCACCGTTCGCCGCTTCCGTCTTGACGTTCCGACAAGCCCAGTGTTAGACTCGCCGCGCCTGGGGCGGGTTTCCAACCTGTCATGCAAGTGGAATGCGTATACGGCAGGCCGTAAACCTGCCCCACGGCGTCGAGGCTGTGGAAAGGATTCCCCGCGATGGTTGACCGGCAGATCCGTATCGGACGTTCGCGATCGGTCGGCCCGAACGAGTCGGTGCTCGTGGTGGCCGAGTTGGGGCAGAATCATAACGGCAACCCCGCGCTTGCCGAGGCGCTGATCGACGCCGCCGCTTGGGCGGGCGCGGACGCCGTGAAACTCGTCAAGCGCGACCTGGCGAGCGAGCTCTCGCGCGAGGCGCGCGTGCGGCGTTATGATAGCCGGCACGCCTATGCCGCGACCTACGGCGAGCACCGCCGCTTGCTGGAGCTATCGGCCGAGAATCATGCCGCGTTGGCCGCTCGCGCGCGCCGACTAGGATTGGTGCATCTGGCCACGGCCTGCGACGCCTCCAGCGCGGCCTTGCTCGACGAAATCGGCGTGGATGCGTTCAAGATCGCCTCGCGCGACCTGGCCAACCTTCCGTTGGTGCGCGACGTCGCACGTCGGGGACGGCCAGTGCTGCTCTCGACGGGGATGTCGGATTTCGGCGAGATCGACGCCGCGGTCGGCGCGCTGCGCGCCGCCGACGCCGAATTCGTGCTTATGCAATGCACTTCGCTTTATCCCACTCCCTTCGATCAAGCCCACCTGCGGAGCCTGGCCACCCTGGCCGCGCGGTACGACGCGCTGGTTGGCTATTCCGACCACACACCGGGCGTGCTACTGCCCCCGGTGGCCGTGGGGCTCGGAGCCGTCGTGATTGAAAAACACCTTACGCTCGACCGGAACATGAAGGGGACCGACCATGCGTGTTCCGTCGAACCCGATGAACTGCGGCAGTTGGTCGCCGACGTGCGGCAGGTCGAAGCGGCACTCGGCCGAGCCGACAAGCCGGTGGCGCCGGGCACCGAACAGGTGCGGGCCAGACTGGGCCGCAGCCTCGTCACGCGCACCGCCCTTGCCGCGGGCACGCGGATCGAGGAGCCGATGCTGGCGCTCAAGTGCCCTGGCGACGGGTTCTCCTGGTTCGATCGCGACCTGGTATTGGGACGTCGTTTAAAGCGAGACCTTGCGGCCGACGAAAAACTAACCTGGGACGACATTGCATGAACCGCGCCAAAAGCCAATTGCCCAAGTTCGACGGACTCATCTTTGACATGGGCGACGTGCTGTACGACGCTACCGTCTGGCGTCGCTGGCTCATCCAGCTCCTGCACCGTATGGGGCTCAACACTCGCTATCGAAGCTTTTTCAAGGTCTGGGAGCGTGAATACCTCGATGACGTACACCGCGGCCTTCGCGACTACGGCGAGGCGTTCCAGGCGTTCTTGTTGGCGGCAGGTTTATCGCGGGGACATATCGACGAAGTCGTGGCCGCGAGTCACGCCCGGAAACGCGAGATCGAGGCCGGCACGCGCGCGTTGCCAGGTGTCCGCGAAACGATTGCGCGACTATCGCAACAGGGTGTGGTACTAGCCGTATTGAGTGATTCCGAGAGTACCTCCGAGCTGCTCCACGCGCGGCTGGTCCGGCTCGGGCTGGGCGGGCGGTTCACGGCGGTGGTTTCGTCGTTCGACTTGGAACGGACCAAGCCCGACCCGGTCTGTTATCACGAGGCTTTGAGCGCGATCGGAATGCGGGCCGAGCAAGTGGCCTTTGTCGGCCACGACGCCGACGAAATGACCGGCGCGAAGGCGGTTGGGTTGCGCACGCTAGCGTTCAATTTCGAACCCGGCACAAAGGCCGACCGCTATCTGGCGCGGTTCGAGGAATTGCTCGATTACACCAGCCGGCGCGCGGCGCGCGGTACCGAGTGCCTGGAGGCCGCGTGAGATGCGGGTTTTCGCGCGCCAGGAATTGCTAAGCCATCAGACCGACACCAGCGAGCCCGCCTTGATTTTGGAAGGTCCCTGGCCCACAAGGTCGGCGACGGTCCAAAACTGGTCATTAGACGAGGCGATCGACGCGCGGCACGGTTGGGTCGACCGCGCCGCGGCAAAATACGCCGAGACGATTGGGAGATCTTCCGTCACAGGGCGGGATGAAGCGAATATCGCCTATCTCAACGCCTTGGCGCTGCGCTATTACCTGGTCAAGTTGCTAAGGGTCGTCGCGTTCTTCGACCAGATCCACCGCCCATCGCCGGGAGCAACCGTCGAGTTGCACCTTCAATCGAGCCGCGACGAGGTCTATGCCGACTTGTTTGAGCAAGTCGCAAACGCGCACACTCTGCAACTGCGGACCGAGTGGCACGCTGGAAAGTGCGAGCCGGTTCCCGCCAGGGCGCGCGGCGTTCCGTGGCGGCGCTGGGCGGCCTGTGCCGGGCGTTCGGCGCTGATCACTCCTGCCAGAAACGGTTCCACTCGACATCGCGTAGTCCTCTGCGGCAATCCCCACCTGCTTGACGGAGTTTGCAAAGGATTACTCGGGCGCGGCTGCCGCGTTTGGTGGCTTCATGAGCAGTTCGCGGTGCGCAATTGGCGGCGTTGGCGGCGACACGGCGTGGGACAACTGACATGCGAATCGGGCGACGTTCGTTCGCGACATTTCAGCGACGGCGCGATCGCGGCCGACCTCGTCTGCCGCGGTGTCGATCTCGCGCCCGCGGTCGATCGTTGGCTGGCCCGCATGTCGGCCGACGCTGGAGGCCGACAATCGAGCATAGTGCAGCGGATCGACGGCCATTTTCGCGCCATCCGCCCGACGCAATTGGTGCTCGACGAAGACGCCACCCCGATGAAGCGCGCCGCCGTGCTGGTCGCCCGGCATTGGGGCACACGGTCGACCGTAGTCCAGCATGGGGCGCCATGCGGGCCATTCGGCTTTGCCCCGCTTGCCGCCGACGAAATCTGTGTTTGGGGCGAGACGACACGGCGGGCTTTGGTCGATTGGGGCGTGCCACACCAGCGAATCCGCGTCACCGGTTGGCCAGATGTCGAACGGCGCTGGACGCGTTGGGTACGCCAAGCGAGCCAACGCCGTGAACGGGCGGCGCCGACCATCCTGCTGTTGGCCACGGTTCCCCCACGTGACTCACGGCCCGATACGGTCGAGTTTCATCTGACTCGGGAAACGCACGAGGCGCTCGTTGATATGGCCTGCGCGGCGGTGGCCAAGATTGCCGGCGCTCGGATCATCGT
>Ga0265325_10000295_pt1 | contig 34889 bp, 33 predicted proteins | sample 41420metaG_FD_202090 | JGI IMG/M metagenome (GOLD analysis project Ga0265325, IMG submission 202090) | Rhizosphere microbial communities from Carex aquatilis grown in University of Washington, Seatle, WA, United States - 4-14-20 metaG | ecosystem: Host-associated > Plants > Roots > Rhizosphere... | reverse complement strand
CGAATCGCATGACGGCCTTTCGGTGCTGGTCTGCGACTGCGAATACGCGCGCGACATCACGGCCATTCCCGCCGCCTTGCAGGGCGGCACAGTGATCGTTCGTCGCGAGGCGCTGCGCCAATGGCTGTGGGAGAAGGCAGAAGCCTGGGATGCGAAGAAGACGCCGGGCGCGCTGTCGCGTGCGCTCGACGCCTACGGCTATGGTGAGAACCCAGGCGCAGCGTTGACGCGAATGACCGAGCGCGAGACCGAGACGCTGATCCTCCACGAGCGCGGCGAACACGCGGCCGGCGCACTGCTTGGCCCTGACTGGCAGAGCATGCTTGCCAGTTGTTGGCAACGTCGTGCGGAACTGCGGGCGCGGGCGGTGCGCGACAATCTGGCTGACTGTCTGAGCACGTTGCCGACGCTGCTCGACCGCGACAACCCTGCCTCGTTGCATTTCTGGTTCGCCAACTTCGACGGCATGCGCCGGGAAATCTATCCGTGGCTCGCCGAAGCCTACGACCAGTGGCTGGTGGACGGAGAACGCAGCGGACTGGCGGCGGCGGTCGCCGCCGGCCGCAGTCGCTGGCAGCAGGTGGCTGAACAGATTCTTCTCGGCTATCGCGCCGGCAGTGCCGAAGCCGAGATCCCGGTTCTTGCCTCGCCGGTGTGAGCGATGACGACCATCGCGGCGAGCGTCTTTCTGCGCGGCTTGTTCGAAGCCGCTCTGGCGGCAGCCGACCCGGAGCTTTGTCTGCCGCCTTTCCTGCCATCGCCGCCGCGTGGGCGCACTGTCGTCGTCGGTGCCGGCAAGGCCGCCGCGGCGATGGCCAGGGCGCTCGAGCGTCACTGGTCCGGTCAACTCGAGGGATTTGTGGTTACGCGCTACGGCTTCGGCTTGCCCTGCACGCTTATCGAGGTGCTGGAAGCTGCGCATCCGGTACCTGATGCCGCCAGCGTCGCTGCGGCGCAGCGGGCGCTGGCGCTGGTATCGGGGCTGACTGCCGATGATCTGCTGCTGGCACTGATTTCCGGTGGCGGCTCGGCGCTAATGACGCTGCCGGCGCCCGGCATCAGCCTGGCCGAAAAGCAGGCGCGCACGCGTGAGCTGTTGCGCAGCGGCGCCAGCATTCACGCGATCAACGCCGAGCGCAGGCGCCTGTCGGCGATCAAGGGCGGCAAGCTGGCGGCGGCGGCCATGCCGGCACGGGTGGTGACGCTGGCAATCTCGGATATCCCGGGCGACGATCCGGCCGACATCGCCTCGGGGCCGACCGTGCCGGCACCCGGTGATCCTTGTGCGGCCAACTGCGATACGCGCCTGATCGCTACGGCAATGACCAGCCTGCAGGCTGCTGCGGCTGTGGCAGCAGCCGCTGGCGTGACGCCGTTCATCCTCGGTGACGCCATCGAAGGCGAGGCGCGCCAGGTGGCGTGCGCCATGGCTGCCGATGTGCTGTCCCGGTCGGCGCCTTGTGTCCTGCTCTCGGGTGGCGAAACAACGGTGACAGTGACCGGCGGCGGCCGAGGCGGCCGCAATACGGAATTCCTTCTGGCACTGGCCATTGCGCTCGATGGCGCACCGCGGGTCAGCGCCATTGCCTGCGATACCGACGGCATCGACGGCAGCGAAGAGAACGCTGGTGCCCAGGTCAGGCCCGACACTTTGGCGCGGGCGCGTGCGATGGGACTCGATCCGGCGGCGTTTCTGGCTGACAATAACGCCTATGAGTTCTTTGCCGCGCTCGGCGATCTGGTGGTGACCGGACCGACGCACACCAACGTCAATGACTTTCGTGCCATCTTGATTCAATGAAGCGACAACACGATCCGGAGCGGGAGCAGGACTTCGCCGATGTCGATCGGCGACAGTTACTGTCCGAACTGGCGGCGAGCGTGCCGCGCCCGGCGCTGCTATGTGAGCCCGAGGATCTCAGGCCTTACGAGTGCGATGGCCTTGCCGCCTATCGCCGTCTGCCGCTGGCGGTGGTGCTGGCCGAGGATGAGGCGCAGGTGGTGGCGGTACTGAAGATTTGTCATCGCCTCGGCGTGCCGGTGGTGGCGCGCGGCGCCGGCACCGGGCTCTCCGGCGGCGCGATGCCGCACGGCCAGGGCGTGTTGCTCAGCCTGGCGAAGATGAAACGCATCCTGAAGATCGATCCGCTCGCCGCCACCGCCGTCGTCGAGCCCGGCGTGCGCAATCTGGCCATCTCCGAGGCCGCGGCAGCCCATGGCCTCTACTACGCGCCAGACCCGAGTTCGCAGATTGCCTGCACCATCGGCGGCAACGTTGCCGAGAACGCCGGTGGCGTTCATTGTCTCAAGTACGGACTGACCGTGCACAACGTACTCAAGGTGCGCGCCGTTACCATGGCCGGCGAGATCGTCGAATTGGGCGGCGCCGCGCCGGACGCGCCCGGTTACGATCTCCTGGCAGTCATGATTGGTTCCGAAGGCCTTCTGGCGGTGGTCACCGAAGTCGTGGTCAAACTGACACCGAAGCCGCAAACGGCACAGGTGATCATGGCCTCGTTCGACGACGTCGGCCGTGCCGGCGATGCGGTGGCCGCGATCATCGGCGCCGGCATCATTCCAGCCGGTCTCGAGATGATGGACAAGGCGGCGACGGCAGCTGTCGAGCCCTTCGTCAATGCCGGCTACGATCTCGCTGCCGAGGCCATCCTGCTCTGCGAGTCGGACGGCACCGTCGCCGAAGTGGACGAAGAGATTGCCCGCATGAGACGAGTGCTCGACGCCAGCGGCGCCACCGGTATCCGGGTCTCGCGCGACGAGGCGGAGCGGCTGAAATTCTGGGCCGGACGCAAGGCGGCCTTTCCGGCGGCGGGGCGCATTTCGCCCGACTACTACTGCATCGATGGCACCATTCCCCGGCGTCGTTTGGGCGAGATGCTGCGCGCGATCGGCGGCATGGAGAGGAAATTCGGTTTGCGGTGCATCAACGTCTTTCATGCCGGCGACGGCAACTTGCATCCATTGATCCTTTACGACGCCAATGAGCCGGGGCAGACGGCGCGTACCGAGGCCTTCGGCGCCGAGATCCTCGAGCTCTCGGTGGCGCTGGGCGGTACCATCACGGGCGAGCATGGCGTCGGCTTTGAGAAGCTCGATGGCATGTGCGTACAGTTCGCCAGCGAGGAGCTGGCGGCATTTCACCGCCTGAAGGCTGCCTTCGATCCTCAGGGCCTGCTCAATCCAGGCAAGGCCGTACCATCGCTGCATCGCTGCGCCGAGTTCGGCCGCATGCACGTGCACCGCGGCGAGCTCAAGTTTCCGGACATCGAGCGCTTCTGATGAACAGCCAGGAATTCTCCGCCCGCATTCGCGCCGCCAGCCGCGAGCAGCCGCTGGCCATTCGTGGTGGCGGCAGCAAGGACTTCTACGGTGGTCAGCCGAGCGGTGAAGTGCTCGATGCGCGCGGCTACCAGGGCATCGTTGCCTATGAGCCAAGCGAACTGGTGATCACCGCCCGGGCCGGTACACCGCTGGTGGAAATCGAGGCGGCGCTGGCGGCGCAGGGGCAGTTCCTGCCCTTCGAGCCGCCGGCATTCGGCGCCGCCGCGACCATCGGCGGTGTCGTTGCCGCCGGACTTTCCGGACCGCGCCGCATGGCAGTCGGCGCCTTGCGTGATTTTGTTCTCGGCATCAAGCTCATCGACGGCGAGGCGCGCGAGCTCAAGTTCGGCGGCCAGGTGATGAAGAACGTCGCTGGCTATGACATTTCGCGTCTGATCACGGGCAGCCTGGGCACGCTGGGACTGATCCTCGAAGTCTCGTTGAAGGTGCTGCCGCGGCCCGTATGTGAACGGACGTTGCGCTTTGCCTTACCGGCGGGCGAAGCGCTGGCAAGGGTCAGTGCCTGGGCGGCGAAGCCGCTGTCGCTGTCAGCCAGTTGCTGGCAGGATGGCGTGCTCAGTGTTCGCCTCTCGGGGGCGCTGGCGGCCGTCAATGGGGCAGAGCAGACACTGGGTGGCGAGCCGGTTCCCGAGTCCGACGCCGCGACTTTCTGGCATGACCTGCGCGAGCAGCGTTTGCCCTTCTTTGCCGGCGAAATGCCGTTGTGGCGCCTCTCCGTGCCGCCGACCACGCGCGCGCTTGTCCTGCCGGAGCCGCAATTGATCGAATGGTACGGCGGGCAGCGCTGGTTGCGGACGCAGACGCTGGCGACGGAACTGCGCGAAGCGGCGGTCATCGCCGGCGGCCATGCGACGCTCTTCCGCGGCGGCGACAAGGGTACGGGCACCTTTACGCCGCTGCAGGCCGTTATGATGGAGCTGCACCGGCGCCTCAAGGCGGTGTTCGATCCGCGCGGCGTCTTCAACCCCGGTCGGCTTTATCCGGACATCTGATTCACTCAACGCAAAGGAAAGCTCATGACAAGCATCACTACCGCCAGCGGCCTGATCATCGATGACGTCACCGAAGGCAGCGGCGCCGAAGCCAGCGCCGGCCAGACCGTCTCGGTGCATTACACCGGCTGGCTGACCGACGGCAAGAAGTTTGATTCGAGCAAGGATCGCAATTACCCGTTCGACTTTCCGCTTGGCGCCCGCCACGTCATTGCCGGCTGGGACGAAGGGGTCCAGGGCATGAAGGTCGGCGGCGTGAGGAAGCTGACCATACCGCCCAGCCTGGGTTACGGCGCGCGCGGCGCCGGTGGTGTGATTCCGCCCAATGCGACGCTGGTGTTCGAGGTGGAACTGGTGGCGATCCTCTAGAGCAGCGCCAGCCCGATGTGCGGAATTTGCGGCGAATTGCGTTTCGACGGTGGCCGGCCGGACATGGCCGGCATTGCCAACATGATGGCCAGCCTGGCCCGGCGCGGTCCGGACCATCAGGGCGTCTACGCCGATGGTCCGCTGGCCTTCGGCCATCGCCGCTTGTCGATCATCGACCTGTCGGCACATTCGCATCAGCCGATGGTGGACAAGGCGCTCGGCCTGACGCTGGTCTTCAACGGCACCATCTACAACTATCGCGAGCTGCGCCGCGAACTGGCTGCGCTCGGCTATCGCTTCTTTTCCGAGGGCGACACCGAGGTCATCCTCAAGGCCTACCACGCCTGGGGCGAGGACTGTGTCGAGCGCTTTGACGGCATGTTCGCCTTCGCTCTCTGGAGCGAGGCGGATCAGGCGTTGTTCTTCGCCCGCGATCGCGCCGGCATCAAGCCGCTCTACTGGTGCCGCGACGACCGTCGCTTGCGCTTCGCCTCGACCCTGCCGGCGCTGCTGGCGGGCGGTGACGTCGATACCGGCATCGATGCCATCGCCCTGCATCATCACCTGACCCTGCATGCCGTGGTGCCGGCGCCGCGCACGCTCTTGCGCGGCGTGCGCAAGTTGGCGCCGGCGCAGGTGATGACCGTCGATGCCCAGGGTGCCATGGCGACACGGCCATACTGGCATCTCAGAGCGCAGCGGCCGGCGCAGCCCATGGGCGAACGCGCCTGGCTGACGCGCGTCCGTGCGGCCCTGCTGGCGGCGGTCGAGCGCCAAAATACTGCGGCTGACGTGCCGGTTGGTGTGCTGCTCTCCGGCGGTCTCGATTCCAGCCTGTTGGTCGGTCTGCTCGCCGAACTCGGCCACAACGACCTGTTGACGTTCTCGATTGGCTTTGGCGACCAGGGCGATGAGTCGGGCAACGAGTTCCAGTATTCCGACGCGGTGGCAAATCACTTTCGCACCCGCCACCACAAGTTCCTGGTCGCGGACCACGAGGTGCTTGACGCCCTGCCCGAGGTTGTGGACCAGATGTCCGAGCCCATGGTCAGCCAGGACGTCGCCGCCTTCTACCTGCTGTCGAAGCGCGTCGCGCAATCGGTGAAAGTGGTGATGAGCGGCCAGGGCGCCGACGAAGTATTCGGCGGTTACTTCTGGTATCCGCTAATGGATGCCGAGAGCGGCAGCCCGGTCGAGCGCTTTCGCCGCCACTACTTCGACCGCGATCATGACGAGTATCTGGCGACGGTGGGTGACGAGTATGCACTTGCCGATGTCACTACCGACTACGTTGCCGCGCGTCTGGCCGAGCCATTTGCCGATACCTTCCTTGACCAGGTGCTGCGCTTCGACGCGACGACGCTGATTGTCGACGATCCGGTGAAGCGTGTCGATAACATGACCATGGCCTGGGGGCTGGAGGCGCGGGTGCCGTTCCTTGCCCACACACTGGTCGAGTTGGCCATGACCATGCCACCGGAGCTGAAGCTCAAGGAGGGTGGCAAGTGGCCGTTAAAGGCCATCGCCCGTGGCCTGATTCCGGACAGTGTCATCGACCGGCCCAAGGGTTATTTTCCGGTGCCGGCCTTCAAGTATCCGCAGGGCGCCTTCCTCGAGTTCATGCGCGGCGTGCTCGATAGCGATGCCTGTCGCAAGCGGGGCCTGTTCCGGCGTGAGATGGTGGAACGCCTGCTCGCCGAGCCGATGCAGCACTACACGCGCCTGCAAGGCGCCAAGGTCTGGCACCTGGCCTTGCTTGAGTACTGGCTGCAACGGCACGTCGACCGCTGCTGATCAACCAGTGGCGATCCTGATGCGTGGGCTCAGGCGCGCTGGCGCAGGTCTTCGGTCAAGATGCCGCAGCGGGCGATGTCGTCCTCGTGGCCCTGATCGCGCCACGTTTCCGTGAGGGCGTCGGCGTACCACTGGCGCATTGCCGGCAGATCGAGCAGACGCTGCGTGTAGGCCCTCGCGGTTTCGGCCAGCGGCGGTTGATAGCTCTGGATGCGAAACGCCACCGGCGCGTAGAAGGCATCGACGGCCGAGAAGTGTTCGCCGGCCAGGAAGGGGCCACCGAAGCGGCGCAGGCCTTCCGACCAGAGCTCGTCCAGGCGCGCCAGGTCTGCGCGCAAGGCCGGTGACAGCTGGTGCAGGCGAACGCGGATGCCGCAGTTCATGCTGCAATTGCTGCGCAGCGCGTCGAAGCCGGAATGCATCTCGGCGCAGGCGCAGCGCGCCCAGGCCCTGGCCTCGCCAGCGCTGGGCCAGACACTGGTGTGACGTTCGGCGAGGTATTCGGCGATGGCCAGGGAGTCGTAAATCACCATTGCGCCATCCTGCAGGCAGGGGACCTTGCCGGTCGGCGAGAAGGCGAAGAATGCGCGCGACGCCGGGTCGGCGGGGAACTCGTGCAACTGCTCGGCGAACGGAATGGCCAGTTGGCGGAGCAATACCCAGGGCCGCAACGACCACGACGAATAGTTCTTGTTGGCGATGTGTAGTTGGTACATGACGGAACCTCCGCGCTGATTCGGGGCGGACCATGTTACCTGCCCCGGCGCGCTGGTGCTTGCCCCGCAGCGACGAACGGGCCAGAATTGGCCGATGCTCAACATGCCCTCACGCCTGCCCGACGTCGGCACGACGATCTTCACCGTCATGTCGCGGCTGGCCGCCGAACACGGTGCCATCAACCTGTCGCAGGGTTTCCCTGATTTTTCGCCGCCGCAACGGCTGATTGAGCGGGTCACGCATCACATGGCGTCCGGCGCCAACCAATACGCGCCGATGGCCGGCGCGCTACCCCTGCGCCAGGCGATCGTCGCCAAGGTCGAGTCGCTCTATGGCGCACGCTACGATGTCGAGACCGATATCACGGTCACGGCTGGCGCCACCCAGGCCATCTTCACGGCGGTGGCGGCTTGCGTCAGGCCGGGCGACGAAGTGATCGCCTTCGCGCCGGTGTACGATTCCTATGGTCCGGCGGTGCGGCTCGCCGGCGGGGAACTGCGTTGTGCGCTGTTGCGCTTTCCCGACTATCGGCCGGACTGGGACGAAGTGCGCGCCATGATCGGGCCGCGGACACGCATGATCATCGTCAACACGCCGCACAATCCCACCGGTACCGTCTGGTCGGCTAGCGACATCGCAGTGCTGGCCGAGCTGACCCGCGGCACCGATATCGTCGTCGTTGCTGACGAAGTCTATGAGCATATGGCTTTCGACGGCGCACGCCACGAGAGCATCGCCCGCCACGCCGAGTTGCGCCAGCGCAGCTTCGTCATTTCGAGCTTCGGCAAGACCTATCACTGCACGGGTTGGAAGATCGCCTATTGCCTGGCACCGCCGGGCCTGAGCACGGAGTTTCGCAAGGCCCACCAGTTTGTCGTCTTCGCCGTCAATCATCCGGTGCAATTGGCGATCGCCGACTTCATGACTGCCGTGCCCGAGTTTGCCAGAGACCTGGCCCGGTTCTACCAGGGCAAGCGCGACTTCTTCCGGCAGCAATTGGCGGCGTCACGCTTGCGTTTGCTGCCTTGCGCCGGCACCTATTTCCAGTTGGCCGACTATTCGCAGATCAGCGATCTGCCGGATGTCGAGTTTGCCCGCTGGCTTACCGTCGAGCACGGTGTCGCCGCCATCCCGGTCTCGGTGTTTAGTCCGCGCGGCGAGGATCATCGGGTGGTACGCTTCTGTTTCGCCAAGAATGACAGGACTCTGTCGGCCGCCGGCGAGAGGCTGGCCGAGCTGTGAACAGCCGCATCGCTTCCTCTCTGAATATCGCCCTGCCGCCCTGGCTGGCCGAACGCGCTGCCGCTTGTGGCTCGATGGCGGATAGCGACGCGCGCATGACTTTCGTCATCGATCTGGCCCGGCGCAACGTCGAGGCGAACTGCGGCGGACCATTCGCCGCCGCCGTGTTCGAAGTCGCCAGTGGCCGTTTGCTGGCTGCGGCCACCAACCTGGTTGTGGCCAGCGCCTGCTCGGCGGCGCACGCCGAGCTGCTGGCCCTATCGCTGGCCCAACAAGCCGTCGGCCGCTACGATCTGGGCGCTCCTGGCCATCCGGCCTGCGAACTGGTCGGCAGTGCCGAGCCTTGTCTGATGTGCTGCGGCGCCGTGCTCTGGTCGGGTATCCGCCGGTTGGTCTATGCCGCCACCGATGCCGACGTGCGTGCCATCGGTTTCGACGAGGGGCCCAAACATCCACACTGGATCGAGGAACTGCGCCGACGTGGCATCGAGGTGTCGGGTGAGGTGTTGCGGCCGCAGGCGCAGGCGGTCCTGGCCGCCTATCGCGAACGAGGCGGGGTCGTCTATAACTCCCGCGGCGGCAGCTGACATGGAAACCCACCTGGCCGACTTCATCCGCGACACCCGCGAGGGGCGCGAGGCGAAGGAGATTCTTCGCCAGTGCGTCCACTGCGGCCTTTGCAGCGCCACCTGCCCGACTTATCAACTGCTCGGCGACGAACTGGACGGTCCGCGCGGCCGCATCTACCTCATCAAGCAAGTACTCGAGGGAACGCCGGCGAGTACGCGCACCCAATTGCACCTGGATCGTTGCCTGACCTGCTGCGCTTGTGAAACCACCTGCCCGTCCGGCGTGCGCTACGCGCGCCTGCTCGAAATCGGTCGCGCCGTTGTCGCGCACCAGGTGCCGCGGTCGCCGCTCGATCGGTTGGCCCGGGCTGGCCTGCGCGCCTCGCTGTCGCGGGCGAATCTGCTCGTGCCGACACGGCGTGCACATGGCCGCCATGAGCGGCACATGCTGGCGCTGGCGGGCTGCGTGCAGCCGGCGCTGCTGCCCAACATCAATGCTGCCGCCGCGAGGGTACTCGACCGGCTCGGCATCGAGTTGCGCGAATCCGCCACGGCCGGGTGTTGCGGTGCCCTGCGCCATCATCTGGATGACACCGCCGGTGCGCAGGCGGCGGCCCGGCGCAACATCGACGCCTGGTGGCCGGAGATTGAAGCCGGTGCCGAGGCGATCGTGGTCACGGCATCCGGCTGCGGCACTGAGGTGAAAGACTACTGGCACTTGCTGCAAGACGATGGTCACTACGCGGAAAGAGCGTTGCGCGTCTCGGCGCTCGCCAGAGATATCGTCGAAGTGGTCGCCAACGAGCTCGCAGCGCTGTCGGCGCTGCTGGCGAAAGGCGCGGCCGCGGGTGTGCGCGTTGCTTTCCACGCGCCCTGTTCCCTGCAACACGGCCAGCGGTTGCGCAATGTCGTCGAGCCCTTGCTCGCCGCCGCCGGATTCGTGTTGACGCCGGTGGCCGATGCCCACCTGTGCTGTGGCTCGGCCGGCACCTACTCACTGTTGCAAGCGAAACTGGCCAAACGCCTGCGGCGGGATAAACTCAGCAAGTTGTTGGCGGGCGAACCGTCACTCATCGCCAGCGCCAACGTTGGTTGTATTGCCCATTTGCGCGGTGGTTGCCGCCTGCCGGTGCGACACTGGATCGAATTGCTCGATGAAAGGCTTGACGCTGCCCGCGGTAACGCTTCACAGGAGACTAGATGATGGCAGATTCCGATCGGGACGGCGGCCGTGGCGAGCGGCGGACCAACTTGCGTATGCGCGAAATATTCGTTGAGGCCTACGACATCGTCGAGCCATTTTTTGACCCGAGGAATGCCTGGGGCGGCCAGACCCATGAACACCTGGCTTTTCGCGCGCTGCACGAACGCTTTCCGACACTGTCGGGGGAGGAAGTGCTGGTCATCGTCCTGGCTGCCAAACGGGTGTTCGGCTCCGGCGGCAAGCCGCCGACATAATGCCGGCGGCTTCCCCTTGGCGCGGCTATCGCCTCTGTGTGACACAGCCTATAATCGCCGCATGACTTTACTCATCGAAACCTGCGCCGCCCAGCATATCGGCGATCGGCAGGAACAGCAGGATCGGGTCGGCGTCTTCGGCCATCCGAAAGCGAAGGGAACACTGCTGGCGGTGCTGGCGGACGGCATGGGCGGCCACACCGGAGGCGCCCTGGCTGCCGAGCAGGTGGTGCACTCGGCGCGAACAAGCTTCGATATCTGGGGGCCGAGCGCCGAGTCGGTGGATGAGATGCTTCAGGCGGGCATTCGCGATGCGCATGACGCCATCAAATTGACGCGCTACACCAGCGAACAGGATCCTCACAGCACCGCCTGTCTGTTGGCGCTGCAGCCGGGTCGCGCCGACTGGGCGCATTGCGGCGATTCGCGCATTTACCACTTCCGCGACGGCGCACGCATCGCCCGTACCGAGGATCACTCCTATGTCATGGATCTGGTGCGCAAGGGATTGATCACCGAGGCGCAGGCCGAGCAGCACCCGAACAAGAACATCCTGCTTTCCTGTCTGGGCGATCCCGAACTGCCGCAGGTCGTCCTCGGTCGTGCCGAGTCGCTGGTCGACGGAGACTGCTTCATACTCTGCTCTGACGGCCTCTGGGCCTATTTCTCCGACGGTGAGCTGGGCCAGATCCTAAAGGAATTCGCACCGCGCCAGGCAGCGGAAACCCTGATCAACGCGGCGCGTTCGCGCGGCCGCGGCCGCGGCGACAATTGCACACTGGCCATCGTCCGCCTGCGTCTGCGGGAGAAGGTGCCGGAACTGAAGATCGGCCGCGGCGTCGAGCGCACGACCTGAGCCTCCCGGCGGCCACATTTGTCGAGGCAGCAGCCGGAAATTGAGTATGATTCACGCTGCTTTGCGGCCGCAGATGGCACCAAGAGCCGCGGCATCAAGAGCCCGCAAGCATAGAACAACACTCTACCGGAGGTTTCGATGTCTGTGACCATAGGCGTACCCCGGGAAGTCTTCCCGGGCGAGAAGCGTGTTGCGACCGTTCCTGAGGTCGCCGAGAAACTGATCAAACTGGGTTTCACCGTGGCAGTGGAGAGTGGCGCTGGCGATGCGGCCAACTTTGGCGATGACGCCTACCGCGCGGCTGGCGCGGAAGTCGTCGCCGGCGCGGCGAACCTGTGGAGTCGCGCCGACATCGTTCTCAAGGTGCGGGCGCCGAGCGCCGACGAAGTCGGCCTGATCAAGCCAGGGCAGACGCTGATCAGCTTCATCTGGCCGGCGCAGAACCCTGATTTGATGCAGCAGATTGCCGCCAGGAAGGCCACCGTGCTGGCCATCGACGCGCTGCCGCGAATGCTCAGCCGCGCCCAGAAGATGGACGCATTGACCTCCATGGCCGGGGTCGCCGGCTACCGCGCCGTCATCGAGGCCGCCAATGCCTTTGGTCGCTTCTTCAACGGCCAGATCACCGCCGCCGGCAAGATCCCGCCGGCCAAGGTCTTCATCGCTGGCGCCGGCGTCGCCGGCCTGGCTGCGATCGGCACCGCGGCCGGCCTCGGTGCCATCGTGCGCGCCAACGATACCCGGGCGGAAGTGGCCGACCAGGTCGTGTCGCTGGGCGGCGAATTCGTCAAGGTCGATTATGAGGAAGAAGGTGGTGGCGGCGGCGGTTACGCCAAAGTGATGAGCGAGGGGTTCCAGCAGGCCCAGCGCGAGATGTACGCCAAGCAGGCCAAGGAAGTGGACATCATCATCACCACCGCGCTGATCCCCGGCAAGCCGGCACCGAAGCTGATCACCGCCGACATGGTGACGAGCATGAAGCCGGGTAGCGTCATCGTCGACATGGCGGCCGAGCAGGGCGGCAATTGCGAACTGACCGAGCCCGGGCAAGTGGTGGTCAAGCATGGCGTGACCATCGTCGGCTACACCGACCTGGTCAGCCGTCTGGCCAAGCAGTCCTCGACGCTGTACGCGAGCAACCTGCTGCGCCTGACCGAGGAGCTGTGCAAGACCAAGGACGGCATCATCAACGTCAATATGGACGACGACGCCATCCGCGGTCTGACGGTGATCAAGGACGGCAATATCACCTGGCCGGCGCCGCCGCTGAAACTGCCGGCGCCGCCGCCGCCCAAGGCAGCGATGCCGCCGCCAGCGCCGGCCCACGGCCACGGTGGCGGCAGCCCGGCATCGGCCAAGAAGGTGGCGATCATGTTCGGCTTCGCGGCCGTACTGTTCGGCCTGATCGGCTATGGCGCCCCTTCGGCCTTCCTCGCCCACTTCACGGTTTTCGTCCTCGCCTGCTTCGTCGGCTACATGGTGGTGTGGAACGTCACCCCGGCCCTGCACACGCCGCTGATGAGCGTCACCAACGCCATCTCGAGCATCATCGCCATTGGCGCCCTGGTGCAGATTGCGCCGCCGCTGGCAGAGGGCATGGCGCGACCGGAATCCTTGATCCAGGGCCTGGCCGGGCTTGGCATCGCGCTGACGGCGATCAACATGTTTGGCGGCTTCGCCGTCACCCAGCGCATGCTGGCGATGTTCCGTAAGTAAAAGGAGACGAGTAATGGCCCCCCACGCTCACCTCATTTGTCAATTCGGTTCGCTGCCCCCCACCGGGGGGGCGCATGCCCCCTCGGGGCGGCCCTTCGGAGGCATAGTATGACCTCAAGCCTAGCTACAGTTTCCTACATCGGAGCGATCATTCTCTTCATTCTCAGCCTGGGCGGTTTGTCCAATCCGGAGAGCTCGCGTCGTGGCAACCTCTACGGCATGATCGGCATGACCATCGCCGTAATCGCCACGGTGTTCGGCCCGCACGTCACGCAGGCCGGCTACGCCTGGATCATCGGCGGCATGCTCGTCGGCGGCAGCGTCGGTCTCTATGCAGCGCGGGTCGTCAAGATGACCCAGATGCCCGAATTGGTGGCGTTGATGCACAGCCTGGTCGGCCTCGCCGCCTGTCTGGTCGGCTATGCCAACTACTTCGATCCAGCGGCCGCTTCGGAATTCCAGGGTGCAGAGAAAGCGATCCACGAGATCGAGATCTACATCGGCATCCTGATCGGTGCGGTGACCTTCTCGGGTTCGATCATCGCCTTCGGCAAGCTGTCGGGCAAGATCGGCGGCAAGCCCATGCTGCTGCCGGGACGTCACCTGCTCAACCTCGCCGGGCTCCTGGTAGTGATCTGGTTTGGCAGCGCCTTCCTGAGCGCCGAATCGGTGCAGGCAGGCATGACGCCGTTGATCGTGATGACGGTCATCTCGCTGTTGTTCGGCATCCACATGGTGATGGCCATCGGCGGCGCCGACATGCCGGTGGTGGTGTCGATGCTCAACAGCTACTCGGGCTGGGCGGCGGCGGCGACGGGCTTCATGCTCAGTAACGACCTCTTGATCGTGGTCGGGGCACTGGTGGGCTCCTCCGGCGCGATTCTGTCCTACATCATGTGCCGGGCGATGAACCGCAACTTCATCAGTGTCATCGCCGGTGGCTTTGGCACCGGCGGCGGGACTGTAGTGGCGAAGGTCGACGGCCAACCGGCCGGTGAAGTGGTGCCGATCAGTGCGGTCGAGACCGCCGAATTGCTGCGGGACGCCAAGAACGTCATCATCGTGCCGGGCTACGGCATGGCCGTGGCGCAGGCGCAGCACACGGTGTATGAGATCACCAAGTTTCTGCGCGACAAGGGCGTCAACGTGCGCTTCGGCATCCACCCGGTGGCCGGCCGCATGCCCGGTCACATGAACGTGCTGTTGGCCGAAGCCAAGGTGCCATACGACATTGTCATGGAAATGGACGAGATCAACGCCGACTTCCCGGCTACCGACGTGGCCATGGTGATCGGCGCCAACGACATCGTGAACCCGGCGGCGCAGGATGACCCGACCAGCCCCATCGCCGGCATGCCGGTGCTGGAGGTGTGGAAGGCCAAGACCTCGATCGTCATGAAGCGCTCGATGGCTTCCGGCTATGCCGGGGTCGACAATCCGCTCTTCTACAAAGAGAACAACCGGATGTTGTTCGGCGATGCCAAGAAGATGCTTGACGAAGTGCTGGCAGCGTTGAAACAGTAGTTCAGCGGCTCGGCTATCGGACAAGCCCCGCCAAGGCGGGGCTTGCCGTTTTGGCTAAGGTAGCCAGTCTATTTCTTGCCCAGGCCGCCGAGCAAAGCGGCGACAGGCCGTAGTGGCTGTTTCGGCGGCAGAGTTGCCGCCTTGGTGGCCCCGGGCAGGTCGGCGCCCGCCGGTTCATAGGGTTTGAGAAAGTCGAATCCGTCGGCGGCGACCGATGGCACGTGCGCGACCGGTGGCGGCAATTGCACCGACGCCTTCGGGCCGTGTCGCTCGCGTTCGTGGTGACTGTGGCCGCGACCGCGGCGCTCCGGTTCGGTCGTGGCCAAGCTTTCGTAGCCGCTGACTTCGACTTTTTCGACCTTCAGTTTGATCAGTTTCTCGATGTCGGTCAGGCGCGGCGCCTCTTCGGGCGCGACCAGGGAGGTTGCGTCGCCGGACTTGCCGGCGCGGCCGGTGCGACCGATGCGGTGGATGTAGTCCTCGGCGACATGCGGCAGTTCGTAGTTGATGACATGGGGCAGGTCGTCGATGTCAAGACCGCGGGCGGCGACATCAGTCGCCACCATGACCCGGGCTGTCCCGGTCTTGAAGGCTTCCAGTGCTTCGGTGCGCTGCTGCTGGCTCTTGTCACCGTGGATGGCGACCGCGTTGACTCCTTGGCGTTCCAGCCAGGTGGCCAGGCGCGCCGTGCCGAACTTGGTGCCGACAAAGACCAGCACCTGCATATCCGGTGACTGCAGGAGCAGATGGAGCAGTAGGTAACGCTTCTTGTCGGCGGCAACCAGGTGCACGCGGTGAGTGATGGTTTCCGAAACAGTGTTGCGCCGTGCGACCTCGATCAGTTGAGGGCTCTTCAGCATGGTGTCGGCGAGCTTCTTGATCTCTTCCGAAAAAGTGGCCGAGAACAACAGACTTTGCCGTTCTTTCGGCAGCATGGCGAGGATGCGCCGGATGTCCGGGATGAAGCCCATATCGAGCATGCGGTCGGCCTCGTCGAGGATGACGATTTCCACCTGGTTGAAATTCACGCTCTTCTGCTGCACGTGATCGAGCAGGCGACCCGGCGTGGCGACCACGATCTCGCGGCCCTCACGCAGTTCAGCCGTCTGCGGCTTGATGTCCACACCACCATAGACGCAGACCGAACGCAGCGGCAGATGCTTGCCATAGGTGACGACGCTGTCGGCCACCTGCATCGCCAGCTCGCGCGTTGGTGTCAGGATCAACGCCCGCACCGGATGACGCGCCGGCGAGGGGCTGCTGCTGGCATGACGCGCCAGGCGCTGCAGCATGGGCAGCACGAAGCCGGCGGTCTTGCCAGTGCCGGTCTGGGCGCCGCCCATGACATCCTGGCCGGCGAGTACTACCGGGATGGCCTGGACCTGGATGGGCGTGGGTTCGGTATAGCCGGCGTCTTCGACGGCTCGCAATAGTTCGGGCAATAGCCCGAGATCAGTGAACTTCATGAAATCTCCGGAAGCGGCCTGCCCGCGTTGGCGGGTACCGGTTCAGGCGAAGAAGGGGGTGAATGTAGGTGCAGGCAAGCGCTAACCGGCGAGGCGCACTTGCTGATTGTATTCCAAGCGCGGCTGCCGCGGGGAATGGTGAGTACTTATGCGCAATGGAGGTCAGCCGCGCTTGGTCGCGGCCTTCTTGTCGTCGCCGGGCTTGGCCTTGCTGTCGGCGGCGGGTTCACTGGGCTTGTTGCCACTGGGGGCGTCGACCAGGTCGGGGACGATGTTCTCGATCTTGTTGTCGCGCATGTAGCCATCCATGTCGCGCCAGCCAGCGTAGACGGCGGCCTTCTGCGCTTTCGGATTCATCAGGTAGCAGTCTTCCAGGGCTCGCCCGGAATGGCGGCAGGCGCCGCCGATGGCTTTGCCGTCGGCCTCCTTGGCCGCCGCGACCTTGGCCGGGTCTTCCATGCCGAGCATTTCGCAACCGCCGAGCGTGGCGGCGAAGACCAGCAAACCTGCAATACCCGCGATGGGCAAGCGCATGACCAGACCTTTCGCTGCGGAAAGCATGACGGTGATTTTACGGCATTGGCCGACAAAGGTTCACTGCCTGATTGGCCGGTTACACTAGGGGCAGCCAACATCCCGGAGATCGCCATGCTGCGCATTGCCATCACTCTGCTCGTCGCGCTTGCTTCCCTTACTGCGACGGCGCAGGAAGTGCTGCTCCGCCATGCCCTCTCGGGCAAGCCACTCGACGCGCTGGCGACGCTCGTGGTTCGCTTCAACGACGAGCAGAAAGGTCGGGGCAGGATCGTGCTCCAGGACCTGGATTCAGTCGCTGATCGCCAGCAGCTGCCGGGCCTGGCCCTGCTCAACGACGACGACGCCTGGGCCTTTTTCGAGACGCGGCCGCGGTACAAGCACATGGCCGATGTGATGAAGCAGGAGAAGCAGCCTTTCGATGCCGGCCGCTTCTATCCTCAGGTGGCCGATGCCGTCGGCGACATGTTCGGGCGGCCGCAGGCGCTGCCGCTGGCCCTGGCGCTGCCGGTGTTGTTCTACAACAAGGCCGCGTTCGCCAAAGCCGGGCTTGATCCGGAGTTGCCGCCGGCCACCTGGTGGGAAGTGCAGCAGGTCGCCGGCAAGTTGTTCGATGCCGGCTATCGCTGTCCGCTGACCACTTCACGCTTCGCCTGGGTGCACCTGGAGAATCTGGCCACGCAGCATAGCGAACCGGCACTGTTGCGCGGCGCCAAGGGCGAGCGCTTTGCCTTCAACAATCTGGTCGAGGTCAAGCACATTGCGCTGCTGGCGAGCTGGTACAAGAGTTCCTACTTCAAGTACTTCGGTCCCGGCCGTGAAGGCGATGCCAAGTTCATCTCTGGCGAATGCGCCATGCTTACCGGCGAATCGGCGCTGATCGGCCAACTGCCGGACGACTTGCGGTTTGCCGTCGGTGTGGCTGACTTGCCGTATTACGAGGATGTCTACGGCGCCCGCCGCAATAACGTCATCCCGGATGGCGCGACCCTGCGCGCCCTGCCCGGCAAGAAGAGCGATGAATACAAGCTGATGGCCCGCTTTGTTGCTTTCATGCTGCGCCCCGAGGTCCAGCGCGAGTGGGTCAGGCAAACCGGCTTCCTGCCCATGACGCCGGGTGCGGCCGAAGGGGCAAATGTCGCTGAGGCGGTGCGCACCCGACTCGCGGCGCCCCGGCAGTCCTATCCACGCACGCGGCTCGATTTCGGTCGCCAGCGCGTGCGCGAGATTCTCGGTGAAGAAATCGACCTGGTCTGGAAGAACGTTAAACCGGCCAAGGAGGCCCTCGACGACGCGATGCGCCGTGCCAACGCCGTACGCTGACTATCCGCGGATCATCGCCCATCGCTGCGGTGGGCGGCTTGCGGCCGAAAACTCTCTCGCCGGCCTTGAGGCGGCGGCGCGCATCGGCTGCCACGGCGTCGAATTCGATGTCATGTTGAGCGCTGACGGCGTGCCGGTGTTGATGCACGATGAGATCGTCGAGCGCACCACCGACGGCCGCGGGCGGGTGGCGGACCTGACCCTGGCGCAGCTGCAGCGTCTCAATGTGGGCGGCGAACCGGTGCCGACGCTGGTCGATGCCTTGGTGCGTTGTCGTGCGTTAGGGCTGTGGGCGAACGTCGAGATCAAGCCGTCGATCGGGCAGGAAGCAGTTACCGGCGCGGTCGTCGGCCGGATGCTCGCATCGCTCTGGAACGGTTGCGGCGTCATTTCCTCGTTTTCGCCGGCCGCGCTCGCCGCCGCGCGCGGTGTTGCTCCGGCGCTTGCCTATGCCATGCTGGCCGATATCTTGCCGACCGATTGGCAGCAAGTGACGCAAAGGTTCGGCTTGATCGGCTGGCATCTGTCTGCGACTGCCGGACCGACGGCATTGGCCGCCGTGCGGGACGCCGGGCTGCGCACCGCCTGTTACACGGTGGACGAAACCGACGCTGCCCGCCGGCTCTTTGCCCAGGGCGTCTCCGCCATATTTTCCGACCGACCGGATCGCTGGTCGCCGGGCGAAATGTAACAAGCGCTCACGAACGATTACAACTGACTTGTCGCCTTCTGAATTGGACGGTCGTTATTCTGGCCATGGGGCTGTCCCATATTGTCCAAACCAGGAGACCGGAAAAATGAAGAGCAAGATGATTGTTGCCGCACTGCTGTCCGCGACTGCGATTTCGGTGTTCGCCCAGGCGACGCCGGTAGTCGATCAGCGTCAAGCCAACCAGCAAGCGCGCATTCAGCAAGGCGTGGCCAGTGGTCAATTGACGGCCGGCGAAACGGCGCGCCTGGAACATGGCCAGCAGCACGTACAGAACATGGAGGTGCGGGCGAAGGCCGACGGTGTGGTGACGCCGACCGAGCGCGCCCGTCTCGCTCACGCTCAAGATGTGCAAAGCCGCAAGATTCATCGCGCCAAGCACAACGACATTCATAACTGAGCAACACTGTCGAAAGAGCCCGCCGGATCATGCCCGGCGGGCTTTTGCCGTCTACTGGCCGAGGCGTGCCAGTTGCGCGATGAGCTTCTCGCGCCGGTCGATGGCCGTCGCTAGTCGCTCCCTTTCCTGATTGACCACGGCGGCCGGAGCGCGTTCGACGAAGCTCGGTGTCGCCAGCTTCTTTTCTGCATTGGCGATCTCGCCGTCGATGCGTGCGAGTTCCTTGCCCAGGCGTTCCTTCTCGGCCGCGACGTCGATCTCGATCTTCAGCATCAGGCGGAAATCGCCGACGATCTGCACCGGCGCCTCCGACGACGGCAGGTGGTCACCGGCAGCGGTGACTTCCGAGAGCTTCGCCAGTGCCGCCAGGTAAGGGGCGTGCGCCTCGATGGCGGCCGTGTCGCCGGCGGCGACCAGTGGTACCTTCTGTGCGGGCGAGATGTTCATCTCGCCGCGCAAACTGCGGCAGGCGTTGACCATGTCCTTGAGCACCGCCACCCACTTCTCGGCGTCGGCGTCATGGCGCGTTGGGTCAGCCGCCGGATACGCCTGCAACATGATGCTGTCACCGGACTTGCCGGCCAGCGGGGCGACTTTCTGCCACAGTTCTTCGGTGATGAAGGGAATCAGCGGATGGGCAAGACGGAGCAGGGTTTCCAGAACCCGGACCAGCGTTCGCCGCGTCGCGCGCTGCGCGGCGTCGTTGCCTTGCTGTATCTGCACCTTGGCCAGTTCGAGATACCAGTCGCAGTACTCGTCCCAGGCAAACTCGTAGATGGCCTTGGCCAGAAGATCGAAACGATAGTCGGCGAAATGCTTCGCCACCTCCGCTTCCAGCGCTTGCAGAATGCTGACGATCCAGCGATCGGCGGGTGACAAGATCATTGGCGCCGCGTCGTCAAGGCCGACGTCCTTGCCTTGGCAATTCATCAGGACGAAGCGGCTGGCGTTCCACAGCTTGTTGCAGAAATTGCGGTAGCCCTCGCAGCGCTGCATGTCGAACTTGATGTCGCGACCGGGGCTGGCGAGCGAGGCGAAGGTGAAGCGCAACGCATCGGTGCCGAAGCCCGGGATGCCATTGGGGAATTCCTTGCGCGTGCGTTTTTCGATCTTCGCCGCGTCGTTGGGATTCATCAGCCCCGTGGTGCGTTTCTTGACGAGGTCGTCGAGGCTGATGCCATCGATGAGGTCGATCGGATCGAGGACATTGCCCTTCGACTTGCTCATCTTCTGGCCTTCGGCATCGCGGATCAGGCCATGGACGTACACATGCCTGAAGGGGATCTTGCCGGTGAGGTGCTTGGTCATCATCACCATGCGGGCCACCCAGAAGAAGATGATGTCGAAGCCGGTGACCAGAACTGTCGAGGGCAGATAGAGATCGAGCGCCGGATTGGACTGCTGCGGCCACTCGGGTGTCCAGTCGAGTGTCGAGAAGGGCCACAGCGCCGACGAATACCAGGTATCGAGCACGTCCGGATCGCGCGCCAGGCCGCCCTGGTAGCCATCCTCGGCGGCCATGGCATAGGCCTCGGCTTCATCGTGGGCAACATAGATGCGGCCGTCGTCGGAATACCAGGCCGGGATCTGATGGCCCCACCAGAGCTGCCTCGAGATGCACCAGTCCTGGATGTTGTTGAGCCACTGGTTGTAGGTGTTGACCCATTGCTCGGGAACGAACTTGATCTCGCCGCTGGCCACGCACTCGAGCGCCTTGGCGGCGATCGACTGGCCGTCGGCGCCCGGTTTCGACATGGCGACGAACCATTGGTCGGTAAGCATCGGCTCGATGACGGCATTGGTGCGATCGCCGCGCGGCACCATCAGCTTGTGCGGGCGGACAGCGACCAGCAGTTCCTCGATTTCCAGGTCGGCGACGATTGCCTTGCGCGCCGCATAGCGGTCCATGCCGCGGTAGCGGTCCGGTGCGTGCTCGTTGATGCGGGCATCGAGCGTGAAAATGCTGATCGGCGTCAGGTGGTGGCGATGGCCGACCTGCCAGTCGTTGAAGTCGTGGGCTGGCGTGATCTTGACGCAGCCGGTACCGAATTCGCGATCGACATAGCTGTCGGCAATGATCGGGATCGTGCGGCCGGTGAGCGGCAGGCGGACATGCCGGCCGATCAGGTGTTGGTAGCGCTCATCTTGCGGATTGACGGCAACGGCCACGTCGCCGAGCATGGTCTCCGGCCGCGTCGTGGCCACGACCAGGCCACCGTCGCCATCGACGAAGGGGTAGCGGATTTCCCACATGAAGCCGTCTTCTTCTTCGCTGACCACTTCCAGGTCGGATACGGCCGTCAGCAGCTGCGGGTCCCAGTTGACGAGACGCTTGCCGCGGTAAATCAAGCCTTCGTTGTGCAGGCGAACAAAGGTCTCGGTGACGATCTTCGACAGGCCGGCGTCCATGGTGAAACGCTCTCGGCTCCAGTCCGGCGAGGTGCCCAGGCGGCGCATCTGCTTGGTGATGGTATTGCCCGAGTACTCCTTCCACTCCCAGACCTTCTCGAGAAACTTCTCGCGCCCGAGGTCGTGGCGCGAAACGCCCTGCGCGTCGAGCTGGCGCTCGACGACGATCTGGGTCGCGATGCCGGCGTGGTCGGTACCCGGTTGCCACAACGTGTTGGCACCGCGCATGCGATGGTAGCGCGTCAGCGCGTCCATCAAGGTCTGATTGAAGCCGTGCCCCATGTGCAGCGTGCCTGTGACATTGGGCGGTGGCAGCAGGATGCAGAAGGCCTCTTTGTTCGCGATGTCGAGTCCGGCCTTGAAGTGGCCGCGCTGCTCCCAAAGGGGATACCAACGCTGTTCAATGCTGCCTGGTTCGAAACTCTTTTCCAGTTCCATGGGATGTCGGTGAGGCGTGCCAGTGGCGCGATTGCGGATGATTAAGGGCGAAATTATAGCGGACGGGCCTGGGCCGGCAGAGCGCTATTCGGTGTTCTCGACGTTCTCTGCGGTCTGCGGATCCATCTCCAGTGCGGCCTGCAGGGCGGGAATCAGACTGGCGTGAACGTCGGCGGTGACTTGGGCGACGATGTGGTCTGTCAGGCCATCGAGGACATGCATGACGATGTGTGGCAACTCGCCGTCGAGCCAGACACCGAGGGCGTCGGCAACCTGCTGCTGGCGCGCCGGCAACAACTCCGAGAGCATCGCCCGGGCGAGCGCTTCGACGCGCTCCGGCGGTATGACGAGCTCCGGTGGTAAAGGCAAAGGCGCCGTCGGATCGACGATTTCGGTGAGGACCGGCAGTTCCGGCAGCGGCTCGACTGGGATTGCCGCTGCTGGTGGACGTGCGCCGCCGGCGACGAACATCCGCCGCCGCGGCAGGCTGCTGGCGCCGTGATCGGCAGCTTGGTCGTCGGCTACCATGCTTGCGGCTCTGCACTCAGGTCATTGGTGTCGATGGCATAGCCGCGCTCGCGATAGTGGCGGAAGCGCAGGCGTGCCGCCTGGCGATCGTTGTCGTCGTAGCTGACGATCTCGATCAGGTTCTCGAAGCGCGAGAATCCTGGCGGCGTCTCGTCGCCGAGGTTGAGTAGTGTCTGGTCATGCGGTAGTTGATCCAGATTGGTGGCAAGGACAACCGGGGTCTCGGCGGCCAGTGACGATTCGCTACTGCAATGCGGCATGAATCCGGTCGCCGGTTGCGACCAGAGCATCTGATCGAGGCGATCGGCAAGCGCACGATTTGGCGTGTAGACCACTACGGACTGTCGCTGCCGCCAACTCTGCCACAGCCAGGTGGCCGCGACCGCGACGCGGTCGGCGGCGTTGTGATAGAAGCGGATACGGGTCACGACTCCGCGGCCTCGGCGCGGCCGATCAGGAAGTGCGTCAACAGCGGTACCGGCCGCCCGGTGGAGCCCTTCTCCTTGCCCGAACGGTAGGCGGTACCGGCGATATCGAGGTGCGCCCAGTCGAACTTCTTGCTAAACCGCGAGAGGAAGGCGGCGGCGGTGATGGTGCCGCCAGCGCGGCCGCCGATGTTGGCCATGTCGGCAAAATTGCTCTGCAGGAGTTCCTGATAGTCTTCCCACAGCGGCAACTGCCAAGCGCGGTCATAGGCTTCCTGCCCGGCGTCGAGGAGTTCCTTGGCCAGGCTGTCGTTGTTTGCCAGCAGGCCGGTAGCGATATGACCCAGGGCGATGACGCAGGCTCCGGTCAGGGTGGCGATGTCTACGACACAAACAGGATCGAAGCGCTCGACATAGGTCAGCGCGTCGCACAGGATCAAGCGGCCTTCGGCATCGGTGTTGAGGATTTCGATCGTCTGTCCCGACATCGATGTGACCACGTCTCCAGGCTTGCTGGCCGCACCGCCGGGCATGTTCTCGGTGGCCGGAATGACGGCCACCACGTTGAGCGGCAATTTCATTTCGGCCACCGCCTTCATCGTGCCGAGCACGCTGGCAGCACCGGACATGTCGAACTTCATCTCGTCCATTTCCAGACCGGGCTTCAACGAAATGCCGCCACTGTCGAAGGTGATGCCCTTGCCGACCAGTGCGATCGGCCGCTCGGCCGATTTGCCGCCCGAATACTTGAGGACGATGAACTTCGGCGGTTGATGGGATCCTTTGGCGACAGACAGCAGGCTGTGCATGCCGAGCTTCTCCATGTCGTCGCGCTCCAGGACCTCGAGGCCGAGGTCGTGGCTCTTGGCCAGACTCGCGGCTTGCTCGGCTAGATAGGCGGGCGTACAGATGTTGCCCGGCAGATTGGCCAGATCCCGCATCAGAGCGGTACCGCCAGCGATCGCCTGGCCCTGGACCAGAGCTAGTTCGGCGGCCGGCAGTTCGTTGCGCCGCTCGACGCAGAAAGTCAGCTTGCGCAATGGCCGGCGGACATCTTCCTTCTTCGACTTCAGTCGATCGAAGCGATAAGTCGCATCGAGTGCCACCATCGTCGCCTGGCGGATGCGCCACGCAATGTCGCGCTTCTTCAGCGGCAATTCGGTCAGGTAGAGCGTGCCGTCAAAGCCGCCGGTCTCGTTGAGCGTCTTGACCGCGGTAGTGATTGCCGAACGGAATTCCTTTTCGCGAAATTCCTTTTCCTTGCCCAGGCCGACGAGAAGGACCCGATCGGCCAGGGTGCCGGGAACGTTATGCAGCAGCAGCGTCGATCCGGCCTTGCCCTCCATGTCACCGCGACGAAGCAGGTCGCTCAAGTGACCGCGGGCGGCGTTGTCGACTATTTCACCCGGCAGCGACAGTTTGCGCGGCTCGAAGACACCGACGACGACGCAAGCACTGCGCTGTTTTTCTGGACTACCGCTCCGTATGCTAAATTCCACGTGGTACTCCTCTCGCTGGGGTTGGGGAAATGTTGATGTTTTGGCCAGATCCTGGCATTTCCTGATTATCCACAATAGTTTTGCACGAAGTCAAAGCCTAAATGATCTTCCAGCGCGCGGCGCTGCGTGAGTTTGCCCAGACCGCTGTGACCGTCTTTATCGCCTTGTTTGCGATATTGCTGACCAATCAGCTGATTCGTCTGCTCAGCCAGGCAGCCGGGGGCAAGATTGCCTCTGAAGCGGTGATTGCCCTGCTTGGCTTCGGCGCCATCAACTATCTCGCCACCGTGCTGACACTGACGCTGTTCGTTGCGGTGCTGATGACGCTTTCGCGCTCCTACCGGGATTCGGAGATGGCGATCTGGTTTTCGGCCGGGCAGCCGCTTACCGCCTGGATCGGACCGGTACTGAAATTCGCCTTGCCGCTGGTTGCCGCCATTGCCGTTCTATCGTTGTTTCTGTCGCCATGGGCGCTGACCAAGAGCGTTGAATATCGCGACAAGATGGACCATCGCGATGACGTTTCGCGCGTTACGCCGGGAATGTTCAACGAATCGGCTCAGGCGGACCGGGTGTTCTTTGTCGAGGGGCTGGGTAGCGACAATAATCGCGTCAAGAATGTCTTCGTCAGCCTGAACCAGAATGATCGCCTGGGCGTAGTCGCCGCGGCGGAAGGCCATGTTGAGACCAGGCCGGACGGTGACCGTTTCCTGATACTGGAACGCGGTCGGCGCTACGAGGGCATTCCTGGCCAGGCCGAGTACCGGGTCATGGAGTTCGAGCGCTATGGCGTGCGTATCGAAGCCAGGGAGGCACGGGCAGTCGAACAGACCCAGCGAAACTTGCCGATCTGGGAGCTCGTCGCCCGGCCGACCCCAGTCAATCAGGGTGAATTGCTCTGGCGGCTGGGAACGCCGCTGGCAGCGCTCAATCTGGCCCTACTGGCAATACCGCTGTCGTTTGTCAATCCGCGCGCGGGACGCACCAACAACTTGATCGTGGCACTGCTGGTGTTCACCGCCTACAACAACCTGGTGAGCGTCAGTCAGGCCTGGGTAGCTCAGGGCAAGCTTTCGTTTGACATCGGCTTGTGGGCGGTGCATGCCGTCATGCTGGTGATTCTGCTGGCCCTGTTTTCACGGCGTCTAGTCGTGCTCTCCTGGGGGCGCCTGTGGCGTTGAGTCTGGCGCCGCGGGTCTATGAGCGCTACTTGGCGCGGCAGATCTATGCATCGACGACGCTCGTCCTGACTGCCTTCCTGGCACTTTTTGCCTTCTTTGACCTGGTGCACGAACTGCAGGACATCGGTCACGGCGATTATCAGTTGCCGCAGGCCATCGCTTATGTGGCGCTGACGCTGCCAGGGAGAGTCTACGAATTGATGCCGATCGGCGTCCTGATTGGTAGTCTGTATGTCCTCACCTTGCTCGCCCGCCATTCGGAGATTACGGTCCTGCGTGCGTCCGGGCTGTCGACCGGCGCCTTGCTGGCAGCGCTGATGCGCATTGGGGCACTGTTCGTCTTGGTGACTTTCCTGGTCGGCGAGTTCGCCGCACCGCCGGCGGAGCGGGCAGCCCAGCAATTGCGCTTGCGCGCGATGGGCTCGGTTGTGGCGCAGGATTTCCGCTCCGGACTATGGGTCAAGGACGAATTGGCATTCGTCAATGTTCGCGAAGTGTTGCCGGACACTACCCTGCGCGGCATCCGAATCTACCAGTTTGGCCCGGACTATCACCTGCGTTCGATCAGTGAGGCGGAGTCGGCCGACTATCAGCCGACCAAAGGGTGGCTTCTGCACAAGGTTGCGCAAACCCGCCTCGACGGCGAGCGTGCGGACGTAAGCAACGAGGAAACTCTCGACTGGCACTCAGCCATTACGCCGGAGATTTTGACGGTACTGATGATTGTGCCGGAGCGAATGTCGCTGGTTACTCTCTACCAATACACGCGCCACCTGGCCGACAACCAGCAACGGACCCAGCAATACGAGATTGCCCTCTGGAAGAAGCTTATCTATCCGGCTGCGGCGCTGGTGATGCTGGCCCTGGCCTTGCCGTTCGCCTACGCTCACGATCGAACGGGCAATGTCAGCCTCAAGGTGTTTGCCGGCGTCATGCTCGGCGTCACTTTCCATATGCTCAATGGCTTGTTTTCCAGCCTCGGTATCATCAACAGCTGGCCGCCGTTGTTTGCCGCCATCACGCCGAGTGTCCTGTTCCTGTTTGCCGCGGGGGCAATGATTGCCTGGGTTGAACGGCGCTAGATGGCTTGACAGCGGACCAGGCGGGTGCCTGCCAGCCGATCGTGGAGAAACTGACGGTCGGAATCGAAAAGCGCCCAGAACAGACCAACGCCGAGCCCGCCGACGCCTGCCCAGGCAAGAAGGTAGCGGATCAGCAACCGACCCCAGGCCGGAGTGCCGCCGGTCGCCGACTTGAGTTCGATCCCCCAGGTGCGCATCGCCAGCGTCTGGCCTTGCCGCCACTGCCAGACGAAATAGCAGCCAGTGACGAATAGCAGGTAGAGCCAAAGCAGCCAGTCAGGCGGTACCGAACGGTTCATTGACGCGGCGACGGCCAGTGGCAGAAGGTAGATGATGGCGAGGACCGCCATCAGCAGCAGGACCTCGTAGAGCATGCTCGCCAGGCGACGGCGAATGCTGGGTGCCAACTGTGCGGAGGACACTGCGTCTTGCTTGGGCAGTCAGCGCGCCGGAGGGGCGGCGGGCGCGGTAGCGTCGGCGGGCGAATCAGCAGCCGCCGGCGACGTTGTTGCCGTGGCAGCTTCACTGGCCGGGAGGACCGGGATCGGCACAGGCTTCACTGCCGGTGGTTTCGTGCGCACGATGGAATGACTGCCGGTCGGCTTGGCCGGCACCTTGGCGGCTTGTTTGCGTGCGGCTTCTTCGTGGTAGCGTTTCTTTTCATCGTCGGGGAGCGCCTCGTACTCAGTCCAACGTTTCTTCAGCGCCTCCTTTTGTTCCGGCGTCGCGTTCTGCAGAATTCGATACTGCTCCCGGGCCGCCTTGCGCTGATTGGGCGTCAAGATTGCCCAGGCGCGCATGCGCTCCTGTACGCGCGCCTGCTCGTCAGTGCTGAGTTTTGGATAGCGCTGGGAAATCTCGAGCCACTTGGCTCGCCGCCAGGGTTCCAGCTGCTCCCAGTCTTCAGCCAGGGGGGCCAGAATCTGCCGGGTCTCGACAGGCAAATCGCCCCATTTGGGGCTCGGCAGCAACGGTACGGCCGCCTGCGCAATACCCAGCAGCGCAGTAAGGGTTACTGCGGCGAGGAATCGTCGGAGTTGGCGCTGTCTTTCAGTTGTTCCAGCCATGCCATGAAGCCTTGGTCGATGTAGGCGTTGAACGGAACCTCGTCGGCCAACAGGGCGCTGTCGATTTCCGCATGCTCGACCGCCTGGTCGAAGGTGTTCCAGTAGTAGGCGCCAACAGCACCAACCGTCAGGGCCATGGCGGCAAGCAAGCCGCGGGCGTAGCCGCCAAACGAATCTGTCGTGATTCCGCCAAAGCCGGCAAGGCTCAAGCCGGCCGATGTCCTATGCCGGGACAGTGCCTGCTGGCGAATGTCGAACAGGCGATCGGACGTTTCCCGATCGATCGCCGCCGTTCCGCGGTCAAGCGTCTGGCAAAGTCGAAATCCAAAATCCAGTTCCCGGCTCATAGTTCGATACCTCTCGCCTTCAATGCCGCCGCCAACGTGTGAGTCGCCCGTGAACAATGCGTCTTCACGCTGCCCTCGGTACACCCCATCGCTGTTGCCGTCTCGGCGATATCCATGTCTTCCCAATAACGCATCAGGAAGGCTTCGCGTTGACGTGGCGGCAACTTCGCCACTTCTTTTTCAATGATTGCAAGTACTTGCGACTGTTCAAGCTCTTCATGGGGCCGCCCGAACGACGATTCCGACTCGTCGGCTATGGTCTCCAGCGGGTCCGCGTCCTCATCGTCCGCAGACGTGAATGCCGAGAGCAACGTCGTCCAGGTCGAGCGGACTTTCTGGCGCCGATAGTAGTCGCGGATCGTGTTCTGCAGTATGCGCTGAAACAACAGCGGCAACTCTTCAGCCGGCTTGTCGCCATATTTTTCGGCGAGTTTCATCATGGCATCCTGGACGATGTCGAGCGCGGAATCCTCGTCGCGTACGGCAAACAGCGCCTGCTTGTAGGCGCGGCGTTCGACGCCAGCGAGAAAATTCGACAGTTCGTTACGAGAAGCCAGTGCGATTTCCTCATGCAAGTTACGGGAAATCGCGCCCCAACCGGGCCGATGTTCCTCTAGTCGCCTTGACCAACGGCTGCCGCCCCGGTAACGTTACACCCTTTCGGGCAAATTCCCGCGAATTGCGGAAGAACGGCAATGCAGCTAACCGGCGCAGAGATTGTAATCAGGTGTCTCCAGGAAGAAAAGGTTGAACACGTCTTCGGTTATCCGGGCGGTTCGGTCCTCTTCATCTATGATGAACTGTTCAAACAGGATCAAGTCAGCCATATTTTGGTCCGCCACGAGCAGGCAGCGGTCCATGCCGCCGATGCCTACTCCCGCTCTTCGAACAAGATCGGTGTTTGCATGGTTACTTCGGGGCCGGGAGTCACCAATGCCGTCACCGGCATAGCCACCGCCCACATGGATTCCAGTCCGCTGGTGATCATTACCGGCCAGGTGCCGACCGCCTATATCGGTCAGGATGCCTTTCAGGAGGCGGATACCGTCGGCATTACCCGGCCCTGCGTCAAGCACAATTTCCTGGTCAAGGACGTCAAGGATCTCGCCGTCACCCTGAAACGGGCGTTTTATCTCGCCAGCACCGGCCGCCCCGGCCCGGTACTGGTCGATATCCCGAAGGACATCACCAACCAGAAATGCGATTTCGTCTATCCGAAGACGGTCGCCATGCGCTCCTACAACCCGGTCGTCAAGGGCCATTCGGGTCAAATCAAGAAGGCCGTGCAGCTCTTGCTCGACGCCAAGCGGCCGATGATTTACACCGGCGGTGGTGTCATCCTCTCCGATGCAGCCGACAGGCTGACCGCGCTGACGCGACGGCTGGATTACCCGATCACGCAGACCCTGATGGGTTTGGGCGGTTACCCCGGTACTGATCGCCAGTTCCTCGGCATGCTGGGCATGCATGGGACCTACGAGGCCAATATGGCCATGCAGCACTGCGACATCCTGCTGGCCATCGGCGCTCGCTTCGATGACCGGGTGATCGGCAATCCCGTCCATTTCAATCAGGTGCCGCGGAAGATCATCCATATCGACATCGATCCTTCGAGTATCTCCAAGCGAGTCAAGGTCGATGTGCCCGTGGTCGGCAATGTGCCCGATGTTCTTGACGAATTTCTCAAGCAACTCGACGCCTCCGAAGCGCGGCCGGACGCCAAGGCGCTGGCGGCCTGGTGGAAGCAGATCGACGAGTGGCGGGGCAAGAACTGCCTGAAGTACAAGCAGGGCAAGGACCTGATCATGCCGCAGTTCGTCATCGAGAAGCTCTATGAAGTGACCGGTGGCGACGCCATCATCACCTCCGACGTCGGCCAGCACCAGATGTGGGCTGCCCAATACTACCGTTACGACAAGCCGCGGCGCTGGATCACTTCGGGCGGCCTGGGCACGATGGGCTTTGGCTTGCCAGCGGCCATGGGCGCCCGCTTCGCCAATCCCAATGCGACCGTTGCCTGCGTCACCGGCGAAGGTTCGATCCAGATGAACATTCAGGAACTGTCCACCTGCAAGCAATTCCGCCTGCCGATCAAGGTCGTCTGCTTGAACAACGGCTATCTCGGCATGGTCAGGCAGTGGCAGGAGATGTTCCACGGCAACCGCTATTCCGAGTCCTATGTCGACGCCCTGCCCGATTTCGTCAGACTTGCCGAGGCCTACGGTCACATTGGCATGCGTATCGACAAGCCTGGCGACGTCGAAGGTGCGCTCAAGGACGCTTTCATCAAACACAAGAACGACCTGGTCTTCCTCGATTTTCGCACCGATCCGAAGGCCAACGTCTTTCCCATGGTGGCTGCCGGTAAGGGCCTGTCCGAAATGATCCTCGCGGAGGATCTCTGACATGCGCCACATCATCTCCATTCTGATAGAAAACGAGTCCGGCGCGCTGTCGCGCGTCTCCGGCCTGTTCTCGGCGCGCGCCTACAACATCGAGTCGCTGACCGTGGCGCCGACCGAGGATTCCTCGCTGTCGCGCATGACCATCGTCAGCATCGGTTCCGACGAGGTCATCGAGCAGATCACCAAGCAGTTGAACAAGCTCATCGACGTGGTCAAGGTGGTCGACCTCTCCGAGGCCGCCCATATTGAGCGCGAGCTGATGCTGGTCAAGGTACGGGCAACCGGCAAGGATCGCGAAGAGATGAAGCGCGTCGCGGACATCTTCCGTGGCCGCATCATCGATGTCACCGAGTCGACCTATGTGGTCGAACTCACCGGCAACACTGCCAAGCTCGATGCTTTTCTCGACGCCATCGATCGCTCGCTGATCCTTGAAACCGTGCGCACTGGCGTTTGCGGCATTGGCCGCGGCGACCGCATTCTGCGCGTCTAGTTTTTTCCATAAGGGGTTTTTCATGAAGGTTTATTACGACAAGGATGCCGACTTATCGTTGATCAAGGGCCGCAAGGTCACGATCGTCGGCTATGGTTCGCAGGGCCATGCGCATGCGCAGAATTTGAGCGAGTCGGGCGTCAAGGTGACCGTCGGCCTGCGCAAGGGCGGTGCATCCTGGGACAAGGCGAAGAAGGCCGGGCTCAAGGTCGAGGAAGTCGGCAAGGCCGTGGCCGGCGCCGATGTCGTGATGATGCTGCTCCCCGACGAGACCATTCCCGCCGTCTATTACAGCGACGTCGAGCCCAATCTGAAGAAGGGCGCGGCGCTGGCTTTCGCGCACGGCTTCAACATCCATTACAACCAGGTGGTGCCCCGCGCGGACGTGGATGTGATCATGGTGGCGCCCAAGGGTCCGGGCCACACCGTACGTTCCGAATACCTGCGTGGCGGTGGCGTGCCGTCGTTGATCGCCGTCTACCAGGACAAGAGCGGTAAGGCCAAGGACATTGCCCTCTCCTATGCTGCCGCCAACGGCGGCACCAAGGGTGGCGTCATCGAGACATCGTTCCGCGAAGAGACAGAGACCGATCTTTTCGGCGAGCAGTCAGTTCTCTGCGGCGGCCTCGTCGAATTGATCAAGACCGGTTTCGAAACCCTGACCGAAGCCGGCTATGCGCCGGAGATGGCCTATTTCGAGTGCCTGCACGAGGTCAAGTTGATCGTCGACCTGATCTTCGAGGGCGGCATCGCCAACATGAACTACTCGATCTCCAACAACGCTGAGTATGGCGAATACGTCACCGGTCCGCGAGTCATCGGGCCGGAGGCGCGCGCGGCGATGCGTGAAGCGCTGAAGAACATCCAGAACGGCAATTACGCCAAGCAATTCATTCTCGAAGGACGCACCAACTATCCCGAGATGACAGCGCGTCGGCGTCTGACGGCTGAGCATCCGATCGAGCAGGTCGGCGAGCAGCTGCGGGCGATGATGCCCTGGATCAAGAAGAACAAGCTGGTCGACCAGTCGAAGAACTGATTGGCTAACTACCCGCATCCGCTGATTGCCAGGGAAGGTTGGCCCTTCCTTGGCGCCGCGCTGGTCATGGCGGTGACGGCGACCGCCTTTGCCGGCTGGTTGATCGCGTCGCCGCTATGGCTGGTTTTCGCTTTTGTGCTCCAGTTTTTCCGCGATCCGCCGCGGGCTGTTCCGGGCGACGCGCGCAGCGTCCTGTCGCCCGCCGACGGCCGCATCGTCGCCATCGAGCCGGCCCGCGATCCGTGGTTGGCGCGCGACTGCCTGAAGATCAGCGTCTTCATGAACGTATTCAATGTGCACTCGAACCGCAGTCCGGTCGATGGCGAAGTGCGCCAGCGCTGGTATCACGCCGGGGCCTTTGTTAACGCTGCGCTGGCCAAGGCGTCGACCGAAAACGAACGCAATGCGTTGCATATCCGCACTGTGACGGGGCATGACGTTACCTGTGTCCAGGTCGCAGGGCTGATTGCCCGGCGTATTCTCTGCTACGTCGAGGCCGGTGCTGCCTTGGTGCGCGGACAGCGCTACGGGTTCATTCGCTTTGGTTCGCGGGTCGATCTTTACCTGCCGAGCGACGTCAGGATCTGTGTCGCCATCGGCGATAAGGTCCGGGCAACGACGACGCTGCTGGCGGAACTGCCCTGAGCGGTGCGCTGCCGGTACAATGGCGCCTGTTCTTGGGAGCCAGTCATGCCGGTGTTTCGTCCCCGTAAGACGCTGATGAATCCGGAAGTCCGTCGGCGCGGAATCTACATCCTGCCCAACCTGTTCACTACTGCGGCGTTGTTTGCCGGCTTTTTCGCCATCGTCCAGGCCATGAACGGCCAGTTCGAGAACGCGGCGATGGCCATCTTCGTGGCCATGGTTTTCGATGGCCTCGACGGCCGCGTCGCGCGCATGACCAGGACGCAGAGCGCCTTTGGCGCCGAATACGACTCGCTGTCCGACATGGTGTCCTTCGGCGCCGCTCCGGCTCTGGTGGCCTATGAGTGGGCGCTCAAGGGCATGGGCAAGGTCGGCATGGTGGTGGCATTCGTCTATTGTGCCGGCACCGCCTTGCGCCTGGCGCGGTTCAACACCAACCTCGATGTCATCGACAAGCGCTACTTTCAGGGACTGCCATGCCCGGCCGCCGCGGCACTGGTGGCCGGCCTGGTGTGGCTGATGATGGACATTGGCTGGAGCGGGGAAGAGACGCGATGGTACGCACTGGCCGTCACGTTGTTTGCCGGCATCACCATGGTTACCAATGTCCGTTTCTACTCCGGCAAGGACATCAACCTGCGCAAGAGCGTGCCTTTCGTCATTGTCGTCGCCTTTGCCCTCGGCTTCGCCCTGGTTTCCACTTATCCCCCCGGCGTGTTGTTCGCGCTCTTCTTCGCCTACGGCTTATCGGGCTATGTGATGAGTGCCTGGCGCCTGCTGCACCGCAAGCCGCCTGTTGCCCGCGCCGAGTAGCGTTGAAGCGCAGCAGAGTTTCTCCCGGCATGAAGGCCTGAGCCTCATGCGTCATCATTTCCTCTATCCGACCTGGAGACGATCGTGGCCAAGCAACGTTTGATCGTATTTGACACCACTCTCCGCGACGGCGAGCAAAGTCCCGGCGCCTCGATGACGCATGAAGAGAAGCTGCGCGTCGCCAAACAACTGGAACGCTTGCGCGTCGATGTCATCGAGGCAGGCTTCGCGGCTGCGTCGCCGGGCGATTTCGCAGCCATCAAGGCCATCGCCGCGGCGATCAAGGATTCGACCGTATGCTCGCTGGCGCGTGCCAACGAAAACGACATCCGCCGTGCCGGCGAAGCCGTGGCGCCGGCGCGTTCACGCCGCATCCATACGTTCATCGCTACCAGTCCGATTCACATGGAGAAGAAGCTGCGCATGACGCCGGATCAGGTGGTCGAAGCGGCGGTCAGTTCCGTGCGTCTGGCCCGCGAATATACCGATGACGTTGAGTTCTCTGCCGAAGACGCGGGTCGCTCGGACATCGATTTTCTCTGCCGCATATTCGAGGCCGTAATCGGCGCCGGTGCCGGTACGCTCAATGTGCCCGACACGGTGGGCTACAACGTGCCGTCGGTCTGGGCGGAGCGGTTCCGTTCCTTGATCGAGCGGGTGCCGAACTCGGACCGCGTGATCTGGTCGACCCATTGCCACAATGACCTGGGCATGGCGGTGGCCAACTCGCTGGCGGCGGTGCAGGCGGGCGCACGTCAGGTCGAGTGCACCATCAACGGCCTTGGCGAGCGCGCGGGCAACGCGGCACTGGAAGAGGTGGTCATGGCTGTGCGTACGCGCAGCGACCTTTTCGAGGTTGAGACGCGCATCGACACGACTCAGATCGTGCCGGCGTCGCGCCTTGTTGCGCAGATTACCGGCTATCCGGTGCAGCCCAACAAGGCCATCGTCGGCGCCAATGCTTTCGCCCACGAGTCCGGTATCCATCAGGATGGCGTCTTGAAGCACCGTGAGACCTACGAAATCATGCGCGCAGAGGATGTCGGTTGGGCGCAGAACAAGCTCGTGCTCGGCAAGCATTCGGGGCGCAATGCCTTCAAGACCCGCTTGCAGGATCTCGGCATTACCGTCACCGGCGAAGAGGCCCTCAATGCCGCATTTGCCCGCTTCAAGGAATTGGCCGACAAGAAGCACGACATATTCGACGAGGACTTGCACGCGCTGATGTCAGAAGATGTCCTGATGCCCGCTCACGAGCATTTCAAGTTGGTGTCGTTCAAGTTCCATTGCGAGACCGGCGAGACCCCGCATGCCGAGATTACGCTGTCGATCAGTGGTACGGAGAGACAAGCCCAGGCGGACGGTGGCGGGCCGGTGGATGCGGCGCTGAAGGCGATCGAAAGCGTGGTCGGCAGCAATTGCGAACTGTTGCTCTACTCGGTGAATGCGATCACCACTGGCACCGATGCACAAGGTGAGGTGACCGTTC
>Ga0265325_10000294_pt1 | contig 34895 bp, 35 predicted proteins | sample 41420metaG_FD_202090 | JGI IMG/M metagenome (GOLD analysis project Ga0265325, IMG submission 202090) | Rhizosphere microbial communities from Carex aquatilis grown in University of Washington, Seatle, WA, United States - 4-14-20 metaG | ecosystem: Host-associated > Plants > Roots > Rhizosphere... | reverse complement strand
GACCAATGTCTGCCTCTCATGGCAGTTGCCGCATCGTAGGGCGGCCGTCTAGTAGCCCTGCGGCTAAGCGCACGGTGATGACGCTTAGGAGGTGGCTTTCCGTACGTCAGAAATCTCCTGCCAGATGGTGATATTCGAAATCATGGGACTGAGCCTTTCCCTGCGATTACAGGAAAACTACATTCTCGTCCAAATACCAGCTTTTATCGCAAAAACGTGCTGCTTGCTCGCACCCTTCGCTACACCAAAAAGTATCCAAGATCGCGTCAAGCCAAACGCGGTGGCCGCATTAATGGAGAACGAAATGGATTTGGGAATTAGAGACCACGTTGCCGTCGTTACCGGCGCCGGCAGAGGAATCGGAGCCGCCACCGCCCGGCTGCTCGCGGAGGAAGGCGCCCGCGTCGTCATATGGGACCGCGATGCGGCGGCTGAAGAAACGGCGAAGTCGATCGCTGCCGCCGGCGGCACAGCGATGGCCGTCACCGGTTCGGTCAGTTCCGCAACCGATGTTGATCGGGTGACCAAGGCCGTGCTCGAACGCTTCGGAGCCATCCACATCCTGGTCAACAATGCCGGCTTTGCGCATATCGGACCGCTAATTGAAACTACCGACGCGCAATGGACTGACATCGTCAATGTCCACATGACCGGCTCGTTCAACTGCGTACGCGCCATGGCACCCGTTATGATGGCGCAGAAATACGGGCGCATCATCAACATTTCCTCGTTGTCCATACTCGGCGCCGACAAGATGGCGGCCTACGCCGCGGCCAAAGCTGGGCTGATCGGCATGACTCGCGCGCTGATGGTCGAGTTCGGCCCCTACAATATTACGGTCAACGCTATCTTGCCTGGCTACATCCGTACCGACCGGATTAAAGCCAGCCCGGCCTTTCCGGTCCTCGACGCCAATTCGCGCCGAGCCCAGGCACTACCCGCCGACGGCTTGCCGGAGGATGTCGCCAACGCGATTGCTTTCTTTGCTTCTTCACGGTCAGGCTTCGTCACCGGCGACTTCATGTACGTGACCGGCGGGATGTACCAGCTCTGGTAACGACGCGGGAGACTGGTTTTAGACTGACTGTGTCCTCCACCACTATTCTCGAGGTCGCAGAGATTCCCCGATGCGGCCGAAAAGCCCGCAACTGGCGCCATGACTGTTCGTAAGCTCAACCAGACGACAAGTTGTTGGCCGCCGTCCCCAACTCAATGATTTCGATCAACAGACCCAACCCCAACAACCATACAGCGGAGCGCTGGGCGCGTTTCAGCAATGGTTGTGGGATGGGGGCGACCGTGACAGCACAGAACACGATGCCCACCACCGCGAATGTTATTGTCGCAGGGGCGGTGCCAAAATATGCGGTGACCGCATTATTGGGCAACACGAACGTGGATATTGCCAGCGCCAGCCATGCCAGGCAGACAAAAGCTCCTTTCAGACGGATATCGTCGCCTGGTTCAAAGACGGCATCCTCCAACGGAATTACAGGCTTTCGCGCGCCAACGATCGTAATGCGCTGAACCGCTTTTCTCTGCCGCCTCGGACGCATCGTCATCCTGCCCGTGAGATATCGTCACGTACGAGCATTACTTGGCGCGCCAGGCGCGAACGGCCGGCGACTCCGGTCCGCCGGTCGTCTCGTAGCGCCCTTGCCAGTAGACAAGGCCCGCGCCATCGCGGTGGTTTTGTGCCGCGCGGACGCGACCGATGACAAGGTAGTGCGAGTGGCGGCTAATCGCGTCCTCAACTTCGCAATCGAGCACGGCCAATGCATTGCGAAGCAAAGGCGTCCCGGTCACACGTGTGGTCCAATCGGCCTCCGCATAGCGGCCCGGCCCCTTGATGCCACCCCGTCCCGAAAACCGGTTGGCGATGTGCTGTTGGTCCGCTGCGAGCACGTTGACGCCAAACGCAGCGTATTTTTGCATCAGCGACCATGTTGACGATTGTTTATTGACGCAGACGATAATCGCCGGCGGATCAACGGATAGCGACGCGACCGACGTGACGGTCATGCCGGAGCGATCTTCGCCGTTTCCAACGGTGATGACACTGACGCCGCCCGCCAATTGACGCATCGCATCGCGAAACGTCGCGGGCGCTATTGTCAGCTCACGATTTGACGAGCGGCTCTCCATATCGACTTGCGGAATTGTCATGCATCCTCGCCGACTGTTGCGTCACGAAAAAGCCTATCGAGGATGATCCGCTCCAGTTCGGCGACCTCGGCTGTCCCGCGGCGGCGCGGGCGAGGCAGATCGTTTCTAAGGTCAAGGCCGATCTCACCATCTTCGATGACGAGGATACGGTCGGCCAAAGCGATCGCTTCAGAGACGTCGTGCGTCACCATGATGGCGGTGAAGCCTTGGTCGAGCCACACCCGCTCAAGCAGTCGCTGCATTGAAATTCTCGTTAGGGCGTCGAGCGCGCCGAGAGGTTCATCGAACGCCAATACGCGCGGCTGGCTGACCAATGCCCGTGCCAGAGCAACGCGTTGCTTTTGACCTCCGGACAGCACCGAAGGCCACTCGGCGCGCCGGTCTTCAAGACCGATCTCGCGGAGCGTCGCGAGCGCGCGATTACGGGCCTCACCAGAGTGGCGGTTCGCGCCCAAGCCGACCTCGACATTGGCGAGAACTGAAGCCCAGGGGAGCAATCGCGGCTCTTGAAACATGACCCTGACCGCGCTGCGATCAGTTTTCTCATTTTCATTGCCGATCCAGATGCGACCGCCGGTCGGCTGATCGAGATCAAGTAGCAACCGCAACAGCGTGCTTTTTCCGCATCCGCTTCGACCGACAACGGCGACGAACTGGCCCCCGTGCACATGGAAATCGAGGCCCCGAAGCACGTGTTTGTCGCCGAATGACTTGGCGACCCATTGCGCCGTGATGGGCAATCCGCGTGACGGCCGGTGCTGAACAGCGCCGGGCGCGAGTCTGGCGGCATCGTCAAACTGCCGAAGGAGATGCACGGTCATCTTAGACCTCAAGACTTTTGAAATGCCGGATGCCAAGCAAGGCAATTGCGCTCGAGCAAGCGAGCGGTGCTGTCGGCAAGCTTGCCGAGAAGCGCGTAGATGAGGATCGACAGCACAACGACGTCGACCAGCAGGAATTCGCGCGCCTGCATCGCCATGTACCCAATGCCCGACGAGGCGGCGATGGTTTCGGCAACGATCAGCGTCAGCCACATGATGCCGAGCGCATAGCGCAGGCCGACGAAGATTGAGGGCAGCGCGCCGGGCAGATAGATGCGCCAAAACAAGGCCGACGGAGTCATGCCATAGGTGCGGCCCATTTCCACAAGCTGGGCATCAACGGTCCGGATGCCGTGCTGGGTATTGATGTAGATCGGAAAGAAGACGCCAAGCGCGACCAGGAAAATCTTCGCGGTTTCGTCGATCCCGAACCAGAGGATAACCAACGGAATCAGCGCCAGATGCGGAATGTTGCGCACCATCTGCAGTGTGCTGTCGAGCACGCGTTCGGAGCGGCGCGACAAGCCGTTGGCCAAACCCAGTGCAAAGCCTATACCGCCGCCGATGGCAAAGCCGACAATCGCTCGCCAGAAACTGACCCAGATGTTTTTGATGAGATCGCCGTTGAGCAGAAGCTTCCAGCCAGCAAGGACGACGTCGGTCGGCGCCGGGAGCACGCGGCCGGGGATAAACCCGACGGACGACAGCAATTGCCACCCGGCGATAATGCCGAGCGGCAATAGCCATTGCGTCAGTCCGTCGAGTTTGCGAGCCGCGCCCGTCATGACGCCGCCGCCTGCTTCGGTATCGGGCGGTAGTCGTTGGCAATGGTCTCGCCGAACGGCCCGCCATTGAACGATTTCGCCGGTCCGCTCTCGGTGCGATTAAGCGGGAGCAGCGGGAACACCAATTCGGCAAAGCGGTAGGCTTCCTCAAGGTGCGGGTAGCCTGACAGAATGAAGGTGTCGATGCCGATGCCGATATATTCTTTGATGCGCGCCGCAACCGTTTCCGGATCGCCGACCAGAGCAGTGCCGGCGCCCCCGCGCACCAAGCCGACGCCTGCCCACAGATTGGGGCTGACCTCGAGCTTGTCGCGCCGGCCGCCGTGCAACTCGGCCATGCGCCGCTGACCGACCGAGTCCATGCGGGCAAAGATCGCTTGGGCCTTTTGGATGGTGTCGTCGCTGACGTGCTTGATCAGCTCGTCCGCCGCGGCCCAAGCCTCCGCATTGGTTTCGCGCACGATGACGTGCAGGCGGATACCGAACGACACTTTGCGCCCTTTGCGCTTGGCCAATTCATCGACGGCGTTGAGCTTGTCGGCAACCAGTGCCGGCGGTTCGCCCCAGGTCAGATATTTGTCGATGGTCTCTGCCGCGACGTCGGTCCCTGCCCCGGACGACCCGCCAAAATACAGCGGCGGATGCGGTTTCTGTGCCGGCGCAAATAATAGCCGGCCGTCTTCAATGGTGATGTGCTTGCCCTTGAAATTGACCGTCTGACCCGCGAGCAATTCCTTATAAACCGTGAGGAACTCGCGCGTGACCGCGTATCGCTCGTCATGTGACAGAAAAATGCCGTCGCCTTTATTCTCGGCCGGATCGCCGCCGGTGACGACGTTGATCAGCAGCCGCCCGTCTGAGACGCGATCGAGCGTGGCAGTCATACGGGCGGCTACCGTGGGGGATTGCAAACCCGGCCGCACCGCGACCAGATAGCGGAGCTGTCGCGTCAACGGCGCCAGAGCAGACGCAACGACCCAGGAATCCTCACAACTGCGCCCGGTCGGCAGCAACACCCCGAAATAGCCGAGATCGTCAGCTGCCTGCGCGATCTGGCGGAGGTAGTTCAGGTTGACGGACCGTCCACCTGTCTGGGTGCCGAGATAGCGGCCGTCACCATGCGTCGGCAGGAACCAGAGGACGTTTGCGGTTGTGGGGATAGCGATGCTCATGAGCCAGATCTCACCGCGTCGGAGACCTTGATCGGCTTCGGCAATAGGCCAAGGCTGTTGAAGGTGTCGGCGATCTTTTGCTGCTCGGCGATAGCGGTTCCATCGATCGGTTTGATGCCATAGGCCTGCCGCTTCAAAGCGACTTCGAGCACCGGCGCCGCAATCCCTATTGCGGGACTGAGTTGCGCCGCCACAGCGGTGATGTCGCTCTTGGCCCAATCGTCGACCTCGCGCAGTTGCGCGAGCACGACGTCCAGAGCTTGCGCATTGGTTTCGACGAATTTGCGGGAGCCAAGATAGAATTGGGTGTTTGCGACGATGCCGGTGCCGTCAGCCAATTCACGCGCGCCGGTGGCCGCTTCAGCCGCGGCCTGGAAGGGGTCCCAGATCGCCCAGGCATCGACCGACCCGCGCTCGAAGGCGGCACGGGCGTCAGCCGGCGCGAGGAAGACTGGCTGAATCTCGGAATATTTTACGTCGGCCTTCTCAAGTGCCTTGACGAGGAGATAGTGGACGTTGGCGCCCTTGTTAAAGGCGACCTTCTTACCCTTAAGATCTGAGACGCTTTTCAGTGTGCTGTCCTTAGGGACCAGGATCGCCTCGCCTTTCGGTGCCGGAGGCTCATAGGCGACGTAGACGAACGGAATACCGGCGGCCTGAGCGAAAATCGGCGGCGCTTCGCCGGTGTTGCCGAAATCGATGGCGCCGGCGTTGACCGCTTCCAGCAGCGGCGGGCCGGAAGGAAACTCGGTCCAGGCGACGGAATAGCCGATCTCTTTCAGCTTGCCTTCAAGGGTACCTTTGCTCTTGAGCAACACCAGCTTGCCGTACTTTTGGAAGCCGATATGCACGACCTTGTCTTCGGCCCGAGCGATAGTGAGCGGAACTGCGACCGCCGCGGCAATCAGTAATCCTAGAACAATCTTCGGCAGGTTTTTCATGGCTTAAATCCTTTGGGACGGGAACGGGTTGGTTAGGATTGCGGCGGCGTCCACACGGCATCGCGGACGACGATCGGCTTTGGAATGAGACCGAGCTTGAAGAAACGGTTGGCGACCGCTTGTTGGGTGGCAACGATGTCGTCGGTCACCTTGCCGATGGCGAATGACGACCGGTTGGCGGCGATAGTCTGGATTTCGAGATCGACGCCGGTAATTTCGGCAAGCGACTTGGCGACCTGATCGCGATGCGACTCGGCCCAATCTGCAGCCTCCGCGAGCGTTGCGAGGACCTCACGAAGAATCCGCGGATTGCGCGTGGCGAAGTCGCGATTGCCGATATAGAACGAATTGGTCTTGCCGAGGTCGCTGGCCTCGACCAGTGTTTGGCCACCGTGCCTCTGGCCGATGGCGTAATACGGATCCCAGACCGACCAGACGTCGATGCTGCCGCGGGTGAGGGCGGCCACCGCGTCTGGCGGGCTTAGATAGACCGGCGTGATATCGTTGTAGGTAAGACCGGCCTTTTCCAGCGCCATGACGGTGACGTTGTGCGCGCTCGACCCTTTGGTGAAGCCGATGCGTTTGCCTTTCAGGTCGGCCAGGGTGCGAATGCCGGAATCGGGCTTGACCAAAATGCCCTGGCCGTTGGTTATTGGCTGGCCGGCAACGTAGACAATGTTGGCGCCGGCCGATTGGGCGAAAATCGGAGGGCTATCGCCAACTTGTCCGAGGTCGACGCTCCCGGCGTTCATCGCCTCCAGCATCGGCGGACCCGATGCAAACTCAACCCACTTCACGTCGATGCCGAAAGGGGTGAGCTTTTTCTCAAGCACCGCCTGCTGGCGCGCGATGACGAGAACGCCATTTTTTTGATAGCCGACGCGAAGCGCCTTGAGCAGATCGGGTGCTTGGGCCGAGGAAAATTCGGGAATACCGGCGATTGCGCCGGCAATGGACAATTTCAGGAAGTCGCGGCGCAGCATAAGGACCCCATTGCTGACCGTCAGGCTATTATGTCTATAGAATCTGTCAACTATTAATTGCGGCGCAACCTGTTCGTTTCGGCCGCAAATTTTGTGGTTTTGTTCTCACAATTCTCCTATCTGTAGAGAAGAATTGCACTCGCCGTCCGGGTCCCGTTTCCAATGCTGACTGCCAAAGGAAAATACGGGCTAAAGGCGCTGGGCCATTTGGCCTCGCTTAAGGCGGGCACGTCCGCTCAATCCATCGAAATTGCCGACGCGCACAACATTCCGAAAAAATTTCTCGACGCCATCCTCGGCGACTTGCGGAATGCCGGCATTGTGTTCAGCAAGAAAGGCCGAGGCGGCGGTTACATGCTCGCGCGCGCCTCGAGTGAAATCAATATCGGCCACGCCATTCGCACACTGGATGGGCCGCTGGCGCCGATTCGCTGCGCCAGCCGCACGGCCTATCAGCCGTGCCGCGATTGTCGGGACGTCGTGAACTGTACGGTGCGTATCACGATGGCGAAGGTCCGCGACGCGATGTCGAAGGTCTTGGACGGACTTACCCTTGACGACATGACCTCCATGACCGAACTATTGCCACCGTCGAGGGCAGTAACCGGCGTCCGTTCCAAATCGCATTCGAGAAAACAGCGCGCACGACGGGCAAAGTAATCGTTGGCTCTCGGGCTTGCTGCATTGAGACTCCGTTCGCCCTGCCTCGAAGCGGCCTTTTTGCGACAGAGCGATGAAACTTCGTCAGCGATCGAACACTAGCTGGGTTCGACCCACACTTTCCCTTCGTCGCCAAATTGCTCCGACTGGTGCTTCACGAGGGACAAATAGTCGCGCCGCGGCGGCGCGTAGACCTCGATCAGCGAGGTGGGGACACGTTCGAATTCCACCGAGTGAGGGAGATGCGGGGGAACGACGACACATGTGCCCTCCGGCAGATTGTAGTCGCGCTGCGCGGTCTTCAGTCGAAGCCCGCCCTTGTTCACGATGATGAGCCTGTCATATGCTAGTTTTTCGGTCCGCGCTGGCGTCTGCGGGCTGCCGTCGGCTCCCGGAGTCATTTCGGTCCAGATGACTTGAGCGAACTTGGTTCGGATCGAGCGTCGTTGAACGCGATTGAAGCCCGAGCTGGTTTCGGCAGGCATCTCCGCCAATTTGTAGACCGGCAACCGCGGCTTGGTGGGGTCGTTTCCAGCGAATGAGTTGGTCGTGAACGTCCCTTCCTTCACCCAGTCCTCGCCCTTGTCGCTGAAGTCGGTCTGATACTCTACGAGATCGATATAGTCGCGCCGGGCCGGAGCAAAGACCTCGAACAAGTAGGCGGGTGTCGACCCGTAGGCGTAGCCGCGATGCATGAAATAGGCTGGGACGACCATGGCTGTGCCGGCGTCGAGCTTGTAGTCCACGCCCTCGACGTCCTGCATCATGGTGCCGCCCAAGACCACCAACAGCATGTCGTAGGGATGATCATGGGGATCGCGGTGGTTGCGCTGCTGCTCCAATGGCTGCGGCGTTATGACGCCGAAAACGATTTGCGCCTGCTTGGTGCGAATCGACCAGCGCTCCATGCGCTTTTCGTGCAAGCGTCTTTCCCTTGGAAGATCGGCAAGCTTGAACACCTTCAATTCCGACATCATCATCTCCCTCTCGACAGTTTTGCAGTTGGCTCGTTCGGCGGTTCCCGCTACCGCGCGGCGGGATCGTTCGGATGACTTTCAGTGCAAAGGTCAAACGGCCATTCAGCGTCGTCGCATAGCGGCCTGGGCTCCTCCCAAGCGTTCCGACACGCGTCGCGCGGCTGCCATCACGCTGCGCACCAGCGCAGGCGAGGGATCTCGCAAGATCTGCTCGAGCGGGCCGAAAATCCCGATGCTGCCTTCGTAGATGCCATGACCGGAGAAGACAGGGGCGACGAGAGCGTTCATGTTCGCTTCCGCTTCCTCGGGCGCCGCCGCCCAGCCCACCTCGCGAACCCTCTTGATTTCGCGACGCAGTGCGTCCGGCGAAACGATGGTGCGAGGGGCGACCCGCCGCAGGCCGCGTCCGATGGTGAGGTCGAGCAGGGCCCGGTCGCCGAATGCCAGGGCAACCTTGCCGTGCGCGGACGAATGAAAGTCGAAGATGGCTCCGAGCTTGAGTGTATAGAGAACATTGCCACCGCCCGATTCAACGTCGACGACGATCACGCCGCTGCGATCCTCCAATATGGTCGCGATCGATACCGTCAAGCCGACCTCTTGGCGCAGGCGTATCATTTCGTCGCGCGCCCGATGGACCCATACGTATCGTGAAGGCAGGGCGTCTTTGAGCGACTGCAGCCGCCGCCCAGCTTCGTATTTTTCGGTGACCGGATCGCGCACCGCAAAGCCTTGTTCGCAAAGCGTATGCAGATGGCGGAAAATCACCCATTTGCTGGTGTTGAGGTCGCGGGCAAGTTCAGTGACTCCTCTCAGGCCGCCGCTTTTCGCCAGCGTTTCGAGAATGCGGAGGCCCACCACGAGCGACTGAACCGTGTAGCGTGATTTGACTGATGCGCCGGGGTCCGGCAACGCGAGCGTTGATGGGGCGCGTGATCTTGGCGTTGCGGGGCCGGCCATTGCGGTAGGTGTTTTGCGCGTCATCCGACCCACTCGCCGCCGCTTTGCCATTGCGCCGCCGATCTGCAGTTGCTTGTGCGACGGTTTGGTCATCGTTAGGTGTTGCGTGTGCCACAACATCGTTGCGAGAATGAGATGCTGAGTGCTTTCGCAAATTTTGTCAACAACGCGAGTTTCGCTGGTGACGTTGCGAGCCGCGCAACGCAAAGCGGTTTGCGGTAGCGGTAGCGAAAATTTCTATGTTAACGAGACGACACGATCGTTCAGGTTGAACAACTCGAGAGAGCACGCATGGCCATCAGCCTCGAAGGCTTTTACGACCTCCACGTCCACACCGCCCCCGTCAACTTTCGTCGTCTCGGCGATGCGATCGATCTCGGCCGCATGTGTGCTGAGGCCGGAATGGCCGGGATGGTGACGAAAGGTCATTTCGAAGCCACGATCGCCCGCGCGCATCACGCGAACAGGGAACTGAACGGCAGGTATCCGAATTTCAAGGTATATTCGGCGATCGCGCTCAACCGCGGCGTTGGTGGAATAAATCCAGCGGCGGTCGAACTGGCTATGGACATGGGCGCCAAGGTCGTTTGGCTGCCGACGCTCGACGCCACCAATCATGCGCGCGCCTTTGGCGGCGCCGGCACCTACGGTTTCAGGGCGATGACTCTCGACTTCAAGCGCCCGAGCACGTTCAACAAGACCTACACCGTGTTCGACGCGAACAAGAAGTTGACCGCCGAAACGAAGGAAGTCGTCGATATCGTGAACGCCTATGACGCCATTCTAGCCACCGGTCATCTCTCCAAGGAGGAGATTTATGCGGTCGCTGAATACGCGCTGGGACAGAAGCTGAAACGGATGCTGATCACGCACCCGGAATTCACAGTGCCAGATCTCGATCTCGATACTATGATCGACCTGACGAAGCGGGGCATTTATCTCGAATTCTGCGCCGCCAATGTCTTTCCGATCATCAACAAGATGACGCTGGTGCAGATGAAGGACATTATGGAGGCGGTCGGACCCGCGCACGCCATCATCTCGACGGACGCCGGTCAGCCATTCCATCCAAGCCCGCCGGAAATGCTGCGCTCCTATGTGGAGGGCCTCAATCAAAAGGGATTATCGGAACTGGCGATCCGTACCATGTGCATTGATAACCCCGCATACTTGCTCAATGTGCCACGCTCCAATTAGCCCGCTAAACAAGTGCTTGGACGCACTGATTTGCGGTCGCGGATGTCGTCTAAGGGCATTTGAGCTTCTGGGCCAGCATCTGAACGTGGCTGAGATTTTCCTACGTGAGGAAATCGGTCCTCGGACTGCATCCGCAACTACGCAGTTCGGCGCTGGCGAAGATGTCCTGAAGGCGAGGTGTTGATCCGCTGGGCCACCGGCGAGTTTTCGAAAATCCGACTGTCGAATGAACCCGCGACTTCCTGAATCATCTCGCTCGTTGAGCTAACCCATCCGCGGCGACAGGACAGCGACCGCAACGCAACAACATCATGACGAAACCAGCGGGATTAATACGTCGTGCGTTTCAGCCTGCGCAACGGAGGTTGTTGACGCTCGATGGAAATGTTGCGATGTTTTTCTAGAAGACGACAGTGTTGCGCAATGCACAACAAGGCGGTTCATGCCTCATTTGGTTCCCACCAAAGTGCAGCCTAAACAGAAGAGCCAACTCGTCGTGCGTCGTCGGCATTCCAGCCCGGCAACAAGCGCCCGCGATACTTTTCAACCGCCCGTCGTCGGCGTTCGTCTTCTCGAAGAGCTTGCGCGTAATAGCGAAAAGCGCGGTGCAACTGATCTCAACCAATCCAATGAAATTGATTGGCGCTTTAAGCCGCCGGTCGACTGTGGCGACGACAGGCAGACACAATCAATACGAATAACAATCACGAACGCACGACACTTGCGTGATGCGAACAAGATCGCGCGGGGTCGGCAAGTACCTAGGGGAGGTAACATTGTTTGCTTGGATGAAGGACCTGACGGCCAAAGAGCGTAGGACCCTTGGCGCCTGTATCGGCGGCTGGGGCATGGACGCCTTCGATCTCAATATCTACGGCTACGCCATCCCGACGTTGATCGCGGCATGGGGCATCTCGAATACCCAAGCCGGGCTGATCGGAACTGTGACCTACGTTGTGTCATCGATCGGCGGCTGGATCGCCGGCACCCTCAGCGATCGTATCGGCCGCGTGCGGATGCTGCAAATTACCATTCTCTGGTACGCGTTCTTCACAGCGATCTGCGGCTTCGCGCAAAACTTCGAACAATTGCTTATTCTGCGCGCATTGCAGGGCATCGGCTTTGGCGGCGAATGGGGTGTCGGCGCCGTCCTGATGGCTGAAGTCATTCGCGCCAAATACCGCGGCCGCGCGGTCGGCGTCGTCCAAAGTGGCTATGCGCTTGGGTGGGGCCTTTCCGCGCTCGTCTATACCGGCCTGTTTGCATCGCTGCCCGAATCGATCGCGTGGCGTTGCCTGTTCTGGGTGGGCGCCGTTCCGGCGTTGCTGGTCTTCTGGATCCGGAGGTACGTTCCTGAAGCGGAACTCTACCAGAAGGTCGGCGCGACAAGATCGGTGACCAACCAACTCTTCTCGGTGTTCGATCGGCGATACCTTTGGACGACAATACGGCTATCGCTGTTGATCACCGGTATTCAAGGCGGTGGCACAGTACTGGTGATCTGGCTGCCAACGTACTTGCGGACCGTTCGCGGACTGTCCGCAGTCGGAACCGGCGGCTATATCGTCGCGCTGATTTGCGGAGCGTTTGTCGGCTTCGTGCTCGGCGCCCTGCTCGCCGACGGCATCGGCCGGAAATGGACCTTCGCCATCTCCGGCATCGGCTCATCTCTGATGATGACGATCTATACGGTTGCGCCGATCAGCAACGATCTGATTCTTCCGATCGGATTCATTCTCGGCATTTTCGTCTTTTCGGCCTATTCGCCGATTGGCTCGTTCACGGCGGAAATGTTTCCGACCCAGGTGCGCGGAACAGGCCAGGGCTTCACCTACAGCTTCGGCCGCGCCATGGGATCAACCTTCGCCACAATCGTCGGTTACCTCAGCCAGCACGGCGTCACACTCGGCATGGCAATGGGGACGATGGCACTCAGTTGCTACCTACTCATGTTAGTCTTCTTGATGCTCGTGCCTGAAACCAGGGGGCGTAATCTCGAAGCACTCGAACTGACCTGATCTACGCATGGCCGCTAGTCACCGGTCGCAAGTCGCGACCGGTGACCGGATCAGGACATGCCGCGTCGCGACGTCGAAATAGCATCGCAGCGGCGGCGCGTGTTGAGGCTGGATACGATGACCAAGCCATTGCGAGTCGCAGGATACGGATGGATTTCTTCGGGCTATCAAGCGTCGGCTTTGATCCGACTAAGGAACGCGGTGAAAGTGCTGACAACGTCAGTCTCCTTGGAATCCCATTCGGCCTTGTCCCACTCCGGCAGCAGATCATCGTCCTCGCGGACGCTGATGACGTTGTGAATCTCGCTGTGCGGCAGGAGGCGGCGGAGATTATTGGCGGCAGCGGGGGTGTGAATCATGTCGTTGCCGGGAATGAGGCAAGCGCGCTGCGTGATCGTGCGAAGATCGGCTTCAGTGACCCCAATAATCGGCAAGTCGGCGCCCTGTAGAAAGCTCTCTCGCCAGCGGGTCATCACCGCGATGAAGTTCTGCGGATCGATTTCAAGGAGCCGTTTACGGTTCGATGGCCGCGCCCGGATGCATTCACGGAAATGTTCGCTGTCTGCAACGGCCTGCATGCCGCCGTTGCGCGCTAGTATGATGTATTGGCCGTAATAGGTCTCGGCTAACTCCTTGGCGGCATGGGCGCCGCCCGTGACGCGCCACAGCAGCAGGGCACGCGTATCGGCACGGTGTCGCAGCGCAAAGATGATCGAGAGGCGACAACCGGACGAGGAGCCGCCGATGATGGCTGGCAGGGCATCGAGATACTGGAGTAGCGCATGGAGATCGTCCGCCCACATGTCGTTCTCGGTGGCGCCGTCGAAGCCCACGTCCGACGAGCCACAGTTGCGTCTATCGTGAAGCAGCACACGATAGCCGGCAGCGGCTAACCGTTCCGCAAGCGGGGTAAATTCCATGCCGGATCGGCGGCTGCCTGGCGACAGCGCTATCCATTCGCCGGTTTCACCGACGATTTTGTAGTTGATCTCAATCCCGCGAATTCGAGCTAATGCCATGATTCCTCACGATGCGATGACCCTCTAATGGCGCGTTCCTGACGCCCGCAACAAGTCCATAAAAGACAATATCAGCCTTTGCCGATCACGCGCGTCAATCTGATCGCACGGGACGGGTCGGATACAAATCCGAAGCGGCGTTCGCGGACGTAGCGCGACGTCGGCTGCTACCCCAAAAGCGGACATCGGTCAGGCGACGTGAGTGTCCGCCCAGTGCCAATAGCGGACGTCTCTCGGATTAGCCGGCCTCACACATGTGCCGGTTTGGGTGAAGTCAACCTGCGCGGCGCGAGAAGCCGGGTCAACGCAAAGATTATGACCAGCGTTGTTGCATAGACGACAACCTGCATGCCGGACGGTTGGTCGGAATAACCGACCAGTGTGTGCAAGACGCGTCCAAGCAGGCTGCTGTCGGTCAATATGTTCGACGTATCCCACGCCGTACGATCTAAGGTCGTGATGAGGCCGGCCTGTTGAAGAAACAGCACGCTCTGGGACGCAAGGCCCGCCGCCAGAAACGTAATCAACGTCGTCGTGAAGCCGAAAAGATAACGCGCCGGAATACTGACGAGGCCCAGGAACGTGAGCGCGCTTACGGCGCAGCCAGCGAATAGCCCGACTATACCGCCAACCAGCAGTTCCAGGGTCGTCGAGCCGCCAGAAATTATCAGGCTATAAAGAAAGAGAACGATTTCGGATCCTTCGCGCAGCACGGCGATCCCGACTACGACTGCGAGAGCTGCGAGTGAGCGGGATCCAGTGGCGACCGCTTTTCCCACCTCCCTCATTTCGGCCGCTAATTCGCGGCCGTGCCGGGCCATCCAGATATTGTGCCAAGCCAGCATGATGACCGCGATAGTGAGAATGCCCGCATTAAAAATTTCCTGGCCAATGCCGGCCAATGCATCGGCGAGCGCGCCCGCAAACAATGCCACTAGGCCGGCACCAATGACGCCGCCGATGACACCCACCGCCACCCACCGCCCCCGCTGCGGGACCCCGCTTGTGACAGCTAGAACGATGCCAACGATAATTCCGGCCTCGATGACTTCACGGAATACGATGATGAGCGATGCGATCATGCCCGGTCCGATCTCACTTAACGACCAAATAGCCGTCGGTCTCCTGGTGAAAGTCGTTGAAGAAGCGATAGCGGCCGGGCGCCAACGGGCGAATGTTCAGGGAAATGGTCCCGCCGCCAGTCACGACTTTCTCGACTCTCAGCGTCGTGCTTTCAAACTCCGCCGGCGCGGAATCGCCGTTCGTGACAACGATCGTCAGCGGCTTGTTGGCGGGCGCCGATAGTTCACTCGGCTGAAACCGGTTGCCCTTAAGTGTAATATGAAGCGTCGTTGATTCCTGGGCGCTTGCCGTGGCAGCCGAAAGAAGAATTGCAAATACCGCGCTGCTAACCACACGCTCATAGTTCTTTCGAACGGGCGTCATGTGATGATCCTTTGGTAAAAGTTGATCTTAGAATTCGAATTCCAGCTTGAGATTGCTGCGGTAGCGCTCGAAGTTCGTGAGATCGAGCGCACGCGAATCTCCGACTGCATGACCCCAGACTTGCGCCGAGAACGCTGCAGCGAGCAGGATCTTCGGGGTAAAATTGATCATAAGCGTCGGCCCGACGTAGAGTGCGTGACCATCAAAAGTTTGGAACGTGAGGCCGTCATATGCGCGATCGTATTCGACTGCACCGCCGACCGTCACAGTCGGCGTGATCCGATATGCCAGACCGGTTCCTAGCGTCAAACCCGAGCTGTGTTCCCATGTGGCGTCGTGAACGCCTTTGGCGACGCCCGGCTCGTAAGCGATATTCACCGCGGCATAGAGCCTATTCGCGATAAGCTCGGTATCGGCGGCGATACGGAATTCAGTGCTAAAATCGGCCGTGCGTGTACCGTCCACGTCGTCAATGCGAGCCCACTCTGGCTCGGCCGAGACCGTCAGGCCAATAGGCGATTCCGGCCCGCGGCCGAGAATCAGATAGCTGAACTTGCCCGACAGGCCGCTGAAACTCGCGCTGTGATTGTTTGCGACACCTTCGACGCCGCTAACCGAATGCAACATCCCGTGCGCGCTGAGTTCGTAGGCAAAAAACTGGGTCGGCACGCTCTCATATTCGATCTCTTGTTCTATCGCGGTGAAATGTCCGCGCCGGTGGCCATAGGATCCGGTTGTTTCCAACTCAATCGATTGCTCGCCCTGCGCCCCGATATCGGAGCCATCAAGGAATCCAAACATGTATTTCGATTCCGCCTCGTGGAAAACGTAGGCGGCTGGTGCCGGAGTCGATTGCGTGATTTGTGCTCGAGACGAATGGACAGACGCAAGTACCAGCGCCGCCGCCAGCAACGCCACGCTGACACGCGGAGCGGCCAAACACTGACGAAACATTCAACGACCCCCAATGGTTACCAGAAACTCCCAGGGGATAAAGCTCGCGATATCAGGCAATCGTCAAGAACTGTGCGCGTAAACACGTTCACACCTTAGAACGATAACAATGAGAATATTAAGCGCTAGTGGTTGAAATGCCGGACGTAAATATTCAGCCGCCGCGCTCGTTTATATTCCCAACAAAAAAATTTTGTCTTCAATACTTTGTTCGGCGCGCACGCCGCTCTACAGGCTTGACAGCATTTCGATTCAATCGCTCGGCAGTAGTTGCCAAGCAATGTCCCCCCTCTGGTCATGAGCGGACGTCGCGACAGGTTAGCGCGATGTCTGCTCTACCACGAAGCGGACATCGATCAGGCGACGTTTAATGTCCGCTAAGTGACAATAGCGGACATCATCGAGGCAGGGAGTTCGCCAAAAACAAAATGTAACGACGATATCTGCGCGCCATTATTTCATTTAGACCTAGAAGCGCACTGCAAAAATCAGCTGCTGGCCATTCGTCACGACAATCAAGCATCGGCTTCAGGAGGGCCAATTGTACCGCATGGTCGGTTCCTTTATAGTTACTCGTGGCAATGTTGAGCCGATTGTGGAAGCGGCTTCGCAATGACGCTTGTCGTCGTCGCGTACGTCTTGGCGCCGACCGGTGCAGCCGCACGCGATGACGTCTGTGTCAAAACCGGCCGCGGTCCTAGCGCGTCGCTGTCATCTCCGCGGTGCCGAAACGGGTGAATTCGACCGTGATCGAATCGCCTGGTTTTGCGAAGTGCAAGCCCGTGTATGTGCCGGTGGTGATGATTTGCCCGGCTGCCACGCCAACTGTCTTGCGCAAGGTGTTCACCAAGGCGATGGCCGGCAGGATCGGATCGCCGGCCACATGACCCCCGGTTTTCTGCACGGCGATGTCGCCATTGACGCGCAGCGTGGCTTGCAGCTTTGGCAGATCGGTGCTTTGCCAATCCGGGCAATGGGTGCCGACAATAAACGCGCCGTTCGACATGCAGTCGGCGACACGATCGAGAAATGGAGAATTAGCATAATCCTGAAATCGCGAATCGACGATTTCAATGCCGACCACCGCGGTTACCGCTTTGGCCACGTCTTCGCCGCTATAGTCGGTGCCGCGGGGCGGCAGATCACGGTTAAACAGGAACGCGATCTCGCCCTCGATGCCGAGCAGTGGCACATCGGACGCGGCCAGTGACGCCGGGCTTTGCAGCATACGTGATCCGATAATGGCGCCGCGCATGACCTCATCATCCTTGGAGATCGCGACCTTCCACCCGGCGACGCGCTCGCCGAGCCTGGCGATAATAGCGTCCTGTAGTGCAAGTGCTTCAGCAACATCGGCGGGATGGCTGCCGTCCGGCAATGACGTGATGCGTGTTCTGGAGCGGCGCGCGCTAACAAGCGCGGCGATTGCGGCATCAGTCTGCGCGTGGTCCACGGAAGGCTCCTTTTCAAGCCGGCTGCAGGACGCGGATCGGCTTTCCGTCAAGGAAAGCCAATACGTTCTCAACCGCCTCGCGGTAAAAGTCGCGGTAGGTGGCGATACTCCCGTAGCCGATATGCGGCGTGAGCAGAGTATTCGGCAGTCGTCGGAATGGGTGATCGGCAGACAACGGCTCGCGATCATAGACGTCGAGCGCCGCAGAAATTCGACCAGCCTCAAGTGCCGCGATAAGTGCCTTTTCGTCGACGAGCGGCCCGCGTGAGGTATTGATCAAGAGCGCACCGGCTTTCATGCGGGCAAGCTCTGCTGCGCCCAGTATGCCGCGCGTCCGATCCGACAACACCAGATGCAGGCTGACGACATCAGACGTCGCCAGTAGTTCCTCCTTCGCCGCGTATACGGCACCAGCTGCGGCTGCCCGATCCGGCGTCAGGTTCCGGCTCCAGGCAATCACCTTCATGCCGAGCACCGCGCCATATTGCGCCATGCTCTGGCCGAGCCTGCCGAGACCGACCAGCCCAAGCACTTTGCCGTAGAGTTCGTATCCCGGCGCCACATCCTCCAGAAATCCCCCTCGCCGCATTGCGGCGTCAGCGAGAGCGATGTTGCGCGCCGATGCCAGCATGAGGGCGAGAGCGAGCTCCGATGTCGAAGTGCCAGTACCGCCGGCGCTTGTTCCGGTAATGGTCACGCCTTGCGCCCGCATCGCGGCCATGTCGACCGAGCCGCCGCGCGATCCGGTCATGCTGAACAGGCGCAGCTTCGGCAGGCGACGCACCAGGGACTCCGGGAAAGCCGTACGCTCGCGCATCGCCATCAACACCTCAAAGTCGTGCAGGCGCTGCGCGGCGTCATCTGCGTTGGAGAAGGCGTCGTGGAAGAACACGACTTCGGCCCTGCTGCGCAACGCAGTCCAGTCCGCATAGGTTTCGGCAATACGCTGCCAATCGTCGAGCACGGCAACCTTCACGCTCAAATCCTCGCAGGAGAACCGCGCCTATGTCCGGCGGGTGTCACCGAAGCGTGCGTTCCCAAAGCGCAAACAACTCGGCCCAAGTCGCTTCTGCTGCATTCGGCTCGTAGTCCGGGCGCGCGGAGAACTGGTAGCCGTGATGGGTATGGGGAACGACCTTGAGCGTGTGGCGAATCTGCTTCTGCTCCAACGCGACTTTCAGGTCGGTAATCGCCTTGGCGGGAACCGCCGGATCGACCTCGGCGAACGCAAAGTACAGTTCGCCCTTGACCTGATCGAGCAATAGATGTGGGCTATCCGGCTGATCGGTCACGATGCCGATGCCGTAAAGCGCCGCAGCCGATGCAATGCGCGAAGCGTAGCGCGCCGCCACGGTGGCGACGAACGAACCGCTCATGCAGTGTCCGACGCAGCCGATTGGTCCCGGTTTTACCTGGTCCTGCGCGTCAAGGAAGGAGATCATGCCGCCGGTATCTTCAGCGACGAACGTGTTGGTCAGGCTGTTCATGGCGCCGCGGATAACGACCGACATGGCGTCATTGCGGCGCGGGATGTCGAACCGCAGCAGGCCAAGCCGGTAGTACAGATCCGGCAGTAGGCAGAAGTAGCCGCGGTTGGCGATGCGGCGGCACATGTTCCGCAGCTCTTCACGCGTCCCCGGTGCGTCCATATAGAAGATCACCGGCGGGAACGGACCGCCGGTGCTAGGACATACCGCAAAGGCCGGCATCATTCCGTATTTTGTTTGCATTAATATGTCGCGTTCGATCATGCGGCCCTCGTCATGGCGCTACATCACGTCGTTATCCTACGCCGAAGCGGATCGCGCCAGCTTGACGAGGTCCGGATGGAACAGGTCGGGAAGCGAAGTAATGACTTCGGCGGTCGCGGCCTGGAAGGACGGAATGTCGGGGGACATGTCGACGGTCATGCCTTTTGAAGCGAGGAATTCATAGGCGCTCAACTCATCCTTCTGCGTGTAGTCGCGCAGCCAGAGCGTCGCTTCGTCCGCGGACGCCGTGACCGCCGCCTGCTCGTCCTTGGTGAGCCCGTCGAAGGCTTTCGGATTCATGATGGTATAGGCGTTCGTCATCACGTGCTCGGTCTTCGACAGGAATTTCTGTACCTCGTAATATTTGTTCGACTTGACCACCGATGGCGGTGTGTCCTGGCCGTCTGCGACGCGTTGGCTCAGGGCCAAGTAGAGCTCGCTCAGATCAACCGTGACGATGGTCGAGCCCATCGCCTTCATCATGGCGATGTAGGATTTCGACGGCGGCACGCGCATCTTCAGATCGCCCATGTCCTGGGCCTTGTGAATCGGATGCTTACTGTTGGTCATGCAACGCATGCCGAGGTCGGTCCAGCCGGAGATAATGAAACCCTGTGCGAGCGAGCGCCGCCTGAGCTCCGCGCCGAGCGCACCATCGAGGGCGCCATAGGCCTGTTTGCGGTTCGTGAACAGAAACGGCGCGTCGGTCACCGACATTTCCGGAACCCAGTTCATCAAAGCGACGCCCACCGCGCCCATTTCCAGAGACCCAAGCCGAACGGCTTGGGCGATATCGCGTTCGGTCCCCATTTGCGCATTTGGGAAAATGGTGACCTGGATACGGCCGTCGGTCCTTTTTTCGACGGCTTGCTTGAACTGCACACCCCACAGATGCCAACCGTGCGAGGTCGGCGCGCTATGCGCGTAGCGCAGAGTCTTCACGGCAGAAAAAGCTTTGGTGGCAGGGATGACGGCAGCCGCTGCCGTGCCGAGCAACACCGATCGCCGCGTCGGCGCAATGTTCTGGTTGGTTGTCTTCATTTTTGCTTCCTCCTTCGTTGTCTTTATTTGTAAGTCACTCAGCGAAATGTGCAGCCCGTGGCAGCACCAAAGTGATCCACGGTACCGCCGCGACCAGCAGCAATCCCGCGCAAAGCACGACGAGATAGACGCTGACCGGACGCACCGTGCGGTGAACTTCGGTGCCGCAGATCGCGCAGGCGATGTAAAGCGCGAGACCGACGGGTGGGATGATGGAGCCGATGCCGAAGGCTTCGATCAGCACGATGCCGTATTGCAGGGGATCGACGCCAAGCTGCAGCGCAACAGGCAGCAGCAGCGGGCCGAGAATGATGACTGTCACGATGCTTTCCAGCAGAGCGCCGAGCACGATGGTGATGGCAATGACCGCCGGCAGAAAGAGATGCGCACCGAGGCCCTCGAGCGCGCTGGCGACAGCGTCCGGCACGCCTTCAAGCGACAACGACCAGGAGAACAACGTCGCGCCAGCGAAAGTGAAGAAAACCATTCCCCCGAGCAGATTTGTTTCCGTGAGTACACCCCAGAATTCGCGCAGCCCGATCTCCCGATAAAGCCCGACAGCGACCAGCAGGCCGAGCACGACCGCGAAAGACGACATCTCGGTCGGCGTGCCAATACCGGCGACGATACCGAAGATCAGCAGCACCGGCAGCAGCATCGGAATAATTGCGCCTCGCGCGGCGACGAGGCGGATCCGCATGTTCGCGCGTGGGCTGGGTTGCCAGCCTGAATGCAACGCGCGGAAATAAACCACGACCATCAAAAACGCGGCAATTGTCGCGGCCGGCAGCAACCCAGCAAGGAACAGGGCGCCGGTCGAAACCGATGTGACGGAACCGAGCGCCAGGATTGCGATACTCGGCGGAATCGATTCTCCCATCGCCGCGGATGCGGCCAAAACCGACGCCGCCTCAGCCTTATCATAGCCCTGGCGGCGGAAGCTTTCGTTCATCGGGATGCCGACCGCGGCCATGTCGGCGGCCTTGGAGCCCGAAATGCCGGAGGCGACGTACATGCCGACGATCGTTACCTGCAGTAGTCCGCCGCGCAGATGGCCGAGCAGCGCCGTCAGCAATGCGACGATGCGTTCGCCGATCCCGCCCTTGTCCATGACGAAGCCGGTCAGAATAAAGAAGGGCAAGGCGAGGAAGATGAATCCACCGGCGCCGCGCTGCGCCGTGCTGGCGATGGCGATCAACGGCGCCGCGCCGGTTACCTGAATATAGAGAATACCCACAGCGCCGAGCACGAATCCGACCGGCAGGCCCATGGCGATCAGCACGACGAAGCTCACCGCGAGGAACACGTAGAAAGCCGGCGCGTTGGCCCACACGCTGCCGCTTATCAGCATAACCGCAACGGCCACCGCCAGCACTGCGAGGCCAGTACCGATAACGACGGGCGTCGGGCGGCGCAACAGCGTTCGGCCGGCATGCAGGATAAACAGCAGGCAACCTACCGTCATCGGCAGAGTCATCCAGACATAGCCGATTCCAAGCAACGTCGTCTGTTCGCCTGAATTCATGATCTGCAGGGGGATTGATGCGCCGCCGATCACCAAGGTCAGCAACACGACGGTCCATTCGACCAGCGAAGCGGTGATGTGCCGCCAGAACGGAGGCAGCAAGTCGACGATAACATTCACCGCCATGAAGCGGTCGCGACCGTAGGCGACGCCGCCGCCAAGAAAGGCAGTACAGACGAGGAAAAGCCTGGCGGTTTCCTCGATGCCCGGTACAATCTCGCCGTGGAAAACGCGAGCGACCGTGTTGACGAAGACGAGAGTGACTTCGACGGCGAGTCCGATATTCAGGAATGTAATGCAAGCGTCGTCGAACGCCTTTAACCATGGCGTTTCGCCGGATTCCCTCAGATCGATCGTTTGCTCCACCGTGACGGTATCCTGCGCGTACATCACTGGCTTTCATCCGCTTCGCGTGTGTTCCCGCCGACGTTGGCCGGTCGACAAGCGCAAGCATCACGCCGGCATAAGTTGCTTCATTCCCGCGACGAGGATGTCGTTGATCCAACCGAACTGCATGAAGTCCTCGCGGACGCGCTTGCCGGTAGCACGGATGGCTGCGCCGGCACGCTCGACCGCCTGGCGTACGTCGGCGTGGCCGGGATCTCCCGGGTGCCCATAGGACTGCGCGACATCCATCATCCCGAAACTGAGATAATCGACGCCATCGACAGCAGCGATTGCGCCCGCAGCTTCAATGCCGGCGCGGCTCTCGAGCATCAGGCAGAGCGACATTTCGGCATTGCATGCCTGCATGAAGGCCGGCTTGTCTGGCGCTAGTAGGAAGACCGGCCGTCCGCCGCCAAACGACCGCTCGCCGAGCGGGGCGTAATAGGTCGCGGCGACAACATCGCGCGCCTGCTGCACCGTCTCGATATGCGGCGCCACGATGCCGCGCACGCCGCGGTCGAGAAAGCGGAGGATGGTGCCGGACGAGGCGTCCGGAACACGCGCGATCGTCGTAAGCCCGTGGCGCTCGGCTGCGATGCAAGCGGCTTCGATGTCACGCATGTCGAAGCAGCCATGTTCGCCGTCGATATAGGCAAAGTCGAGGCTTGCGGCGAGAAGCTCGATCACCGTGGGCGCGGCAAAAGTCATATGCAGCCCGCGGACGCGGGCGCCGCTCTTGGCGGCTGCCTTGACGACATTCCGCGGTTGCGCGGTGAACTGTTGCACGGACGCTCCCCCGACGTTCTTGAAGCGCATCTTGAAGCGCACGGGCTTCAGACGCTTTTAGCTCGTGTTTGCCGGATCATAACAGCAGCCGAACGATAGGCAGAATTGGAAATCACGCTATCTTATGATAGTTTATACCTATTATGCTGACCCTGACCCAAATCCAGACCTTCGACAGCATTGTGCGCCTCGGGAGTTTCCGCGCGGCCGCGCAAGAACTCGGCCTGACCCAGCCGAGCATCTCCCAACGAGTGCGCGAGCTTGAACAGACGCTGGGCACCGAGCTTTTCATTCGGCATGGCCCGCGCGTCAACCTCACGGCGGAAGGCCACGCGTTGATCGATCATGCTCGGCGATTGCTCGATGACGCATCATCCGTCGTCGCCCGTTTCCGTGGCCGCGATCCCCTGCGCGGGCAATTGCGCATCGGCGTCAACGAGAGTTTTGCGCTGCTCTGCTTGCAAGATTTGTTGCAACGGCTGGAGGTCGAATATCCGAACCTGCGCACCTCGATTCGGGTCGGCGATACTTCAGAGGTGAGCCGTCTGCTGAACGATCGTAAGCTCGACGTCGCCATCGTCTCGCAGCCGGATATTGAGCCGCATGTGCAGGCACAGCCCATCGGCGTGAATCGGCTCGGCTGGTTCGCCGGTCCCGGAATAACGCTGTCGCGCAAGGCGTTCACGCCGGCCGCGCTTGCGCGCTTTCATCTGACCATCAGTCCGCCAAGTGCGCGCCTGCACGGGACGGCGATGACGTGGTTTACGCAGGCCGGCGTGACGCCACTACGGGTCAGCACCTGCAATAGCCTGCCGGTGACGATTTCAATGGTCCTGCGTGGCCTTGCGATCGGGCTGGTCCCGACAATCCTGATGCAGGAGCACGTGCGCCGCCGCGAGGCACGTTTCGTCAAGGTCTCGCCTGCGATGGGTGGTCACCGCGTCATGCTCTGCAATCAGGCGAGCGAGTTTGGCCCAAAGTTGAAGCAAATCCTCGATGTGATCCGAGCGATCCTCACCGAGCGGGGCTTGTTCGCCTGAGCAGCGATCGCCTCCTCAGCATTGCTATGGCTCTTCAGGTTTGAGCGCAGCGAATCCAGCCTTATCCCTCAGGAAAATACGACGACCGCAGGGCTTGGGGTGGGGATTTCCATTGTGTGGTTGAGGCGGCCGTTAGCCATGTCGATTGTAAAGCCGGCGATTAGATCGCTCTGCTCGTTGGTGACGAAGAGCATGTCGCCGGTCGGCGACACCGCCATGAAGCGCGGCGTCCTGCCGCCGGCGCTCACCCAATCAACGACCTTCAACCCCGAATCGCTGAGTGTACAATGCGCAATGAGGTCGGCCCCCCGATGGGAAATATAAACGGATCGCCGATCCGGCCCGACCAAGATCTCGCCGGCGGTGTTTTGCGCGAAGAATGTCGGCGGCAGCGTCTGCACCACATGAAGCGGTGTCAGCGCGCCACTCGCCGCATCCCATGCCAGCGTCGTGACGGTGCTGTCAATCTCGTTGACGACGAAGGCGCGTGGCAGAGTCGGATGAAACGCGATGTGCCGTGGCCCTGCACCCGGACGCATAGCGGCCTCGCTTCTAACCGTCAGCCGGCCGCCAGTATCCGCCGCGATCACAAACACGCGGTCTAAGCCTTTCTCACAGACAATTAAGAAGTGGCCTGACGGATCAATGACCGTGTGGTGCGGATGCGACATGCTCTGTTCGACACGGTGCGGGCCGAGCGGGCCGGCCAGCTTCAACACATAGGTCGCGTCTTTGAGCATACCGTCGGCGGCGACCGGCAGCGTCGAAATCGAGCCGCTAGAATAGTTAGCCACGAAGAGGAACCGCCGCGAGGGATCGAGTGCTAGAGAGACGCCGTTGAGTGCCGAGGTTCTGGCCGTGCCGAGCGGCCGCAAATTGCCCGTCCTGCGATCAAAAGCATAGGAGCTGGCGAAATCTCCGTCTCCGTGTGCGGCGAAGAGGACATCCTTTTCCTGATCGAACAACAGATAGGACGGATTCAAGATCCCAGCGAGCACGCTGGTCGGTTCCCACACTTTCGCCGGACCGACGCGGAACACAGTGATTCCCTGGCCGCGCGCCTGCCGCTCCTTCGACGTGAAGGAACCGACGAAGGCGTAGTCGCTGTATCCGCGGAATACCGAGTCGGCCGCCATGCTGGCTTCCTAGAGCGGTAAACGGGTGGCCTGACGCAGAGTCAGCCGCCACCGACTCCCTTCGCGCGTCCAGACAAGTGTCTGAAGGAGGCGCATTGAAAATGGCGAGCGATCCGGCGGCATCGACGTCATGTCGATGACGCCGATGGCGACCGCGCTGCTGCCCGACAGACACGTGCGGCCGCGAATGCGGCTGATTGGTCCGTGGGCATAGGTTCCGCGCCGGACGCTTTCCAGGCGCTCGGCGCGGTTCCCGTGGCGATGGACGCGGCGCCAAGGAGCGGCGGGTATTTAACGGCCGGGTGATCGGCGAATACCAAGGCATACAATTCCCGCTGGCGCAGACCTACGCCGAGGTTGAATGCGCTAAACTCATGAACTACAAGGCCGCGTCGCTGTTTGATGCGGGGCTGCCTTACGGCACCGAGGCCAATGTAGCCAAGCTGATTGCGTCGCAAGGAGCGTCAAACGGCATCGAGCATGCCATGCAGACGCTTGGCGGCATGGGTTTTGCGAAAGAAGCCCATCTAGAGCGACTCTGGCGTGACGCCCGCTTGTTCCGCTTTGCTCCGATTTCCGAGCAAATGATCCTGAATTTCATCGCCATGCAGAACCTTGGCTTGCCGCGCTCGTACTGAGACGGCACAAGGAAGGAAGTCCAGCCCAGCACGCAGCACAATAACGCGGGCCTGGGGTCAGTGCCCAGGTCTTCGCAAGATGATCCGCGACCGTCAACCGGATAAGGTCAGCCAGAGACAGCAAATCAGATTAGCCGCGGAGTTCGAAAAGCTCGCCTCCTGAGGCACCACAATTCCGTAATCGGCCTTGTGCGACATGTGCACCGAACGGCTGACTTTCAATTATCTTTCCGAAGCATAAAGCCGTCGAAAAAGGTTGAAAGCTCTCGATACGCATCGATTGGGAGAATCGTCGCGACATGCTGATCGGACCGCACGACGACCATGCAGCCTTCCTCACGATTGATGGCGCGCATGTCGAAAATATCGTTGCCATTCCCTGGATCGGCGCAAAACATTTTTCGTAGTCGCGAAGCCGGTAGCGACCTTTTTCCGGCATCAAAAAGGCGGGCATGGCCTCAAGCTTCAGATCCCGATGACCTTGTTGAAAGATAGCCCTCACATCAAAGATCGAATCAATGTCATCAAGTGCTGGTGTGTGTCGCCGTACCGGCGATTCTGGGGACATAAGGAAATCACATAAGACTCTGACTTTGGACGCCGGCCCGGTCGGATCCTCCCAATTTGAAAATACAAAAACTCGCCATCGCGCATGCGGCTATTTTCTGCTGAATTGGATAAATTTGGCCTTGAGCCGAACGAAATTGATGAGCTCCACTACGAATACCGTAACACTAAAGATCGGAAACGGTCACTTTCGTTTCGGCCATTTCGGCCATCCCGTCGGCAAAGCTCACTTCAGGCTGCCATGCAAATTCTTTGCGCAGCAGCGATGAGTCTGCGGTGATATGCCGAACATCGCCAAGGCGGTACTGACCGGTAATAATCGGTTTCGGCCCGTTCAAAGCATTGGCCAACGCAACCGCCATATCTCCCACAGTGCGCGGCGTTCCCGAGCCGACATTGAAGGCACGAACGCCGTTCGTATGCTGTTCGCAAGCGAGCACCGTCGCCATCGCGACGTCGCGGACGTTGATGAAGTCCCGCCGCTGACAGCCATCTTCGAACACCTTTGGCGCTTCGCCGCGTCGCAAGGCGGACATGAAGATCGCGGCAACGCCCGCATATGGCGTGTCGCGTGGCATGCCGAGGCCATAGACATTGTGATAGCGTAGAGCCGACACCGAACCGCCGGTCACACGGGCCCAGTTCGCCGAATAGTATTCCTGCGCCACTTTGCTGGTCGCGTAAGCGTTACGAGGGTCGAACGGCGAGGTCTCGTCGACCAGTCCGCTGTCGAGCGGCTTGCCGCAGACCGGACAGGCTGGCTCGAATTGGGCGGCCGCCAGATCCCTTTCGATGCGCGGCCCGGGCCGCACAATGCCATGGTCGGCACATCGCCATTGCCCCTCGCCGTAAACCACCATTGAGCTAGCCAGCGTCAGCCGCCTGATGTCCGCGCGCGCCATCGCGGCGAGAAGTTCGGCGGTGCCGACGTCGTTCGACGACGAATAATCCGGCAGATCGCCGATATTCACGCCAAGGCCAACCTTGGCCGCCAGATGTATCACGGCATTAATTCCGCATAGCGCGCGATCAACTTGTGTGGGATCGCGCACATCGGCGACGACCAACTCGCCGCCAGGCAATGGCATCGCCTTGCCGCCTTCGTGCACGTCCGGGCGCAGGCTATCCAGCACCCGCACGTCGTGGCCGCGCCGGAGCAATATCTCGAGTACGTGCCGGCCGACAAATCCGGCACCGCCGGTCAGAAGAACGTGCATGTTAGACCTTGGCGCCCGTCAGCGAACGTGGCTGTTCCGATTGATCCGTGGTCTTACGGCGGAGTGTGACGGCGAGACGCAGAAATGTCGTCATGATCTTGAACGCCGCTTTGACGCCGGCGACCGGATTGCCAGACACCTTCGAAATGCCGCCGCGCCGGCAGCGGTGATCGACGGGAACCTCGTCAATGCGAAGATGAGCCGCGGCGACACGCATCTGCATTTCAAGATTCCAGCCGTAGGTCATCTCGCGCATTCCCAGTGAACGCAAGTCGCTCACGCGCATGGCACGGAACGGCGACATGTCGGTGAAGCGCACGCCATAAGCCAGCTTCAGCAGCAGACCGGCTAGCCACCCTGCGAAAATCTGTTGCGGCGTCATGCTCCCCGGCTCGCGCCGGCCAAGAAATCGTGACCCCATGACAAAATCCGCTGAACCGCCCGCGACCGGCCCGACAATTTGCGCCATGAATGCGGGCACGTCGCTGCCGTCGCCATCGAGAAAGCACACGACGTCGCATCGCGGGTCGGTGGCGTCCAGGCCGGTTGCGCAGGCACGACCGTAACCGCGTTGCGGCTCTCGAACGACGCGCGCGCCCGCAGTCAATGCCTCTTGCGCCGTGTCGTCGGTCGAGCCATTGTCGACGACAATAACCTCATCTACGCCCTGCACCAGGACGTCGCGAACGACCGCTCCGATCTGTCCTTCTTCATTCAGGCAGGGGATCACGACGCTGACAAAGATATTCCCAGACGGAAGCTGCATCGTCAGGCCCTCACCATGGCGGCGCGGTCGCTCATGAAACGCCGGGTGGCGCGTGCTTCCGCGCCCTTTAGAGTAGCAAACGCCGGAAGCCGGCCGGCCAATTCATCTTCGAGCATGCCAAACGAGGCAGCGTCGTCGACATCATACCAACCGGGGACGTTGACCACAGGCAACCCAATTTCCTGCGCACGCGCAACCGTAAGACCATAGACCGCACTCGTGCTCCAAGGGATATCCTCAAACAGCCGCGCATGCGGCCGCGACAGCCCGATCAACGTGTAGCCGCCATCGAAAGCGGGGCTGAGCACAACATTGTCACCCTGGCGTACCGCATCGATCGCCTGCCGGAGAATTGCCTTTGGCAACGTGGGTGAATCAGAGTTGACCAGAATTGCGCCCGCGTAACCCGCCTCGAAGAGATCGACAGTGCCTCGGAGAAGTCTCGCGCCAAAATCGCCGTCGCACTGCGGCGTCAGTTGAAAAGCATCCGGCAGAAGGATACGCAGCGCCGCCTCAGAGCCGCGCGGAGTATAGACGGCGTAACCGACGACGTCGCCTTCGTCCGCTAAAGACTGGATTGTCGCCGACAGATCGCGAATGAAGCACCCGGAGATCCTGGCGCAGTCCTCTGGCCGCAACGGTGGCGACAAACGGGTCTTGGAACGACCGGGAGTGGGCGTCTTGCACATGATGGCGACGGCGACAAGCGTCATCGTTGATGCCTCAAGCCGCAACGGCCAGGGCGCGACTCAGATCGAAATAGAGTTCTTCCGTATTTTCAAGTCCGACGGAAAATCGAAGCAAGTCACCCGGGCACGGTGATCCCAGGCCTTCGATCGAGGCACGGTGTTCGATCAGACTCTCGACGCCACCAAGCGAGGTGGCACGTTTCCACAGTGCGACGCCGGCGGCGACGGCGATGGCGGCTTTGTCACCCTTCTTGATACGGATTGAAAACATGCCGCCGAAGCCGCCGATCATCTGTCTCAGAGCGACATCATGGCCGGCATGATTGGCAAGACCGGGATAGAGCACGGCAGACACAGCCGGGTGGCCGACAAGGTGTTCGGCCAGCCAAGCCGCGGACCTCGCCTGCTGGCGCACCCGCACGTCGAGTGTGCGCATACCCCGAGTGAGCAGCCATGCCTCGAACGGTCCAGGCGCGCCGCCGAGCTGAGCGCGCATTTTCCGAATCCTCGACCATAACTCCCCTTGCCGCGCCGTCGCCAGCGCCCCCGCAATCACATCGTCATGGCCGTTGAGATATTTGGTCGCCGAGTGCATGACGATGTCGGCGCCGAGCGACAGCGGCTTGGTGAAGACTGGCGTCGCGATCGTCGAGTCAACGCAGAGGATTGCGTCGACTTGATGCGAAATCTCGGCGATCGCGGCGATGTCGGTCACTGTCCACAGTGGGTTGCTGGGCGTTTCGATCCAGAACAATCCGGTTTCACCCGGCCGTATTGCGGCACGCACAGCGTCGAGATCGGATGTCTCCACAAAGGACACCGAATGGCCGTAGTGACCGGCCTCGCGCAGCCACGATCGAAAGCCCCAATACATGACCTTCGAGGCGATGACGTGCGTCGGCCGATCGAGCGCCAGGATCGCTGTCGTCGCCGCCGCCATACCTGAGCCGAACAGCAGCGCCTCTTCAGCACGCTCCAACGCGGCAATCAGACTCTCGGCATGCTGGACGGTTGCATTGTCGTTGCGGCCATAGACGTAACCTGCGCTGTAACCGTTATCAGCATCGCGCAGATACGTCGTCGCCATATGAATTGGCGGGACGGTAGCTTTCGTTACAGGATCGTGTGCGCCGAGCGCCTGGGCCACCAAAGTTGCGGTCGAAGACCGGGCTTTTGTTTGGTCATCCATTCTAAATGCAACCTTGCAGGAGTTTTGTAGTTCCAGCGGACGAGGAGACTATTTGTCAAAATGCTACCATTAAAGAACGATCATCGCCTTCCGAGCCCAATTAGAGTTTTTTCGCCTGCTGACAGCACCGTGTCTTTGCCCGGCATCCAAGTCGGCAAGCTGTCAAACTCGTTGCGTGGCAAATCCTCAGCATCGATCTGGCGGGCAAGGATGGTGACGACTTCGATCGGGACCGCGACCGCCCGCTTGCCCCATTCGGTCCGCACCCAGCCAAACCAGGAACTGTAGGGAACGATGAGCGCGATCTTGCCGTCGGGCGCTTTCACCACTTGCCGGACGTAGCCAAGGGTCGAATCGTTTTCATCGAGCACGGCGAGACCGACAAGGTCGCCGACTAGAACCGGCTGTGGATGCCGGCTGGCAAATTTCTGTTCCGGAGTCTGCTTGCCAGCGTTACTGTCGCGGCCCTGATCGACGGTTGGCGTTGCACCGGACGCGACAATCCACGAATGTTCGGCGGCGCCCACATGATAAAGGCCGAACGTGAGGGCGTATAGAATCAAAGCCGACGACACAACTAGGCCAAGAGTTACACGAAGTCGTGTGTTGCATGTCATTGACCGCCCCGCGAATTATGCTCGTAAAGGCGACAATTCATGACTGACGTCATCGCGGTCAAATCAACTGAACGTCATCGCAAATTGCATCCAGCCGCGCTCCGCGTGATGCACTGGATCAATGCCTTTGCCATGATTATTCTGATCGGCAGCGGCTGGAAAATCTACAACGACGAGGTCCTGTTCGGCTGGCTGCATTTTCCTGAATGGATGGTGATTGGCGTCTGGGCGCAGCACGCCTTGCAGTGGCACTTCTTCGCCATGTGGATCCTGATGATCAACGGCCTCTGCTATCTCGGTTACGGGATTTTTACGGGCCGCTTCCGCCGCAAGTTCTTCCCAATCTGGCCGAGCGCGATCATTGCTGACATCCGCGATGCGCTGCACTTCCGACTCGCCCATGATGATATCCGTCACTACAACGCTGTACAGAAGTTGCTCTACACGGGCATCATCGCTGTCATCATCGTTCAAGTGATCTCAGGCTGGGTGCTCTGGAAGCCGATCCAACTCTCAGAACTGACCGACCTTTTCTATGGCTTCCAAAATGCGCGGCTCGTTCACTTCATCGGCATGGCGGCGATCGTTGGCTTCCTGATCGTGCACGTGGCGCTTGCACTGCTGGTGCCAAAGACAATCGGCGCAATGCTCACAGGCGGCCCACCTGAATCCGTCGACGACCCAACCTCCCCCCACGCCAATCCTGCCCGATAGGACGCGTATGTCTCGCTCGCCATCATCGTCGATCTTCCGGCCGCCGAACGGCGTCGACCACAAGATCATCGAACAGACCACGCCTATCATTCAGAAACTCGACCGCCGCAAATTACTGCGCGGTTCGTTGAGCATAGGCGCATTGAGCATGTTAACCGGATGCTCGGTCAGCGATAGTGACCCAGTCCAGGCGTTCCTGACGGCGGTGTCAGCCTTCAACGATAAAGTTCAGGAAGTGATTTTCCGGCCCGGCCATCTGGCGCCGACCTATAGCGAGGATCAGGTCGTGAAGCCGCCGCGCTTCAATGCGTTTTACAACGTCGAAGAGGTGAAGCCCGTTGACGGCAAAAGCTGGAAGCTGGAGCTTGCCGGTCTGGTCGATAACAAGACGCCGTGGACCGCCGAGCAGATTTACGGGCTGCCCGAACAGGAGATGATCATCAGGCATATCTGCGTCGAGGGCTGGGATTATATCGGCCAGTGGTCGGGCGTGAACCTGAAGCAATTTCTCGAGCGTATCGGCGCAGATACCAAGGCCAAATACATCGCGTTCAAGTGCGCGGACGGTTATTCTGAGTGTCTGGACATGGCGACGGCGCTGCATCCGCAGACGATGCTCGCGACGAAATATGCCAAGGAGCCGATCGCGGACCCGTTCGGCTTTCCGTTGCGATTGCGCACCGCGACTAAGCTCGGATTCAAGAACGCGAAATGGATCACGGCTCTCGAAGTGACCAACCAGTTTCCCGGCACTTACTATTCAAAACAGGGCTTTAACTGGTTCAGCGGAATTTAGCCGTTACCGTGTCGCCATCTTGATGGTCTTGTAGATCCGCCACGCCGGACTGGCGTCTGCCAGCCTGTAATAGGAACTGGCGGCGAATGGATCATGGTTCCACGCGCCGTCCTGTGGCGTCAGCACGACGACATTGCATTCATATTGCGTTACGAGCGTTGCGACGTCCTCAGCATCGGCGTCGCCTGAGAAAACACGGACGAATTGCGTCTTGATCTGCGCCAGCCGTACCGCCGACAGCGTCGTAAATGGTTCCATAAACAACTGGCCAGCGTAGCATGAGCGCCGGTCCGACAGGAGCGCCCACGAGATATTGGCCTGCCACGGCGTTGCACGCTCTAGGAACTCGGGATTGTTGGCTACACGCTCGTCCGGACCTGATACGCGCCGCACCGCCTCCCACAAAGCCGGTGTCGCCGCGAAAGACTTCGACGTCGGGTTCGGCGCAACGATCACATTCTCGCGCATCAACAGGAAAGCATCCGGCAATCCGAGGACGATGAGTATTAATGCCGCGGCAAGAGCGAATGACAATCGCCGCTGCGTCAATCGCGCAATACCGGCCGCCGCGAAGATCATTAGCATGAAAACTGCCGGCAGCACGGCGCGCCAGCCGAGATCGTTGTTTTCGGCCAGTGTGCTGACAAGTAGCCAGGCCGCCAAAAGACTGACGCCGAGCATCGTGGCGAACGCCCGCACGACAAGCCGACGGTCAGCATCGAGCGTCGCATCCTTGACGAAAAGGCACGTTCCGACGAGACCGGCAATATAGAAGGCGGGAAATTCCACGATTAAGAAGATCAGCCAATAAGCTGCCCAATTGGCCACGAGCCCCACCCGACCGATCACATCATCGCCAAGGACCTTGAACGGCGTTACGCCGATCGGATGGCCGCCGCGCAACCCGGCGGTGTAAAACTGGTCAAGCAGGAGCGGGCTGATCAGCAACAGTGCCAGCAGCACCGCCGCGGCCAAATGTCCTGTGATGCGCAAACGATGCGGAGGCTCCGCCTCGACAAGCAATACGAGTGCAATCGGAACAGCCGCTAGCGGAAATACGCTGCCGCCGACCCATGTCGAACTTTCGAATCCGGCAGCCATCACGGTAGCTAACGTCAGCAACAGCACAATTCCGGGACGACGAGCGACCTGAACGATGAGATAAATCGCGAGCACGGTACAGACCGCCGATGCCACGTGCTGCGGCGCCCACGATGTCTGAAAGAACCAACCGCCAAAGCCCGATCGAACGCCCGCTACCTTTTCGACCTCCTTTACGCCGAACGCCAAATCTAAAAGTGGCCTGATCGTCGCGGTTGCGGCAAGAACCGTGATCCAAACGCCGGCGCTGGCGCGACCGCTGATCCAGGCGGCAAAGCCGATCATCGCCGACAAGGAAGCGAAGGCGGTGAACCAGGTGAATGCGGCGTCGGCTGCCCAGCCGCCTGTGTTCATGATCAATGCGAACTCAGCCGCGCTGAAATGCCAGAGATAGTAATAGGTCAGCCGCGACGGCGTCGTCGCAAAGAACGGATTTCCAGGCGGCACCCCGAAACGCACGATTTCATCGACGATCGCCACTTTTGAATGGTCGAAGATCGGCGCCGCCAATGTGACGCCGTCGGCCGATACTTTCGGCATGACGCCGACAGTCACAAGTGTTGCGAGAAGCACGGCACATGCCAGTGCAGTGATCAGAAAATTTGTTCCGGATGGAATTTCGAAGCGAAAGATCGTAGACGCCCTATGAAGCGAGATAATGGCGGCAACAGCCGGCGCCGCAAATAGTACGAAGACCATTTCGCGCGACGTCCCCACGATCATCAAGACCGGCAAGACTGCCGCTGTGTGGACCGCCCAGCCAAACGCGGGGGCAATCAACAGCGCCAGCTGAGGCGAAGCAACGTGTTTCGCGAGCGAAAATCCGACGTATGAATAGAAGCAGAGGACAAACGCCGAGCAGGTCAGGACCTCAGTCCAAGAAGGCATCTTAGGGCCGGCCGTTGTTTCAGATTCGCCGTTGTATAGCGTTTGGCAGCAACGTGCGACGCCGGAGTCCGAAAGAATCTGTCCATCTTATTAATTGGTGGAAGATCGGTGGAACGGCCAAACATCACTGTTACCTTGTTGAGTGCGCAGAGTAGAGCATTCCCTTCACACGAGATAGAAAGATGGCGGCCTCAAGCCATTTTCGGCGTAGAGACAAAGGGGCCTCAAATTGCCGGTCGTGGGCTGCCCGCCGTATGAGAAAAGAAGACCAGCACCAACCGCGATCCTCAGTCCTCTTTCAAACCGAGCGCAAGCGCATTGCCGGGCGCGCCGTAATACTTGAACGGCAAGAATTTACCGGTCATGCCCATCTTCACGCGGTCGCCTTTCGGGTCGGGCTGGCGTTCGATTGTCATGTCAAAGTCGATTGCCGACATGATGCCGTCGCCGAACTCTTCTTCGATCAGGGCCTTCCACGCCGGGCCGTTGACCATA
>Ga0265325_10000293_pt1 | contig 34928 bp, 30 predicted proteins | sample 41420metaG_FD_202090 | JGI IMG/M metagenome (GOLD analysis project Ga0265325, IMG submission 202090) | Rhizosphere microbial communities from Carex aquatilis grown in University of Washington, Seatle, WA, United States - 4-14-20 metaG | ecosystem: Host-associated > Plants > Roots > Rhizosphere... | reverse complement strand
AAAGATGGCTCAGTCCCGCAGCCCACAGCACCGCCAGCACGCAATAGGTAAAGGCATCCATCTGCGCCGGTGTGAATTCGAGGCCGGTCACATCCTTGACCAGGGTGAGCAGCCATTGGCCCTCCTCCCGGTTGCTGGGATCGCGCCAGCCGCCTGTGCGCAGCCAGGATTCGATGTTGTTGAGGACGCAGGCATTCTTGTTGACCAGCCACTGCAACGCGACGCCCGGCAGGAACACCAAATAGAACACCAGCGCTGCGGCGGCCGGGATCGCCCAGCCCAACACGATGTAGATCATCACCGCGAAGTGGAAATAGAAGCAGAAATTTCCCAACAGATCGCGCGACGGCGCCGCTGCGGCAGTATCGGATGCCTCCTCTTCGGGTGCGACTGTCATGCGTTTTATTTCCCTGCCCTATAGTCAAGCATACACCGAAAACGCCAGCATGCCTGTTGTCACAAAGACTGACAAATGCTCAATTAAGCTCATGTTCCGGCCCGATCTTAAGGGTATAATCCGGCCGGATCGGTCAAGCCTCTTCACACGGGAAGGACGTTCATGAGCACGCCACACGTCGAGCAGATCATCAGCGAGATGGGCAATCGCCTGGGAGCCAATTCGGGACTGGGCGGCACGCTCAAGTTCGATTTCGGCGAGCCGGGAAGCGTGTATATCGACGGCAAGTCCTCCCCCAACACCGTCAGCGACGGCGCGGGCAAGACGGCGGACTGCACGATCACAGTGTCGCTCGAAACCTTCGAGAAAATGGTCAAGGGCGAGCTCGACGGGACCTCGGCGTTCATGCAGGGCAAGCTGCGCGTGGCCGGCGACATGGGCCTGGCGATGAAGCTCGGTCCGGTCCTGCAAAAGGCCCGCGGATAGAATAGTAGAGTAGCGAATAGCGGGTAGATTCCCTGTTCGCTACTCGCTACTCGCGATGCCCTTCCCTCCTCGTTTCATAACAACCCGCGACGGCACGCGTCTGCGCACCGGTGTGTTCGACCCCGGTTTTTCGCGCGGCGTTTGCGTGCTGCTCCACGGCCAGACCGAGTTCATCGAAAAGTACATCGAGGTGATCGGCGAACTTTGCGCCCGCGGCTTCACCGTGGCGAGCTTCGACTGGCGCGGCCAGGGTGGCAGCACACGGTTGCTCGCCGATCCGTTGAAGGCGCACATCGCCGACTTCGCCCAATATGACGACGATTTGACGAGCTTCCTCGATCAAGTCGTAAAGCCGATCACCCCCAAGCCGCCTCTCGCGCTCGCCCATTCGATGGGCGCACATATTCTTCTGCGCACCTTGCACGACCGGCCAGGTGCCTTCGCGGCAGCGGCCCTTAGCGCACCGATGCTGGGAATTTCCACGCGCGGCTATCCCGCACCGGTCGTGCGCGCGATCACCGCGTTCTACACTCGGCTCGGCAAGAAGAACGATTTTGCCTGGGGCATGGCGGAGCGCGATCCATTGCTGGTGAATTTCATCGGACAACTCGTCACGTCGGATCGGGCCCGCTATGCGCGCACCCAGGCATTTGTGAAAAGCAATCCCGCGATTCGTCTGGCCGGCCCTACCTGGGGCTGGCTCAAAGCCGCAACAAGCTCGATGGCGCGCATGGCGGCGCCGGGATTTGCGGAGGCAATCGAAACGCCGGTGCTGATCTGCGGCGCAGGCCGCGACCGCATCGTGCGGGTGAAGGCCGAACGCGATTTCGCGAGCCGCTTGCCGCACGGTACCTATCTGGAGCTGGAAGATTCCGAACACGAAATCCTGATGGAATCCGATTCCATCCGCGCGCGATTCTGGCAGGCGTTCGACGGGTTTATTGAAGGACTTTGATTGTCATGGCCTACGAAAGCAGGCCATCCAGATAACACACACTCAAGCGTTCAAAGTTTTGCTGAGGTCCCGCCGTTCGGGATTATGTTTCTCGAACAACTCGACCTTCCAGCGCCGCTTCCATTTCTTCCAAAACGTTCAAGACGCAAGTCCGCGCCGCCTTGGCCCTGGTCGGAATCGAAATCGCGGCGGAGCGCGCTCAGGCGAAATGTGGAGCGGTTCACCGAAAGAGCGCGCGACCAAAAAGAGCATCAGCCCTGAAGGAACTTCAGCGCCGCCGCATGGACGCGCTTGTCGCCGGCCGCCACCACGCGCCCGCCCTCAAGGCACGGCTGGCCGCGCCAGTCCGTCACCACGCCGCCCGCCGCCTGCACGATGGGGATCAGCGCCTGGATGTCCCAGGGCTTCAGCCGCGCCTCCACCACCAGGTCCACAAACCCCATCGCCAGAAGGCCGTAGGCGTAGCAGTCCCCGCCGAAGCGCGTCAGCTGCGAGGCTTCGGACAAGCGCCGGAATGTCGCCTGTTCGGTGGCGTCGAAATAGTCCCACGGATTGGTGGTCATCAGCACCGCTTCGCCGAGCCCCGCACAGGCCCGCACGGTAAGTTTGGTCGTCCCATCGGGCGAGCGCAGGAAGCTGCCGTCCGCCGAGCCTACGAAGCGTTCGCGCAGCACCGGCTGGTCCAGGATGCCGAGCACCGCCTCGCCGCCGTCGTTGAGCGCGATCAGTGTGCCCCATTGGGTCTGGCCGGTGATGAAGGCGCGCGTGCCGTCCACCGGATCGATCACCCAGATCCGCCCGCTGGTGCCCCGCTCTTCCCCATATTCCTCGCCCAGGATGCCGTCTTCGGGCCGCTCGCGCTTGATGAGGGCGCGGATGGCTTCCTCGGCGCGTTTGTCCGCCGCGGTCACCGGATCGAACATCCCCTTGCCCTTGTCGACGATCTCGATCTTGCGCCGGAAATAGGGGCGGATCACCTCTCCTGCCGCGTCGGCAAGCTTATGGGCGAAGGCGACGGTGGATTGGTCCACGGACATGGAAGGAGAACCCCTACTCCGAATCCGCGGCCGCGCGCGCCGCACGCTTACGCGTATTGGGATCGAGCGCCCGCTTGCGGATACGGATCGATTGCGGCGTCACCTCTACCAGCTCGTCTTCCTCGATATAGGCGATGGCCTGTTCCAGCGTCATCGGCACGATGGGCGTCAGGCGCACCGCTTCGTCCTTCGAAGTCGTGCGGATATTGGTGAGCTGCTTGGCACGCAACGGATTGACGTCAAGATCGTTGGTCTTGGCATGCTGACCGATGATCATGCCCTCATAGACCTTGGTGCCCGGAACCACGAACAGCTTGCCGCGCTCCTCCAGATACCACAGCGCATAAGGGACGGCTTCGCCGGCGCCGGTGGATATCAGCACGCCGTTGCCGCGCCCCGCGACCGGGCCTTTGTATGGCGCATAGCCGTGGAACATGCGGTTCATCACGCCGGTGCCGCGCGTGTCGGTCAGGAACTCGCCGTGATAGCCAATCAGCCCGCGCGACGGCGCCCAAAACGTCAGCCGCGTCTTGCCCGCGCCGGTCGGACGCATGTCGGTCAGTTCGCCCTTGCGCCCGGAAACCTTCTCGATCACCACGCCGGTGTAAGGATCGTCAACGTCGATGGTGACTTCCTCGATCGGCTCCAGCCGCTGTCCCGCCGCATCGGTCTTGTAGAGCACCCGCGGCCGGCTGATGGAGACTTCGAAGCCTTCGCGCCGCATGGTCTCGATCAGCACGCCAAGCTGCAACTCGCCGCGCCCGGCGACTTCATAGGCGCCTTCGCCGGTCTCGCGCACATGGATTGCGACGTTGCCTTCGGCCTCGCGCAACAGCCGGTCGCGGATCACGCGGCTTTGAACCTTGTCGCCTTCGCGGCCGGCCAGCGGAGAATCGTTCACAGAGACCGTCATCGCCAAAGTCGGCGGATCGATCGGCGTCGCGTGGATCGGGGCTTCGACCTGTATGTCGCACAGCGTGTCGGCGACGGTTGCAGTCTGCAGTCCTGCAATGGCAACGATGTCGCCCGCCTCGGCTCGCTCCACAGGAACGCGCGCCAGCCCGCGAAAGGCCAGCAGCTTGGTGGCCCGGGCGCGCTCCACAACGGCGCCCTCACGGCTCAGCGCCTTGATCTGGCGATTGATCGTGATGGCCCCGGATTCGATTCGTCCGGTCAGGACGCGGCCGAGATAGGGATCGGCCTCCAATGTTGTCACCAGCATCGAGAAGGGGAACTCATCACCTGCGTTGGCGAGCGGCTTGGGCTTGGGAACATCCGAGACAATTCGGGCAAACAGAGGCGACAAATCCTTGCGTTCATCGTCGAGCTCGGCGACAGCCCAGCCCTGCCTCCCGGATGCATAGAGAACATGGAAATCGAGTTGATAGTCGTTGGCTTCCAGCGCCAGGAACAGATCGAAGATCGATTCGAGCGTCTCCTTCGGCTGGGCATCCGAGCGGTCGATCTTGTTGATGACGACGATCGGTTTGAGTCCAAGCTTCAGGGCCTTGGCGAGCACGAACTTGGTTTGCGGCATGACCGATTCCGCTGCGTCAACCAGCAGGACAACGCCGTCGACCATGGAAAGAATCCGCTCGACCTCGCCGCCGAAGTCGGCGTGGCCCGGCGTATCGACGATGTTGATGCGGGTCGTGCCCCACTCCACGCTGGTGCATTTGGCGAGGATGGTGATGCCACGTTCGCGCTCCAGATCGTTGGAATCGAGCGCGCGCTCCTCCATATGCTGGTTTTCGCGCACAGAACCGGACTGCTTAAGCAGTTGGTCGACAAGGGTCGTCTTGCCGTGGTCGACGTGTGCAATTATGGCAATATTGCGAATGTCCATGGGCCTGCGCTCTTGATGAGCGGGCTTATAGACGTGGCATTACCCCGGAGCAACCGGCGGCTAGAATTGCGCAAGCGGCTTCAATTCCCAGGACGTATCCGAGCCGTAGACCATTACCATCGCGCGGACAGGGCCTTCGAACCCTGTCCAGGCCTTCAACTTCTTCGCCATTTCCCTCGCATCGGCTTCGTGCTCGGCATCGGATACCGGATGGCCGGCACAACGCTGGTGAGCGACGATCGCAAGCACCCTGGGACTGTGAGCGCCCACGAGAAGCTTGACCTGACCCAACGCCGCCTCCCATTCGGCGACGCGTTCGGCCTTCACCAGGCCATCCGGTCCGGGCACCGCAATCAGATCGACTCCATCGACGCCAAGCAGTTTGGCCAACCTGGCGTTCAGATCGACCCTGCGCTGGTGCAGACGCCAATCGGCGCAAGTCAGCACAACCGCAATTTTCTTGTGCTTTTTTCCCCACATCCCCCAACTGCTCCGTCGCGTGGACCCCGGCGGCGGCCCTCATTGTCGGACATCTTAACAACGAGACGGCGGCCTCAGGCAATGGGACAAAAATGCAAAATGACAACTGCATAAAAAGAGAGCAGTAGGATGCAAGAAGTGATGCGAGACCTCGCAATTTGTCTCAGATGCGTCAGGGCCATCGGCTACAATTCCTCCCGAGGACCTTGTGCGGCTGATAAGCTGCCCGCTCGCCGGAAATGGACCTTCCAGTCGTTAATGCCAAGGCGGCATCCGGTTATCGGGACGGTACGATGAATATGAGGTTTGCGAGCACCTTCGAATCGTTGCCCGAGCGCGTACAACGCTTGCCGCGCGCTTTTTGGCGCCTTGATACGCGGACGCGATGGATTATCGGCGCGGCGGCGGCGGCCGTCGTGCTGGCATTGCTGTGGCTCGTCCTCGGCAGCGGATCGGGCGGGCGCAAGGCATCGCCTCCCGTCGTGGTCGTGGCAACGGCCGTCACCAAGGACGTCACGGTGGTGGAGCACGCAATGGGAACCGTCGTCGCCAATTCGACTGTGCAAGTGACGGCGCAGGTCTCAGGCAAATTGTTGAGCGCATCCTTCAAGGAGGGGCAAATCGTTCACGCCGGCGAACTGCTGTTCCAGATCGATCCAAAGCCGTTCGAGGCGGCACTGGAACAGGCACGCGCGCAGTTGGCCAAGGATGAGGCCCAGCTCTTTGCCGCAAACAACGATAAAAACCGCTACGACGCATTGTTCGCGCAGAAGGCTGCCTCGTCCCAGCAACGCGACCAAGCGGATGCGGCGGCCAAGAGTCTTGCCGCCTCTGCCGCCTCGGACCGCGCCGCCGTAGATGTCGCCCTGCTCAATCTCGGCTACACCAAAATCCACTCGCCTATCGAGGGAAAGACGGGACCAATTCTGATTCAGCCCGGAAATCTGATAGGCGCCAACGGAACCAGCCCACTTGTCGTGGTCACGCAGATCCAACCGGTAAAAATCTCGTTTTCACTGCCGCAGTCCGATCTGCCGCGGATTCAAGAACGCGAGCGAGCGCATACGTTGTCGGTTATTCTCGATCTTCACGAGACGAGCGGCACGCGATTGAGCGCGCCGGTCGATTTCGTCAGCAATGAGGTCAGCGATCAGACCGGAACGATCGAGCTGCGCGCCACTTTCGACAATCTCGACCGCCGGCTCGTCCCCGGACAATTGGTCGACGTCAACGTTGCCTTGAAAGATTTGAAGAAGGCCACAGTGGTCCCCCGCGAAGCTGTGAACGACGGACCGAACGGCCGCTACACCTTTGTCGTTACGCAGGATGGCAATGCTGTCATGAGGCCGGTCGCGGTCCTGTTCGATGATGGAACGAATATGGCTGTTTCTGGCGTCAAACCGCGCGAAAAAGTGATCACCGATGGCCAATTGCGCGTTCAGCCCGGCGGCAAAGTCAGCGTTGCGAAACTATCGAAGGGCGGCAAGTAGGTTGGGACTACGGACGATTCATGAATCTCTCTGAGCCGTTTATTCTACGTCCTGTCATGACTACGCTGGTCATGGCAGCATTGCTGATTTTCGGCGTGTTCGGCTATTTCACGCTTCCCGTCAGCGAACTACCCAGCGTCGATTTCCCGACGATTGTCGTGTCGGCGAGTTTGCCTGGCGCCGATCCCGAGACCATGGCCTCGGCCGTAGCAACACCTATCGAGGGCCAGCTCTCCACAATTGCCGGCATCGATTCGATGACGTCGCAGAGCGTGCTTGGCAGCACGCAGATCACGATTCAGTTCAAACTCGATCGGGATATCGATGCTGCCTCTCAGGACGTGCAGCAGGCCCTCTCTGCCGTGCTGCGTAAGTTGCCGCCGCAGATGACCACGCCGCCGACCTTGCGCAAAGTGAACCCGGCCGACACGCCGATCATGTTTCTGGCGATGAGTTCGTCGACACTGCCGTTGTCCAAGGTAGACGACTTTGCGGAGACTTTGCTGGCTCGCCAATTGTCGACCCTCGACGGCGTCGCCCAGGTCAATGTCTTCGGCTCTCAGAAATATGCCGTACGCGTCCAAGTAGACCCGGCTGCGTTGGCCTCGCGGCAAATTGGCATCGACCAACTGTCAACCGCGGTCAGCTCCGCAAATGTCAATATTGCAACCGGGACCTTGAATGGACCGACGCGGACGTCCGTCATAGACGTCAATGGCCAATTGAACAATGCAGCGGAATTCGCTCGGCAAGTCGTGGCGTATCGAGCCGGCGCGCTTGTGCGCTTGGGCGACGTCGCCGTTCCGATCGACAGCGTCGAAAATATCCGCACCGCCAATTGGTTTCGAGGCAATCGTGCCATTGGGCTCGCCGTCCAGCGACAACCGGGCGCCAACACAATTCAGGTCGTCAATGAAATTAAGGCAGTCCTGCCGCACTTCATGGCGCAGCTGCCTGCCTCGCTGAGACTCGAGGTCGTGCATGATCGAAGCGATTCCATCCGCGCTTCAGTTGCCGACGTTCAGCTAACACTGGTGATAGCCGCCGTGCTCGTGATCGGCGTTATCTTCCTGTTCCTCAGGACCCTTTCGGCGACATTCATTCCTTCGCTGGCGTTGCCGATCGCCGTGGTCGGGACCTTTGCGGGCATGGCCTATTTCGGCTACAGCCTCGACAACCTATCACTGATGGCATTGACGCTTTCCGTCGGGTTCGTCGTCGACGACGCGATCGTCATGCTCGAAAATATCGTGCGCCACGTTGAACAAGGCGAAACGCCCTTCGATGCCGCACTAAAAGGTGCGCGCGAAATCGGCTTTACGATTCTGTCCATGACGGTTTCGTTGGCTGCGGTGTTCATTCCGGTGCTTTTCATGGGCGGTATCGTCGGCCGATTGCTGCATGAATTCGCGGTGACGATCGTTCTCGCGATCGTCTTCTCCGGCGTGGTTTCGGTGACGCTGACTCCCATGCTTTGCAGTCGCCTTCTCAAGAACGAACGCGGTCAACGCCACAGCGCCTTCTATGACTGGAGCGAACGAACATTTCAGCGTTTCCAAGATTTCTATGAAAACACTTTGCGCTGGAGCCTGGAGCACCGGCAGACGATATTCTTCGTGTTCGCCGGAAGCCTCGTTGCGACCGTCGTGCTTTTCTACGTCATGCCACAGGATTTTCTGCCAAGCGAAGACACCGGCATGATCTCGGGCAATACCGAAGCGGCCAACGGAACTTCGTTCACCCAGATGGTCAAATACCAACAGGCGGTTGCGCGTATTGCAAACGCCGATCCAAATGCGTCGGGCGTAATGTCCGTCGTTCAAAACTCAAATACTGGCAGGCTCGTCATCCACCTCAAGGATCGTTCCGACCGTAGCCTGTCGGCGGATCAGATCGTGCGCGAGATGCGCCAGAAACTCGCACGGATCCCCGGACTCAACGTGTTTATGCAGAACCCGCCCAGCATTCGCATTGGAGGCCGGCAGACCAACTCGCAATACCAGTACACTCTGCAGGATCTCGACATGCAGGAACTGCAAGATGCCGCTGCGCGACTCACTGCGGCACTGCGCTCCGAGCCGGGTTTTGTCGACGTCGACAATGACCTGAGGATGACAACGCCGACGGTGTCCGTGAATATCGCGCGCGATCGCGCCGCAGCGCTTGGCGTCACGCCCCAAGCGATAGAGGTCGCTCTCGGGACGGCGTTCGGGGGGCAGCAGATATCGCAGATCTACGGCTCATCCGACGAGTATCAGGTGATCATGGAGCTTCTGCCGCAGTATCAGGCAGATGCTTCATCGCTTTCAAGGCTCTATATCGCGGCAACAAACGGAACGCTTGTGCCGCTCTCGGCTGTCACGACGATCGGCACGAGCACGACGCCGCTCAGCGTCAACCATCAAGGACAATTGCCCGCCGCTACGGTATCCTTTGATCTGGGTCCGGGCATGGCGCTAAGTGATGCGGTATCAGCCATCGATAGGGTGAAGCGGCGAATCGCAATTCCGCAGACTGTTCAAACCAGCTTCCAGGGTACGGCGGCGGCTTTCCAGAGTTCGATGGGCAATGTCACCGAATTGCTGATCATCGCCATCATTGTCGTCTACATCGTGCTCGGCATTCTTTACGAAAGCTTCGTGCACCCGCTCACAATTCTTTCTGGGTTGCCTTCGGCGGCGGTTGGCGCGCTGCTGACATTGGCACTGTTCGGTATGCCGCTCAGCCTTTACGCCGTTGTCGGCATCATCATGCTGATCGGCATCGTGAAGAAAAACGCGATCATGATGATTGACTTCGCGCTGACCCGCCAACGCGGCGAAGGTGTGCCGGCGCAGACCGCAATTTACGAGGCGGCGATCGTGCGCTTTCGCCCGATCATGATGACCACGATGGCGGCCCTAATGGGCACACTGCCCATCGCAATTGGGCTGGGTACCGGTTCGGAAGCGCGCCGGCCGCTCGGCCTCGCCGTTGTCGGCGGCTTGCTGCTTTCGCAAATGTTGACGCTTTACATCACGCCGGTGATCTATGTGTATCTGGACCAGGTCGGTGCGCGCTGGGGCAAGCGCAAATAGGGCGGCCCCATCGCTATGCACAAAAAAAGAGGACGCCGGTCGCCCGGCGCCCTCTCTTCAAATCGTGTCAAACCCTACAGCTTCGCCCCTACAACGATTCCGTAGGTGCGCGGCTGGCCGACGAACTCGTTCGTGAAGGCGCCGGTGGCCGGGTCCGAAACGTACATACCGGTCACATAGGTCTTGTCGAACATGTTGTTGACGAACAACCTTGCGTACCATTTGCCATCCGGCGCGTTCAGCTGCAGCTGCGCGTTGGCCAGGAAATAGCCGCTGATCCTGTCGATCGGCGCCTCATTGAAGATCGTGCCCCACATCGCGGTCTGCCAGTAACCGTCGACGCGCGCCAACAGACTGAAGCCATTGTCCAACGGTTGGGTGTATTGCGCGCCGAGCCCCAACGAACCGGTCGGCATATTCTGCAGGCTGTTACCCTTTAGACTAACCGGCTCGCCATTGGCATAGAAATGGTAGTGACCGGCGAGCGGTGTGGGAAGCGCGGCGACCGCCGCCGAGAGTTTCGAGCAACTGCTGAACCCTGAATCCGCCACGCCGGGCGTCGGCTCCGCGGGCGCGATCACCGAACCCGGAGGCAAAATCGCCGTCAAGGTAGGGTAGCCAGAGTCGTGGGTGATCACGCATGTCTCTGCGCTGCCCAGGTCTTTGATGAGCGTTGCATTGGGATCGCCGTTTGTCGGATCGCGCGGATTGGCAAGCGAACTGTTTGCGATATCGGAGTGATTGTTCGCGACGCTCAGGTTGAACTGCCAACGATCGCTCGGCGCCCACAGGAATTCGCCCTCGATGCCCCAAAGCGTAGCGTCGACGTTCTCGTTGATCGCGTCTTTGTCGATGATCGCCGCAACCTGCAAAGCCTTATAGTCGTAGTACCAAACGTCGGCATTTGCCTGCAGCGTGCCGTCGAAAAGCACGTTCTTGGTTCCGACTTCATACGCGTTGACGAATTCCGGCTTGTAGTTGTTCAGCGATGCCGGTGCGTCGGCGGGGAGCGGAGGGTTGGATCCGCCGGCCTTGTAACCGCGCGCGTAGGATGCATAGAGCATCGTCTGATCGGTGAAGTCGAGCTTCGGCATGTAATTGACGACAAACCGGCCCGTCACGGCGCTGTTCTTGGTCACATCGGTCGTAAAGGACGTCGGGCCTTGAAGTCCGCTGAACGGAGCCGTCCCAATGTACGCAACCGGGCTGTCCAGGTTTGCCGTCCCAACCGGCACAAAGGCATTGTACAACGTCGTGCGGCCCGTCAGCGATTTGTCGTCCTGAGTGTAACGCAATCCCGCAGTGAATTTCAGCGTGTCGGGAATCGCGTCATAGTAAATCTCGCCAAAGACCGCCTTAGACGTCAGCGTGTAGCTTTCTGCATTGTGATACGTCGAGGGTCCGACCGCCATCGGGACTCCCGGCGTCGATCCCGCCGGCAACAAGTTCGAGACTGGCAGGGCCAGCGCGCCGAGCATCAAGCTCGCATATTCGAGAGCCGGCGCGCCGACGTAATAGTCGGTTATGTTGTTGTAGCTGAGATAATAGCCGGCAACGAGGAAGTTGAGCGGCCCGTTCAGGTTCGAATTGAATCGAAGTTCGACGGATTTTTGGACATTCGATCCCGACGACTCGTCCGCGCCGCTGTTCAAATTCGAATATCGCGCAACTTTCCCGCCAATCACGCCCGCATTGCTGGAGTCGAACTGCGAAACCGGGACAGATAGGCTGTAGTAGCCGGCGTAAGGCCCACTGGTGATCAACGTGCTATGCATCAGACTAAAATTCGAGAGCGGAGCACTGTTGAAATAGCCGCCGCCGCCGGGAAGGGCCGCCATTCCTTGGATCAGCCCAATCTGCTGCGGCGAATAGATGATCGAATCTCCGACGGTGTTGTAATAGGACTGTTGGGAGTCCACCCCGGCATGCTGGTACCCGCCGAGAAGGGTCATATCCAGCCAATCGTTCAAGCGCTGTTTCCACTGCCCAGTTATGAGCATCTCGTTCGCCCGGTATTTCGGGTCGAAGTCCGTGTTGATCTGATGCATATTGGCGGGATTCTGACCGCTCGCCTGCGAACCGGAAAGATTGGCCTGACCCAATCCCAATGCCGCAAAAAGCGTTTGTCCCGCGGTAAGCCCCGGCGCGGCCGTGACACCAAGCGAAGGCGCGACGACGTTGTCATAGTAGCCCCGCAGGCTTGCCGGCAGCTCACTGAACACCGCCGCAAAGACCTGCGGCGACGCGGAAATGTTACCGAGCGTCGAATTCAAGTTTGGCGTATTGTACGCAAGCTTGTCCGGGAGACATCCCAGAACGCCTGACGGGTCAAAGTCGCACATCGATTTCTGGGATCGCATACGCGTTGAGTTTTCACTCGATGCCTGCACCATCAAATCGATGGTCGTACCGGAATTCGGTTGGAACCGCAGAGAGCCGCGCACCGAATATTGGTCGCGGCTGTCGACTTTCGTATTGTCGTAGAGATTCGTGGTCGTACCGTCGCGTTTCCACCAGAGACCGGATACGCGCAGCGCAAGCTTATCGCTGACAATCGGAATATTGACCGCGCCCTTGACCTTCATGTCATTGTAATTGCCGTACTCGCCTTCCCCGGCCACGCTGAGAGTTTCGAGATCGGGCTTTGCCGATATGACGTTCACCGATCCGCCGGTCGCGTTGCGCCCATAAAGTGTGCTTTGCGGCCCGCGCAGCAGTTCGATTCGATCGACGTCGTAATATTCCGTTTCTGCGATTGCCGGAGAGTTCAGGTAAAAGTCATTCATGTTGAAGGCGACGCCGGACTCAACGGCGGCGCCGGTGCCGCTCGCCCCGATGCCGCGGATTTCGAAATTGGAGCTCGTGAAATTGGTCTTGGTGTTTGTTACGCTCGGCACGTTGAACTGAAGATCTTGAAACGAGTTGATTTGGCGATTTTTTAGATCCTCGCCGGTCAGTGCCGTTAACGAAATCGGCACAGTCTGGATGTCTTCGGCCTTCTTTTGGGCTGTGACGACCACGGATTCGATCTGCGCATAGGCAGGAACCGTGAAGGCGGATGTCATGAGCAACGCATTAAGGAACGCGAGAGACCCAAAGGTCCCGAGGCGGCGCTGTGCAAGCATTTCGAACTCCCCGATGAGATCCCGCTGACGAGGATCTTTATGCCGTCGCGTCTGCGCTCGAACTCGAGCGCACCCAGTGACGCAATTCGACGCGGCGAGCATGGGATAAGCAAAATGAGGCGGCAAGGAAATTGTCGCCGGCGTCATTTAAATAATTCTATTTCCAAACCGTCTAGTACTCATTTGCCACAGTCGGGTGCGGGCTCACGATCGACCGCTTTTCAAGTAACTCGTTGCAATAACAATAGAAATTACGGACCAACAATACGTCCGGAAGCTGTGGAATTGCCGCCGCGATAACTTTGGACGTTACGCAGAGGCGGCTTTCGCGGGCGGAAACGGACCGATCGGGAATGGCTGGTCGTCGCGAACGAACGCGACGAAGGAAAGCAGCTCCGCGAGGTATTGCACGAGGCGCAAAGAGAAGTCCTTGATCTCGCCATTCACTTTGCCATCGATCGCAACGACAACGAATTGCAGCACGGCAACCGCCAATGCGAGCCAGAATACGAACCACGCTATGACGGCAAAGCCGATGGAATACAGCAGCCGTATAGCCGGAAACGGCATCCGCGTTGCGGCGGGCGGTACAGCTTGTGCGCCATTGTCGCCGGAAGCAGCGTTACTCATCGTATCCCTCCTTCGCCAGAGCCGATCAGACCCTATATGTAGGGTCGTATCGGCAGTCTTCAACCGGCATCGGGAGTTTTTGACAGTCGCCGATAACGCAGTGCCTCGAAGGTCCCGGCCAAGGCAAGACCGGCAAAATACCCGCCAACGTGGGCCTGCCAGGCAATTTGGTGAACTTCTCCCGCAGTCCCGAGGCCCGTCAGGCCGAACAGCAGGTTCGCCACAAACCACACCCCGCTGAAAAGCAGAACTGGCCTGGACAAGATCGGCGCCATGGGGCGTGCCAAACGCGATCCGGGCCATGGGTACATTCGGATCGCTGCGCCCATTAGCCCGGAAATTGCACCCGATGCTCCGATTACCCCGTCAGGGGAGCCCCAATTGAAAGCCAGAAATGTCGCCGCCCCTGCTACGCCACAGACCACGAAAAACACAAGAAACAGGAAGCCACCATAGCGGCGCGCAACAATCGGCCCAAACGCCAGCAACCACAGGCAGTTGACGCCCAGATGGATGAAATCGGCGTGCAAAAACATGTAACTAACGAAGGGTACGGCAAGAGTAACCAGGCCAAAGACGTCGGTGCCTTGGGCGTAGCGCGCCGAAATAAAGCTGTACTGCACCAGGATTTCCTCCGACAGCGCGGCTGGCGCAATCGCCCTGGCGACGTGCGCCAAGACCAGCGCAGCGATCAACCACAAGACGGCGGCTGGCGCCTGGAGAAATGGTTCGCGCGGGGGCCGCGATTGGAGAAATGCCATAACAACGACTCCATTTCCGATATCGAGAGTTGCCGCGGCTTACGCCGTAGCGTGTTTCATATCAGGACATATTGCGGAGCCGATATTGAACATACAGGACGCGATTGTCGCGCCTGGAGTTGTGCAGCCCATCTTCGCCGGCCGGATAGCCCTTTTGAGGCATCCAAGGCGGCAGCGGAACGAACCGCAGTTCCGAGTAGGCCGTTCAGCGTCCCGGTCTGGCACGCCAGAACGCCTTAATGCCCATTAAGTGTTGGCATGGCCGTTGCTCCATAGCCCTCGAGACAGTTTGGACACCGCACATGCTATTCGATTTCAAGCAGCTTCTCTTCGCGAGCCTGACCGTCCTGGGCGCCATCGCCTTGGAAGGAACCGCGCACGCAAACGACTACAGCAGCGCGGCAAGTTACAACAGCCCTTATGGACTGTCCGCGGGTGCGGAAAACCAGACAATCAATCCGAGTTTGCGCGATGCGAACGGGAACCTGACTCTCGTCAACGGTCAATTCACCAGTTCCACCTTCAGTCAGCAGACCGGCGTGCAGAGCATGGGAACGATCAGCTCCGGCTCACTTTCTTCACTCGGCACAAGCAGCTCGGGAACCGGCGCAGCCTCCAACGGCGCAACGGCGATCGGCAATTCACTCAACGTCGTGACCGTCGGCAACAACAATACCGTTGTCGTCAACTCTACTCAGACCAACAACGGAAACCAGACAGCGTCCGTAAGCCTCAACGGACATTAAGACAGAGAAGGAAGGGAACCCCATCCCATGACTCCGCGCGGACGTAAATACCTCCTTAGATCTCTGGCGCTTGTGATCGCAGCCTCTGCGCTCGGCGGTTGCATCAGCCCGATACCCACCGAAAGCGGCCGCTATACGTCGCCGATCGGCGGGTCGCCCGTCATCAGCAACGAGACGCCCTATTCGGGAGCGCTGCGTTGCCTGGGCCGCTACACGGTCAGCAGACCCCTGCACATCGCTGTCGGACAGATCGCCGACTACACCGGCAAGAACGAGAGCGACAATTCGGGGCGCAAGGTCACCCAGGGCGCTGCTCTGATGGCGATGAGCGCGTTGTCCAAGGCCGGCGTTCCCCTCGTCGAACGCTTCGACACATCCGTGGCCGAGATGGAACTCAAATACGCCAACAACAAGTTGATCGGCGACGACAAGCCCCAAGGTCCGGGCGACTACCGCAAGATCATGGCCGGTTCCATTCCCGGCTCGGATTACTATCTCGTCGGCGGCATCACCGAGCTGAACTTCAACATCCGCTCGGAAGGCGCCAACGCCGACGGCGGCGGTACCGCAACAGGGGCCGTCAAAGGTACGATCGGCGGTTCCATGTACGTGATGAATGTCGGCCTCGACCTTCGCCTGGTGGATACCAACACGCTCGAAGTCGTCGACGTGATCTCCTACCAGAAGCAGATCATCGGCCGGCAGATCTCGGCTGGCGTATTCGACTTCCTGGGCCAGACCTTTTTCGATGCCAGCGTCGGCGAGAGCGCGCTGGAGCCTATCCAATTGGCAGTGCGGTCCGTCATCGAACGCGCGACGCTGGAGATGATCTCACGGCTTTATCGCGCGCCGCAGACGGCTTGCACGTCCACGCTCGGTACCGACAACGATCCCCTGGCGGACGCTCGCGAACGCCGCGCACCGCAATCACCCACGTCAACAAATTACCGCACAACCGCCATGATCGAGGAGAAACACAATGACACGTCTCGCCAAGAGCCTTATCGCTGGTACGGCAATAGCGATGCTAACTCTGACACCGGCCTGCGCGGACAGCTCCAGTGATCAGTCGGCGGGTAGCCAGATCCTCAACGGTCAGGTGAACCTGCACACGTCGGTCTCGACGCTGAGCGCGACGGTGGACAGCGTCGGCCAAGATGTGGGCATACAGTCTGTGGCTGCCGGCAACACCCTCGACGTCACGACGATGAACGACACGTCGGTGACCAGCAACCAATACACATCGAGCGTCGACATCAGTTCCTATATGGGCGCCGCCGTGACCAATGTCGGTGGCAGCGTGGGAATCCAAAACCAGGCAGTCTGTAACTCGGCGACGGTTTCCACCGATCCGACCCTAACGGCGGTCAGTAACACGCAGCAATGCGACGCCGTCGATCCGACGGCCAATGCCAACATCTACGCCAGAGGTATCGGCGGCGACTTCAGCCTGGCCAACTCCGCAGTAGGCAATAGCTTCGAGGCGGACTCGAACGCATCCAACATGCCGGTCAACAACCTCCAGATCAATCATTCCAGCGTCAACGCATTGGTCAACGCGGACGTTTCGAATGTCGCCGGTTCCGTCAGCATCACATCGGCCGCCGTCGGAAACAGCGCACAAATCGTTCACTATTCGACCGGCAACTAAGCTCGCACATGCCGCGAAAGACATCTCCTTGGGGCAATTGGGGATGTCGGGGAAGAAAAGGGAGGGCCAGCAACGGCCCTCCCTTTTTTTCATTTGCGCGCGGCAATCCCATCGGCGCGCGCGAGGATGTTTTGCGCCTGCACAAGATGCGGCTTGTCGAGCATCTTGCCGTCGAGGCTCGCCACGCCCGCTCCGGCGGAAAAGGCTGCTACGACGCGATGCGCCTGCGCAACATCTTCAGCCGTCGGCGTGAAGGCGGCGTTGATGATCTCGACCTGGTCGGGATGGATGGCGAGCATGCCGCTAAAGCCGTCGCGTTGGGCCGCGCGCGCCGTGCGTTCGAGACCTTTGGCGTCGCGGAAATCGGCGTGCAGCGTCTCGACGGCTGCAACTCCAGCCGCCTTCGCCGCGATCAACGCCAGCGAACGAACCATCTTGTAGGTAAAGGCGAATTCTCCGTCCGCGTCACGGTTGGTCACGGCGCCGAGCGCCGCGGAGAGGTCTTCCGCACCCCAGGTGAGCGCTTCAAGCCGCGGCGGCGGATTGCGGTAATCCATCAAGCCCATGACGGCGAGCGGGGTTTCGGTGGCGACGGGAATGAGCTTGATACCGCCCTGCGGCAGCCCGCTCGCAATCTCCACATTGGTCAGATCGCGGTCCAGCACACGCAGGATGTCGGGCCCCTCGGCCTTGGGCACGACGAGGCCGGCGGGCGCCGCCGCCGCCACGTCCGCCAGCTCCTGCCGATAATCGGCGCCGGCCACCGGATTGATGCGCACCCAGATCGACTGAGCGTGTTCACCTTTCAGATATTCGCATGCCCGAGCCCGTGCCTTGACCTTGTTCTCCGGCGCCACCGAATCTTCTAGATCGAGGATGAGCGCGTCGGCGGGCGAGCTGAGCGCCTTCGCCAGCTTCTTCTCGCTGTCGGCAGGCACGAACAGGAGCGAGCGCAAGATCATTATACACCTGCCAATAGCGGATAAATATGCAGCCCGGCACCTAGGACAAACACAAACTGCAGAGCAATAGATGCGGGGTGCCGCAACCCAAAATATGGCTGTTGGACAGCCGCACGGATAACCCAGAATGCCGTCATGCCGCCCAAGAGAAACCGGCCCAACCCTGTCTGCAACACCTCTGCCGGATAAAGACAAAGCGCCAGACCGATCACGGCGAATAACGTGATCAGCGCGATGTTCATCACCGGCATGAGCGAACGGTTGACAGAATCCAAGGGCCTGAGCAGCTCTTTCCATCCGAACAGGTGCCAGAACATGGCGTGAAACAATACGAACAGGAGGTCGAATATACCGGCTGCCAGAACGCTCATGCGCTCACAGCCTTCTTCAACATCAGCGCAGAGCGCTTGCATTGCGCAACGGTTTCGCCTTTTTGATTGATGGCGCGGTGGGCGAAAACGACAATGCCTTGGCTTGGCCGCGACTTGCTTTCGCGCATCTCCAGCACTTCGCTTTCGACGCGCAGCGTGTCGCCGTGGAAGACCGGCTTGGGAAACCGGACCTCGTCCATGCCGAGATTGGCAACCGTCGTGCCGAGCGTCGTCTCATGTACCGAGATGCCGATCATCAGCCCGAGCGTGAAAAGCGAATTGACGATCCGTGCGCCGAATTCGGTGGTCTTGGCGTATTCCTCGTCGAGGTGCAGGGCCGCCGGGTTGTGGGTGATGGCGGAGAAGAAGACATTGTCGGCCTCCGTCACCGTGCGGCGGATGGCGTGATCGAATTTCTGGCCGAGGAAGAATTCGTCATAGTACAGGCCGGGCAATTTCATGTCCTCTTGCAGAGTTCTTGGGAAACGGAATTGTCTCTCGAAAAACCGAGGGGGGTACCCCCTCCAAAGCTATCCCTTTGTCTTTCCTTGAATATGCCCGGAAGGTTGTTTTCGACTTTCGCTTGGGGGGTACCTCCCCCCTGTGCTCGCGACGGCGGACGAGACGCGAACCCCACCTTACCGCCACACGACCGGCCGAGGAAGATGTGGGTAGGCAGCAAAATGGGGTCAAGGGGATGCGACGATCCCTCCCGCGCGGCACAGTGCGCTTGGCTCGGTGGTCTTGAAACCCGGTGCCGGTTCCCGTCTGATCGGGCCGCCACGCGAACATAAGGGACAATGATGAAAAGAACGCTCTTCGCGCTGTGTGTGGCCGGCATGCCGATTGCGGCGCTTGCGGCCCCGCCAGCGCCCGTCAGCACGCCGATCACGAGCGTGGATACGACCGTCATAGGCCAGAAGATCAACCTACCGAACGATCCGACGGTGATTGTCTCCTCTATCGTATTTGCGCCCGGTGCACGCACGCCCGTGCATAAGCACATCTATCCGCATTATGCTTATGTTGAAGAAGGCACGCTGACCATCACCAACGTGCAGACCGGAAAGACGTTCGATGTCGCCACCGGGCAATTCCTCGTCGAGATGCAGGACACTTGGCATTATGGCGAGAACAGAGGAAAGACGCCCGTGCGCCTACTGATCGTGGATCACGTCCCGAAGGGTGTGAAGGCGAATGTGGTACCGATCGACCCTAAGGAAGCGGAACGCTGGCACGTGCATTAGGCGCGGACCGCGTTCGCGCAGTCAGTGGCGCGCGCGTGATGTCAGGAGATGTTCAAGTTGAATAGCAGGCGACCATGGCCGCCCTAAACTGCTGCGACAAATTGAACGAGACTTGATCGAAAGCGAGTTTTATTGAAGAACGCGAGCAACCTACCACGATTGAGATAGCTCGACTGTCTTTCTTGTCTGCCGATCAAGGACAATAATGCGTTGCCTGACAAGTTGGGGGGAAATCATGCTTGTCGAGTGCACGGAATGTAAAGGGCAGATATCAGATACGGCCGAGACTTGTCCTCACTGCGGATATCCTGGACCAGGTCGACAAGCTTCAGACGCAACCGCCCCCACTGATCGACAGCGTCCTCCACTTCTTTTGGCCATCGGGGCAGTTGCTCTAATTCTGAGTCTTTTTGCACCAATATTCCTGATGTTCTTCCCGATCATGGTCGCGCTCGGATGTGCCATCGCGTCATTGATACTCAAGGAGCGCTGGCGGCCAGCCGCGGTCGGAGTTTTAGTCTGTGGCGTCGTAATATTTGTTTTGGCTCATTCTGGACACCCCGGAGGTTCATTGCCTGATGCGCCATCGTCCTCGGACTTGGCCTCGGCTGAAATCACTGATTGGAACTGGAGCAAAGATCCAGACTTTGGAACTCATGGAACAATCAAATGGAACGTCTCGGTCCACAATGTGTCCAGTCGGCCACTACGCAACGTCAGAGTTGAATTCTCTACGTATGACAATGAGGGGAAGCTCGTTGCAACCACGTTCACCTACGTGGATGCCATACCGCCTGGAGAGACTCGGTCCGACAACTCCTTTGCAGATTTATATAGAACCGAGGTACGTGCTGAGGTGAAGATCACTGACGTCAATTTCTCGGATTAATATCTAAAATTGTAGCTCTAATACGATTTCGGCAAATCCAGCACATTCTCTCCGATGAAGGAGAGGATAAGCTGTTCGGTCACCGGGATGATCCGCGTCAGGATGGATTCGCGAAATAGCCGCTCCACCTGGTATTCCCTGGCATAGCCCATGCCGCCATGGGTCATCACCGCCCGCGTCGTCGCTTCGAAGCAGGCGCGCCCGCCGAGGAACTTCGCCGCATTGGCTTCGGCGCCGCAGGGCTGTTTGGCATCGTAAAGCGAGGCCGCCCGCATGCACATCCAGAACGCGCTTTCGAGATAGGCCCAGTTTTCCGCCAAAGGATGCTGGATTCCCTGATTCTGGCCGATGAAGCGGCCAAACACTTTGCGTTCCTTGGCGTATTGGCTGGCGCGCCTGAGGGCGTCGCGGCCGAGCCCCACGGCTTCGATGCCGAACAGGACGCGTTCCGGATTCAGGCTGTCGAGCAGATAGCGGAAACCCTTACCCTCTTCGCCGATGCGATCCGTCTCCGGCACGGCAAGATCGTCGATGAACAGCGCATTGGAATCGACCGCGGAGCGCCCCATCTTGGGGATGCGGCGCACTTCGATTTTGGAGCGGTCCAGATCGGTGTAGAACAAGGTCATCCCGTCGGTGGGACGCTTGCAGTCCGCTTTCGCCGTGGTGCGCGTCAGAAGTAGAATCTTGTCGGCCACCTGCGCCGTCGTCGTCCACATCTTGCGGCCGTGGATTACGTATCCCTTATCCGTGCGCCGGGCGAACGTCTCGATGGACGTCGTATCGAGGCCAGCGTTGGGTTCGGTGACGCCGAATGCCACCTTATTCTCTCCGGCAATAAGCGGGGGCAACCAGCGCGCCTTCTGTTCGTCGCTGCCATGCACGACGATGGGGTGCGGCCCGAACAGATTGATATGGATCGTCGAGGCCGCCGCCATGGCGCCGCCGCTTTGGGTGACCCTGTGCATCATGATCGCGGCTTCGGTGACGCCGAGCCCGGAGCCACCAAGCTCCACCGGCATGGTGATACCGAGGAAACCCGCTTCCGCCATCGCTTTGTGGAACTCGTGAGGAAAACGCGGGGCTTGATCGCACTCGGTCCAGTAGTCGTCGCCGAAGTGACTGCAGATTTTTGCAACGCCGTCGTCGATTGCACGCAGGTCTTCGTTGAGCGTGATATCCATGTTTTCACCGTGGATAAGGATGTAGCAACTTCAACAGGTTAGTCGATATCGTTGCCGTTAGGGTGCGAATTTTCCGATGCTCTTGCGCCAAATATTGTAGAGAAACAAGGGGAAACGCCCCAGCGAAGTCGCTATAAAGACGCCCCCGGAGGGGACGGGAGCCGCTGTAGGCGGCATGCACAGCGCTTATTGCCGGGAGATGCATCACAACAATGAGTTCCGTATCGGCTGAAGGGCGCACACCGTCGCCTGGGCCGGCGCGCCACGCGGGGATGGCGCCGACCGACATCGCAAATCCAAATTACTTTCACAAAGTGGTCGACTGCCAATGGGCATGTCCGGCGCACACGCCTGTGCCCGAATATATCCGTCTGATCGCGGCGGGACGTTATTCCGACGCCTATATGATCAACTGGTATTCCAACGTGTTTCCGGGCGTGCTCGGGCGCACCTGCGACCGGCCCTGCGAACCGGCGTGCCGGCGCGGCCGCGTCGAGGAAAACAACGAGCCGGTTGCAATCTGCCGTCTGAAGCGCGTCGCCGCCGACTCCAAAGACGATATTCGCGACCGCTTGCCCAAACCCGCAGCGGTGAAAAACGGCAAACGCATTGCGCTGATCGGTGCGGGCCCTGCGTCGCTGACGGTGGCGCGCGATCTTCTGCCGCTTGGCTACAGCTGCGTGATCTACGATGCCGATACGTTCGCAGGCGGCATGATGCGCACGCAGATTCCCAAATTCCGTCTGCCGGAACGCGTGCTGGACGAGGAATGCGGATACATCCTGGCGCTGGAACCCGAAACCCGGTTCGGCCAAAAAGTGGAGTCTCTGAAGGCGATCCTGTCGGAAAAGTATGACGCGGTGTTCGTGGGCTGCGGCGCGCCGCGCGGGCGCGATCTCGACGTTCCGGGCCGCAAGGAAGCGGCCGAACACATCCATATCGGCATCGACTGGCTTGCTTCGGTGTCCTTCGGCCATACCACCAGCATCGGCAAACGCGTGATCGTGCTGGGCGGCGGCAACACCGCGATGGATTGCTGCCGCACTTCGCGGCGGCTCGGCGGCGAACACGTCGCTGTCGTCGTGCGGTCCGGCTTCGCCGAAATGAAAGCCTCGCCCTGGGAAAAAGACGACGCGATGGGCGAAGGCATTCCGATCCACAATTTCCTGGTACCAAAGGAAATCACGCACCAGAACGGCAAGCTCACCGGCGTGCTCTTCGAAAAGGTGAAGGCCGAATACGACGCCAAGGGCCGGCGCAAGCTGTTGCCTTCCGGCGAGCCGGACGTTCACATGCCGTGCGACGACGTTTTGGTGGCGGTGGGTCAGGAGAATGCTTTTCCCTGGATCGAGCGCGACCTCGGCGTGGACTTCGACGAATGGGGCATGCCCAAGGTCGATCCCGTCACCATGCAATCGACCCATGCGAAAGTCTTCTTCGGCGGCGACGCGGCGTTCGGACCCAAAAACATCATCTGGGCCGTGGCCCACGGGCACGAGGCCGCCTTGTCCATCGATATGCTCTGCCATGGAGAGGACGTGACGGTGCGGCCCTCGCCGCTGGTCAACGTTCTGAGCCAGAAGATGGGCATCCACGAATGGTCCTACGACAACGACGTGTCGCTGGACCTTCGCTTCAAGGTGCCCCACGCACCCAAGGAGTTGACGCTCAAGGACATCAACATGGAGGTCGAGCTGGGCTTCAACAAGGAGCTCGCCTTCAAGGAAGCGCAACGTTGTCTCAACTGCGACATCGAGACGGTGTTCGAGAAAAATCTATGCATAGAGTGCGACGCTTGCGTCGACATCTGTCCGATGGACTGCATCACCTTCACGCCGAACGCCCCCGAAGCGCAGCTGCGCGGGATATTGACCGCGCCCGCGACAAATCCGACGCAGGACCTTTATGTCTCGGCGGAAATGAAGACCGGCAATCTCATGGTGAAGGACGAGGACGTCTGTCTGCACTGCGGACTGTGCGCCGAGCGCTGCCCGACTGGCGCCTGGGACATGAAGAAGTTCTACCTTGAAACCGCGAAGGCGCACGCATGCCACAGCCGATAAAGGCCACCAACGATTTCGTCGTGAAATTCGCGAACGTCAACGGTTCGGGATCGGCGAGCGCCAATGAGTTGTTCGCGCGTTCCATTCTTCGGATGGGCGTGCCGGTGGCCTCGCGCAACATCTTCCCCTCAAATATCCAAGGCCTGCCGACTTGGTACGAGGTGCGGGTGTCCGGCGAGGGCTGGCTGGGGCGGCGCGGCGGCGTCGATCTGATGGTCGCGATGAACCCGCAGACCTGGGACAAGGACATCGCCTCCATCGATCCCGGCGGCTATCTGCTTTACGATTCGACGAAGCCGATGCCGGCTTCGAAATTCCGAAAGGACATCAACGTCCTGCCCGTTCCGCTGACCGAACTCTGTAACGGCGCCTACAGCGATCCGCGCCAGCGCCAGCTGTTCAAGAACATCATCTATATCGGCGCGCTGGCGGCCCTGCTCGATATCGAAGCGAGCGCCGTCGAATGGCTGATCGCCGAACAGTTCGAGGGCAAGAAGAAATTGATCGCGCCGAATCTTCAGGCTATCAACCTCGGCCATGAATATGCTCGCACGCATCTAAAAGGTGCATGTGCGCTGAAGCTGGCGCGCACCGACAAGGTCGGCCACCGCATCTTCATCAGCGGAAACGACGCGGCGGCGCTGGGCTGCGTCTGGGGCGGCGCGACGGTCTGCGCTTGGTACCCGATCACGCCATCTACGTCGCTGGCGGAATCTTTCGCCAAGCACTGCAAACGCTTCCGCATCGACCCGGTTACCAAGAAGAACCGGTTTGCCATCGTCCAGGCCGAGGACGAGATCGCCGCTATCGGCATGGTGCTGGGCGCGAGCTGGAACGGCGCGCGCGCCTTCACCGCAACCAGCGGACCGGGCATCTCCCTGATGCAGGAATTCTTCGGCTTCGCCTATTACGCGGAAGTGCCCGCGGTCGTCTTCGACATCCAGCGCGGCGGACCCTCCACCGGTATGCCGACACGCACCCAGCAGTCGGATTTGCTGCTGGCGGCTTATGCAGGCCACGGCGACACCAAACACGTGCTGCTGTTGCCCGAAGACCCGCGCGAGGCCTTCGAATTCGGTGCGACCGCCTTCGATTTGGCCGATAGGCTGCAGACGCCCATCTTCGTCATGTCCGACCTCGACATTGGCATGAACGACTGGCTGTGCGAACCGCTGGCCTGGGACAAGGGCCGCAAGTTCGATCGCGGCAAGGTGATGACGGCGGAAGAACTTGAAGCGGGCAAGGAGTTCGGCCGCTATCTCGACGTGGACGGCGACGCCATTCCCTATCGCACGCTGCCTGGCACGCATCCTACCAAGGGTGCCTATTTCACGCGAGGCTCAAGCCACGACGGCGCTGCCCGATACACCGAGGATGGCACCATCTACGTCGCGGGAATGCAGCGCCTTCTCAAGAAATTCGAGACCGCAAAGTCGCTGGTGCCTCAACCCATCGCGCGACCTGCGAAGGAAAAGGCAAAGCGCGGCGTTATCTATTACGGCTCGACCTCGGGCGCCATGAATGAAGCTCTGGACGCGTTGGAACGACAAGGGCTCCACCTGGACGCCCTACGCGTGCGCGCGTTCCCCTTCCCCGACATAGTGGTCGAGTTCATCAATACTCATGAGCAGGTGTACGTGGTCGAACAAAACCGCGACGCCCAATTGCTGAAACTGATCGTCAACGAGTGCGCCATCGATCCGGCGCACTTCATCTCCATCCTGCATTTCGACGGCACGCCTATTACGGCGCGGTTCATCACCAAAGCCATCTCCGAACGCATGAATCTCGACAAAGCCAAGGAAGCCGCCGAATGACCTACATCACCAAGCCGAAGCTGCATCATCCGGGACTTGCGACCAATAAACTCGGCTTCACGCACCGCGACTATGAAGGACGTATTTCGACGCTGTGCGCGGGCTGCGGCCACGACTCCATCAGCGCAGCGTTGATCCAGGCGTGTTTCGAGCTCGACATCGAACCGCATCGCGTTGCGAAGATGTCGGGTATCGGCTGTTCGTCGAAAACCCCGGACTATTTCCTGGGCCAGAGTCACGGCTTCAATGCGGTGCACGGGCGCATGCCGAGCGTGCTGACGGGCGCCAACCTCGCCAACCGTGAACTGATTTATCTGGGCGTCTCGGGCGACGGCGACAGCGCTTCGATCGGCCTGGGCCAGTTCGTCCATTGCGTGCGCCGCGGTGTGAACATGGTCTATATCTGCGAAAACAACGGTGTCTACGGACTGACCAAAGGTCAGTTTTCGGCGACTGCCGACAAGGGATCCAAATCCAAGGGCGGCGAGATCAACGCGGATTCGCCTATCGATCTGGTTTCGCTGGCGTTGATGCTGGGTGCGAGTTTCGTGGCGCGAAGCTTCTCCGGCGACAAAAAGCAGCTCGTGCCGCTGATCAGAGCGGCTATCGCCCATCAAGGTTCGGCGATCCTGGACATCATCAGTCCGTGCGTCACGTTCAACAACCACGCGGGATCGACCAAGAGTTTCGATTTCGTGCGCGATCATAACGAGGCGGTCAACAGGATCGATTTTGTCCCCGCCAAAAAGGAGATCACGGTCGATTACGAGCCTGGCACGACCGAGATTGTGCGCCAGCACGACGGCTCCGTGCTGAAACTGGCCAAGCTCCACCCCGACTACGATCCAAGCAACCGTGCGGCGGCGTTGGCGTACCTGCAGGAGCGACATGCGGCAGGCGAAATCGTGACCGGCCTTCTCTATCTCGATCCCATGACCGAAGACCTACACGGACATCTCGGCACGATCGATGAGGCCCTTAATCGATTGAACGAAGCGGAACTGTGCCCAGGCGCGGACGCACTTGAAGCGGTCAACAACGAGTACCGCTGAGCCGCGAAGCCTGCGTTATCCCTCCGGCGGATAGTGATGCCAGCGGCCTTGGTGATCGCGCACGCGATGACCGTGTTCGGTTTTCTCCACATCGTCTGAGGTCAGAGGCACTTTGGCGTAGCCACCCGGAATGTCGAGCACATACTGCGGGATGCAAAGGCCCGAGACGCGTGCGCGCAGTTCGCGCATCAGGCGCCTGCCTTCCTCGATCGGAACACGGAAGTGCGAGGTGCCCGGCGCCAGATCCGCATGATGGAGATAATAAGGCTTGATGCGCGTTTCCACGAAGGCACGCATAAGACTCTCCAGCGTCTCGATGTCGTCGTTCACGCCTTTGAGGAGCACGGTCTGGCTGAGCATGGGGATGCCGGCATCGATCAGGCGCGCGCAGGCGGCGCGTGCTTCTGCGGTCAACTCGCGCGGATGATTGGCATGGAGCGTGACGTAGGTTGTGACGCCAGGGACGATGAGGGCGGCGATGAAATCATCGGTGATATGCTGGGGATCGACCACCGGCACGCGCGTATGCCAGCGGACGATCTTTACGTGCCTGATGGCAGCCAGGCGCGCGCTGACCTCTCCCGCGCGTCGCGCGTTGAGGATGAAAGGATCGCCGCCGGTGAGGATCACTTCCCAGATGTTGGGATGGGCTTCGATGTAAGCAATGGCACGTTCGAACGCCGCGGGCGACAGCGCGTTTTCACCATCGGGGCCGACCATCTCGCGCCGGAAACAGAAGCGGCAATAGACCGGACACGCGTGAACAAGCTTGAACAACACGCGATCCCTGTGGCGGTGCACAATGCCCGGGACTGGCGAATGCGCGTCATCGCCGATGGGATCGGCGCGCTCCTCGGGCGTGGTCACAAGCTCGGCTTCAGACGGGATGAATTGGCGGGCGATTGGATCGTTCGGATCGCCTTGGTCGATCAGGCGCGCGACCATATCCGTTACGGCGACGGCATAACGTGCGGCAACGGGCGCGAGCACCGGCAACCGCTCGTGCGCAATGAGCCCGGATTCGGCGAGGGTATCGATGGATTTCGGAGCGGTCATGATCCTATTTGCCGTCCGAAGGAACAATGTCCTCAATGCCCTTCGGTACCGGCAAACCAAGATTCAATTGCCCGCACCATGTCAGTTTCGCCTGGTTCGTTTCAGCGTAGGCATAAAGATGAGCAGCCGCCATTTGTAAGGCCCCGACAAGTGCCTGAGCGGAATCGACCCCGCCCGCGCGCCGCACGAGTTCTTCCCCGAGCCCGAAGATCCGATATGGGCAGAACCAGGTCCCTCCATTATCCACAGGATAAGGCGTTCCCACTTCGAGGACCACCGTTCTGCCATCGCATTCGAATTCGCGACGGGCGATTACGGTTCCGAGTTGGTGTTGTGTCATTGGCGATTTAGCCCCCCACCCGGAGCGCTTCGCGCTCCGACCTCCCCGCAAGGGGGAGGTGAACGATAACGCATGCCTCATGGTGACGGGGTCCATAGCACGTCATCCACTGTGCGCGAACCCGTAGCAAGCATCACGAGGCGGTCGAACCCGAGTGCAACACCGGACGCTTCTGGCATCTCGGCCAATGCGGCGAGGAAGTCTTCGTCGATAGGGTAACGTTCGCCATAGACGCGCTGCTTCTCGTCCATCTCTCCTTCAAAACGGGCGCGCTGCTCCACAGGATCCGTCAGTTCGCCGAAGCCGTTGGCGAGCTCCACCCCGCAGACATAAAGCTCGAAGCGTTCGGCCAAGCGCGGATCGTGCCCGCAGGCGCGCGCCAGGGCCGCCTCGCAGCGCGGATATTCAAATAGAACGGTCGGGCGTTCGAGGCCCAGCATCGGTTCCACCCGCGCAACCAGAACCTTGCTGAAGATGTCGGCCCAGCTGTCGCTCTCGGTCACATCGAACCCACTGCGGCGCGCCTGCGTCGCAAGGGCGCCTCGATCGCCTTCACCCGTGGGCGAAAGGGTCGCCATGAGATCGATGCTGGCGTGATGCGTGAAAGCCTCGGCCACGGTCAGGCGCTCCGCATCTGCGTACGGATCGCAGCTGCGGCTGCGGAACGAGAACGAACGCGCGCCCGTCGTGCCGGCGGCGATGCGCAGCAACGCCAGACTGTCGTCCACCACGGCCCGGTAAGGTTCGCGGGCGCGATACCATTCGAGCATGGTGAATTCTGGGGCATGCAGCACCCCGCGCTCGCGGTTTCGGAAAACCCGGGCAAAATCGAAAATCCTGTTTTCGCCGGCAGCCAACAGCTTTTTGGCGGCGAATTCGGGCGAGGTGTGGAGGTAAAGCCTCTGCCGCGCACCGTCCGGGCCAATGGCCTCGGTTGCGAAAGCCGACAAATGGGCCTCGTTCCCCGGCGATACGGACAGGGCTCCGCATTCGACCTCCGTAAAGCCTTGCCCCTCGAAATGGGCGCGCAGTGCAGCCTTGATGCGGCCGCGCGCCAACAGGGCGGGCCGGCGGTCGGCATGCTTATCGGGTGTCCACCAGGGGGAACCGCTCATTTCCGCATCATTCTCCCACTTGGCCCTGTGCCAAGCCCCTGCTATAGCCTCGCCGCTCTACAGACAGAGGTCCAAAGTGGTTTCGGTTATCGCCAGCTCCGTGCGCAAAGGCAATGTCATTGAAAAAGAGGGCAAGCTGTATGTCGTCCTGAAGGCCGAAAGTTTCCATCCCGGCAAGGGCACGCCTACCACCACGATCGACATGCGGCGCATCAGCGATGGCGTGAAAGTGACCGAGCGCTACAAGACGACCGAAAGCATGGAAAAGGCTTTCATCGACGAACTGACCTACAATTACCTTTACCAGGATGGCGAGCATTTCGTCTTCATGGACCCGGTGCATTTCGAGCAGGTGCATGTCGACAAGGATGTGGTCGGCGACTGGGCGCCCTATCTGCAGGAGGGCATGGAGGTGCAGTTGTCGCTGTTCAACGGCACGGCGGTTTCGATCGTATTGCCCCAGCGTGTGACGTTGGAAATCACCGAGACCGAACCGGCGGTCAAAGGTCAGACGGCGTCCGGGTCCTTCAAACCCGCCGTGCTGTCCAATGGCGTGCGCACCATGGTGCCTGCCCACATTGTGCCGGGCACGCGTGTGGTCGTCATGACCGAAGACGGCGCCTACGTAGAGCGCGCCAAAGACTGAATCACCCCTTTTGCCGCTGCGACGCCGGTGGCGAAACAGGCCGTGAGCAAATAGCCGCCGGTCGGCGCTTCCCAATCGAGCATTTCTCCGGCGGCAAACACGCCAGGTATGGCGCGCAGCATCAAATTCTCATCGAGTTCGGAAAATGCGATCCCGCCGGCCGTGGAGATCGCTCGTTCGATCGGCGCGGGCGCCGTCAACTTTAGGGCCACGGATTTCACGCAGCGCGCCAATGCCTCTGGCTCCTTCGGCAAATGCACGCCGTGCGCTTCCCGCAGGAGGTTGACGGCGACGGGAGCCAGATGCAACGCCTTGCGAAGAACGTTGGATTGCGATTGACCGCGCTTAGTCGCGGCAAGTTTCGCGGTGACTTCCGCAAGCGACAGATCGGGGCGCAGATCGATGGCGAGCGTCGCGCTGCCATAAGCTGCGATGGCATCGCGCAGGGCGGCGCTGAGTGCATAGATGCCACCGCCTTCCAGGCCATAGGCGGTGACCATAGCCTCGGCACGTACCGAACGCCCTGCAAAGGAAAGCGCAATGCCTTTCAGCGGCTGGCCAGCGAATGCGCTGCGGAAATGTTCACTCCAATCCAGCATGAAGCCGCAATTGGCGGGCCGCAGCGGCGCAATCGCGATGCCGCGCCGTTCCAGGATGCCCGTCCAGGCGCCGTTGGAACCAAGCCGCGGCCAGCTTGCCCCACCGAGCGCCAGGATCGTGGCATCTACCCGTACGCTGACGGGCGTACCTTGAACGTCAAACTGCAATCGTCCTTCCGCGTCCCAACCTTGCCATTCATGGCGTGTGCGCAGTTCGACGCCTTGCGCCGCCAGCCTTATCAGCCAAGCGCGCAGCAGCGGCGAAGCTTTCATCACCTTGGGGAAAACCCGTCCGCTGGAACCGACAAAGGTCTTTTGTCCCAACCCTTCTGCCCAAGCGATCAAGGCCTTGGGGCCAAACGCTGCCAGGATCGGCGCGAGCTGGGGCGCGGCCGCGCCATAGCGCGACACGAAGGACTCGGAGTCTTCCGAATGGGTGAGATTAAGTCCGCCGCGTCCGGCCATCAGAAACTTGCGGCCCGGCGAAGGCATGCGGTCATAGACCGTCACTTTGAGTCCGCGCGCGCTGAGAATCTCGGCTGCCATAAGGCCGGCAGGACCGGCACCGATCACCGCAACGCGAGGATTTTCCACCTGTGGCTCAAACTCCCATCACGGCTTTGACTTCCAGGAAATCGTGGAAGCCGAACTCGCCCCATTCGCGGCCATTGCCGGACTGCTTGTAGCCGCCGAACGGTGCAGCGAAATCCGGCCCCGCGCCGTTGAGATGGACATTGCCCGTGCGCAGCTTCAGCGCCACCGCGCGGGCGCGTTCGACACTCGCCGATTGCACGTAGCCCGACAAACCGTAGACCGTGTCGTTCGCCTGGCGTACGGCGTCTTCTTCCGTATCGTAGGGAAGAATGGACAGCACCGGACCGAAGATCTCTTCGCGTGCGACGGTCATGTCATTGGTGACGTTGGCGAAGACGGTGGGACGCACGTAATAGCCGCGATTGAGGCCTTCAGGACGGCCCAGGCCGCCCGTGACCAGCGTGGCGCCTTCATCGATACCCTTCTTGATCAGCGCCTGGATCTTGTCGAATTGGACTTGGCTGACCACGGGCCCCATCAAAGTGCCTTCGGCGAACGGATCGCCGACCCTGGCTTTTTCCGCCACCGCTTTGGCGATCGCCGCCGCCCGGTCGTGCAGCGCGCGCGGCACGAACATGCGCGTGGGCGCATTGCAGGACTGGCCCGAATTGGCGAAGCATCCCGTCACGCCGCCCGCCACCGCTTTGTCCAGATCGGCGTCGTCGAGGATGATGTTGGCGCTCTTGCCGCCCAGCTCCTGCGCCACACGCTTGACTGTGCCGGCCGCAGCCCTGGCGACGGCGATACCGGCGCGCGCCGAGCCGGTGAACGACATCATGTCGATGCCGGGATGGGCACTCATCGCTTCGCCGACGCTCGGTCCGTCGCCGTTGACCAGATTGAAGACGCCCGCGGGCACGCCCGCCTCGTGCAGGATGTCCGCGAACAGCAGAGCGCTCATCGGCGCGATCTCGCTGGGCTTGAGCACCATGGTGCAGCCGGCGGCCAGAGCGGGCACGACCTTGCAGGCGACCTGGTTGATCGGCCAGTTCCACGGCGTGATCAAGCCGCAGACACCGACCGGCTCGTACACGATCGCGGTTGTACCTTTGACGTGCGTGAATTCGAAGTCCTTCAACACGCTCAGCGCAGTTGACAGATGGGCGATGGCGGTTGCGGCTTGCGCATTCCTGGAGAGCTTCAGCGGCGCACCCATTTCCCGGCTGATCGTCTCCACCATCTCGCCGTAGCGCTTCTGATAGACGTCGAGAATGTTCTGTAGCAGCGCGATACGTTCGTCCTTGGTCGACCGCGAATAGCCCTCGAAGGCGCGGCGCGCGGCGGCGGCCGCCTTGTCGACGTCCTTAGCCGAGCCGAGAGAAATACGGGCAAACGGTTCTTCGCGGGCTGGATCGATGACGTCGAGCGTCTTGGGCTCGGCAGGGTCCACCCACGTGCCGTCGATATAGAACTGAAGACGATCTTGCATGGACGGACTCCCGGCGTTCGCGCGCGCGATAAAATCACATCGAACGGGAAGGTCAAAGCAACCGCAGGTGCCGCAACGTCAGGGTTTCGCCTTGAGCTTTGCGTTGGGATCGAACCGGCCGTCCGAGCCGCCCGGTCCGCGCAACAATTCCAGACGCGCCTCCACCATGCGGTAGACCGCGTCGGGGCAGTCCTCGCCGACGACGTTGACGCCAAGCTCCTTGGCGCGCGCCCGGCCGATCTGCTCGCCGTGGGGCAGCTCGCCGCTGACCAGGAAATTCGTCAGCTGGCAGGCGTCGTCGTTTCCAAAGTGCTTCTTGTTGAGCAGTCCGCAGGCGTTCTGCTTGGAGGTCTTCAATTCCTTTTCCGCCAGATAACTGAGCAACACCGTCACGTCTTCGACATTCTGAATGGGCTTGTCCTTGAGCAGACGCGTGAAGGTTTCCGCCGGGAAGTAGCCGAACTGAAGATCGATCGGGCCCAGGCAGGCATGACGGCCCATCACCACCTTCTCGGTGGAGAGTGCAATGATGGTGCCGGCCGACATCGCGCAATAGGGCACATAGGCCGTGGTGTTGGGACGGTCCTTCAGCGCCGCGGCAATCAGTTCGCAGGCGAAGGCGCTGCCGCCCGGCGTGTGCAGGATGATGTCGATGGGCGTGTCCTTGCCGACAGAGCGGATTTGCGCCAGCACTTCGAACGCCTCGCGCTCGCAGAGATATTCGCGCTCTTCGGTGTGATGATTATAGGGATGGCCGAAATCGTGAATGATCGCGATGGTCTTGGCGGAGCCTTCGAGCTTGCCGCCAGTCTGACCGTAGTCGGCCGTCGCCCTGAAGCCGGCAGCCGCTTGCGGACGCGGCGCCACGACGGCGCCAAGCCGCCTCTGCCGAACCTGTCTACGGATCAAGGCCAGCATAAATGCGATGGCCAGCAGACATAGGCCTGCAACCAACAGTTTCGGATCGAAAATCACGACGCCCCCACATTCCGGCTCTACGCACCTTTGAGCATCATAGCGGCAGGACAGAGCCGCGAAAAGCGGACCAAATGCCTATGGCTCCAGATGATGCGACCCACAGCATCTTGCGCGGACCAGCGCGATCAGTCGTGCTTAATGCCGCGGAAATTCAGTTCGATAAGCACGCCGTCGGGATCGTGCACGAAAATCTGGTGCACCAGCGCGCCGGGCACCGCCCGTTCCTCGAATGCGATTTTCCTGGCACGCAGCAGCGCGCGCATTCCTTCCAGATCCTGTGCGCGGAATGCGATGTGATCGAGCGCGCCGGTCGAGGGCGGTTCGCCGGACACCGGTTGGGGCTTTCGTCCGTCTTCACATTCGGATTCGAGGACCAGATGCACCACGGGCTGCTCGCCGAGATAAAGCCAATAGCCCGCGAAATCGAACGGCGGCCGCGGCCCGACGCGAAGCCCGATGATCTTGGAATAGAAATCGCGCGTGCGCTCCAAACTGGTGCAGCGCACGGTGAAATGCTCGAGCATATCAACGGCCATGACGCTTCTCCCGATTAGCGCGTCTCAAATCTTGTTCTCAACTTTTGCGCCCATGTCGAGCCGCGCTGGCAAGGACGGATCGGCATCGGGGGAAAAATCGAGCCGCGGATTGAAGAAAAAGCGGTGAACTATTCCGTAGGAATTTGCCCGTACAGTCCGTCTGGTACCCGCCGCCGAAGACACCCAACGCCGCCGCCCCAGGTGAATACCCCTAGAGATTAGGTGCGGCAAAAAGTCAGGAGCAAAACTCTTTCCCCTGATTCGCTGGGCAAAAAGAGCGGGAATCGTCCCGTATCGTGTCAGCGACGAAAACCAGGGTTTGCTTTGTTGCCCTCGAATCAGTCCTCGCAACCGAATCGACCGTAGTGACCTTTTCGCCAGTCGTGTGGGAATCCTGCCACGGTTGGATTCACTTATGAGGTAGGCTAAGCAATCCGCATGATTCATCTTGACTGTGCCCATCGCGTCGCCGCGATTTCGCTTGCAGCCATCTTGATCCTCTCCGCCGGAGCGGCGGATGCACGCGTCCGCGCCCATCATTCCATACCGATCCCCAAACCGAGGCCGGCGCTCGAGGAGACTGCGGTTAACGCGCCGGCAGGCGTTTCGTTGCAGGCGCCCGTGCTGAGCATCATCAGCGAAGATCCCGACACACAGCTCGCCAGCTACGACACGCCGACGATCGTGAAATCGATACGGCGTATTTACTGCGTGGAATTCGCCCGCCTGCGTTCGGGCATCGCCATCTTCGGCGACGCCAAGACTTGGTGGGACAAGGCGCGCGGGCAATATGCCGAAGATGCCAGCCCCAGGCAGGGCGCCGTGATGGTGTTCGCCAGTACCCGCAAGATGACGCGCGGACATGTGGCGGTCGTCACGCGCATCGTGTCGAGCCGCGAGATCCGCGTCGATCACGCCAATTGGCGGCGCGACGGGAACATCTATCTCAATGCGCCGGTGATCGACGTGAGCCCCAACAACGACTGGTCCAAGGTGCGGGTATGGGACACAGGCTCGGGCCAGCTGGGCTCGAACACCTACCCGATCAAGGGCTTCGTCGCGTTCCGGACGGCCGCGAACAACTGACAAAAAGCGAACACGGATCGGCGAATGGCGAATAGGGATTCTATTCGCATCGCGCCGGTTGCCATTGGCGTCCGACAGCGCCCGGCGCGCCGAGCGGCATAACGCCCAGGCCCGCGCCCTGAGTGCCCGCATCTCGCGCGTGTGACGACCGGTCTTCAGCGCATTGCGATTACCAAGTGGCGCGCCGCCGAGGTTTTTGGGAGGTCTAGCCGGCCCATCCGTTAATCGTCTCATTCCACTACGTTTTCGTGCCGAGGTTGTTTTCGACTTCCGCGAAGGGGGT
>Ga0265325_10000291_pt1 | contig 35029 bp, 35 predicted proteins | sample 41420metaG_FD_202090 | JGI IMG/M metagenome (GOLD analysis project Ga0265325, IMG submission 202090) | Rhizosphere microbial communities from Carex aquatilis grown in University of Washington, Seatle, WA, United States - 4-14-20 metaG | ecosystem: Host-associated > Plants > Roots > Rhizosphere... | reverse complement strand
TCGAGCTGAACTTCTGAAGAAGGCGATGAAGGCCGGCAAGCATATCTATTGCGAGAAGCCCGTTTCGGAAACGCTCAAGGACGCGCTCGATCTGGTCCGCGCCGCCAAGAAAGCCAAGATCAAGCACGGCGTCGTCCAGGACAAACTGTTTTTGCCCGGCCTGCTCAAGCTGAAGATGCTGATCGACTCAGGCTTCTTCGGTCGCATCCTCGCGGTGCGCGGCGAGTTCGGCTACTGGGTCTTCGAGGGTGACTGGCAGCCGGCGCAGCGGCCGTCCTGGAACTACAAGAAGGCCGAAGGCGGCGGCATCATCCTCGACATGGTTTGCCACTGGCGCTACGTGCTCGACAACCTGTTCGGCGATGTCGAGAGCGTGACCTGCCTCGGCGCCACCCACATCCCCAAGCGCGTCGACGAGAAGGGCAAGACCTACACCAATGACGTCGACGACGCCGCTTACGCCACCTTCCAGCTCAAGGGCGGAGTGATCGCGCACATCAACATGTCATGGTGCACGCGCGTGCGTCGCGACGATCTCGTTACCTTTCATGTCGACGGCACGCTGGGATCGGCGGTGGCGGGCTTGCAGAGCTGCTGGAGCCAGGCGCGCGTCAACACGCCTCGCCCGGTGTGGAATCCCGACGTTCCGCAGCCGATCAAGTTTTTTGAGACCTGGCAGGAGGTGCCCGGCCTTGGCGTTTACGACAACGGCTTCAAGACCGAGTGGGAGATGTTCATCCGCCACCTCTACGAAGATGCGCCATTCAAATGGACGTTGCTCGAAGGCGCCAAAGGCCTGCAGCTCGTCGAGGCCGCGCACAAGAGCTGGAAGGAGCGGCGCTGGATCGATATCTCGGCGCTCAGGGTGTGACGATGCCGACCCTCAGCCTTCCCGTCTCACCCGGCAAGCTCGCACCTTATGCCACGCGGAAGCCGAAGCATTTTCCCCAGCCCACGGCGCCGTTCAACCGCATCGCCTATGCGGCGGCGCATGTGGTTGCCGATCCGTTGGCCGACAGCAATCCATGGCTTGATGCGCCGATCGACTGGGACGCAACCATCGCCTTTCGCCGCCATCTCTGGTCGCTCGGTCTTGGCGTTGCCGAGGCCATGGATACGGCGCAGCGCGGCATGGGCATGGACTGGCCAAGCTCGCTGGAGCTTATCCGCCGCAGCCTGGAGGCTGCGAGGGATTGTCCCGGCGCGCTGATCGGCTCAGGCGCCGGCACCGATCATCTCACGCCGGCAGCGGACGTCACCGTCGACGACGTGATCCGTGCCTACGAGGAGCAATGCGCCGCCGTCGAGAAGCTTGGCGGCCGCATCATCCTGATGGCGAGTCGGGCGCTGGTGAAGGCGGCGCGCTCGCCCGACGACTACGCCAAGGTCTATGGCCGGGTTCTTGATCAGGTGAAGGAGCCGGTGATCATCCATTGGCTCGGCGAGATGTTCGATCCGGCCCTCGACGGCTACTGGGGCTACAAGGACCATATGAAGGCGATGGAGGTCGCGGTCGATGTCATCGCCTCCAATCCGGCTAAGGTCGACGGCGTCAAGATCTCCCTGCTCGACAAGGACAAGGAGATCGCCATGCGGCGGCGCCTGCCGCAGGGTGTGCGCATGTTCACGGGCGACGATTTCAACTACGCGGAGCTGATCGCGGGCGACGCCCAGGGTTATTCCGACGCGCTGCTTGGCATCTTCGACGCCATCGCGCCGGCAGCCTCAGCCGCGCTTGGTGCTTTTGCGCGCGGCGAGATCAAGTTGTTCAAAGAGATTCTCGAACCGACGGTGCCGCTGTCGCGTCACATCTTCCAGGCGCCGACGCGCTTCTACAAGACCGGCGTCGTATTCATGGCCTATCTCAACGGGTTGCAAAGCCACTTCACCATGATCGGCGGCCAGGAAAGCGCGCGCTCGACGCTTCACCTTGCCGAACTGTTCCGCCTCGCTGATGCGGCCGGCCTGCTCGCCGACCCCGATCTCGCCGCGAGCCGCATGAAGCTCGTGATGGCGACGCGCGGCGTTCACTGATGCGCGACCTCTCCAACGATCGCTCGCTGCTCGCGATCAATTCGGCAACGGTGAAGGCCTGGACGCTTGAGCAGTTGGTCGAAGGCTGCGCCCGTGCCGGCATTGCGGCCATCGCGCCGTGGCGGGACATCGTCCAGGCGGTCGGGGCAGCAAAGGCCGGTAAGCTCATTCGCGACGCCGGTCTGGGCGTATCGTGTTATTGCCGTGCTGGGCTGTTTCCCGCGGCTGATGAAACCGGACGCAAGGCGGCGCTCGACGACAATCGCCGAGCCCTCGATGAAGCGGCCGCCATCGGCGCTGGGTCAGTGGTGCTGATCGCAGGCGGCTTGCCGAAAGGCAGCAAAGATTTGGCCGATGCCCACCGTCAGGTGCACGACGGGCTCGCGGCGCTGCTGCCATACGCGCGCCAAGCCGGCGTGCCGCTCGCCATCGAGCCGCTGCATCCGATGTATGCCGCCGACCGCGCCTGCGTAAACACTCTCGCGCACGCCAACGATCTCTGCGATCAGCTCGGCGACGGCCTCGGGCTCGCTGTCGACGTCTACCACGTGTGGTGGGACCCGGACCTGCCGCGTCAGATCGCGCGGGCTGGAAAACGCATTCTGACCTACCACGTCTGCGACTGGATGGTTCCCACCAAGGATTTGCTGCTTGATCGCGGCATGCCGGGCGATGGCGTCATCGATCTCCGCGCGATCCGCTCTATGGTCGAGGCGACCGGCTATGCAGGCCCAATCGACATCGAGATTTTCTCGGCCGAAAACTGGTGGAAGCGCGACCCGGATGAGGTTTTGCGCGTCTGCCTCGAGCGGCACCAGACGGTGGTGTAACGCCGCCTTCCGCCCTGCAGTCCGTAGTCAGGTCAATTCGATGGCGCGTCGACGTCTCGCACGGCCGGATTGTGAACCATCCCGCCGGCGACGCCGACAAATAGCGCATAGGTCCATCCCGGGGCGAAATCGACGAGTTGCGAGTCGAAGATGGAGCCCAGGATGTTCTGGAGCACGACCACCAGCCCGATCCAGGCGGCCAGCCCACCGCCGCGAAACAAAAACAGATGGGCGATCCACATCGCCCACAGCAGCACGATGCCGATCAAGCCGCACTGAATACCAACCGCAAAGGTCTGCTGATGGGGATTGAGAGTAACTCGCGCGGCAACGCCGGCCTGCCCGACGGCCGCTTGAGAAAACAGCTCGCCCATGGAGCCGGCGCCGTGCCCCACGATCGGCGCCTCGCGGATGAATTCCAGCGACTTCTGCCAAAAAACGGGTCGATCGTCCCCGATCCAGATTTCGGGCCGTGACATCCCCCGTTGCCAAGCCTCCGACGCGACAGCTTGGAGGCTCGGCGAAAGCAGCAAGGCCGCCGCGCCGGCTGCGAGCATTGCTGCGATGGCAATGAGCGCCCCTTTGGCGCCGAACTCTTTCTGCGCCAGAACCGCCAGCAGGATCGGGGCAATGAACAGCGACAGACGCGGTACCATGAACCAGCCAGGCATCGCGGTCAGGACGGAGAACACGTTGGCGAGAAAAAGCAGTGCGAGCGCGGTTGTTGCGGCGGTAGCGATGGCGTTGCCGCGCCGGAAGCCATCGATAGCCAGGTAAAGCAGCATGAACGCGCAGATGACGAAGGCGCTGCTTTGGGTGGCCGCGCTCCTGACCGGCACGCCGAGGTCCCGCGTCGAAAGGAACGCCGCTCCGGGCCACGCGATGAAGGTCCAGGACAGGACGAGCAATACCGTGCACGACGCCAGAAAGCCGTACAGGATTCGGTGACCGTTCTCGGTCCGGCTGAACTGGGCCAGCAGGATCGGCACCGTCAGGAGCTTGAGATAGGCGTCTGCGCCGCTGGCCCGTTCCGCCCAACTGACGCTAGCCCAAAACATACTGATGACGATCAAGAGGCAAAGCGCGACAGACAATCCGCCGGATGGCGTTGCGATCTGCTCTCCGATGTCTCTTGGGCTGAGCGCGATCAGCGCGCTGAGCAGCCAAAGCACGATCATGAGAACGGCAATTGACACGGACCAGGGCAATGCCACCGCGGCGCAAATCATAAAGGCCTCGGCCGCTGCGCCAAATCGCGCGCGGAAAGTCGAGCGCTTGTCCATAGTTACGTCCATCGACTATCTTGCTTGGGGCCGAGGCCGCGGCTGCAATCGGCGTACAGGCGGGACTGTTGGGACAATCTTTTCGCAAAGCTATCATCGTTTTCGCGATCACGGCCATCGTTTTTGGCGCGCTGGCAATCTTCACCAGCCTCAATGTGAAATGGATCGAGGCCGCGCATCCGCCGGCTGGGCATTTCGTGGAAGTCGAAGGCGGACGATTGCATGTTGTTGAGATGGGAAAGTCCGACCGGCCGGCGCTCGTGCTGCTGCATGGCGCCACCACCAATCTCGAGGACATGCGGTTGGCTCTCGGCGCGCGCCTGGCCGCAGATCATCATGTTGTCCTGATCGATCGGCCGGGGCACGGCTATAGTGATCGGCCCGACGGCGCCGCCGATGCGTCGCCGGTTCGGCAGGCCCAGTTGGTCCACCAGGCGCTCCAGCGTCTCAAAATTTCTTCGCCGATTTTGGTTGCACATTCTTGGTCGGGAAGTTTGTCGTTGGCCTACGCCTTGGAGTTTCCGGCCGAGGTCAAAGGGTTGCTGCTGCTCGCGCCGGTGACCAATCCTTGGCCCCCCAAGAGCGTGGCGTGGCACGACACCGTGATTGAGACGCTGCTGGCGCTGATCGCGCGTTCTGGTGCGGCGCCGATCCTGGGACCGTTCTTCGCTCACACGCTGGCGTTGCCCTTCGGCAAGCTCGCGATGGGGTTCGGCATTCGCAGCGTGTTCTGGCCGCAGCAGCCGCCTGCCGATTATGTCGATGCGGCCGCGGCCGAGCTGTTCCTGCGGCCATCGGAGTTCGTCGCCAACGCGGAAGACATTTCAAAAGTGCAGGACTACCTGACTGAACAGGCCCCGCGCTATCCGACGATTCGGGTTCCGACCGTGATCGTCGTCGGCGACTCCGACAGCGCGCTCGATGCTGACGTTCATTCAAAGACCGTCGCCAAGCAGTTGCCGAACGCGAAGCTCATCGTGCTGCACGGTGCCGGCCATATGGTGCATTTCGCCGACCCTGATCGCGTCGTGCAGGCGCTGTCGGAACTGGCGGACATGACCGAGCAGCGCACCAGCAACGCCGTCTCGCGATGACGAACCCTTTCGTTCGACGTGGATCGGCGGTCACCGTTACGCGGCCTCGGTCGGCCGCAGGTCTGGCGGAGAGAGTGGGATTCGAACCCACGATACGGTTTCCCGTATACACGCTTTCCAAGCGTGCGCCTTAAGCCACTCGGCCATCTCTCCGGCGAAGCATGTCATGACCGCGCGCGAGATTTTTTTCAAGGCCGCGGGATGATCTCAGTTGAGATGGCGAACCTGCCCGGCTTCGCTCACATCGTAGCCGGTCAGCTCCGCGGCGCGCTCGTGAAGCGTCCGCTCGGAAAGGGACCGGAAGAAGCGTTGCGGGCCTGGCGTGAAATAGTCCCGCTGACGCAGCGCCAAATCGAAACGCTCCCAGGTCAGGGGAACGAAGCCAAGTCCGGCCGAGAGCGCCACTGCCCGGGTGGCGATCCCGCAATCGGCACGTTGCGTGCGCACGGCCTGGGCGACGTCCGGTCCCGTCGGGCATGCCGGCTTTACCGCTTCGAGCTTGTCAAAGCCAAGTCCCGCCCGCGCCAGCAGCGCCAGCAGCAGCAATTGTGCGCCGGCGCCGGTGGGCCGTTGCGCCATCCGTGCCCGTTTTGCGACCACCGAAGCGATGTCCGATAGATCGAGCGGATTACCAGGCGCCACCAGCAGACCCTGCTCGCGGCGCGCGAACGCGACCAGAACGGCGTCGTGCAGGCCCGACGCGTTGGCAACCGCGTCGGCGTTGGCCGCGTCGTCATCGTCTTCGGTCCGGTGGAGGTGGATCGCTGCAGCGATCACCTCCCCCTTGGCGAGGCGCCGAAGCCCAGCCTCGCTACCCTCGGGCAGCGTTGCGAGACCCGATTGGCTTTCGCGCAACGCCCATTCCAGGAGGGGATCATGACTGCCGCCGACGATGGGGGGTGCTGGTCCGGTGAGATGCGCCCACTTCAGAAGCCCGGCCGATACCCAGCGATCCAGCGAGACTTTGGGAAACAGCCAGCGGCCGGTGACTTTAGTGCACGGCACCGCCCCATTGGCCACAAGCTCGTAAAGTTTGCGCTCCGACAAGCGAAGATAAGTTGCGGCCTCGTCCGTGGTCAGTAACTCGGGCATGCCTGCACCTGAATGTAATAGGCTGCATTTGTTTCGCGATTTGACCAGAATAGCAACAGGATGCACAGAAGGCCGGTTCCTTTGCTGGCGGTGGTCTATGCACGACCCAAGCGCATTTGAACTGGTGCTCAGGGGCGATCCGGCGCTCATGGCGATCGTCGCGTTGTCGCTTGAAGTCAGCCTGGCCGCGGTTCTCCTGGCGACGCTGATCGGGCTGCCGATCGGCGCTGCCGTCGCGCTGCTGCGGTTCCCAGGGCGCAATGCGTCGATCGTGACGCTCAACGCGCTGATGGGACTGCCCCCTGTCGTCGTCGGATTGGCTGTCTATCTGATGCTGTCCCGATCCGGCCCCTTGGGCTCGTGGGGCCTTCTCTTCACGCCGACGGCCATGGTGATCGCCCAGACGATCCTGGTCGCTCCGATCATCGCTGCGCTGGCGCGCCAGACCCTTGAAGACCTTTGGGTCGAGTATCGGGACGAACTTGCTGCGCTCAATGTCGGACCGGGGCGGCGCCTTGGCACCCTGATCTGGGATGCGCGCTTCAGCCTGGTGACGGCGTTGCTGGCCGGGTTCGGCCGCGCGGCGGCGGAGGTCGGCGCCATCATCATCGTTGGCGGAAACATCGATGGCTTTACCCGAACCATGACCACCGCCATCGCCCTTGAGACATCGAAGGGCGATCTGCCTCTGGCGCTCGGCCTCGGTATGGTGCTGATCGCCATCGTCATCGGCATCAACATCCTGGCATGGACCGCGCGCCGCGCCGGCGAGCGCTGGGCGGGATGAACGCATGCGCGCACCTGTGACCGACCTGCCGATCGTCTTGACGGATGTCAGGGTCCAAGCCGGCGGCGTGGCCATCGTGGATCGGGTTTCGCTGGAATTCGCATCCGGTGGGCCAACCGTGCTGATCGGGCCGAACGGTGCCGGCAAGACCACGCTGCTGCAGTTGGCCATGGGCTTGGTCAAGCCGACCTCGGGACGCGTGACGTTTGGCGGTCGTTTCGACGTACCGCCGGTGCGACGCGCCTTTGTGTCCCAGCGGCCGGTGATGCTGCGTCGTCGTGTCGGTGCCAATGTTGCCTACGCTCTGGCAGGATCGGATATCCCCCGCTCTGAACGATCGGCCCGCATCCACGATCTACTTGATTTGGTCGGGCTGTCCGGACTGAGCGACCGCCCGGCCCGGCGGCTTTCGGGTGGCGAGCAGCAGCGCCTGGCGCTCGCCCGAGCCTTGGCCCGGGGTCCCGAGGTGCTGTTCCTTGATGAGCCGACGGCAAGCCTCGATCCGGCCGCCACCAACGCCATCGAGAACATCGTCCGCGCTGTTGTTGCGCGGGGCATCAAGGTGGTGATGGCGACCCACGATCTTGGCGAAGCGCGCAGGATCGCCCACGAGGTGTTGCTGCTGCATCGCGGGCGCGTCATAGAAAGCAGCTCAGCCGCCGCGTTTTTCGGACGACCGAACACCGAAGAGGGCCGCCGCTTCATCGCGGGAGAGCTGTTGGTTTGACGACCATCGTGGAAGGAAGAAGGTACATGCAATCACGCCGCGCCTTGATCGCATTCGCCGCTTTGACGCTGTTCTTGTGCTGCATCGCGCCGGTGTCGGCCCAGGACAAATCGATCGTTGTCGCCTCGACAACCTCGACACAGGATTCCGGACTGTTCGAGTACCTGCTGCCGATCTTCAAGCACGAGACCGGCATCACCGTGAAAGTCCTGGCGCTTGGCACCGGCCAGGCATTGGATACGGCGCGGCGCGGCGATGCCGACGTCGTATTCGTGCATGCCAGATCGGCGGAGGAGAAATTCCTGGCCGAAGGTCAAGGAGTGAAACGCTATCCGGTGATGTACAACGATTTTGTCTTGATCGGGCCGCGAAGCGATCCGGCTGGCCTCCGAGGCATGATGGATGTGGCCAGGGCGTTGCAGACCATCAAGAATAGAAAAGCCAGCTTCATCTCGCGCGGCGACCGCTCCGGCACCCATATCGCTGAGCTTCAGCTTTGGAAGGACGCCGGCATCGATATCGAGAGCGACAAAGGCTCCTGGTACAAGTCGATCGGCCAGGGGATGGGTGCGGCTCTAAATACGGCCGCAGCCAGCAATTCGTATGTTTTGTCGGACCGCGCCACCTGGCTGCGGTTCAAGAACAAGGCAGACTTGGCCGTGGTGGTCGAGGGTGACAAGCGGCTGTTCAACCAGTACGGCGTGATGCTGGTTAATCCCGAGAAGCATCCCAACGTGAAGAGGGATCTCGGCCAGATTTTCGTCGACTGGGTGATCTCGCCAAACGGCCAGCAGGCGATCGGCAGCTACAAGATCAACGGCGAACAGCTTTTCATTCCAAACGCCAGCGATCCCAAGGCGTAGGGCCTGCCCCAGGCTTTGGCCGCCGCGGCGCTCCATGTATCGTCAGGCAGCCGGGAGCGGACCTTGGGCAGCAGGCTGACATTGCGGGTGGACTTCGGCGCGAGGCGCTCGATTGGGCCTGGCAAGATTCGTCTGCTTGAGGAAATCGGGCGGGCCGGTTCGATCTCACAGGCAGGCCGCGCGCTTGGCATGTCCTATCGCCGCGCCTGGCTGCTGATCGACGATCTCAACCAGTGCTTTCGCCACGCCGTGGTCCGCGCCAAGCCGGGCGGTTCTCAGGGCGGTGGCGCCGTGCTGACCGAATTCGGCGCTGGTCTGATCCGGGATTACCGGGCCATCGAAGCCGCCGCGACCGATGCGGCCGAGTCGCGCCTGCGCGGTCTGGAGGGCGCGGTGAAGGTCCGGCGCACGAAAGCCGCCACGCCCGGCGTCGCTCCCTTTCGGGCCCGCAAGCGCTGACCCATACGCCCCGACTGCCGGCGGAATACATGGGGTTGCAGCCGTGTTGAGTCACCGTGGAACGCTTTCATGGTCCGATAGGGTAGGAGGCTCGCATGAAGGTCCGAATTGTGGTGCTGGCGATTGCGACGCTCGCCATCGCGGTTCCGGCCGAGGCCGCGTCCAAGAATAAGCACAGGCAAAACCGCCACGCCGCCACGGTCTTGTCGCAGCCTGCAGCCGATGCGAACGATGTCTATGTTGGCAGCGTGCTGACCGGTCGGGATCCCGATCCCAACATCAGAGCTTATCTGCGGCGAAGCCCAGCGCCCTGGGACGGGCCGGATTGAAGGTATAAAGTCCCCCGCGCATGAACCAAAAGATCAAGGTGATGAGCGCGGGTGCGGTTGAAGGGCCGGTCAGCGAGCTTGCACCCGAATTCGGCCGGCAGAACGGCTGCGAGATCGATCTGCAATTCAACACCGTCGGCGCTCTCCGCGACCGTTTCGTCGGCGGCGAAAAAGCCGATGTTTTGATTTTATCTGCAATAGCGATCGCGGCGCTCGAAAAGGAGAACCGTTTCGCTGCCGGCACCCGCGTCGACCTCGGCGAAGCGACCTGCGGAGTTGCCGTGCGTGACGGCATGCTGATGCCGCATATCTCGACCGTCGAGAAATTCACCCAGATGTTGAAGAACGCTGGAACGATCGCATGCAACGATCCGGCGCACGGCGGATCGTCCGGCATCTATTTTGCCGATCTGCTCAAGCGCATGGGGCTGTATGACGAAGTCAAACCCAAGCTCGTCCTGTGCAAGACCGGTCGCGATTGCGCCATCGCGGTGCTCCGGCTTCAGGCCGAGATCGGCATCACATTCACCAGCGAATTCATCGCCGTGCCCGATATACGCGTGGTGGGCACCTTCCCTAAAGAGATTGCCTTCGTGAACGGCTATGCCGGCGCGATCTCGAGGGATGCGTCGATCGAGATCGCGCGAGCATTTCTGGAATTTCTGAGCCGTCCATCGTCGCGAGAGGTCTTCTCGCGATATGGGCTGTGCTGATCGGGGCTCACTTCTCAGGAGCAATGATCTGTGGGGTTCCGTTATTGAGCGGCTTCATGTCCTGCGGATTCATGGCGCCGCGCGACGTGCGGTCGGAAGGGTTACTGCGGCCCAAGGCATCCTGTGGATTGGCCGGATTGACGCCCGGGGCGCGTCCCACCGTGGCGCTGTCGTTCGCGCCTGGCGTCGCAAGACCGGGCACCGGTCCGCCGGTGTTATTGGGTCCATTCGTCTGAGCGCCGGGCGTTGTGGATGATCCTGTTCCGGTCTGGCCAGCCGGCCCACCCGCTGCGCCTCCGCTGGCGGCGCCACCCGCTGCACCTCCGCCGCCTGTCCCACCACCACCGGCTCCGCCGCTGCTGCCACCGCCTCCACCTTGAGCCACTGCGATCCCGCCCGACAGGGCCAGGATCGCGAGAATTGTGCAAACACGTTTCATCCGAAGCTCCTTCATTGCCTCTAACGCAACGGCGCGGGCAATAATCTGTTCCAACGGATTTGGACCCAAGCTCGCCGCTGGCTAAGATCGCCACGTAACAACGTTGGGGAGGGGTCTCATGCGAAAAATCCTGGCTTTGCTGATCGCCGTGGTTCTGAGCGGTCTGGCAACCGTGGCCAACGCCGAGACGCTCCGGGTGGCGGTGGCGCAGCGCGGCTTCTGGAATTCCACCTTTGTCGACATTGCCGAAAAGCAGGGGTTCTTCAAGGACGAGGGGCTGACCATCGAGGTGCTCTACACCGAGGGCGGCGCCTCGACGCTGACGCCGTTGATCGCAGGCTCGATCGATGTGGCGATGTCGAATGGCATCCTCGGCGTGATTGCGGCTTATGCCAAAGGCGCGCCGGTGCGCATCATCACCGCGGAGGCGACCGGCGCCGCGGAGGCGTTCTGGTATGCAAAGACCGAGAGCGGCATCAAGAGTCTCAAGGACACCAACGGCAAGACCGTGGCGTTTTCGTCGCCGGGCTCCTCGACCAATCTCATTCTGCTGCAGCTCGTCAAAGCCGCTGGCGTCTCGCCGAAGATGGTGCCGACCGGCGGACTGCCCGCGACCTACACGCAGGTGATGACCGGACAGATCGACGTCGGCTGGGCAGTGCCCCCGTTCAAGCTCGAGGACCTCCAGCAGAAGAAGATCCAGATCATCGCCCGAGGCAACGATGCTGCGCAGGTCAAGGCACAGACCATCCGCGTCAACGTCGCCAATGCCAACGCGCTGAAGGAGAAGCGCGACGCCTTCAAGAAGTATGTCCATGCACTGAGCCGCGCCATCGACTGGGCCTACTCCAGCCCCGACGCGCTGCCGAATTACGCGGCGATCGCCAAGGTGCCGGTCGAGCAGGCCCGGATCACCCGCGATGATTTCTTCCCGAAGGAAGCGCTTCAGCTCAAGGAGGTTAACAGCCTCGACGTGACGCTGCAGCAAGCGCTGGACTTCAAGTACATCACCAAGCCGATGACGAAGGAGGATGTGGCGCCACTGTTCGACATGCTGGCCGCGGAGAAATAGCTCTGGCTGGCCGCCGTTTCGCGCCTAAATAGCGGGTGTGATAGGATTGCAATCATGCCCGCCCGGAAGAAGAAAGACGGCTACCTGATCCAGCCTGATCCGCTCGACCCGCGGTTGACCGAACGCGTCAAGGGCGTCGACCAGACCGGCGCGAAGATTGAGACGTCCGTGACCGTCGAGCGCGCGCTGACGATCTTCCTCAACGCGCAGGAGATCGTCACCGCCATGACCATCGGCGATTACCCCGAGTATCTCGCCATCGGCTATCTGCTGAACCAGAACATGCTGCTTCCGACCGACAGCATCACATCGGTCGATTACGATGACGACTTGGCCGTCGTGGTGGTCCGCACCAAGCGCAAGACGAACTACGAGAAGAAGCTGAAGAAGAAGGTGCAGACCTCGGGCTGCGCCCAGGGCACCGTGTTCGGCGATCTGATGGAGGCGCTGGAGGACACCAAGCTGCCGGATGCCGAACTCCGTACGTCCTGGCTCTACGCGCTGACCAACAAGATCAACACAACGCCGTCACTCTATCTCGAGGCGGGTGCCATCCACGGCTGCGTGCTCGCTGTCGAGGATCGGCCGCTGGTCTATATGGAGGACGTCGGACGTCACAACGCCGTCGACAAGATCGCCGGCTGGATGTTCAAGCATCGCGTCCGCCCCGACGACAAGATTTTCTACACCACCGGCCGGCTCACCTCCGAGATGGTGATCAAGGCCGTACGGATGGGCATCCCGATCCTGGTGTCGCGCTCGGGCTTTACCGCCTGGGGCGTCGAACTGGCGCGCAACGCGAACTTGACGCTTGTCGGCCGCGCCCGCGGCAAGCGCTTCATCGCGTTGTCTGGCGAAGATCGCATCGTATTCGACCAGGACCTCGCCACCATCGAAGAGGAAAGCGCCAAGCATCGGCGCAAGGCCGCGGTGCATGACGACTGAGCCTCCGACGCTCGGCTTGATCCTTGCCGGGGGCTTGGCGCGGCGCATGGGCGGTGGCGACAAGGCGCGGACCACGATCGGCGGCGCCACTATTCTTTCCCGCGTGATCGGGCGCCTCGCGCCGCAATGCGCTGGTCTCATTCTCAATGCCAATGGCGACCCGGCGCGCTTTGCCGACACTTCGCTTCCGGTACTCGCTGACGATGTGCCGGATTTCGCCGGGCCGCTTGCCGGAATTCTCGCTGGGCTCGACTGGACCGCGGCACATGCGCCGGAGATTTCGTATGTCGCGAGCGCGCCCGGCGATTGCCCGTTTTTGCCGCGCAATCTGATCGTTCGCCTGCACCAGGCCCGCACCGCAGCCAATCTGCCGCTGGCGTGCGCCCGTTCCGGTGAATGGCGTCATCCGGTCGTCGGTATCTGGCCGGTCGGATTGCGCAGCGATCTTCGCAAGGCGCTGACCCAAGACGGCTTTCGCAAGATCGAATTATGGACCGCGCGCCATGGTGTCGCCTTGGCCGATTGGCCCGACAAGCCGGTCGATCCGTTCTTCAACGTCAACACGCCGGAAGACGCTGCCGCGGCGGAGCGCGTGGTGGCGCAGCACCCGGATGCCTAACTCATCAGCGTCGAATACGACAGGAAGCCCACCGTGTCGCCCGGCTTGATCGTGGTCGTGTCCTCGGCAAGCTCGGCCAGGCCATCCGTCTCGGTCAGCGAGGTGATGACGCCGGCGCCTTCCTGCGGATGCTTCACGGCTTCGATCGCGCCATCCGGACCGGGACGCAATGCCACACGGACGTATTCGCGCCGGCCAATCTTCTTCTTGTAGGCAAACGCCAGCCGCACGGGCAGGGCCGTGAGCGGCTCCGGCGTTGCACCGGCAAGCCGCAGCAGGACAGGCCGCACCACCCTCGCAAACGTGACGAAGGCTGCGACCGGGTTGCCCGGAAGTCCGATGAAAGCCGAGCCGCCGACGACGCCCATGGCCACCGGCCGCCCCGGCTTGATGGCGACACGCCAGAACACCAGCTTCCCGATCTTTTCGACCGCGCTCTTCACGTGGTCGGCTTCGCCGGTCGAGACGCCGCCCGATGTCAGCACCAGGTCGTGGTTGCGCGCGGCGGCACCGATCGCCTTTTCCAGCGCGTCCGGATCGTCTTTGAGAATGCCGAGATCGGTGACTTCGGTTCCGAGCCGATCAAGCATGCCGCCGAGCAGATAGCGGTTGGCGTCGTAGAGCGCCGCCGCCGGGCGCGGCTTGCCCGGCTCGACGATCTCGTCACCGGTCGAGAACAGCGCGGCGCGGACACGGCGGCGGACATCCAGTTCGGTCACGCCGATGGCTGCGGCCAATGCGACATCTTGCGCATCGAGCCGCCGGCCGGCGGGCAGCACGACCGAACCTTTGCGCACATCCTCACCGGCCAGACGCCGGTTCGCGCTAGGCTTGAGGCCTGCCGGCACGAGCACGCTGTCGCCTTTGGTCTGCACGTCCTCCTGCATGAAAACGGTATCGGCTCCCGGCGGCATCGGCGCGCCGGTGAAGATGCGCACGGCTTGGCCGGGCCCGACCGGCCGTACCGCGTCATGGCCCGCTGCCAATCGACCGGATACCTCAAGCCGGGTTTCCGCCTTCGGATCGAGATCGCTGTGACGCACCGCGTAGCCGTCGACGGCGGAGTTGTCGAACGGCGGCAGATCAATCGGTGCGATGACGTCCTTCGCCACGACGCGTCCACGCGCTTTGGCCAAGGACACCGGTTCGGTTTCTTTGACGGGTTGCACGCGCTCGGCGATCAGCCGCTCCATATCGGCAATCGGCAGCAGCGGGCCGGAGAACGCAAAGCAATCGTCGGTCAGTTGCGCCATCACGCGCTCCGGATGGCGGCGGTCGCGCGCTGCAACGATGTGGCGTGCTTGAGCAGGACATCGGCGATGCGCTCGATGTCGTTGAGATCGATCACCGGCACCTTCGCTTGCGGTTGTGGCGAGTCCGAAGCAATCGCAACGATGTGCGGATCGTCCGGATGGATCAGCGGCTTGCCGTTTGCCACGCGGTGAATTTCAAGCTTGGGAAACGCGTCGCGTTTGAAACCCTCCACCAGCACCAGATCGACGGGGGCAAGCTTTTGGAGCAGCTCCGGCAGGTCCCACTCCGCCTCGTCGCGCAGCTCATGGAGAATGGCAAAACGCCGCGACGAGCTGATCGCCACCTCGGTTGCCCCGGCGGCGCGGTGCATGAAGGAATCCTTGCCCGGCTGATCGAGGTCGAAACCGTGATGGGCGTGCTTGATCGTCGACACGCGGACGCCGCGCGCGATCAGGCATGGCAGCAGCTTGGTAATCAGCGTGGTTTTGCCCGAGCCGCTCCAGCCCGCGAGACCGACGATGCGCATGGCTTGGTTATAGCAGACTCGGGCACCTACCATCGCGGTCCATCTTTGGCGGTCTTGCCAAGTGGGGCAAGGTCATCAAGGATGCCGGTCACAAGGTTGAGTGAGCGCTGCGATGAAATTGGCGCGAGTCCAATACGTTCGCACCAGTGTGCTCAACGTCGCCTACGAAGAGCATGGCTCGCCGGCAGGCGATCCCGTCATCCTGCTGCACGGCTGGCCCTACGATCCAAGGGATTATGACGGCGTTGTCCCGCTGCTGGTGAGGGCCGGTTGCCGCGTCATCGTGCCCTACCTGCGTGGCTTCGGCCCGACCCGCTTTCTTTCTGCCGATACGCCGCGCTCGGGCCAGCAGGCCGCGCTCGGCAACGATCTGCGCGAATTCATGGACACGCTCGCGATCGAACGTGCCACGCTCGCCGGTTACGATTGGGGCGGCCGAGCGGCTTGCATCGTCTCGGCGTTGTGGCCGGAACGCGTGCGCTGCCTCGTCAGCGGCAACGGCTACAACATCCAGGACATCCCCAACTCGGGCAAGCCCGCGGCGCCGGAGCAGGAGCATCGTTTCTGGTATCAGTATTACTTCCACACCGAACGCGGCCGCGCCGGTCTCGATCAAAACCGCCGCGAGTTCATCAAGCTGTTGTGGCAGCTGTGGTCGCCGAACTGGCATTTCGATGAGGCTGAATTCGAATCGAGCGCCGCTTCGTTCGACAATCCCGACTTCGTCGACGTCACGATCCAGTCGTACCGCCATCGCTACGGCAACGCGCCGGGCGATCCCGCCCTCGATGCCATCGAGCGGAAGCTCGCGGCTCGGCCCAAAATCAGTGTACCGACCATCGCCCTTCAGGGCGAAGCCGACGGCGTCGGCCCACCGGCGACCTCCGCCTCGCACAGCGCCTTCTTCACCGGCCGGTATGAGAGGCGCCTGCTGCCGCTGGTCGGGCATAATCCGCCGCGCGAAGCACCGCAGGCTGTCGCTGCCGCGTTGCTCGAGTTGATCGGGGCGACGCCGTCTTAATCCTCGGCTGGTTGCATGCCGAGCGCCTTGATGCGTTCGCGGGTCTGCGGATCGCGGAGCGCCACGAGGAACGCCTGCACGGCCGGTCTTTCGCGGCGGCCTTCCACCAGAAGAAAATCGTAGTGCTCCGGCGACAGCGGCAGGAAGCCAAGCCCATACATCCGCGCCACCGGCTCGATGGCGACACCCCAATCGGCCCGCGCCTGGGCGATGGCGGCGGCCACTGCGTTGTGCGAGCGCGGTTGGTTGGCGTAGCCCGGCGGGTGCGCGCCATTCAGCAATTGATCAATCAACACGCGCGTGCCGGCGCCGGCGTTGCGATTGACCATCAGGCAGGTGCGATCCGTCAGCGCAACCTGCACTGCCTCGGCCGCGCTCTTGCCTTCGAAGCGCTTGTCGCCGGGGCGGAACAGCACGCCCTGCATGCGCTCCCAGCCTTTGACCAGCGACAGCCCGGGCGACAGCAGGTGTTTGTTGTAGATGCCGGTCGCGGGATCGACTAGATGGACCGGCGCCACATCGCATTGCCCGCGCTGCGCCGCGGCGACCCCGCCCTGGCTGCCGACCGCGATGGTGCGCGCCGAAAATCCCCGCTCGGCCATCGCGCCGACCACCACATCGAGCGCGATGTCATGGCTGCCCATGATGACAAGGTCCGGAGCGCGCGCCGAAGCGCCGATCAAGGTGACACGCGTCGTGCTGTCGGCATCGAGCGCGCCCGCCAGCGCATCGATCTCGATGAAGCCGTCAGCCTGGGAAAAGCTCGTCACCGCCCCCGAACCCTTCGCCGACGGGAAAGCCACGGTGCCGTGCTCATCCGTGACCAGCGACACCAGAACAAACTCCTTGCGCCCGATCTCCGAGGCGATGCGCAGCGGCACGCGCGCATCCAGCGTCTGTGCGGCCTCGGACGGCAGACCGGCCTTGGCCCGGATCACGGGTGCGATGAACGCATGGAATGTGAAGATGGCCGAGGTCGGAAACCCGGGCAATACCGCAATCGGTTTGCCGTCCGCAACCGCGAGGCAGAGCGGCTTTCCGGGCTTCAGCGCCACGCCATGCACCAGGATGCCCGGCTTGCCGAGGCGTGAGACCACGCGATGCGAAAGGTCGCCCGCGCCTTTCGACGTGCCGCCCGACAGCACGATCATGTCGCATTCCGAAAGCGCGCGGCGGATGGCCCGTTCGAGCTCGTCGACGTTGTCCGGAAACGCGCCATAGCGCACCGGCTCGCCGCCGGCTTCGGTGATGGCCGCGGCGATGATCGCGCCGTTGGAGTCGTAAACACCGCCCGGCCTGAGCGTGTCGCCGAGCGCGACCAGTTCGTCGCCGGTCGATAGCACCGCCACCCTCGGCCGGCGCACCACTTCGACCGCGGCCAGTCCGCATGCGGCCAGCATGCCGATCTCGCGGGAGGTTATGGCCTGCCCCCTGCGCAGCAAAGTTTCGCCGCGCGCGATGTCGGAACCGGCGTAGGAGATGAACTGTCCCGAGGTCACCGATCGGCGCAGTTCGATGGCCGGCACGCGTTCGATCAATTCAGTGTGCTCGACCATCACCACGGCGTCGGCGCCGCGGGGCACCACGCCCCCGGTGGCGATCGTGGTTGCGGTGGCAGGCTTCACCTCGACTTTCGGTGCATGCCCGCAGGCGATCACCTCGGCGTTGAGGGTAAGCTGCCTCGGAGAATTGTCTGCGGCGCCCGCCGTGTCCGCGGCACGCAAGGCAAAGCCGTCGACATTGGCGCGATCAAACGGTGGCACGTCGATCGGTGCCGCGAGATCTTCAGCCAGCGTGCGTCCGAGCGCTTGATCGAGCGCCACGTGCTCCCCCGGCAAAGGCTTCAGATCGAGATGACCCTCGAACCTTTTTCGTGCTTCCTCGGCCGAAACGACTTCCAAGAATTGTTCCTGCCGGGCGGCATCGCGGACCGCGTCGAGCAGGGCGTCGTCGCTTTTTTTCGGCTCACTGCTCATGGCCATGGCCGGACGACCACACGGGTGCCGGCGGCGTAACCCTCGCTGTCGGCCGGTACCAGCAGCCATCCTTCGGCGCGGGCCAGCGCCTGCATCGACAGGTAGCCTTGCGCACACGGCTCGACCCGGCCGAGACGGCGCCGCACCGGAATGACCTCGGCGAGTCCGAGCGGCGAGGCGATCTTGCGGGCAAGCTCCGCGGTGAACGGCTGATCTTCGATCAGGCGGAAAGCGAGCCGCGCCAGCATCCGCCGCCCGACCGTGAGCCATCCGGCGAGTGCAGCATCGATCCGGCCCGGCAGCAGCAGCACTGGCCGCGAACCCGCGAAGCCCAGCGCCGTGGTCTCACCGGGCGTGATGCCGATGCCGTGGAATTGTACATGGCCGACGCGGGCCAGCGTCTTCACACTCTTGTCGTTGGTGCCGCTGCCGGTGCCGCCAATGACAACGACAGCGTCCTCTCCGTCGTCGGTCAGCGCCGCTTCGAGTTCGACGTGGTCGGTGACGGCGATGCCGCTTTCGGACTCGATCGCCATGCCGATCAGCGAAGCAGCGCCGCGGATGATATCGCTCGATCCGGTGCAAACGATCCGCACGCGCGGCTGACGCACCATGACGCGCTCGATCCCGAGCATGCCAAGCAGGGCGATATCGATGTGGCGCAGCCGGGCCCCGGCGAGCCGCATCTTCAGATGCGCCGTCGTGTCGGTGTCGGGCAACAGCACGCCATCTCCTGGCGCTGTTGGCGCGAGCGCCTCGGCCTTGCCGTCTCGTATCTGCACGGCGTCGAGCATCGCGACCGCGTCGGGGCCCTCCGGCATCGCGTCGCCAGTGTCGACACGGACCGCGGCGTCGAGCGGGGCAGGGGCGTAGGATGACGCATCGAGCGTCGTGTCGGAGCGCACCGCGTAGCCGTCGCGCAGCGCCAGCGCGATCTTTGGCCGGCCCTCCGCGATCACCGCATCGGCTGCGAGCGTCAACCCGACCGCCTTTGCCAGCGTCTCCTGCCGCGGCGCCACGGGCCCGATCGAGAGATCGAAGCTTGTCAGCACGTCACTGAGCGGGGTCAGCCGCGAAATCCGTTGAGCATCGGAAGCGTCAACCATGCGGGGAACTTGACGTGAACGGGACGGGGTGTCCAGTCTCGGCCAAACACAACAAAGCGATTGATCCGATGGCGGAATCCAAGGTGAACATGCGGGGACTGAAGTGTCCCTTGCCGGCACTGAAGACCCGCAAGCTGTTGTCCCGGATGGCGGCCGGTGAGACGCTGACCATCGAATGCACCGACCCGCTTGTGACCATCGACATTCCCAACCTGATCCGCGAAACCGGCGACATCATCGAAGCGAGCGGCAAGAAGGGCCGCGTGGTGACGTTCCGGATCAGAAAAAGCTAGGCGTTCCGGGCCATGGACAATCCCGGTTTTATCGGGGAATGTCTCGCCTGCGTGACAATCCCGCCGGTGTGTACAGATGGCTATTCCCAAAGCTTCCCAGGCACTTGCTCGCTTCACCGTGCTTGACCTGACCCGCGTCCGATCCGGTCCGACCTGCGTGCGACAGCTCGCCGATTGGGGCGCCAATGTCATCAAGATCGAGATGCCGCCAGACGCGGGCGATGCGCCGGGCGGGCCGCGCGAAGGCTCCGATTTTCAGAATCTGCACCGCAACAAGCGGAGCATGACGCTCAACCTGAAGACCAAAGAGGGCCGTGCCGCTTTCCTGAAGATGGCGAAGAAGGCCGACGTGATCGTCGAGAACTTCCGGCCTGACGTGAAGCGGCGGCTGAAGATCGACTACAAGGACGTCAAGAAGATCAATCCCAGGATTGTCTACGGCAGCATCTCGGGCTTCGGCCAGGACGGCCCTTACGAAAGCCGGCCGGGCTTCGACCAGATCGCGCAAGGCATGGGCGGGCTGATGTCGATCACCGGCCTTCCCGGCCAGGGTCCGGTGCGAGTCGGCATTCCAGTGGCCGATCTCAGCGCCGGGCTGTTCTGCGCGCTGGGTATCCTCACCGCATTGCTCGAGCGCGAGACCTCGAAGAAGGGCCAGCATATTTCGACGTCGCTGCTCCAGGCGCAGATCTTCATGCTCGATTTCCAGGCGTCGCGCTGGCTGATCGCCCACGAGGTGGCCAAGCAAGCCGGCAACGACCACCCGACCTCGATCCCGACCGGCGTGTTCACGACCACCGACGGCCACATCAACATCGCCACCACTGGCGGCGCGATCTGGCAGCGCTTCTGCAAAGCGCTTGGCGCCGAGGAGCTGATGAACCGGCCCGAGTATCAGAGCGCGAAGTCGCGTTCGGACAATCGCAAGGCGCTCAACGCCGAGATCGACACCTACACGCAAAAGAAATCCAGCGCCGAGTGGATCGACATCATGAACAAGGCCGGCGTGCCGTGCGGGCCGATCTACAACATCGACCAGGTGTTCGCCGATCCGCAGGTCAAGCATTTGAAGATGGCGCAGAGCGTCAAGAAAAAGGACAAGTCCTTGCTCACGGTGGTCGGGCAGCCGGTGAACCTGTCGCGCACCGGCAGCAAGATCGCGACGCCGCCGCCCGAGATGGGCCAGCATACCGACGAGGTGCTGAAGGAGTTCGGCTTCAAGCCCAAGGAAATCGCAGCGCTCCGCGCCGCCAAGGCGGTCTGAGCGCAGATCATTCAGGAGATCATTCCATGACCGAAGCCGCTGTCGCCATTCCCCAGGCCGAGAAGATGCTCTCCCGCAAGGAGGGCAGCATCGGCTACGTGATCTTCAACAATCCTGAACGCCACAATGCCGTGTCGCTCGACATGTGGGCGAAGGCCGGGCAGATGCTCGACGATTTCCGCGACGACAAGAACATCAAGGTCGTGGTCGTCACCGGCGCCGGCGGCAAAGCCTTCGTCTCCGGCGCCGACATCTCCCGCTTCGAGAAGGAGCGTTCCAACGAGGATGCGGTGCGGCACTACAATTCCGTGGTCGACAAGAGCTACCGCGCGTTCCACGAGTTTCCCAAGCCGACTGTCGCGATGATCCGCGGTTACTGCATTGGCGGCGGCATGGGGCTTGCGACCTGCTGCGATCTGCGCATCGCCACGGAAAAATCGACCTTTGCTGTGCCGGCCGCCAAGCTCGGATTGGGCTACGGCTATTCCGGTCTGAAGCGGCTGGTTGACGTGGTCGGGCCGTCGTTTGCCATGGAGATTTTCTACACGGCGCGGCAATTCACCGCAGCCGAGGCGCTGACCATGGGCCTGGTCAACCGTGTCGTCCCAGACGGCGAGCTGGAAAGTTTTGTTTCGAATTATGCCGAGATGATCGCCGGAAATGCACCGTTGACGATCAAGGCCGTCAAAGCGGTGGTCAGCGAGATGATGAAGGATGAGAGCAAGCGCGATCTCAATCGCGCGCAGGCCGCTGTGGACGCCTGCTTCATGAGCCGCGATTATGAGGAAGGGCGCAAGGCCTTCATGGAAAAGCGCAAGCCGGTGTTTACGGGCACCTGACGGAAGGCGCCGGCCGGCCCCGGTGTTCATGGTTGGTTGGCGGGGAATTTTGGGTGGCGTCAGTTGAGCTTCGCAAGTTGACGAAGAGATACGGGTCGACGGCGGTCGTCGACGACGTCTCGCTGCTGATCGAGCACGGCAACCTGGTTTGCCTGCTCGGCCCGTCCGGCTGTGGCAAGACCACGACGCTCCGCCTGATCGCCGGTTTCGTCGAGCCGACGGCAGGCGAAATCCGCGTCGGGGATCGCGTCGTCTCATCGCCGCAGAAGACGCAGCCGCCCGAGCGGCGCAACATGTCGATGATTTTCCAAAGCTACGCGCTGTGGCCGCACATGACGGTGGCCGAGAACATCGTCTACGGCTTGAAGCTCCGCAAGCTCGACGCCGCCAGCATCAAGAAGAAGCTCGACGAAATCCTCGCGACCACGCATCTCGCGCCGCTGGCGCAGCGGTATCCCGGCGAGCTGAGCGGCGGCCAGCAGCAGCGCGTGGCACTCGCCCGCGCGTTGATCGTCGAGCCGGAGACGTTGCTGCTCGACGAGCCGCTGTCCAACCTCGATGCCAACCTTCGCGAGGAGATGCGCTTTGAGGTGCGGCGGCTGCACGACGCCTTCCGCTACACCACCGTGTATGTCACTCATGACCAGTCGGAAGCGATGACGACGGCGGACATCATCTGCGTGATGAACCTCGGCAAGATCGTTCAGGCCGGATCGCCGCAGGACATCTACGACCGTCCGCATTCGGAGTTCGTCGCCCGTTTCATCGGGCTGAGCAACGTATTCAAGGGCAAAGCCATCGACGGGACTCATATCTCGTTGGCAGGCGTGCCGCTGCGTATCACAGGTGAGCCGCTGCAACCCAACGCGCTGACCCCGGTGTCGATCCGCCAGCATCACATCGAGCTTCAATCCGCAGAACCTGCCGCGAAGGACAATGTCGTCCCAGCCAAGGTGATCCGCCAGGTCTATCTCGGCGCCAGCCGCGACTACATGGTCGAGACCAACGACGGCACGCAGCTTCGAATTGTGACCGAAGGCGAGGAAAGCATCGCGCCGGGATCGCCGGTGTGGCTGCGCTTGCCGCCCGAGCGATGCCGGGCGCTGGCGGAGTGATCTGACAAGCAGCGGGCGGCGATCAAGGGAGTGGCTCAATGACGAAGCGAACAATTTCCAGGCGCGCCGTGCTCAAAGCCTCCGGGGCCGCGGCGCTGACGGTCTACGCCTCGCCGATCCGCGCCGCCGCACCGCCCGCCGAGGCCGTGACGCCGGCGCTGATCGAGGCGGCGAAAAAGGAAGGCAAGGTCGTCCACTACACCTCGGTCGACCTGCCGCTCGCCGAGAAGGTCGCGCGCTCGTTCGAGGCGAAATATCCCGGCATCTCGGTCCGGGTCGAACGCTCTGGCGCCGAGCGCAACTTCAGCCGCATCGGCCAGGAGCAGTCGAGCCACATCTACGCCTGCGACGTGGTGCAATCGTCCGACGCTTCGCATTTCGTGGTGTGGAAGCGCGAGGGCCTGCTTGCGCCTTACGTTCCCGAAGAGGTCGCGAAATACTATCCCGAGGAGCACAAGGATCCGGACGGGATGTTCGCGAGCTATCGCGTCTATCTCTGCATCATGGCCTACAACACCGGCCTGGTGAAAGCCGACGAAGCGCCGAAGGGCTTGCGCGATCTGCTCGATCCGAAATGGGCGGGAAAGATCGTCAAGGCGCATCCCGGTTACAGCGGCACCATCCTGACCGCGACCTACCAGACGGCGCGCGATGTCGGCTGGGATTACTACGAAAAGCTCGCCAAGCAGCGCGTGCTGCAGGTGCAATCGGCGTCGGACCCGCCGAAGAAACTCGCGCTCGGCGAGCGTGCGATCATGGCGGACGGCATCGAATACGGCATCTTCCAGTTGAAGGAGAAGGGCCAGCCGGTCGAGCCGATCTACGCCGTCGAAGGCTCGCCGCTGATCATCGGCCCGAACGGCATCATGAAGAGCGCGCCGAACCCCAACGCAGCGCGGCTGTTGCAGAGCTACATGCTCTCGGCAGAATGCCAGCAGTTCAACGTCGAACTCGGCGGCCTGCGCACGGCCCATTCACAGGTCAAGGACAAGCCTGGCAGAAAGCCGATGAAGGACATCAAGGTTATGAAGGACGACGCAGCCGCGGTCGAGCGCGACAGCGACAAGATCAAGGCCCACTACGTGCAGTATTTCAAAGTCTGAAGATTCGAACGAGGGAGCCGCAAGCAAAGGCGTCATCACCCGCGAAAGGGGTGATCCAGTACTCACAAACGCCGGCGGTTACTGGATACCCGCTGGAGTTTACCCCCGACTAGATCGGGGGCGGGCACGACAGGGAGAGAATGGGGAGATCAAAGGAGGAAAAGCATGGCCGAACGATTCACCCGCCGTACCGTTCTGAAAGGCACCGGCGCCGTCGCGCTCGGCTTGTCCTCGACCAAGGTGCTCGCCGCTGCGCCGCCTGCGACGGCGGTAACGCCCGCCCTGATCGAGGCGGCGAAGAAGGAAGGCAAGGTCGTCTACTACACCTCGATCGATCTGCCGCTGGCGGAGGGCATCGCAAAGGCCTTCGAAGCCCGTTATCCGGGCATCACGGTCCGCGTTGAGCGTACCGGCGCCGAGCGGGTCTTCACCCGGATCGGCCAGGAGTACGCCAGCAACGTCCACGCGGTCGACGTCGTCAACTCGTCCGATGCCGCCCACTTCATCATCTGGAAGCGCCAGGGTCTTCTCGCGCCCTTCGTGCCGGAGGACGTGGCGAAGTCCTATCCCGCCGATCACAAGGACGTGGATGGGCTTTATGCGAGCTTCCGCATTGGCCTGAGCGTCATCGCCTACAACACCGGTCTGGTGAAGGCCGACGAAGCGCCGAAGAGCTTCGCCGATCTGCTCGATCCGAAGTGGAAGGGCAAGCTCGTCAAGGCGCATCCCGGCTACAGCGGCACTATCATGACCGCGACGTTCCAGATGGCGCGCGATCTCGGCTGGGGCTATTTCGAAAAGCTCGCCCAGCAGAACGTGCTTCAGGTCCAGTCCGCCACCGACACGCCGAAGAAGATTGCGCTCGGCGAGCGGGCGGTCATGGTCGACGGCGGCGAATACAACATCTTCCAGCTCAAGGAAAAAGGTCAGCCGGTCGAGCCGGTTTATGCCACCGAAGGCACGCCGCTGATCGTCGGTCCCAACGGCGTGTTCAAGGAAGCGCCGAACCCCAACGCGGCGCGGCTGTTCCAGTGCTTCTGCTTCTTGGCCGAATGCCAGCAACTCATCTCCGATGCCGGCGGCCAGCGCTCGGCCCATCCCGCGGTGAAGGAGAAGGCCGGGCGAAAGCCGTTCAAGGACGTCAAGACCATGAAGGAGGACGCCGCAGGCGTCGAGAAATCCGCAGACGAAATCAAAGCGCGCTATGTGAAGATATTCAAAGTTTGATGCACAGCGCACATCACGTCACGGACTGTCATCAGCCGCGAAGGCGGGTGATCCAGTAAACGCCGGGCTACTGGATGCCAGCCTTTGCGGGCATGACAACGGAGAGGATGGCAAAGGAGGATATAACATGATGAACAAGATCAATCGCCGCGACATCCTCAAAGGCGCCACAGCGCTTTCCGCCACGACCGTCTTCGCCTCGTCCGTTCGTGCGGCGCCGCCGGCAGCGGAGGCCATCACTCCGGCGCTGATCGAGGCGGCGAAGAAAGAGGGCAAGTGCGCCTTCTACACCGCCATGGACCTCGCTTTTGCCGAGCGTCTCGGCAAGACCTTCGAGCAGAAATTCCCTGGCATCGCGGTGCGGGTCGAACGTTCCGGCGCGGAGCGCGTGTTCACGCGGATCGGCCAGGAGTATTCCAGCAACGTCCATGCCGTCGACGTGGTCAACACCGCCGACCAGTCGCACTGCATTGTCTGGACGCGCAACGGCTGGCTCGCGCCTTATCTACCCGAGGAGGTCGTGCAGCACTACGACAAGACCTACTACGATCCCGACGGGCTGCACGTCACGACGCGCGTGCTGGTTTCGCCGTTCGGCATCAACACCAATCTGGTGAAGATGGCCGATGCGCCGAAAAGCTACGCCGATCTGCTCGATCCGAAATGGAAGGGGAAGATGGTGAAAGCGCACCCGGCCTACAGCGGCACGATCATGAATGCGACCTTTCAGATCGCCCGCGATCTGGGCTGGGATTATCTGGAGAAGCTTGCAAAGCAAAGCATCCTCCAGGTCCAATCGGCGACCGACACGCCGAAGAAGATTGCTCTTGGCGAGCGGGCCGTCATGATCGACGGCGCCGGCTATCTCGTCATCCGCGACAAGGAGGCCGGCAAGCCGGTCGATGTGATCTATCCGGCTGAGGGCACGCCGGTGGCGACCAGCCCGAGCGCGATTTTCAAGGCAGCACCCAATCCCAACGCCGCGCGGCTGTTCTACAGCTGGATGCACGGGCGCGAGGGCCAGCAGATGCTGGTCGATTGGGCACGGCAATATTCGCCGCACAAGCAGACCGTCGAGAAGCCCGGCGTTCGCAAGCTTTCCGACATCAAGCTGATGAAGGAGGATCCGGAGGGGGTCGAAAAAGGCGCCGAGGAGATCAAGAGCAAATACGCCCAGATATTCAAGGTGTAATCTTATTCCGTCATCCTGAGGCGCTCGGCCGAAGGCCGAGCCTGGAAGGATGCACGGCCCAGAATCACGGGCCGTCGCCATTCGAGGCTCGCTGCGCTCGCACCTCAGGGGGACGGAGACAGAAGTTTCGAGTCGGATATGACTGTCATCGCAACACAGCCCCAACGTATTCCCATCAGCTTCGATGCAACGAAGCTCGTGCTGTACGGCTTTGCCCTCGTCCTTGTTCTGCTTGTTGTGCTGCCGATGTCATGGCTGGTGTTCTACAGCCTGACCGACAAGGACGGCACCTTCACACTGGCGAACTTTGTCGCGCTGATCCACGATCCGACCCTCCTCGATCCGCTGATCACCACATTGATCCTCGCCACCAGCTCGAGCCTGATCTGCTGCGCCGTGGCAGCTCCCATGGGCTGGCTCGTGGCGCGCACCGACATGCCGCTGCGCCGCACCGTGCGCCTTCTGGTGACCGCGTCGTTCGTGACACCGCCCTTCCTGGGCGCCATCGCCTGGGAGCTTCTGGCGGCGCCGAACTCCGGCCTGATCAACCAGGCCTTCCGCGCCGTCACGGGCGCCGAGATGGATGAGCATCTGCTGAACATCTATTCGTTCCCCGGCCTGATCTTCGTCATCTCCTGCTACACGTTTCCCTATGTGTTCGTGCTGGTCGCCAACGCCCTCGATCGCACGCCCGGCGAACTTGAGGACGCCTCGGCGATCCTCGGCGGCAGCACCTGGACCACGGCGCGCCGCGTCACCATTCCGCTGGCCATGCCTGCGGTGGTGGCGGGAGCGCTGGTGGCGTTCCTTCAGGCCATGACACTGTTCGGCTCGCCGGCGATCCTTGCGATCCCGGCAGGCTTCCACACCATGACCACGAAAATCTGGAGCCTGTTCCAGTATCCACCCAAGCCGGAACTGGCGGCTGCGGCCTCACTGCCGCTGCTCATCCTCACCGTCATTTTGCTGCGCGCGCAGGCCATGATTCTCGGCCGCCGTTCGTATTCGGTGCTTGGCGGCAAGAACAGCGCGCCGCGCCTGATCCGCCTCGGCAACTGGCGCTGGGCGGCATTGGCGCTCTGCTTTGTCGTGCTGCTCAACCCCGTGTTCCTGCCCTATGGCGCACTGTTCAATGCGACGTTTTCGAAGGTCGCGTCGCAGTTCATCTCGTTTCCTAATTTCACGCTGCAGAACGTCTATTTCGTCTTCACCGAGCTGTCGGCGACCAGGCTTGCGCTCTACAACACCTTTGTGCTCGGCATCGCCACCGCGACCATCGGTACCGTTCTCGCTGTCGTGATCTCCTACCTCACCACCCGCGAGGCCGTCGCCGGTCACAAAGCGCTGGGCTTTCTCGCAACCGCCCCGGTCGCGATCCCCGGTATCGTGCTCGGTGTCGGCCTGTTCCTGAGCTACACCCGGCCGCCGTTCGTGCTCTACGGCACGCTGTGGATTCTGCTGCTGGCGTTCCTGACGCTGTCGCTGCCGGCCGCCTATCAGCAGATGCAATCGGCGTTCAAATCAGTTCATCCGGAGCTGGAGGACGCGAGCCGCATCCTCGGTGCGACGCGGCTCCGTGCGCTGTGGCAGATCACGGCACCGCTGTTGCGCACGTCGGTGATCGCGACCTGGTGCTTCGTCTTCGTCGGCACCATCCGCGAGTTGTCCGCCGCGGTGATGCTGTTCACTTCGGAAACCAAGGTGGTTTCGGTGTTGATCTTCGATCTCAACGAGAGCGGCGATCTCGCTGCGATCTCGGTGCTCGGCATCATCATGCTGGTCGTCACGTTTGCCATTGTCGCATTGGCCAACCGGCTCAGCCTGGGCGGCACAGTGCGTTTGCGGGATAGCTGATGGACGCCAAGCTTCCGGATATTGCGCTCGCCGAGCATCTGGCCGACCGCATCGTCGCTGTCGATGCAGGCAAATTGCCGGCCGCAGCCCGCGACAAGTGCGAGGAAACGACGATCGACGTGATCGGCCTCTGCATCGCCGCGCGCAACGAGGACTATGTCGGCAGCGCGCTTGCGAGTTGGGACGAGGACGGCCCGTGTACCGCGATCGGCCACAAGCGCGCGGTGAGTGCCGCGGGCGCCGCCTTCAGCAACGGCACTGCGGCCCACGGTGAGGATTTCGACGACACGTTCGAAGGCGGGCCGGTGCACGCTGGCGCGGTCATCGTGCCGGCGGTGCTCGCCATCGCCGAGCGATACAAGCTCGATGGCAAGGCCGCGCTCGAAGGCATGGCCGTCGGCATCGAACTGATGTGCCGGCTTGGTCTGGTGGCGCCGAAGATGGTGCACAAGGCGGGCTTCCACCCGACCGCGGTGTTCGGCGCCATGGGCGCTGCTGCCGCCGTCGCCAAGGCACTCAAGCTCGAACGCAAGCAGATGGTCGATGCGCTCGGCGTGGTTGGATCGATGGCTTCGGGCATCATCGAGTACCTCGCCGAGGGCACCTGGACGAAACGCATGCACGCCGGTTGGGCGGCGCAGTCCGGCATGCGCGCAGCGCTGCTGGCGCGCTCGGGCTTCTCCGGTCCGCGGACCGTGTTCGAGGGCGTGCACGGGTTCTTCCACGGCTTTGCCAATACCACCATCGGGAATTTTGATGCCGTGGCCGGCGATTTCGGGTCTCGATGGCTAACGGAGGGACTCGCGTTCAAGCTCTATCCCTGCGGAACCATGACGCATCCCTATATCGATTGCGCGCGGCGGCTCGGCGCCCGTGGCATCAAGCCCGACGACGTGGCCGAGATGGTTTGTGATGTCGGCGAAGGCACGGTGCACCGATTATGGGAGCCGCTCGCCGCCAAGCAGGCGCCGAACAACGGCTATGCCGGCAAGTTCTCCCAACCCTATTGCATCGCCGCAGGCTTCATCCGCGGCAATGTCGGCCTGAGCGATTTCTCCGACCTGGCCGTGAAAGAGCCTGCCGTCGTCGCCCTGGCGAAAAGGGTCCGCTACCGGATTGATCCGAACAATCCCTATCCCAACAATTTCACCGGCCACATCCGCGTCACGCTGCGCGACGGCAGCGTTATCGAGGAACGGCAGCCGCACATGCGCGGCGGTGCGCACGAACCACTGTCCCGCAAGGACATCGAGGACAAATTCCTGCTCAACGCGCGTCACGGCGGCTATGATGACGCGCGGGCCCGCGCCGCGCTCGATCTGGCGAAGAACGTGTTCGGCAGCCGGATCGATCTTTCGTCGCTCAGAGGATAAGCAATGCCAGATAATGAACTTGCAGGCCGCGTCGCGATCATCACCGGCGCCGGCCGTAGCATTGGCCGTGAAATGGCGCTGGAGCTGGCGGCGGCCGGCTGCGCCGTGGTGGTCAACGTGCGCAGCAACCGCGCCGAAGGCGAGGGCGTCGTCAAGGAGATCGAACGCGCCGGCGGCAAGGCAATGGTCGCGGTGGCCGACGTGGTCGACGCCGCGGCCGTCAACGCCATGGCGCAAGCTACACTCAAGACCTTCGGCCGGATCGACTACCTCATCAACAACGCCGCGCTACGCCAGGAAAAGCATATCGAGGACATGACGTTCGACGATTGGCGCATGATCACCGGCGTCGTCCTCGACGGCGCATTCCATTGCGTCAAAGCTTGTCTTGAAGCCATCAAGAAAAGCGATGCCGGTTCGATCATCAATGTCGGCGGCTTGACCGGGGCGATGGGTGCACCCGACCGTCTGCACGTCGTCACCGCCAAGGCCGGTATCGCGGGCTTCACCCGCGGGCTAGCCATGGAGCTCGCGCCGCACCGCGTCACCGTCAACACGTTGGTGCCGGCCATGCTGGCGAAGCCGGACAAGCCGAACGAAATCCCGGCGCACCCGCTGTACCGGCCGATCCTCGGCCGCGCATCCTGGCCGACCGACTTCGCGCCGCTGGCGCGCTTCCTGCTCGGCCCGGGCGCACGCTACATCACGGGGCAGCTCATCAACGTCAACGGCGGCACCTATTTCGGGTAAGGCCGCGCATGAAGTTGCCCACCTGGATCGTCGCCATCACCGTCACGCTCGTCCTGCAGACCGTGACGGCGACCATGGGACGCCTGGTCCCGGTGGCCGCGCCGGCCTTCACAGTCGAATTCGGCTGGGACCAGAGCTGGGTCGGCTATCTCAGCGCGGCCGGCATCGTCGGTGCATTATTCGTGCTCACGGCCGGCATCGGCATCATGCATCGCCTCGGCGGCGTTCGCGCGTTGCAGTTGAGCCTGCTGATCGGCGCGGCAAGCCTCGCGCTCTATCTCGTGCCATCGATCTGGCTCGCCCTGCTCGCCAGCATCTGTGTCGGTCTCGGCAGCGGCACCGCCAATCCCGCCGGCAGCGAGGTATTGCAGCGCTTTACGCCGCCGGCGCATCGCAACCTGATGTTCTCGGTCAAGCAGGCCGGCGTTCCGATCGGCGGCATGTTCGGCGGCCTGGTGATCCCGCCGCTGATCGAGGCGATGGGCTGGAGGTGGGCCGCCGTCGTTGTGGCGCTCGGCTGTATTGCAGTGACCTTGCTGACCTGGCCATTTCACGCGCGCATCGATCCGCCGCTCGAAGAGCGCATGCAGCGCCGCCTGATCAGTTTTCGGCTGACCGATATCCTCGTTCCGCTGAGTTCGCTGCGATACGGCGACCATCTGCTGCGGGCATCCTTTGTCGGCGCCATGCTGGCGGTGCCGCAGTCGGGATGGATCACGTTCTCGGTGACCTATCTGGTCGCGGCGCTCGGCCAATCGCTCAGCAGCGCCGGTGTGTTTTTCGCCGTGATGCAGGCCTCCAGCATGTTCGGCCGCATCTGCCTCGGCTGGATTGCCGACCGCGTGTCCGGCCGAGGAACGCTGATGTTTGCGGCACTCGGCTCGACCGTCGCCACGGTGCTGCTCAGCTTCAGCACGCCGGCCTGGCCGCGCTGGGCGTTCATGCTGCTGGCGGCCTTCTCGGGCTTTGTGGTGTCCGGCTGGAATGGCGTGCAGATCGCCGAGATCGCACGCCGCTCGCCACCGGAGCTGATCGGCGAGACCGCGGCGGGCGGCGTCATGTTCATCTTTATCACCAATCTTCTGACGCCGATCGCCTTCGCCGTGTTCGTCAGGGCCACCGGGCGTTACGATGTGGCGTTCCTGGTCACCGCCGCCTTCAGCCTGGCTTGCATGCCGCTGCTGTGGGGTCTCGATCGCGTCACCAAGGCGAGCCGCTGACCACCCGGTGGCCGTGCCGTTCTGGAAATGCTTAAATCCCCGCCAACGACGAACCATCCCAACACACGAGGGTGTCATGTACGGCGAACTCGGCCTCTTTATCGACGGCGCGTGGAAGAAGAACGGCAGCACCAACAAGGGCGAAGACGTCCTCAATCCTGCGACCGAAAAAGCGCTGGCGCATCTGCCGCACGCCAGCAGCGCCGATCTCGATGAAGCGCTTGAGGCCGCGAAAAAGGCCTTCCTGGTCTGGCGCGGCACGTCGGCCTACGACCGCTGCAAGATCATGCACAAGGCCGCCGACCTGATGCGCGAGCGCCATGACGCGATCTCGAAGATCATGGTGCTGGAGCAGGGCAAGCCCTATCCGGAGGCGCGGGGCGAGGTGATCGGCTCGGCCGACATCATCGACTGGTACGCGGAGGAGGGTCGCCGCAGCTACGGCCGGATCGTGCCGGGCCGCGGCAAGGGCATCCGCCAGCTTGTGGTGCAGGAGCCGATCGGGGTGGTCGCGGCATTCACGCCGTGGAATTTCCCGGTGCTCACCCCGGCCCGCAAGATCGGCGGCGCGCTTGCCGCCGGTTGCTCGCTGATCCTGAAGGCGTCGGAGGAAACCCCGGGCGCCTGCGTCGAGATGGTGAAGTGCTTCGCTGACGCCGGCCTGCCGAAGGGCGTGCTCAATCTGGTGTTCGGCGTGCCGTCCGAGGTGTCCGAACATTTGTTGAGCAAGGATGCGGTGCGCAAGATTTCCTTCACCGGCTCGATCCCGGTCGGCAAGCATCTTGCGGCGCTCGCCGCCAAGGGTATGAAGCGCACCACCATGGAGCTCGGCGGTCATTCGCCGGTCGTGGTGTTCGCCGACGCCGATCCGGAAAAGGCGGCCGACACCATCGCCGCGTTCAAGTACCGCAACGCCGGCCAGGTCTGCATCTCGCCGACGCGGTTCTACGTCCAGGAGGACGTCTATCCGCGTTTCCTCAAGCGCTTCACGGAATATGCCAACGGCGTCAAGCTCGGCGATGGCCTGGACAAAGGCACCACCATGGGCCCGATGGCGAATGCCCGCCGCATCGACGCCATGGAGAGCTTCGTCAACGACGCCAAGCAACGTGGCGGCAAGGTCCAAGCCGGCGGCGAGCGGAGCGGTAACCAGGGCTACTTCTTCAAGCCGACGGTGATCACCGATATTCCGGACGACTCCAAGATCATGACGCAGGAGCCGTTCGGCCCGCTGGCGCCGATCGTCACGTTCAAATCGTTCGACGAGGTGGTCGAGCGCGCCAACTCGCTTGAGTTTGGGCTCGCCGCCTACGCCTTCACCACGTCGAATTCGACTGCGGCGGCGATCGGCGATGCGTTGGAGAGCGGCATGGTCGGTGTCAATTCGGTGGCGATCTCGACCCCCGAGACGCCGTTCGGCGGCGTCAAGGAAAGCGGGCACGGCAGCGAGGGCGGCATCGAAGGCCTCGGCGCCTATCTTGTCACCAAGTTCATCTCGCAGGGTTGAAACGTTTATCCGCCCTCATCCTGAGGAGCGTCCGTAGGGCGCGTCTCGAAGGACGAGGGCGGCCCCATCCTTCGAAACGCATCGCTGCACGATGCTCCTCAGGACGAGGGCCGAGAGAGGATCGCGCAAGTTCAATAGGTCGCCATGGCTGAACTGACCAAAATCTGCCCGACCTCCGAGGTTGCCGAAGGCACCCTTAAAAGCTTCGAGGTGGGGCCCAATGTCATTGCCGTCTACAACATCGGCGGCACGTTTTACGCCACCGACAACGAATGCACCCATGGCGCGGCAAGCCTCGCCGAGGGCATCCTCGAGGACGACGTCATCGAGTGCACGCTGCATTTCGGCGCCTTCAATGTGAAGACCGGAGAGGCTGTGCAGGCGCCGTGTTTCACGCCGCTGCGCACCTATAAGGTCGTGGTGCAGGACGGCCATGTGATGGTCGATCTCGACAAGACGGCGGCGGACTAGATTTCGCTCCGCGGTGTTATGATCCTGGGGGGGGCCGGATATTCATTCACTGGGGAGGAAAACAATGCATAGAGTATTGGTTGCGCTGACTGCCGGGGCTTGCGCGCTGGCAAGCTTTGCTGCACCTGCGCAGGCGGCGGATATCTCGCTCGCGCGACTAGACTGTGGCACGCCGCAGGCGCCCGTTGCTGTCAACCAGCGCTTCTCGGACACCTTTGCCTATGGCGACATGAAACGTCAGTTCGTATTCAGCTGCTATCTGATCAAGCACGATAACGAATACATGCTGTGGGACACCGGTCATTCCATGACCGCGCCCAATGTGGCCCCAAAGGTCAGTCTGGTCGACCAATTGGCCAAGATCGACGTCAAGCCGGACCAGATCAAATACGTCGGCATCAGCCACTATCATGCCGATCACACCGGCCAGATCGCTTCGTTCCCGAAGGCCACGCTGCTGATCGGCGCCCGCGAATGGGAGGCGATTTCGGCGCCGAAGCCGGCCGAGGGCGTGAACTTCAAGCCGTTCGAAGGCTGGATCAAAGGCGACAACAAGGTCGAGCCGCAGCCGAACGACAAGGACGTGTTCGGCGACGGCAGCGTAATCTTGCTGCGGACGCCCGGCCATACGCCCGGCCATTCAAGCCTGCTGGTCAAGCTCGCCCACATGGGTCCGGTGATTCTCAGCGGCGATGCGGTGCACTTCCGCGAGAACTTCGAGACGGATGGCGTGCCGTGGTTCAACTACGACCGCGCCCAGACGGTAGCTTCGATCGAGCGCCTCAAGGGAATCATGAAGAATTTGAAGGCCAAGCTCATCATCCAGCACGATGCGCGCGACGTTGCGAAGCTGCCGGTGTTACCGGCCATGGCGAAGTAACGGTCGCGGCTCCCACCGCATTGCGCGGTTGCTTGGGGGGAGCTCGGCTAGCCGATCTCTCCCCAACGATTCTCACGGGCTCAAGCGGCCGACGCAATTCTTCACGTACTTTCGGCGCTTGATCGGATGGAGTGCGGAATAACGCCGCTTGGCTTCCGCGTTGCAGCGGACAATCCGGTCGTTGGCCGTTTCGACCTGGATGTCCCAGCCTTTGTTGAAGCGCTCCCGGAGCAGCAGCCGCTGGCGCAGGACTTCGTCCGAATGCGGCGGGCTGCCGCTTTGCGCGGCAGCGGACGCTGCTGCGATACCGACGAAAAGGGCAGCGAGAACAAGGCGCATCGGCGTCTCCCTGGCAGTCCCGGACGAGCTAGCCCTTCATCTCCTGGCAGGCCTTCCAGACTTTCTCCGGCGTCGCCGGCATCTGGATCTTGTGACCGCTGCCGGGAATCGCGTCGGCAAAGGCATTCATCACCGCCGAGATCGCAGCCGTGGTGCCGGCCTCGCCCGCGCCCTTGACGCCGAGCGGATTGGTGGTGGCGGGCACCTCATGGACTTCGTCCTTGAACATCGGGAAGTCATGGGCGCGTGGCATTGCGTAGTCCATGAACGACGCGCTGACCAATTGGCCGCCGTCGTCGTATACCGTCTGCTCCATCATCGCCTGGCCGACGCCCATGGCGACCGAACCATGGACTTGGCCTGCCACGATGGTGTGGTCGAGAATGTTGCCGCTGTCGTCGAGCGCCGAATAGGACGCGAGCGTCGCGCGGCC
>Ga0265325_10000290_pt1 | contig 35188 bp, 33 predicted proteins | sample 41420metaG_FD_202090 | JGI IMG/M metagenome (GOLD analysis project Ga0265325, IMG submission 202090) | Rhizosphere microbial communities from Carex aquatilis grown in University of Washington, Seatle, WA, United States - 4-14-20 metaG | ecosystem: Host-associated > Plants > Roots > Rhizosphere... | reverse complement strand
AGTTCATCAACCCGATGAGGAAGATCCAATTATAGAGCAGCGGAATGGCGAACAGCGGCAGCACGGACCAGCGGCCGATCAGCGCGCGGTTGAGCACCAGGCTGCCGGATATAATGAGCGCGAACATTGCGACGATGAAGGCCTGGCCGGCGAGGTAGATATTCATCACGCGCGCGATTGGCGGCACGATGATGTCCATCGTCAGGTTGGGAATGACCTGCCAGTTGATCTCGTAGAACTGCGCCAGCTGCGGATTCTTTGCCAGCGTCGCGATCACCTGCATGCGGGCAAGGTGATTCACATAGTCAGATAGCGGCGGGACCGGATGCGTCCAGATCGGGATGGAAATCAGCAGCGTGAAGGCGCCGAACAGCACGGCAATCTGCGGGCCCGACACGCTCGGAGAGCGAAATCGTGGCGGTGCATGGACGGGGGCGGGCGATTTGGCGGGCGAAAGCATTCGACTTCATAAATCCCCGATCCCGTATGAACAAGCGATGAATTCGTAGCGGTTCCACTGAGATTTCGCATGTAAACGGCCGGTCTCGGGGAAATAATCAAGTCCGTCTCAAGGTCAAATCAAGGCCGCGGCAAAGTCTTGCCTGCCTTGATCTTGCCGCGACATCCAACAGCGTCCTCTAACGGCTGGGCGGCAAGGTGCAGTGGGTGCATTCCTACATCGCGGCGGACAAGACCTTCTGCAGCTACCTGGCCGAGTGCGAGCTGCTCGTTCGCGAGCATTCGCGTCTGGGAGGCTTTCCGATCACGAAAGTCACCGACGTGCCGACGATGATTGACCCGATGACCGGCTTTTCATCCGTGCTGGATGCCGGGAAGGCTGCCTGACCGCAGAACTGCCGCGGCTTTAGGCATGGTTAACGATTCATCAACCATGTGGGCGCACGATCGAAAACTACACGCACTTGCTGGTGGGGATATCGCCCGTGCGGACCAATCGCGACTGGCTCTGCATTTTCGGGGCTGCATTCTTCTGTCTCGCCAACACTCCGCTGCATGCGGAGGACGGCGTATTCGCTGACAGGATCCTGTTCGGACAGGTTTCGGCCCTGAGCGGACCGGCGCAGGCGCTCGGCCAGGGCATGCGCGAAGGGATGCTGGCCGCGTTCGAGGAAGCCAACCGCGCCGGCGGTATCGGCGGCCGCAAGCTCGAGCTCAAGTCGATCGACGACGGCTACGAGCCCGAAAAAACCATCGAAGCGACCAAACGCGCAATCACGGACGACAAGGTCTTCGCGCTGGTCGGCGCAGTCGGGACGCCGACGTCGAAAGCCGGCCAGCCGATCGCCACCGCGGCCAAGGTGCCGTTCATCGGCCCGTTCACCGGCGCGGAATTTTTGCGCAATCCGTTCAACCGTTACGTCGTCAATATTCGCAGTTCGTATTTCCAGGAGACCGAAGCCTGGATCGACCATCTGACCAACGATCTCGGCATCACGCGCATCGCGATCCTCTACCAGGATGATGCTTTCGGCCTTGCCGGTCTCGCCGGCGTCAAGAAGGCGATGGACAAGCGCAAGATGGAGTTGGTCGCCGAGGGAACGTTCAAGCGCAATACGACGGCGATCAAGTCGGCGCTGCTCGACATCATGAAGGCCCAGCCGCAGGCCGTGGTGACAGTCGGCCCCTACAAGCCGATCGCGGAATTCATCAAGCTCGCGCGGCAGCTCAAGTTCGATGCCGCCTTCGTTGCAATTTCATTTGTCGGATCGGATTCGCTCGCGCAGGAGCTCGGCAACCAGGGCGGCGGTGTCATCATCAGCCAGGTCGTGCCGTTCCCCGGCGACACGTCGCTGCCGGTGGTGGCGGCCTACCATGCCGCTCTCGCCGCGGTGAATTCAAAAACGAAACCGGGCTTCGTGTCGCTCGAGGGCTACCTGGTGGGCCAGCTCGTGGTTCAGGCGCTGAAGCGAATTCCCGGCGAGCCGACACGCGAGGCGTTTCTCAATGCCATTGAGGGCGCGCCGTTCGATCTCGGCGGCGTGACGCTTGCGTTTGGTCCCACGCAAAACCAGGGATCGAACAAGGTTTATTTCACCGTGATTGGGAACGACGGCGCGCTCAGGCCGGTCACCAAACTCGTCAAGACATCGGCACGGTGACGGCGCATGGACATCAGGAATATGCGGGCCATGTGGCTTAAATCATCACCGGTGCAAGAGGCCAAAGCCGCCAAACAAGCGGGCTGGCTCTCCACCATTCGCGGGCGGCTCTACCTGGCATTCGGCTTCGCCGCCGCGCTGACAATCCTCGGCGCGTCGGTCGCCTTTTATGAATTCACCGTCATCGGCATGACGACCGATGCGATCGTCTCACGCAGCCTGCCGACAACGGCCATATCGCTTCGTCTCGCCGAGCAAGCCGGCAGTCTTGTGTCGTCCGGTCCCCGCCTGATGGCGGCCAACACGGACAAGGCCCGCGGCGAGATCATGAGTGAGATCAGCGCGCAGGAAAAAAGCATCGAAAGCGGGATCGCGCGCCTGCGTGAGCTCGGCATCACCAAGGCCGACGAGATTGACGCGGCTCGCAAGGTCATGTCGGAGCGGCTGCACACACTCGACCAGATGGTGGCAAACCGGATCACCGTGACGAATGAGCGGCTGTATCTGGCCTCGTCCGTGCGTGCGGCGCACGAGGCGCTGCTCATCGGCCTTGCCCCGGCGATCGACGATGCCAATTTCGATCTCGTGATGTATGCAAAGCAGGAAGGCGCGGCCACGATCGAAGGCCGCCTCGACCTGCTGCGCCGGCTGCGGGAATCGGAGTCGGAGGCCAATCTTCTGGCCGGTCTCCTGATCGAAGCCTCGCTGGTGCGCGAGACAAGCCGGATGGAGCCGCTGCGCGACCTGATCGGCTCGGCGGAACGAAAAATCATCAAGAACCTGAACGCGATCGGCGACAAGGCACAGCAGGAAAAGCTACTGGCGCTGTACAAGCAGCTCGGTGCCATCGGCTCGGACGATGGGATCATGGCCGCACGGACCTACGAGCTCAATCAGCAGCGCGATGCCCAGCTGGCCTTCAATGCCGCACAAGCCGACGCTGCCAAGCTCAAAACGGCTGTCGACGATCTGGCCGAGCAGCAGCGCCTCATGGCGCGTCAGATTTCGAATGACGCCAGCCGCCAGATCCATTCCGCGCAGTTCATATTGATCGTGCTGTCGATCGCGGCGGTTATCGGTGCGGCCCTGGTGGCATGGCTTTATGTGGGCCGTAGCGTGGCCCGCCGTATCGGCCTGCTGAGCCACGCCATGCGCCGCATCGCCGATGGCGATCTCAATGTCGATATCCACGATGATCGCAGCGATGAAATCGCGGAGATGAGCCGTTCGTTGCAGTTCTTCCGCCAGGCGACCTCCGACGCAGCGAACGCGCGCACCAAGGAGACCGAGCAGACCCGCACGCTCGAATCCCGCCGGCAACTGGTCGAGGCCGCGACGCAGGATTTCGAACGGGCCGTGTCCAACATCGTGCAGACGCTCGACCGTGCGGCGTCGGCCATGGATGGCTCGGCGCGCGAGATGGCGCAGAGCGCCGCCAGCAACCAGGAGCAGGCGCTGGCGACCGCTGCGGCCTCCGAGGAAGCCACGGCGAACGTCGGAATTGTCGCGACCGCGGCCGAGGAAATCGCGCAATCCATCGAACATATCGCCACGCGGGTCGCCAATTCGGCGACGGTCGCGAGCCAGGCCACCGACGAAGCCAAGGCCATTACCGAAGCGGTCGAGAGCCTGTCGGCGTCGGTCGACGAGATCGGCGAGGTCAGCGATCTGATCAGCAGCATCGCCGCGCAGACAAATTTGCTGGCGCTCAATGCGACGATCGAAGCGGCGCGCGCGGGCGACGCCGGCCGCGGCTTTGCCGTCGTCGCGCAGGAGGTCAAAGGCCTCGCCGCGCAGACCGGCAAGGCCACCGAGGAAATCACCCGCCACATTGAATCGATCGAGCAGACCACGGCGCGTTCCGTGCAGGCGATCCGCAAGATCGCGGCCACGATCGCGCAGCTCAGCGAGGTCGCGAGTGACGTCTCGGTGGCGATGCGGCAACAGGATTCCGTCACCCAGGAGATCGCGCGCAACGCCGGCGCGGCGGCCAAGGGCACGCAGGATGTATCCGGCAATATCGCCGAAGTCTCCAACAGCGCCGTCAAGACCGGTCAGGTGGCGTCGACCGTTCTCACCGCAGCGGCACAGCTTGCGGATCAATCCCACCTGCTGCGGCAGGAGGTCGAGCGCTATCTCGCGCAGGTCCGCGTAGCCTGACGCCGGCGCGGCGACCGCAAACCGGTTCGCTCAGGTCTGATTGATCGTTTCGAACTTGACGCCGATCTTCGTGTCGGTCCGCCACATCGAGCGGCAATGAAATCGCTGATTGTCGACGATCAGGTCAAACGCGGCGGGCAGGCCGAACGTCGTTGAGACCTGCAGCGCGGCGCCCGTATCGGAAATGTTCTTGACCGTGCAAGCGAGCTTGGGGGCTTTCTCGCTCGTGACGATGAAGGCGCCCTTCAGCACGCGTTTGCGCGGCGCGATCCGATGCTCGTCCACAATTGCTCCCCGGCCGATTACCGTAGGCTGATACCCTTTTGTCGACTTTGCGGCTATCCCGAATTCCGGATTCCAAATATTTGTTCCATAAATTCGGCATACGCCGCCCCTAAAAATAGGCGCTCGCGGGGCCGCGGGCAAATCGCTAGCTGAGAATGCCGACCGCGCGCGATGCAACCAGCGCAATAGTAACCAGCGAAATGCCGGATTCCGCCATCATCAGCAGCTTGGCGCGGACGGTGAGGGGAAAGGTATCAGCGGGCGAGAATGCGGTTGCGTTGGTGAACGCGAGGAACAGGTAGTCGATAAATCCCGGCGACCAGTTCGGGAACCGCCTCGGCTCGCCGGTCTGCTGCTGGGTGAACAGGAAATCATTGCCGCGTCCAGTGCCGAGGATCTGCCCGGCGGGCCCGCCGCGATCCAGCGCCCAGAACCACAGCGCGAAGATGATCACGTTGGTCGCCCAGATGTTGACCGCATCCAGCAGCAGCGTGCGCCCGCTGCCGGCGTGGCCGGCAAGGATTGCCTCGATCAGGCGGGCGAGCGCGCCGAAATTCATCAGCGTGACGACGGCGGTAAGCGTGATCGCCAGCCGCCGCGTGCGCAGGCGGCTGCGCCAGACCTTGCTGACCTGTTCCTTGGTGGCGGCCTTGCGCGCGCGCCGTTGCGTCCAGGCGGTGGCGATCGACAGCGGGATGAGCAGCACGAGCTCGATCGCCGGCGCCAACCAGCGCGGCCCGATCGCCAGGTCGTTCACGATGGCAATCTGCAGGCCGACGATGATCAAAACGGCGCCGCGCGCCAGCCAGAAATCATGGGCGCGGCCGAGCAGCGGTTTGGCGGACTGAGCCATCGGAGGGTCTATTTCGCCGTGGCGGCCTTCAGGATCGGCCCGAGCCGCGCAACTTCACTGTGCACCAGTTCAGCCAACGCTTTCGGGCCGCGCCGGTTCGGTTCGGCGATTTCCGCGCCGAGGTCCGACAGCCGCTTCTGCACCGCCGGCTCGTTGAGGCCTTCGTTGAGGGCGGCCGCGAGCCGGTCGATGACGGCCTGCGGCGTGCCTTTCGGCGCGAACAGCGCATAGAAGGGTGCGCAATCGAATTGCGGCAGGCCTTGCTCATACGATGTCGGCACGTCCGGCAGCAGCGGGCTGCGTTTCTTGGTGGCGATGGCGAGCGCCTTCACGGTCCCGGCGCGCACGTGCGACAGCGGCCCCAGCACCGGGTCGCAGTCATAGTCAATCTGCCCGGCCAGGATCGCGTTCATCACCGGCGCCGTGCCGGTGAAGGGCACCATCGTCGGCTTGATCCCGATCGCCGAATTGAGCAGCAGGCAGCCGACGTAAGACACCGAGCCGACGCCGGCGTGGCCCATGTTCAGCTTGCTCTCGTTCGCCTTCGCCCAGGCGATGAACTCCTTGAGATTGTTTGCCGGGATGTCCTTGCGCACTGTCAGCAGTTCCGGCTGCTCGGCGATCAGCCCGATCGGCTCGAAATCCTTCTCCGGGTCGTAGCCGAGATTGGGATAGAAGAACGGCGCCGCCGCGTGCGTGCCCATGTGGCCGGAAATGATGGTGTAGCCGTCAGGTGCCGCTTTCGCGGCGCGCAGCGAGCCGAGCGTGCCGCCGGCGCCGCCGACATTCTCCACCACGAATTGCTGGCCGAGATGGCGCGCGAAAATGTCCGCCACGATGCGGCCGGTGATATCGGCCGGGCCACCGGCCGCGAACGGCACGATGATCGTCACCGTGTGCGCCGGGTAAGTTTGCGCCTGTGCGCCGCCGATGCCTGCGAGCAGCGCAAGCCAGATCCCGATCCAGGTCGATATCCTTGCGGTCTTCATCGTCCCCATCCCCTTGGCACTGCAGTCCCCATCGCCGCGAGCATCCTCATTTTTGCAACAAGTTGCCAGAACCGACGATACTGGATGGAACCAAAGGTTCCCATCTCTATTGTTGTCGCGAGACAGCGCGCGCGAAGAATTCGTGTGCGCTGCAACGACAGGGGTCGACACATGCACATTTCGGATCAGGGAATTCTGGTGATTTTGCTGGTCGGCCTCGTCGCCGGCTGGCTCGCGGGCCGTATCGTCGAAGGCGGCGGCTTTGGCCTGATCGGCGATATTGCCGTCGGCATCGTGGGCGCACTGATTGGCAGCTGGCTGTTGCCGAAACTGGGCATTCACATGGGCAGCGGCATTGTGTCCTCGATCATCGTCGCGACCATCGGCGCCATCGTGTTGCTGCTGATTGTGCGGTTTGCGACGGGGGCCTTCCAGGGCCGCCGCGCATGGCGTTTGTAGCGTTGGCGCCTGCAGGCGAGGTGCCGACCGTGCTGTCATCTCTCATCCTGGCGTTTCTGGTGCTGGCGCTGGTCATTCCGGTCCCTATATCTCCCGGCGGCGACGCTCGTCTGACGCAGTGACGAGCCGCGCTGGAGGGCCTGCCAATGCCAGTCGTATCGTTGTTGCTCAACGTGCTGTGGATCGTGTGCGGCGGCGCCTATATGGCCGTGGCGTGGATCATTGCCGCGCTCATCATGGCGATCACCATCGTCGGCCTGCCGTGGACGCGGGCGGCCTTCAATATAGCGCTCTACACATTGTTGCCGTTCGGCCAGAAGGCGGTGTCGCGCGCGCAAGTGACCGGCGCCGAAGATCTCGGCACCGGGCTGTTCGGCATGCTCGGCAATATCATCTGGCTGGTGCTCGCCGGCTGGTGGCTCGCGCTCGGCCATCTCATCACCGCGTTTCTCCTCATGCTCACCATCATCGGCATTCCCTTTGCCTGGGCGCACCTGAAGCTCGCCGGCATCGCGCTGTGGCCGATCGGCAAGATGATCGTGCCGGTGGATGCGGCGTTGCGCTATTGAGCGGACCTTGCTGTCGCGGCTGGGCTGTTGCTAAGACATGAGCTCGTAAGGGGTGCGACCAGGTCCGATGCGCCGCGATATGTCGCTTCGATTGCGGCTTGCAATCCTGGTTGCGGGCACCTGTCTGCCGCTGATCGCGTTTTCGGCGGCCATCATCTATCAGCATTACGCACAGGACCGGCGCGAGGCTTTTTCGCGCGTTTTGCAGAACACGCGCGCGATCCAGCTTGTGCTCGACCGCGAGATGCAAGGCATTGTCTCCGGCCTCACGGTGCTGGCGGGTTCGGATTCGCTGGCGCGCGGCGATCTCGCGACATTTCGCACGCGGGTGCAGACCTACCTGGCGCAATTTCCCGATCATCCATCCATCGTCGTCGGACGACGTGACGGCACCCAGGTATTCAATTCCTCGAGGGCGCCGGGCGACGTCCTGCCGCCGCGCGCGTCGCGCGAAGACCGCGACCTCGTGTTCCGGACGCACCGGCCGGCCTTTTCGCAGTTGTTCACCGGTTCGGTGTCGAACGAGCTGATCGTCACCGTCACCGTGCCCGTGTTCAGGAACGGCGAGGTTGTCTACGACCTCTCGTTCAATCCGCCGCTGGCGATCTTCCAGCGCATCATCGAGCAGCAGAAGCCGGGCAACGCCTGGACAATTTCGATCTTCGACCAGAAGGGACTCAATTTCGCGCGCGTGCCGAACCCCGAAACGACGATCGGCCTGAAAGCCTCGCCGAGCCTGCTCGCCATCATGTTCAGCGGCCCGGAAGGCCAGGCGCGCACAGTGTCGCTCGAGGGCGTGCCGCTGCTGACTGCCTTCGTCCACTCCGACCTGACCGGATGGATTTCGGCCGCCGGCATCGATGAGGGCACGCTGACCGCGCCGCTCATTCACACTTTGCTGCTCACTGCGATCATCGGCATTGCGATGCTGGGTATTGGCCTTGCGTTTTCCATCCGCATGGCGTCGGCGATTGCCCGCGGCGAAACGCTGCACGAATTGCTGATCGATGAAGTCAACCATCGCGTCAAGAACACCTTGGCGACGGTCCAGTCGCTGTCCATGCAGACCTTTCGCAGCAGCACCGACCAGCCTGCGCGCGAGAAATTCGATGCACGGCTGGCCTCGCTCGGGCGCGCGCATGACGTGCTCAGTGCCAAGAAATGGGAAGGCGCCGACATCCGCGACGTCATCAACGCGACGCTGGAGCCATTCGCCAGCGCAAACCCCGACCGCATGAGCGGGGAAGGGCCGCGGGTTTCGATGTCACCGCGCGCCGTCGTCATGCTGTCGATGGTGCTGCACGAACTGGCCACCAATGCCACCAAATACGGCGCGCTGTCCGGCCCGAATGGACACATTACGGTGGACTGGGTGATGAAGCCGGGCCGCATGGTCGAGCTGCAATGGCGAGAGTCCGGCGGCCCGCCGGTGCAAAAACCCGCGCAGGCGGGGTTCGGCACGACGCTGATCGAGAAGGGTTTCCCCGCCCAGGTCGGCGGCAGCGCCACGTTGCACTATGAGCCAGGCGGGCTGATGTGCACGCTGGAATTTTTTGCGGAGTAGAGGGCGGGGCCATGTCGGTGACAACGAAAATCTGGATCGCATTGTTCGGGGGCGGTGGTGGCGCCGTCGGGTGCGGGTCTTACGGCTGGGCGCACTACGGAACGATGTCCGGGGCCATGACGCTGGCGGCTGTCGGCGCCATCGGCGGGTTCATCGGTGGCTATGCAGCGGCGCGCCGCCTGCGCTGAACGTTGAACCTTGCAGGCGAATGCCGTTTCAGGCGGCGGCCTGGGTTGCTTCCTGCGCGCTCCTGAAGGCGTACACATCCATGCGGAGCACGCTATAGGTCGCGCTGGCATGCAGCCGCTCGGCGCGCACATCGTCGCCCGCCGCACCCAGCGCAGCGTACAGCGGCAACAGATGCTCTTCCGTCGGGTGGTTCTTGACGGCGAATGGCGCCTGCCGCCTGTAGTCGATCAGCGCATCGGTCTCGTTCTTCGTCAGCGCCGCATGAAACCAGTCGGCAAAATTGTTGACCCAGTCGGGCGCCGCGTCGTTCGGGCCGTGGCCGCGGAATTCCGACAGGTCGTGCGTGAAGCTGCCGCTGCCGATGATCAGCACGCCTTGCTGGCGCAACGCCGCTAGCGCGCGTCCGACACGAAGATGATGCAGCGGCCCGAGATGCGGCTGCACCGAGAGCTGCAGCACCGGAATATCGGCTTGCGGATACATCAGCAGCAACGGCACCCAGGCGCCGTGGTCGAGGCCGCGCTTCGTATCGATGGCGCAGGTGAACCCGGCCTCGCGCAGTGTCGTCGCGATCTCCGCCGCCAGCACCGGCGCGCCGGGCGCCGGATATTTCAAGTCATAAAGTGCGCGCGGGAATCCGCCGAAGTCATGGATCGTCTCGTTAAGCGCGACCGCAATCACTGCCGGCGTCTCCGTCTCCCAGTGCGCCGACACCACGAGAATGGCTTTCGGCCGTTCGAGCGTGTGCCCGAGCTGGCTGAGGAACGCACGCGCCGGCGTGTCGGTGAGCGGCAGTGTCGGCGCGCCGTGGGAGAGGAAGAGGCTCGGCAGTGTCATCACATGTTTCCTTTGATTGCGGTGCGTTCAGTCAGTGCGCGTACACGCCGTTAAATTGTGCGTTACGCTCACCGGCGCGCGACGGACGGAGCGCGAAGGCGCCGTCGCCGAGCAGGGCCTGGCCGACAAGCGCGACGGTCCAGAACACCGGGAATTCCCAGCCGCCGCCCTGGTTGGTGAACAGCCAGCCGTTGCCAACGTGCTGCAGGGTCGCGCCGATCATGATCGGCAGCAACAGCAGCGCGATCGGCCGCGTCCAGACGCCGAGGATCAGGGCGAGGCCGCCGCCGATTTCGCCGGCGATGACCAGGTAAGCGAAGACGCCCGGGTAACCGATGCTCTGGAAGTAGCCGACGGTGCCGGGGATCGTGAACGTGAAGACCTTGAGCAGAAGTCCGTGCGCGAGGAACAGGCTGCCGAGGCTGACGCGCAGCAGCAGGGCGGCATAGGGGGCGGTGCGGGTATCGATGGAATTGGCCATTGGGGCATCTCCTGTTTGATGCCCCTGATATGGCCTATTCCCTATAGTGTGATAATATGGCAGTTATTCATCACACTTCACACCCATGGGGTGAGATATGCTGGATCGCCTGACGGGGCTGGAGGTTTTCGCGAAGGTCGCGGCTGCCGGCAGCTTCTCGGCGGCGGGCCGCGCTCTGGGCCTGTCGCAGACCATGGTGACCAAGCACATCGCCGCGCTCGAGCAGAGGCTGGGCGCCAAGCTCCTTCACCGCAGCACCCGCCGGCTCTCGCTCACCGACGCCGGCCGCAATTATCTCGAAGCCTCCGAGCGCATCCTCGCCGACATGAGCGCGGCCGATGCCGCGGTCGCCGCCGAGCGCGTCGAGCCGCGCGGCACTCTGCGGCTCAACGTGCCGGTGAGCTTCGGCGAGCGCCAGGTCGCGCCGTTGCTGCCGGCGTTCGCGGCCGCGCATCCGCTCGTGAGCGTGGAGCTTGGCCTCAACGACCGCCTTGTCGACCTTGCGGAAGAGGGCTGGGATCTCGCCATCCGCATCGGCACGCTCAGCGATTCCAGCCTGATCGCGCGCCGCATCGCGCCGTGCCGCACCGTCGTCTGCGCGGCGCCGTCTTATCTCAAGGCGCGTGGCGTGCCGCGCAATGTTGCAAGTCTCGCGCAGCACAATTGCCTCGGCTACACGCTGTCGCACATTGCCGGCGTCGACCGCTGGACCTTCGGCGCGAAGAACAATGTCGTCGTGAAGGTCACCGGCAATCTGCGCGCCAACAATGGCGATGCGCTGCGCGCCGCCGCGATCGCGGGGCAGGGCATCATCTACCAGCCGGCCTTCGTCGTTTCCGACGAGCTGCGGTCGGGCGAGCTCGTTGCGCTCACGCTCGATCAGCCGACGGTGGAATTCGGCGGCATCTATGCCGTCTACCTGCCGGATCGCAATCCGGCGGCGAAGGTGCGCGCCTTCATCGATTTTCTGGCCGGCCGCTTTGCGCCCGCGCCGCCGTGGGAGCGCGGTTTGAACTAGCGCAATCAGGGCGAAAAGCACGTTTACGTTGCAATAAGCCTTCAAATGTAGAGTGCAGGCCGAACGGAGACATCTCCATGTTCGACCTCATTTTTCAGGGCGTTCAGGCCTGGAACCAGGTGGGCTTTTTCATCGGCGCCGTGGTCTGCCTCGGCATCGGCGGCCTCATCCTCGGCAATTCGGTGTACTGGCGCGTGCATGCGCTGCGCGCGCAAGGCACCGTCATCGGCGTGATCGCCAATGGCGGCACCTATACGCCGGTCTATCGCTACACTTTGGCGGACGGGCAAAGCCACGTCGCCAAGTCCGACACCGGCTCGAGCCTGGTGCGCGGCAAGGAAACCGGCCGCGTCGTTCCGCTGATGATCTCCGCGCACAATCCGACGCAGGCGCGTGCAGCCGGCGGCTATCTGCTCGATCTCATCGGCCTCGTGTTTGCCTTGCCGGGCGTTCTGTTCGGCGACATCGCGCTCACCGCTTACCCGATCACGCGCATGACGTGGTTCATGGCCGCCGCCATGCTTTTGTATCTTGGCGAGCGCGCCTGGCGTACGTTCATTCCGAAAGGACAGCGGCTGTCGATCGAGGACTGGAAAAAGCTGCACAATATCGGCGAGACCACGCTCGATCTCAGCAACGTGAAGCCGATTGAAACATTCGTGTCGGCGCCCGAGGTGGCGCAGGCGCGGCTCCAGCAGACGAAGAGCTACAGGATGATCGTGCCGATCCTGGCCGCGGTCGCCGTGCTGTTGCTCGGCATCGGCGTCTACCAGAGCATGAAGATCAGCCGGCTTGAAACGCAGGGCTTGCGCGCGCAAGGGCAGGTTGTGCGCATGAACAGCGAATCCCGCTCCAGCGGCGGTGGCTACACTTATTATCCCGTCGTGCGGTTTCGCACGGCGGCGAATACGACGGTGGAATTCAAGGACAGCGTCGGCACCAATCCGCCCAGCCATCGCACCGGCGACAAGGTGACCGTGCTCTATCTGCCCGGCGACCCGCAGCGGCAGGCGATCATCGACCGCGGCTTCGTGCTGAACTGGGCGATACCCGGGGTCGTGTTTCTGTTTGCCGCGGGTCTGGCGATGCTGTGCGTTACGCTGCGCAGGCAGATGAAGGTGGCGGTGGTGTAGGGGTGGGGCGATCAGCGCTTGGTCCAATCTGAGCGCCGATCACCGCTTTTCGTTTGAACCAAATTCATCCGGCGCGCGACCAATGAGTCCGCAGGTGAGATTTCACTCATCGGCGGACGATTGAACCTATGAAAGGAACGAAGAATATGCGCCGAAATCTGATCCTTTGTGCCGCCGCTGGTGTTGTTGCTGCTGCCGGCTTTTTTGCGACAACCCCCGCCCAGGCCTCCTTCAAGGTGATCAAGTGGGAAGGCAACAATCTCTGCCAGATCTGGGACTACGGCCTGCCCACCCGTCCGTTCCCCGCCGATTATCATGTCATGACAAAGTCGCTGCCGAGCTTCGACGCGGCGCTGAGCGTAAAAGAGCGCCTGCGGAAACACGGGCACTGCTCGTTCTGACTTTCGTTCAATATTGCGCGGATATGGGCCACCTGACGGTGGCCCATATTCTATGTGGCGAACTCAGCTGTATCGTCTGTAAAGTTCAGGATATCGACTTTGTAATTCCGATTCTTCCCAATACTTGCCGTGTATTTTTGGCGCTTTTGCCCTGGCAGGGCGCATCGGTTTGCCGGCCCTGTTCTCATAGGCAATGGCAGGCGCAAATAACAATCCGTCCGCTTGCGTTTCCGCTCCCGCAGGCACATGGGCGGAAAGTTTTGTCACGTCCTTGAGCGCCAGTTGGAAAACGGCCTGCCCCTGCAAAATAATCCATGGCGGGAACGCTTCAAACGCATCATCCGAGCAGCCGCCCTGCGCCAGATACGCCACGGCCCATATATCCCAATGATAAAGCTCCGCCGTTTTCTGCTGCAGGAGCTTTTGGAATTTCCCGATTTCGGTTGCCTTGAACAATTCCAGCTCGGCGATCAGCAATTCGATCTGCTTCGCAGAGGATGAAGAATTTGCTTTGGTCTTTTCGATGATGTCCCAAAAGCAGCTTTCGTCCATCGATCTATCAATCGGCTTGGGCAAGGCCTTGCCCTTTTCTTCCTTTTCGATCCTCGTCCGATCATCGTTTAATTTTTGGGCTTCCTGCGCTTCTCCCAATTGAAGCATCAACTCCCGCACTGTTTTCAGCGTGCCGAGAATCCGGGCTTTGGCTCTGGCTTTAGCTTCCGACACGGTGTCGGAAACAACAGGCGATGCCTGGTATTGCCAAAAGTGTATTTTTTGTTTGGCAATGACGCCGTGCCAGAGGCGCTTTAAACGGCGAACATCTTTTTTGCGGACAAGGGCATCGCTTAATTCCAGCAAAAATTCTCCATTCCCGAGCTCCCAATTGAATGTCAGGAGATAGGCGACCAGAGCGTCATAGGCCTGCTGCTGAAAATACTGGTCGAGAATGGTTCGTTGGGCTTTATCAAAGCCTCTGATGACAGGCGTTCCGTTCGACAGTGTATCGCGGACGCCGAATTGCTCGAGATATCGCTCGATATCTTTTTCCACATTGGAAAATGTCGGCTTGAATTCGCTCATGTCATCGTCTCGCCAGGTGCACCCAAGTGCACCCAAGGGCCGCGGCGAAAATATTAACGACAGACAAATCCTAACGTTTCACGAAATTGGTCCTTCAAACCCGTTCCACAAAGCTATCCACCACGCGCTTTTCCCCCGCTTTATCAAAGGCAATGGTGAGCTTGTTGCCGTCCACGGCCATAACATTGCCGTTGCCGAATTTCTGGTGAAACACGCGGTCGCCGACGGTGAAGGATGACGCCGTGCCGGTGGATTTCGCCACCAGCTCGCCTTCGATCGTCAATGGGTTCTTGCGGCGAGGCGGGGTGATACGCGCGGTGCTACCCGCCTTTTCTTTGAGCGGCGCGATGTCTTCCGAATCCGCATCATCGTCATACACGCCATCCGGCACGTAGCGCGGCTGGCCGTTCTCGGAGAAACCGCCTTTGCCCTTGCGGGCCTGGGCGCGCTGCCAGCCGGGCGTGGTGTAGCTCGAGCCGAAGGAATTCATCTCGTCGAAGCGCGAGGCGCCATAGCCCGACATGCCGAAGCCGCCGGCGCCGCCCACGGCCTCCTTCACCTCCACATTCGCCTCGGGCAGTTCATCCAGGAAGCGCGAGGGGATGGTCGAGGTCCACATGCCGTGGATGCGCCGGTTGGTGGCGAAATAGATGCGCGCGCTCTTGCGCGCGCGTGTGAGCCCGACATGGGCGAGGCGACGCTCTTCCTCGAGCCCGGCGCGGCCGGTCTCGTCGAGCGAGCGTTGATGCGGGAACAGGCCTTCTTCCCAGCCGGGCAGGAACACGGTGTCGAATTCCAGCCCCTTGGCGGAATGCAGCGTCATGATGTTGACGGCCTGCTCGGCCTCGGCGCCCTCGCGGTCCATCACCAGCGAGATGTGCTCGAGGAAGCCCTGCAGGTTCTCGAATTCCTCCATGGAGCGCACCAGCTCCTTGAGGTTTTCCAGGCGGCCGGCGGCGTCAGCGGAACGGTCCTTCTGCCACATATCGGTGTAGCCGCTCTCGTCGAGCACGATCTCGGCGAGCTCAGTGTGCGGCATCGAATCCCTCTTCTCGCGCCAGCGCTCGAACGAGGCCATCAAATCGCGCAGCGCCAGCCGCGGCTTCGGCTTCATCTCGTCGGTGGCCGACATCACGGCGGCCGCCTCGCTCAGCGGGATGCGCTTCTTGCGCGCGAAATCGTGCAGCATCTGCAGCGTAGCGTCGCCGAGCCCGCGTTTGGGCACGTTGACGATGCGCTCGAAGGCGAGATCGTCGGCCGGCTGCGCGATCACGCGCAAATAGGCGAGGGCGTCGCGGATTTCGGCGCGCTCGTAGAAGCGGGGGCCGCCGATCACGCGATAGGGCAGGCCAAGCTGGATGAAGCGGTCTTCGAATTCGCGCATCTGGAACGAGGCGCGCACCAAAATGGCGATCTCGTCGAGCGGGTGATCCTCGCCGCGCTCGCGCGCGTCGCGCTGCAGCTGCTCGATTTCCTCGCCGATGGTGCGGGCTTCTTCTTCCGAGTCCCAACCGCCGGTGACCTGCACCTTTTCGCCGAGCACATCTTCGGTGCGCAGCGTCTTGCCGAGCCGGCCTTCGTTGTGGGCGATGAGGTGCGAGGCTGCTGCCAGGATGTGCCCCGTGCTCCTGTAATTTCGTTCGAGGCGAATGACCTTGGCACCCGGAAAATCGTGATCGAAGCGCAGGATGTTATCCACCTCCGCCCCGCGCCAGCCGTAGATCGACTGGTCGTCGTCACCGACGCAGCAGATGTTTTTGGGGTGGCGGGGTGGTGCGACAATTTCAGCCTTGTCATGGCCGGGCTTGTCCCGGCCATCCCGAGTGGTGGGCACGACGTCTGTGCCCCCCTGATCGGGATCACCGGGACTCGCGCTTTCAGCGCGGCCCGGTGATGACGGGGAGAGGGCGGTGCCCGCCTGATCGGGGTCATTGGGACTCGGCGCTTCGCGCCGGCCCGGTGATGACTGCGCCAATAACTTCAGCCACAAATACTGCGCGACGTTCGTGTCCTGATACTCGTCGACCAGAATGAACTTGAAGCGCTCCTGAAATGTGCGCAGCACGTCGGCGTTCTGGCGGAACAGGCGGATGTTTTCCAGAAGCAGGTCGCCGAAGTCGGCGGCGTTGAGCGTCTTCAGCCGCTCCTGATAGGCCATGTAAAGTTTCTTGCCCTTGCCGTTGGCGAAACTCGCGGCCTCGCCGGAGGGAACGTTCTCGGGCGTGAGGCCGCGGTTCTTCCAGCCGTCGATCAGCATCGCGAGCACGCGCGCCGGCCAGCGCTTGTCGTCGAGCTTCTCGGCCTCCAGGATCTGCTTCATCACGCGAATCTGGTCGTCGGTATCGAGGATCGTGAAGTTGCTCTTCAGCCCGACCAGCTCGGCGTGCCGGCGAAGCACCTTCACGCCGATCGAGTGGAAGGTGCCGAGCCAGGGCATGCCCTCGACGATCTGCCCGACCATCTGGCCGACGCGGTCCTTCATCTCGCGCGCCGCCTTGTTGGTGAAGGTGACGGCGAGGATCTGGCTCGGATGCGCGCGGCCGAGATTGAGGATGTGGGCGATGCGCGTGGTGAGCACGCGGGTCTTGCCGGTGCCGGCGCCGGCGAGCACCAGAACGGGGCCGTCCAGTGTTTCCACCGCCTCGCGCTGCTCCGGGTTGAGGTCGGCGAGATAGGGCGTCGGCCGGGCGCCGAGCGCGCGCGCGGCTATGCCGCCCGCAACAGGTTGCGGGCTCAATGGCGCAGGGTCGTGGCGTTTAGGCTCGGCCATGTTGTCCGGTTGAGGGGCGGCATTTGCCGCCGGGTCGATTCTTTCCATAGCAAAGATGGCATCCGCAGGTGCCATTTTCGAGGCCGACGGTCGCAGAACCGGGCCCTTTTCACCTTTCGGCATCATGCGCTAGCGTCATTTTTTGGGCTGGTTTGAACAACTTATGGGGGAATCTCCGTGCGACTGAAGGACAAGGTGGCGCTGGTCACCGGCGGCGGCCGCGGCATCGGCCGCGATATCGTTCTGGCCTATGCCCGCGAGGGCGCCCATGTCGTCGTCAATGACGTCGACCCGGCGACCGCGGCCAGCACGGCCAAGGATGCCGCCGCATTCGGCAGCAAGAGCCTCGCGGTGGTGGCCGATGTTGCCAAATCCGCCGACATCACGCGGCTCGTCGAGACCATCATCAAGGAGCGCGGACGCATCGATATCGTGGTCAACAACGCCATGAAGATCGTGCCGGGAAAACTCGAGGCGCTGCCGGAAGAGGCCTGGGACACCACGGTGAACATCGGCCTCAAGGGCGCGTTCCTCGTCAGCCAGGCGGCGGCGAAACACATGATCGCGCAGAAGTCCGGCGTGATCGTCAACATCGCCTCGATCGCCGGCCTGTTTCCCTACAACTGGGCCGGGGCTTACAGCGTGGTGAAGGCGGGCCTCATCATGCTCACGAAATTGCAAGCGATGGAGTGGGCGCCCTATGGCATCCGCGCCAACGCAATCACGCCCGGCTACATCCGCACACCCGGCACCGAGGCGATGTATGCCGATCCGGAAATCTACGAGGGACGCCGCAAGGGCGTGCCGATGGGCCGCGTTGGCTCCGGCGAAGACATCGCGGGGCCGGCGATTTTTCTCGCCAGCGATGAATCGCAATACACCACCGGCAGCGTGCTCGGCGCCGATGGCGGCCAGGCGGTCGGCTATTTCCTCACCGTGCCGGGGCGGCGGTTTTCGGGTGGCAGGATTGATTAGGTACTCCGCGCGCAACACACTCAGCGTCATGGCCGGGCATAGCCGCCTGAAGGACGGCGTGCTTTTGCACGCCTATGTCCCGGCCATCTCGCTTATGATGGCAACGCCTCCCTAAGCGAGATCACATCGGAAGTCGGGCTTGTCCGACTTCCGCGGTATTGAAAAGCACAAGTCGGGTAACCCCGACTTGTGATGACAAGCCCGGTGATGACAGAAGTAGTGGCGGCGGTTCGCCAACCAAGGGGCTGGCCATGTCGGAAGCCGCGAAGAACAGACTGAGCAGGCCGCTCGGCCTCATCTCCAGTCATTGCTAACACGGGCAGTTCGCGCGCGATTGCGTTTGTGTCGTTTTGAAGTGCGAGACCGCGACAACGGTCAGAACAACAGTCGTGACCGCAGAGGCGAGACAATAAATGCAGAAGGCGTGGATGAAGGTGACCTGCAGGTAAGAGAAATAGATCGAGAAACCGACGCCCGCGGCAGCGTAGGCGATCGCTGCAAGACGCAGTCCGCGCGAAAGCGGCTCGTATGCGAGCAGCGCCGCCAGCCCGAACATGTAAAAGTAGTAGACGACGCCGTAATAGCCCACAGGCAAATTGTAAATGCGCGCGTAGGGGCTGTTCGCGACCTCGTTGCATCCATTGATCGGCGGCGGACACCACAGCGGCTGGCCGTTATAGAGTGAGTACGAGTCATAGATTGCGATAGCAATCCCCACGGCTGCGAGCGCGAGCATCACGTAGGGCGCGTAAAAAAGTTTTTTCATTGTCCTTACTCCCGTCTGGCTGCAAAACGGCTGTCCCGTTTTTCGGGCAGGGATCACGCGGCCAATTCCGACCGCCTTGCCCCCTTAGACGGAGCGCGATCGAAAAAGGATACATGTGGATCAGTGATTGGATATTTTTTCGTCTGAGGCCGTATCGTGCGCACAGCAGGCTGGAGAATTCGGTGCGCAGGACAGCTCGGTACGGTAAAAGTCACAGCGCGCTCCAATGGCCTTCTTCAGCTGGGCCCGCGCGCGGTGCAGTCTCACTTTGGCATTCGCCAGGCTAATTCCGAGCGTCTGGGCCACTTCATCGTCGGTGAGGCCGCCAAGCTCGCCAAGAATGAGCGCCTCGCGGTTTCCTTCAGGGAGTTGTCCGATCTCGCGACGGATGTGATCACGCATTTCCTTGCGGACAAGCCGCTGCTCCGGCGATGGTTGAATGTCGGTAAGTGCGCCACTGGCACGCCCGTCGCCGGTCGTGCCGTCGAGGGCTTCGGGGAGGTGAACGGTCAACTTCGCCTCGCGCGCCGGGCGGCTACGAAGCCAGTCGGCAGCGACATTGGCTGCAATCCGGTATAGCCATGTTGAGGCCTGGGCATTGCCCCGAAACTGCGGCAAAGCTTTTGCCGCCTTTGCAAACACAATCTGGGTCAAGTCGTCGGCCTCTTGCGGGCCCACAATGCGCACAAGCAGCCGATGCACCCGATCGTGATTCGCGCCGTAGAGCGTCCCGAACACGTCAGATTTAATTGCGGTTTCGGCACCCATAGGAAATTTTCGCAATAAACGAGAAGTAGCGCATTGCGATTTATCAATCGCGCTACCCGGCCGCGATGTCCGCTCATGACCCAAAGCGGACATTGTCGACCCGCTTTCAATCTTCCGAATTGAGCGTGTAACATGCCGCGCAGCCTCGGGCGCCAAGGCGGCGAAAATTCGTTGGAGACATTTTAGTTTCTGCGGCCGCTTGGCCGCTCGCTGCACATACGCGGACGCGGCGAGGCAATCCGGATAACCAAGGCCATGCGCCGGTGTGCCGCGCCAACCAAGAGGGGGAACCGATGACGGAAGCCGGGAGGAGCAGACTGAGCAGGCCGCCTCGGCAGCGCGCGGTGGCGCTCGCCGTCGCGGGCGCCGGCACCTTGTTCTGGTTCTACACTTTTTTCGGCATCGCCCAGGTGCCAGGTGGCGACGGCTCCGGCTTCCAATGGATCGCGGTCATACCGCTTGGATTCGTTTTCCTGGTGCTCACTTTGCCTGCGCTCATCCTCGCGTTGATCGATCGCTGGCTGTGGTTCTCGCTCATCCTCGGTTGCATCGGGCTCGTTGCGTTCGCGTATTTGTGGAACGAGCTTCTCGGTGAATTCTATCATTGAGGCAGACCGACCCGTGCAGCCGGACCAAAAGTTCCAAAGGCATTTCGAGAAATAGCCTCAGTTCGGCCGCCAATTTGCGCCGCCTTGCTCCTAGGAGAGTTCTCGCCCTGCGGGGGCAATCCAGGAGACAGCTTGAATGCAAATGCGGATCAGCGCCGCCTTGTGCGGCGCAGTGGCTCTTTTCGTCTGTTCATCGGCTGCGATGGCGCAGTCCGGCATCGCCTCGATCTACGCCTATGCCGGGGAACGGACCGCAAGCGGCGAGCGTGCGCGGCCGAGCGGGTTTACGGCGGCGCATCGGACGCTTCCGTTTGGCACGCGGGTGCGCGTGACCAACAAGAATAATGGCCGCAGCGTCATGGTGCGGATCAACGATCGCGGCCCATTCGTGCGCGGCCGGGTCATCGACCTCACGCCGGCCGCCGCGCGCGCGCTCGGGTTCAACGGGCTCGCGCCGGTGACGCTCAGCGCCGGATAAAAACCAAACACGCGCCGCGCGTGCATAGTTAATTCACCCGCACGCTGCTGTGGGCGTGGCAGGTGCAATGTGGCCGTTTTCGGTTGGAAAAGTGTCTTCCAATCGCACCCCCCGCTCCGTAGCTCGCGTAGGGAACACTTCTCCTGTGATTGCGTTCTCTCACGGTTGGGAGAAGCAAATTGCGAATGCCGATTTTGTCGTATTTTTTGGTCGTAGGCAGCGTTCTTACCGGGTTGCTGCTGTGGTTTGGAAACGGGAGCGAAACTCCTGTCGCAGCGCTCACATCGTCATCAACGCCTGGCATCTCCACATTTAAACCGGAGCCTGAGGACGAGCGTGCCAGGGCAACGGCAGTCAATTTCGCAGCCGTGCGCGGGCGTCCGGAAAGAAAACCGGCCAGAACCGCGGACACACCGCCCCGGCAAAAAGCGGCGACCAATTATCCCGAGCCGAAGGCAACCAATTATTCCGAGTCAAAACCGTTGGATCACTTTGCTGAATTTCCGCACAACAATCTGAGCATTCATTAGTCAAAGGCCCAGGGAACGCAGGCCCCGCGGTTGCGCGTCCAGCGGCTTGCGCGCACGGGATTGACAAAACCCGATGCGCGACACATTTTACGCGCGTCGGGCTTTCATTGCAGCCGCCCGGTATTCCCAAGACGCTTAGTCCAAGCGCTGCTCCAGTCCCACTGAGGGACGGGGAGCGCTTTGATGACTCTGCAAGCACCATCGGTTTCTTTACCCGTGGCGGCAAAACCCGCGCCGGGCTTGCTGCATCGAACGTACTCAATTTCATCACTTTCGTCGGCAGTCATTCGATGACCAAAAATGAACGTGATGGCGGCGTGGGGACTGTCCGGTCCAACCTGTTCTTCCTCTACGCCGCCCGGGCGTTGCGTGGATTCGGCGACGGATTTGCCGTCATTGTCCTGCCGGCCTATTTGGGCGCGATCGGTTTTAACGCAGCCGAGATCGGGCTTGTCGCCGCCGCGGCACTGATGGGCACCGCGGCCTTTACGCTCGCGATCGGATTTGTCGCGCCGCGCCACGACCTGCGGAATCTTTTGCTGGCCGGCGCCGCACTCATGGTCTGCACGGGGCTGGCGTTCCCAAATGTGGAGCATGTCGGGTTCATTATCGGGGTCGCGTTTTTCGGCACCATCAATCCCTCAACGGGAGATATCGGCGTCCTGATTCCTGTTGAGCATGCCATGCTCACGCAAGAAGTCGCCGATAGCGAGCGGACCCGCGTCTTCGCCAGGTACAGTCTGATCGGCGCATTATCGATGGCGGCCGGTGCTCTGGCGGCAGCCGTGCCGGATTTCCTGGTCACGGCCGGAATTCCGCTGACGGCCGCCTTTCATGCCATGTTCTACGTCTACGGCGGATTGGGTCTTGCCAGCGCGGCCTTTTATTACGCCTTGCCGCGCGTCCATATCGCGCAACGGCCTGCGGTCGCACCGCTCAAGGCATCGCGCGGCGTCGTCTACAAACTTGCCGCACTCTTCAGCCTGGATGCGTTTGCCGGCGGGTTTGCTGTGCAATCCTTGGTCGCGGTCTGGCTGTTCGAGCGGTTTCATATGTCGCTGGCCGCAGCGAGCCTGTTCTTCTTCTGGTCGAGCGTACTCAGCGCGTTTTCCTATCCGATGGCCGCGCATCTCGCGCGCTACATCGGCCTCGTCAACACAATGGTATTCACACATATCCCGTCGAGTATCTGCCTGATCTTCGCCGCGCTGTCGCCCGATCTTACTGTCGCGCTTACCTTGCTTCTGGTTCGATCAGCGCTGTCGCAGATGGATGTGCCGACGCGCAGCTCCTACGTCATGGCCGTTGTCACGCCACCCGAGCGGCCGGCCGCGGCGAGTGTGACAGCTGTGCCCCGCAGCCTGGCTTCGTCGCTCAGCCCCGCACTCTCCGGCGTGCTGTTGACGACCTCGTTCATCGGCCTGCCGCTCATTCTCTGTGGCGTTCTGAAAATTGTTTACGATGTGGCGCTGTTGTTTTCATTTCGGCACATCAAGCCGCCCGAAGAACAGGTTTAATGACAGGACGTGCCGTGACCTAGAGACGGGAGCCCGCATCCCCTACGGCCGCTCCGCCTCCATCTCGAGCGTGTGCGCCTTGCGGCCGCCGCGCTCGATCGAGGTCGGTGCTTCGTCGCGCTCGATGAGATGCCGGGCGAGATCGAGGCAGCGCTTGGTCAGCATGGCCGCGCCCTCGGCAAGATCCTTGGACTCGCGCACGATTTCGACATTGCGCTCCATATCTTCGTGCGACCAGCCGCGCGAATGGGCGATATAGGGAAATTGCGGGAAGAGGAATCCGAGCTCGGCGAAGAAGCCGAGCATCTGCCCGGCGACCGACTGGATGTTGTCCTGGCCGCCGACGATGATGAAGCCGGCGACCTTGTTGCGGATGAGCACGAGGTCGCGGATCGTTACTGCGTTCTGCACGCAGTTGAGCCGTTCCGCCATCTTGAAATAAAGCGACGACGCCGCGCCCCAGCGGATCGGCGTCGCGATGATGATGGCGTCGGCCCAGTGCACCAGGGCCTCGTAGACCTGGTCCATCTGGTCGGCGGAATCCATCTGCGTGATCGAGCACGGCCAGGTGCAGGCATGCGCCGATTTCGAATAGTAGCCCTCGCAATTGCGGAACTTGAGATCGTTGAGCCGGATCAGCCGCGTCTCGGCGCCAAGCGCAGCGCCTTCCTTCAAGGCGTGATCGAGCAGGTGGTCCGAGCCGGAAAAGCGCGGGTGTTCGCCATCCATCGCCGTTGTTGAAATGCCGGCGAGCCGCAGCGGCCCGGCCGCGCGCTCGACCTTGCGGGCCAGCGGATGCGGATCGTGCGGCGCCTTGGTGCGCTTGGTGGCGGCCGCGACGTTGACGAGCAGGCGGCCGTTCTCGACCTTGACCGGATAAGAGGGCACGCGGTCGGCCTCGAAACCGGGTTCGCCGACGCCGCTGCAGCGGTGAAATTTCCAGTTGTGCCACGGGCAGACGATGTATTCGCCGTCGAGTAAGCCTTCGCCGAGCGGGCCGCCGGCGTGATTGCAGACGTTGGACACCACGCCGAATGTCCCGTCTTTGAACGATATGGCCAGCTCCCGCTGCATTACTGTGACGTGTCTAAGCGGGGTTCGCGACAGCTCGTCGGTGGCGCCGACGTCGACCCAGTTTTCATCTCCCGCCATGACCGCCCTCCAAGATTACATCGCCGTTTTCGGCATGAGTATTTCGCTGATCGCCTCGCGCGGAATGTCGATGCCCGCCGGCGTGCCCGGCGGCAAAGGCCGCGGGTCGACTTCCAGCAGACCGCTGTTGATCCGCACGCGATAGGTGGCGAGCTTCTCCGTAAATGGCGCCGGCGCGCAACCGTCCTGTAAGCGGTACTGATAGCCGTGCCACGGGCAGGTCACGCAGCCGTCGATGACGCGGCCTTCGCCGATCGGCCCGTTCTGGTGCGCGCAGAGATTGGTGAGCGCGCCGATTTGCGTGCCGTCGCGGAACACCGCGATGCGCTCGCCGCCGGGCGCCGCAACGATGCGCGCGCATTTATCGGGGATGGCATAAGGCGGGCCGACCGCGATCCAACCGTCCGCGTTCAGCGCGTTGCCCTGGTCGCCGGTCCGCTCGCGCCAGCCTGCAACCAGATGCAGCACGGCGACGCTGCCGGCGCCGCCCACCAGCATCAGCGGAATGAGCATTGTCCCTTCGCCTTGCATGATACCGAGCGCAACATGCATCACCACCAGCGCGTAGGCGACATAAAGCGCCATGTGCAGGCTCTTCCAGACGCGCGGCGTCAGGAATGCAAGCCAGAAATCATGGCTGGTGGCAGCCATCAGGAACAATATGAGCAGCGCGCCGATGCCCAGCGTCTTGAACGGGAAGCCGATGAACTTGCCGTAGTCTTCCCATTTCGTCAGCTCGGCGCCGAGGTTCGGCAGATTGTGCTGCGCGATATACCAGCTCAGCAAAAATCCGACATGCACGGCGGCGACGAGGAAGGTGAGCACGCCGAAGTGGCGCCGGTTGTAGAGCAGCGGCCGGAAGCGCGGACTGAGCCGCGCCAGCGGGCCGATGCACAAGATGACCGTCAGCATCAGAAAGGCGCAGGTGCCGGTGGCGCGAATGCCGGTGTCGATGGCTTCGAGATGATCCTTCGGCGGATGCAGCCGCCAGTGCAATGCGACGAAGGCTGCGAGGAAGATCGCGACCGCGCACAGCAGAATACCGTCGTAGACCAGCTTGTCCCGGTTCCACTGCACTGCGCGGAAGCCGACGCTCATCGGTTTTCTCCGCGCGCGCCCGTCATGGCGGCGGCAACACGCGCCACATCAGCGCGAGGGAAAAGCCGAGCGCGAGCGCCAGCGACAGGACCGGCCAGAGCAACCGGTGCGTGGTCCGGTGTGCACGTCTCATGCTTGCGTTGCCTTTGCGGGCCTGCGTGAGGCCAGCCAGCGCACCAGCACGTAAGGCCACAGCGCGGCGGCGCCGGGCAACACCAGGATGCGGGCGCCGAGCGTCATTGAGTAGGGCAGGACTTGCGTCACGCCGAAGCTGACGAAGGCAACGGCGATCACGATGCCGAGCAGGGCGTAAAGGCCAAGGGCGTAGAGCAGGACCATGAAAATCGCCGCGCATCCGTTGCCGCTGGTGGGCAGCGTCGGGCAATTTGCCCGCTAAAACAAGGGTGGATTCCTCCCGCTGTCATGGCCGGAAAAGTCTGCGGAGTGTGACTGAAGCACTCCTGTGCAACACACTCGGCGTCATGCCCGGGCTTGTCCCGGGCATCCCGCTTAGGGGCGCACTGCCTTCACAAGCGAGATGGCCGGGACAAGCCCGGCCATGACTGGTGAGGGGGTCAAGCCCGGAGATGACAGCTGAGAGGACTAGACCGGCCATGACCGCGAAGGGACAAGCCCGGCCATGACAGAAAGGCGGTGCAGTTCATCGGTGAACCCGCTACTTCCCACCCTCCGGTTTGTATTCCTCGCGCTTGCTGTTCGCGATCTTGATCAGCGCTTCTGCCGCCTTGCGGTCTTCCTTCAGGAAGGCGGCAAACTCGGCCGGCGAGTCGGGTGCCGCGACCACCGCCTGGTGATTGAGGTAATCGACGAATGCCGGCTCGCTGAACAATTTGACGAACTCGCTGTTGATCTTCGCAACGAGCGCGGGCGGGGTGCCTTTCGGCGCCGCAAGACCCCACCAGCCCTGGCCGGGATAGCCGCCAAGGCCGGCCTCGGCCAGCGTCGGCACATCCGGCAGCAGCGACGAGCGCTTGTCGGCCGATACGGCGAGCGCCTTCACGTTGCCAGCCTGAATCAATCCGAGGAAATTGCCGATCCCGAAGCGCGTCATCTGCACCTGGTTGGCGGCGAGCGCCTGCGCGGCCGGGCCGCCGCCTTTGTAGGGCACGCCGACGATCCTGGTGCCCCACTGGTTGTTGACCCATTTCAGGAACAGATCAGGGAAGGAGCCTTCGCCGAGCGTGGCGTAGTTGAGACTGTCGGGTTTGGCCTGCGCCAGCGTCTTGAGCTCGGCCACCGAATTCACGCCGAGCGCGGACGACACGAACAGCCCTTCATTGAGAAAGAACAGCCGTGTCACCGGCACCAGGTCGCGTTCGGGGTCATAAGGCAGATTGCTGAACAGCAGCGGGTTGTAGGACATCGTGCTGTGATAGATCACGCACAACGTGTAGCCGTCGGGCGCGGCCTGCGCGCAGGCTTGCGCGGCGACGATGCCGCTTGCGCCGCCGCGGTTCTCGATGATCAACGGCTGGCCGAGACGCGGCTGCAGCTCGGCGCCGGCCTTGCGCATGATAACATCGGTGACGCTGCCGGCGGCGATCGAGACGATCAGCCGGATCGGCCGCTCCGGATAATTCTGCGCCTGCGCCGAGACGCCAGTGCAGGCGACAACGAAGCCGAAAATGAGCCTGGCTAACTTTGTCATGTCGTTTCCTTCCCGATGGCTGCGGTTTTATTGTTTCGCTTAAAGTTTTCCGTCGAATGCCGCGGTCGCAAAGTCGTCGATCATGGCGTAGCACTGGCGCGCGGCGCCGGGATCGAAGCAGGCGATTCCAGGGACGTCGGATTCGGCCTCGCAAAACGAATGCAGCAGGCCGCCGAAAACCAGCATTTGCCACTTGGCGCCGACCGCTTCCATTTCCGCTTCGAAGGCGTCGCGATCTTTTTTCGGCACCACCGGATCTTTCGCGCCGTGCATGACGCAGATCGCGGCCTTGATATCGCCGGGCTTTGCGGGGAGCTGCGTCAACAGATCGCCGTGCAGGCAAATGGCGGCCTGCACACCGGCGCCGGTGCGCGCGAGCTCCAGGACATTGCCGCCGCCGAAACAGAAACCGACGGCAACCTGGCGCTTGAGGTCGCCGATCTTTCGTTTTGTGCTTTCGCTGCGCAAGGCATCGAGCGCGGCCGTGATGCGCCGCCGGCGCTCGGGTGCATCGGCACGCAACCCGTTGGCAAGGGATATGGCTTCCGGCGGGCCGGCGGGAATTTTGCCGCCGCCGTACATGTCGGCGACGAAGGCAACATATTTGCTGCCGGCCATGCCGGCTGCGCGCTTGATGGCGTCGTCGGTCACGCCCAGCCAGTTCGGCGCCATCAGCATGAGTGGCCGCGGCCCGCTGGCGCGCTCGTCGTAAACCAGCGCGCCGGTGCAGGCGGTGTTGCCTGCCTGGTAGTTGATCCGTTCGACTGCCACCTGCGTCCCCCGCTTTGGCTTTAAAGAAGAATGATTTCCCCGATCGAACCGGCGTCGTATTGCGTGAAATAGAGTCGGCCGTTCGACAGAGCCGCGATGCAGCGCGCGCCACTCTCAGGCGTCGGAATGTCGTATTCGCCGATCAACGCGCCATCGGGCGCCATGTGGCCGATCTTGTTGGCGAAGTTCTCGGTGCACCAGAGATTGCCGTCCGGTCCCACTGTCACGCCGCGCAAGGACGCGTTCGCCGTCGGAAACCTGAAATCCTGAAACTTGCCGTCGCGGCCGAGACGGCCGAGCGCATTGGCGCCGGTCTCGACGAACCAGATGCTGCCGTCCGGATGTGTGACCATGGCGCGCGGCTGGCTGTCATGAGTGGGAATATTGAATTCGCTCACCGTACCGTCGACGGTGATGCGGCCGACGCGGTTGCCGGCCGCTTCGCTGAACCACAATGCGCCGTCGCGCACCACGATTGACAACGGCTTGCTGCCGGGCGTTATGCCGGCCTTGAATTCCGTGATGACGCCCTCCGGCGTGATGCGGCCGACCTGGCTCACTTCCGTCTCGGAAAACCAGACATTGCCATCCGGCCCGAGCGCGATGCCGTCCGGCCCGGCGTTTTCGGTCGGGACCAGGAATTCGGCGAGCGCGCCGCCCGGTGTCAGGCGGCCGATCTTGTTGGCTTTCTTCTGCGCGAACCACAGATTGCCATCGCCGCCCAGCGTGATGCCGATCGGTGTTGCGTTTGCTGTGGGGAGTGAAAATTCCCTGAAGGCTACGGTGCGCGGATCGAAGCATCCGATTTTGGCGGCGCCGCTTTCGCAGAACCACAAATTGCGGTCCGGTCCTTCGACGCAGATGTAAGGCGCGCTGCCGGCGCTGGGGATGCGATGCTCGCGGATCTCAACCGAGCGAGCCGTAGGCCGGGCCGCGGCAACTTCTCCGGCAGTCGCTGTCATCGTTGCTCCGTACCGCGATTCAGTACACGCGTACCGCGATGAAGAATGCTATCGGCCGAATTCAAAATGAGTCAACCGGGATACGGCGGCGGCTCAGTATCCGTCTTGTCTTTCGGAAGACGAAGAAATCTCAGTTGTCGATCAATGCATTTGGCTTGGCGAATTGCTTGAGCGCGGAGGGATCGTCGACCACGATATCGCGTCCGGAGCTGCGCACGCCGTACTTCGACAATGCGGACAAATTTCGCGAAAGGTTCTCCGGCGTCATCCCCAGGCGCGATGCAAGCGTGCGCTTGTCGAATTGCAGTGCGATGCTGTGCTGGTTTCCCTGTTCGGAGCCGGTCTGAAGTATCCAGTTTGCGAGCCGTTCGGCGCTGTTGCGCAGTTTTTCATTCTTGAGGGACCGGACAACGCTGCGATAGCGGTCGGCAAGCTCGCTGACAATCGCGCGCGCGAAGGCGGCGTCGCGGCTGAACACGTCGCGCACAGTCTGGGCCGGGATCATCAGAATCTGCGCGGGGGCCAGGGTACGCGCTGACTTCAAATAGACCGCGTCGCGAATGACGGCCGCCAAAATAAATGTCGTGACCGGGCGGATGATATCGATCGTCGTCTCGTGGAGGTCGTGGGTTCCGAACAGCTCCACGGAGCCCTCCACAACGATGTGGAGAAAATCCGGCAGATCGCCTTCCCGCAGAAGCATCACGTGCTGTGGAAAGCGTTGCAGGAACGCCGCCCGCATCAGTTCGTCGAAATTCGCCTCGCTCATGTCGTGGAACAGAGGCAATGCGCGGATCAGTTTTCGGTCGGTGTCGCGCATACGCAGTCTCCGAACCCAAGGGGGTGTTTGAAACCTACATGACCCAGCGTCAATTGACTTGATAATTATCAATTCAAAGAATTACTTAAGTCAAATGGCAGCACAGGCAAGTAATCCGAATTGCTGCGATGTATTGCCCGCGCAATTTGATCGACCTCAAAACATTCGTCCCGATTCCACGCTCTTGTCATGACCGGAATTTAGAAAAGCCACCAGGGACGACACTCCGCCATGTCAGCAAAATCAGATGCCGGTATCGCCGGTCAAAGCCGCGCGCTTTGGATGTCCACAATCGCTTTTACCGTGTGTTTCGCGGTGTGGACGATCTTCGCCATCATCGGCATCCAGATTAAACGGAACCTCGGTCTCAACGAGACCGAGTTTGGCTTGCTGGTCGGCACGCCAATCCTGAGCGGGTCATTGATTCGGATCGCGCTCGGCATCTGGACTGACCAATATGGTGGTCGCAAGGTTTACACGCTGGTGATGCTGGCGGCAGCCGTCGCCACCTATTTCCTGACCTGGGCTTCAACGTATCCGCAGTTTCTCATCGCTGCGCTTTTCGTCGGCATCGCCGGCGGCTCGTTTGCGGTGGGCATCGCTTACGTTTCACGCTGGTACCCGACCGAGAAGCAGGGGACAGCGCTCGGCATTTTCGGCGCCGGCAATGTGGGCGCCGCGGTCACAAAATTCCTCGCGCCCTTCGTGCTCGTTGCTTACGGCTGGCAGACCGTCGCCCTGGTGTGGGCCGCCGGCATTGCGATCATGGGGGTGCTGTTCTGGTTCTTCACGGACGACGATCCGGTACTGGTCGCGCGCCGGGCGCGCGGCGAACAGCCGCGAAGCGCCTGGCTCGAGCTCGAACCGCTCAAGAATGTCCAGGTCTGGCGCTTTGCGCTCTACTATTTCTTTGTCTTCGGTGCATTCGTCGCACTGTCGTTGTGGCTGCCGCAATACCTGATCAATGTGTACGGCGTCGACATCAAGACAGCCGGCATGGTTGCGGCCGCATTTTCGTTCCCCGCGAGCGTTTTCCGTGCCTATGGCGGCCACCTGTCCGATCGTTATGGCGCGCGCACGGTCATGTATTGGACGTTTATGGTCGCCATCGCCTGCACGTTCGTCCTCTCGTATCCGCCGAGTGACTATATCGTCCGCACAACAAGCGGGCCGCGCACATTCCATCTCGAAATGGCCGTTGTACCGTTCACGGTCATTGTCTTCGTGCTCGGCTTCTTCATGGCGCTGGGCAAGGCCGCGGTCTACAAACATATCCCGGTCTACTATCCAAAGAACGTCGGCGCTGTTGGCGGACTGGTTGGAATGATCGGCGGCCTCGGCGGCTTCGTGCTCCCGATTGCATTCGGCGCGCTCAACGATCTCACCGGCCTGTGGACCAGTTGCTTCATGCTGCTCTTCGTGCTGGTGAGCGGCGCCTTGCTCTGGATGCACTTTTCAATCCGTCACATGGAAAGCACTGCGGTGGCCGGCGCACTGGCGAAGCTCCCGCAGCTGCCTGAGTTTGCGGAAATCCATCGGCCTGCCCATGTCGGCGCATTGTCGGGCGCCGTGCTGACCGACTGGCGGCCGGAGGACAAGAAATTCTGGGATACGACGGGCCGGGCCATCGCCCGCCGCAATCTGTGGGTCTCGATCCCGGCATTGTTGCTGTCATTTGCCGTGTGGCAGGTCTGGTCGGTCGTGGTCGCAAAACTGCCCTCGGTGGGATTCCGGTTCACAACGGATGAGCTGTTCTGGCTGGCAGCCTTGCCCGGCATCTCCGGCGCAATCCTGCGAATCTTCTACTCCTTCATGGTTCCAATTTTCGGCGGACGGCTCTGGACCACGATTGCAACGTGGTCGCTGATGATCCCCGCGGTCGGAATCGGCTACGCGGTGCAAAACCCGAATACGCCGTATTTCGTCTTTCTCACGCTGGCGCTATTGTGTGGCCTGGGCGGCGGCAACTTTGCGTCGTCGATGGCCAATATTTCATTCTTCTTTCCGCGCTCCGAAAAGGGCAACGCGCTCGCGCTCAATGCCGGTCTCGGTAATCTGGGCGTCAGCGTCGTGCAATTCCTGGTGCCGATCGTCATCACCGCCGGCGTATTCGGCTGGTTCGGTGGCGATCCGGCGATGGTGAAAGGCCCGGCCGGCCAGACACCGCTCTGGTTGCAAAACGCCGGGTTCATCTGGGTGCCCTTTATCGCAGCCAGCGCGTTCGCCGCCTGGTTCGGCATGAACGATATCGCATCGGCCAAGGCGTCGTTCAGCGAACAGGCCGTCATATTCCGGCGCAAGCATAACTGGCTGATGTGCTGGCTCTACACGGGGACCTTCGGTTCTTTCATCGGCTATTCGGCGGGCTTCCCCTTGCTGGCAAAGACCCAGTTCCCGGCCATCGACGCTTTGCCCTTCGTCTTTGTCGGTCCTCTCGTTGGCGCACTGTCGCGTTCGGCGACCGGCTGGATCTCCGATCGCTGGGGTGGCGGCCGCGTCACCGTGTGGGTTTTCGTGACGATGATGATCGGGGTCGCAGGCGTTCTTTATTTCCTCGGCATCAAGGATCAGCCCAACGCGTTCTGGGGCTTCTTCGCGATGTTCCTGCTTTTGTTCTTCGCCACCGGCGTTGGCAACGCGTCGACGTTCCAGATGATCCCCAATATCATGCGTAAGGAAATCCCGCGCTTGATGCCAAAGCTCACGAAAGACGAGCAGCTGCGGCAGGCGGAAAAGGAATCCGCCGCCATCACGGGCTTTACGTCCGCGATCGCCGCGTTCGGTGCGTTCTTTATTCCGAAATCCTACGGCTCGTCGATCGCCCTGACCGGCGGCGTCGAGTTCGCGCTGTGGGGCTTCTTTGTCTTCTACATCAGTTGCGTATTGATCACCTGGGCGTTCTACACGCGCCAGGGCGGCCTTCTCCATGACGTCGAGCGTCAATCATCAAAGCTGCGGAGAATTACGTCCGCTGCTGCACCGGCTGAATGAGGCGAAACCATGAGTTACTTCCTTGATCGCCTGACGTTCTTCACCCGTCCCGGCGAGCCGTTCTCGGGCGGCCACGGCATCACAACGCAGGAAGACCGTCGTTGGGAAGACGGTTATCGCAAGCGCTGGCAGCACGACAAGATCGTGCGCTCGACGCATGGCGTGAACTGCACCGGCTCGTGCTCTTGGAAAATTTACGTCAAGGGCGGGATTGTCACCTGGGAAACGCAGCAGACCGACTATCCACGCACGCGCGCCGATCTGCCGAACCACGAGCCGCGTGGATGCGCGCGCGGCGCCAGCTATTCCTGGTACCTTTATTCGGGCAATCGGGTGAAATATCCGCTGGTGCGTTCGCGTCTGCTCAAATTATGGCGCGAAGCGCGCGTGCTGATGACACCGGTCGCGGCCTGGAAGTCGATCGTCGAAAATCCCGAGAAGCGGAACGCCTACGTCAGCAAGCGTGGTCTCGGCGGCTTCGTCCGATCGACCTGGGATGAAGTCAATGAACTGATTGCCTCGGCCAACGCGTACACTGCCAAGACCTACGGACCGGACCGCGTGTTCGGCTTTTCGCCGATCCCGGCCATGTCCATGGTGAGCTACGCCGCCGGCTCGCGCTATTTGTCGCTGCTCGGCGGAGTATGCATGTCGTTTTACGATTGGTATTGCGACCTGCCGCCGGCCTCGCCGCAGACATGGGGCGAGCAGACCGACGTGCCGGAATCGGCCGACTGGTACAACGCCGGATTTCTGATCCTGTGGGGCTCGAACGTACCGCAAACGCGCACGCCCGACGCCCACTTCTATACCGAGGCTCGCTACAAAGGCGCCAAGAGCGTGGTGATTTGCCCGGACTATTCCGAGGCGTCGAAATTTGCCGATCTGTGGATCTCGCCGAAGCAAGGCACTGATGCCGCGCTCGGCATGGCCATGGGCCATGTCATCCTGCGCGAATTCCATGTCGACCGGCAGGCCAAGTATTTCCAGGACTACGCCCGGCAATATACCGACATGCCGATGCTGGTGCGCCTGGTGAAGCAAGGTGCGCACTACGTGCCCGAGCGGTTCCTGCGCGCATCGGATTTCGTGCAGGGATTGAAGGAGGCCAATAATCCCGAGTGGAAGACCGTCGCCTACGATGAGACCAGTGGCGAGGTCGTGGTGCCGCGCGGGTCGGTCGGGTTCCGCTGGGGTGAGAAGGGCAAGTGGAGTCTCGAGGAGCGCACGTCGCAGGGCGTGGATACCAAGCTCCGGCTCTCGCTGGCGACCGTCAAGGACAAGGTCGCCGCTGTCGGTTTTCCGTATTTCGGCAATCGTGAACACGATCATTTCCTCGGCACCGATCATCCGGGCGTGCTGGTTCGCAATGTGCCGGTCAAGACGCTGCAACTGGTCGAAGGCGAGACGCTGGTGGCGTCGGTCTACGACCTCTTCGTCGCCAACTACGGCGTCGATTGCGGACTTGGCGGTGAGCATCTCGCCAAGAATTACGATGACATCCAGCCATATACGCCGGCCTGGGCAGAGAAAATCTCCGGCGTGCCGCGCGACCAGATCATCACCACGGCGCGCGAGTTCGCGCTCAACGCGGAGAAGACCAAAGGCCGCTCGATGGTGATCGTCGGCGCCGGTCTGAACCACTGGTACCACATGGATATGAACTACCGCGGCATCATCAACATGCTGGTGATGTGCGGTTGTGTCGGCCAGTCGGGCGGTGGCTGGTCGCATTATGTCGGCCAGGAAAAGCTGCGTCCGCAAACAGGATGGCTGCCGCTCGCCTTCGCGCTCGACTGGGGCCGCCCGCCGCGGCAAATGAATTCGACCTCGGCATTTTACGCGCACACCGACCAATGGCGTTACGAGACGCTCGACGTGTCGGAAGTGTTGTCGCCGACCGCGCCGGCGGGCCCGTGGGACGGAGCACTGATCGACTACAATGTGCGCGCCGAACGCATGGGCTGGTTGCCGTCTGCGCCACAGCTCGAAACCAATCCGCTGGAAGTGTCGAAGCGCGCCGCTGCCGCGGGCGTCGAAGCCAAGGATTACGTCGCCAAGGCATTGAAGTCCGGCGAGCTCAAGCTGTCATGCGATGACCCGGACAATGCGAAGAACTGGCCGCGCAACATGTTCATCTGGCGCTCCAACCTTCTGGGCGCGTCGGGCAAGGGGCACGAATATTTCCTCAAGCATCTGCTTGGCACCAAGCACGGCGTCATGGGCAAGGATCTTGGCCAGGATGGCAAGAAGAAGCCTTCCGACGTCGTCTGGCACGACAAGGCTCCGGAAGGAAAGCTCGACCTGCTGGTCACTCTCGACTTCCGCATGTCGACGACCTGCATGTATTCCGACATCGTTCTGCCAACCGCGAGTTGGTACGAGAAAAACGATCTCAACACGTCCGACATGCATCCCTTCATTCACCCGCTGACCTCGGCCGTCGATCCGGTCTGGGAGGCGCGCAATGATTGGGACATTTACAAGGGCATCGCCAAGGCGTTTTCGGCGGTGGCTTCCGAAGTGCTCGGCGTCGAAAAAGATGTGGTGCTAACCCCCATCATGCACGACTCGCCCGGCGAAATTGCGCAGCCGTTTGATGTGAAGGACTGGAAAAAGGGCGAGATTGATCCGATTCCCGGCAAGACAATGCCGTCGGTTACAGTGGTCGAGCGCGACTATCCCAACCTCTACAAGCGTTTCACGTCGCTCGGACCGCTGATGGCCAAGCTCGGCAATGGCGGCAAGGGCATGAGCTGGAATACCGAGCACGAGGTCGAGTTCCTCAAGAAGCTCAACGGCGAGGTGACGGAGGAGGGGACGACCAAAGGGCTCGCTCGAATCAATTCCGACATCGATGCCTGCGAGGTTATCCTTAGCCTCGCGCCGGAGACAAATGGCGAGGTTGCGGTCAAGGCCTGGACCTCGTTGCAAGGATTTACCGGCCGCGAACACACGCATCTCGCCGTTCCAAAAGAGGATGAGAAAATCCGTTTTCGCGATGTTGTGGCGCAGCCGCGCAAGATCATTTCGTCGCCGATCTGGTCCGGATTGGAGTCGGAAAAGGTCTGCTACAACGCCGGCTACACCAACGTGCACGAACTGATCCCGTGGCGGACGCTCACCGGCCGCCAGCAGCTCTATCAGGATCATCTGTGGATGCGGGCGTTCGGCG
>Ga0265325_10000288_pt1 | contig 35410 bp, 31 predicted proteins | sample 41420metaG_FD_202090 | JGI IMG/M metagenome (GOLD analysis project Ga0265325, IMG submission 202090) | Rhizosphere microbial communities from Carex aquatilis grown in University of Washington, Seatle, WA, United States - 4-14-20 metaG | ecosystem: Host-associated > Plants > Roots > Rhizosphere... | reverse complement strand
CGCGGTCTGAAAGTCGTGCGCGGAAATTACGAGCGCAGCGCCAAGAACGGCCGCTTCCCGATGTCCGAAGTCGACAAGCGCATGGGCCTCATCACCGGCTCGCTCAACATGGAAGACTTCAAGGACTGCGATCTCGTGATCGAGGCCGTGTTCGAACGCATGGACGTGAAGAAGGAAATCTTCACCAAGCTCGATGCGATCTGCAAACCGGGTGCAATTCTCGCGACGAACACCTCGGGCCTGAACATCGACGAGATCGCGAGCGTGACGAAGCGTCCGGAGTCAGTCATCGGCCTGCACTTCTTCTCGCCGGCCAACGTCATGAAGCTGCTGGAGATCGTGCGCGCCGATCACACCTCCAAGGAAGTGATCGCGACATCCATGAAGCTCGCCAAGACCATCGGCAAGATCGCCGTTCTCGTGGGCGTCTGCCCGGGCTTTGTCGGCAACCGCATTCTGGGAGCACGCGGCCGCGAGGCGCAGAAGATGGTGCTCGAAGGTGCGATGCCTTGGGATGTCGACCGCGTGCTCTACGATTTCGGCTTCCCGATGGGACCGTTCGCGATGAGCGACCTGGCCGGCCTCGACATCGGCTGGGTGAAGGAAAAGTCGCACGGCGAGACGATCCGCGACGTGCTGTGCGAAGCGGACCGCCGCGGCCAGAAGACCGGCGCCGGCTATTACGACTATGACGAGAACCGCAACGCCAAGCCGTCGCCCGTCACCGAAAAGATCATCAAGGACTTCGTCAGCAAATCGGGAAAGAATCCGCGCACGATCGGCGACGACGAAATCCTGGAACGCTGCATCTATCCGATGATCAACGAGGCGGCGAAGATCCTGGAAGAGAAAAAGGCGATCCGTCCGTCCGACATCGATGTGGTGTGGGTGAACGGCTATGGCTGGCCGGTCTATCGCGGCGGCCCGATGCACTTCGCCGACAGCGTCGGCCTCGACAAGGTTGTCGCCAAGCTGAAGGAATTCCAGGCAACGATGGGCGATGCGTTCAAGCCTGCCGCGCTGCTGGAAAAACTCGCGGCAGAGGGCAAGAAGTTCGCGGATATGCGGTGATTCTGTCACTCCCGGTTTCGTGATGCGCCAGCATCACGAAGGGAAGCGAGCCCAGGTGCAAAGACCAATTCTCCGCCTGGGTCCCCTTCCCCCACTTCGCGCAACGCGCGAAGCTCGCCCGGGATGAAACACTTTTCTCCGGTAGGCTCCATTGCCATTCGCACGCATTGCCGATCTCGACGTCTACTACGAGCGTGCGGGCTCCGGTCCGCCGCTGTTGTTCATTTCCGGCTCCGGCGCGGACCTGCGCACAAAGCCGAACCAGATGGACGGGCCTCTGCCCAAGGCGTTCGACATTCTCAGCTACGATCAACGCGGGCTTGGCCAGACGTCCAAGCCAGACATGCCCTACACGATGGCGGATTATGCCGACGATGCGGCACGGCTGATGGACTTCATCGGCTGGAAGAGCGCCAAGGTGCTCGGCGTTTCGTTCGGGGGCATGGTGGCGCAGGAATTCGTGCTGCGGCATCCGGACAAGGTAGAGCGGCTCGTCCTCGCCTGCACCTCGCCGGGCGGAGCGGGCGGTGCGTCCTATCCGTTCCACGAGATCGAGCATATGGGCCGCGAGGAACGCGCGCGCCACATGATGCCGATCAACGACACGCGCCGCGACGCGGCGTGGCAGGCGGCAAATCCGCTGATGTATGAGCAGTTCGTCGCGATGGCCGCGACAGATCCCTTTGCCGATGAGCCGGGCCGCGCGATGGGTTATCGCCGCCAGCTCGCGGCGCGCGCAGGACTCGACACCTATGACCGGCTGCACCAGATCGATTGTCCGGTGATGATTGCCGCGGGTCGCTTCGACGGCATCGCGCTGCCCGCGACGCAGGAAAAAATGGCGGCGCGGATCAAGGGATCGAAGCTGCAATTCTTCGACGGCGGCCACATGTTCATGATACAGGACCGCAGCGCCATACCGGCGATGATCTCATTCCTCAAGGACTGACGTGTTCCACATCTTCCCGACCGCACTGGCCACGCTGTTCGTTGCGGTAGGGCCGGTGGAAGTGGCGTCCATGTTCCTGGCGCTCACCACGGGCTTCACGCCCAAGCATCGGCGCCTTCTCGCCTTCACGGCGGCCGCGGTTGCGACGGTGGTCCTTCTCGCGTTCGGGCTCGGCGGGATTCAGCTTCTCAATCTCATCGGCGTCGGCCTGCCGGCGTTCCGCACCGCAGGCGGCGTGCTTCTGCTGATGGTGGCGGCCGATCTTCTGCTCGCGCAGCACTCTGCCATCTCGTCCATCACGAGCACGGAGGCGAGCGAAGCGCAGAGCCATGAGACGGACATCGCGGTTTTTCCGCTAGCCATCCCGCTGACAGCCGGGCCGGGCAGCATGACGGCCATCGTCCTTCTGATGAGCAAGTCCAAGAACCCTGTCGATTCCGCCATGGTGCTGGCGGCACTGGGCGCAGTCATGCTGATCACGCTGGTCTCGATGCTGGCGTCCGAACCTCTCATGCGGCTGCTGCGCAAAACCGGCACCAACGTCATCGCGCGCGTTTCGGGCGTTTTGCTGGCCGCCCTCGCCATGCAGTTCATTTTCGACGGCCTCGGCGACAGCGGCCTGTTTCGTTAGCGCCGTCCTGGTTGCTTCAGGGCGTTTGACTCGCGCGGCGCGTCTCGCAACGATGGCGTCCGTGGGCGCTTGAGACGCCCCAGTTCAGGCGGGGTAGGAATACATGTCGCAACCGGCAACAGATCCGATTTCCATCGGCGCGGCGCTGGCGCGCATAGCGGCACAAAAACCCGATGCACCCGCCGTGACGTGCGAGGGTACCACGCTGACTTGGCGTGAGCTGCACACCCGCACCAACCGCATGGCGCGCGGCATGGCGCAAAAGGGCGTCAAGTTCGGTGACTTCGTCACCATCGCGCTGCCCAACTCCGTCGCCTTCATCGAAGCCTGCTACGCCGCATGGAAACTCGGCGCCGTGCCGCAGCCGGTTTCGTCGCGCCTGCCGCTGGCCGAGCTCAATGCCATCGTGGAGTTGGCCGAGACGCCGATCGTCGTCAGCAATGTGCCGTTCGACTGCGAACGGCCCGTCGTGTCCTCGAACGAATTGCTCGAAGCGTCGAGCGACGACAGCGATCTGCCCGATGCGGTTTCGCCGTCTTGGAAGGCGCCTACCTCCGGCGGTTCGACGGGACGGCCAAAGCTGATCGTGTCGGGTACGCCAGGTCTGGTCGACGGCCTATCGCCAGCCTTCTGGCGCATCCAGAGCGACGACATCGTTCTGATGCCCGGGCCGATGTATCACAACGGTCCGTTCATCACCGCGTTCGGCGGGCTTCAGATCGGCGCACAGCTCGTGCTGATGCCGAAATTCGATGCCGAAGCGACGTTGCGCGAGGCCGAACGCAATCGCGCGAGCTGGCTCTATCTCGTTCCGACCATGATGGGCCGCATCTGGCGCCTGCCCGAAGACGTGCGCGCCAAGTATGACGTCTCGACGCTTCGCACCGTCTGGCATCTCGCTGCGCCCTGCCCCGCATGGCTCAAGGAAGAATGGATCAACTGGCTCGGACCAGAAGTGATCTGGGAGCTGTACGGCGGCACCGAAGGGCTTGCTTCGACGACGTTGTCGGGCAGCGAATGGCTCAAGCATCGCGGTTCGGTCGGGCGCGTGGCTGCCGGCGGCATCATGAAGGCGTTCGGTCCGGACGGCGAGGAGTTGCCCGCGGGCCAGACGGGCGAGATTTACATGAAGCGCGAGGCCGGACTGCCGCCGACCTATCGCTATGTCGGAGCGACGCCGCGCGTGATCAATGGCGACTGGGAATCGATCGGCGACATCGGTTGGTTCGACGAAGACGGCTATCTCTATCTCGCCGATCGCCGCACCGACATGATCCTGGTCGGCGGCGCGAACGTCTATCCGGCAGAGATAGAGTCTGCGCTGGAGGAACATCCGCTCGTGGCTTCGAGCGCGGTGATCGGTCTTCCGGACGACGATCTCGGCAATCGCGTGCATGCCATCATCCAGCCGCGCGAGGGCCTCGATCTGGAGGAGCTGAAACGCCATCTGGGCGAGCGGCTCGTCACCTACAAGCGGCCGCGCAGCTTCGAGCTGGTCGAGGAGAATGTACGCGACGATGCCGGAAAGGTGCGCCGCACCGCGCTGCGCGACGAACGCATCGCCAAGATGAAGACGGGAAGCTGATCATGTCGTCTCTGGGTGCGCCACCGGTGGAATTCTTGTCGATCGGACGAAATCTGTCGCGGCTCGCGGCGGAAAAGCCCGATGCGCCTGCGCTGACGGTAGACGGTCAGACGCTCACCTTCGGCCAACTGCATGCCCGAACCAACCGGATGGCGCGCGGACTGCTCGCGCACGGCGCCAAGCAAGGCGATTTCGTCACGATCGCGCTTCCCAATTCCATAGGTTTCATCGAAGCGGAATTTGCGTGCTGGAAGATCGGTGCCACGCCGCAGCCCGTGTCCTGGCGCCTGCCCGCGCATGAAATGAAAGCCATCATCGAACTGGCCAATTCCCCGCTCGTGATCGGCAATGACGCGTCGGTCCAGGCCGGCAGGCCGATCGTCTCACCCGATGCACTGCTCGCCGCGTCGACGGATGAGACCGATCTGCCTGACGCGATTGCGCCGCACTGGAAAGCGCCGACGAGCGGCGGCTCGACCGGCAGGCCAAAGCTGATCGTCGCCGGCACACCCGGCGTCGTCGCCGTCGGCGCGGGCGAAGGTGCTTTGTGGCGCTACAGCGGCAGCGACACGGTTGTGATGACGGGCCCGCTTTATCACAACGCCCCGTTCGGCCTGACGGCATCGGCCCTTCACGCCGGGGCGCACGTCGTTCTGATGATCAAGTTCGACGCCGAGGAAACGCTGCGTCTCGTCGAGCGGCATCGCGCGACCTGGCTTTATCTTGTGCCGACGATGATGAGCCGCATCTGGCGGCTCGCGAACCGCGAAGGGTTCGACGTCTCCTCGCTGCACACCGTCTGGCACATGGCGGCGCCATGCCCACCCTGGCTGAAGGAAGAATGGATCGGGTGGCTGGGCGGCGAGAAGCTGCTCGAACTCTATGGCGGCACCGAAGCCCAGACGATCACCGTCATCGACGGCAACGAGTGGATGGCGCACAAGGGCTCGGTCGGAAAACCGCTGGCGCTCGGCGAGATGAAAGCCTTCGGTCCCGACGGCAAGATGCTCGGGCCGCGCGAGACCGGCGAGATCTATCTGAGGCGCGATCCCTCGCTGCCGCCGAGCTATCGCTATGTCGGCGCCGAGGCGCGGACTTTGCCCGGCGGCTGGGAGAGTCTCGGAGACATCGGATGGTTCGACGAGGACGGCTATCTCTATCTCGCTGACCGGCGCACCGACATGATCCTGGTCGGCGGCGCAAATGTGTATCCGGCGGAAATCGAAGCGGCGCTCGACGAGCACCCGCTTGTCGCCTCAAGCGCCGTCATCGGCCTGCCGCATGAGGAACTCGGCAACCAGATCCACGCCATCATCCAGCCGCGCGAAGGGCTCGACCTCGACGACCTGCATCGGCATCTGGCGGAGCGCTTGTTGATTTACAAGCGCCCGCGAACATTTGAGCTCGTACGGGAAAATGTTCGTGATGATGCGGGCAAGGTTCGCCGCACAGCTTTACGAGACGAACGCATCAAGAAGAGCTAGTCTGTCGGCCTCAACAATGGGGACGAAACATGCGGGGCATTTTCAACATCGTGATGCGGATCGTCAGCAGCCTGCTTGGCGTGCTGATGGTGGTCGGCGGAAGCTTCTGGGCACTGCAGGGGCTGCACCTGACGGGACCAAACGACAAGTCGTTCATGGTCGGCGATCACCACTGGATTCTCTACGGCGCGATCTTCGCGCTTCTCGGCATCGGGCAAGTGATCTGGAGCAACACGCGGCAGGGGTAGCTACCCTCACGCGTACTGCCTGGCAGCTTTTGCGATCGTGTCGTGGAATTCGGCGATCGTCTCCCTGATCACCTGCGCCACGGGCTTGATCGAGTCGATGCGGCCTGCCACCTGTCCGGACAGCGCAATCGAGGCTTCCATATCGCCACCGAAATACAGATCCGTCGCCTTGCCGAACTCCGCCATGATGTTCGGCGGCGGTTCTTTTTCAATGCGCGTCGTCTTTTCCGTGCGCAGTGCGCGCAGCGCCGGCCCCGGGCCGAAGCGGTTGAGAAACACCGTATCGGTTTCCTGAGCCGAGAGAATCGCGTTCTTCCAGTTCATGTGCACCGGCGACTCCGCCGACGAGACCATGCGCGTGCCCATCTGGATGCCCTCGGCGCCAAGCATGAAGGCCGCCGCCATGGTGCGGCCGTCGACCATGCCGCCCGCAGCAATTACAGGAACCTTCACCTTCTCGCAGACGAGCGGCAGCAGAACCATCGTCGCCACGTCGCGCGGATTCTTGAAGCCGCCGCCTTCGCCGCCCTCGACGACCAACCCATCGACGCCGCATTCGATTGCGCGCAATGCGGTCTTCAGCGAGGGCACGACGTGAAACACGGTGAGGCCGGCTTCCTTCAACGGCCCCACGATCTTCTGCGGATCGCCAGCCGACGTGGTGACGAACTTGACGCCCTGGTCGATGATGAACTTCACGATGCCGGGATCGCGCACGAAGGCGAGTGCGACGTTCACGCCGAAAGGCTTCTTCGTCAGCTCGCGCATCCTGGCGATTTCGACCTTGATGACGTCGAGTTCGCCTGACGAGGTCTCGATGATGCCCATGCCGCCTGCGTTCGACACGGCGGAGGCGAGCTGGGAGCGCGCGATCCAGCCCATCGGCGCCTGGACGATGGGATATTCGACGCCGAGCATCTCGGTGATGCGGTTCTTGATTGGCATGTCAGTTCTCCGGTGGCGATAAGACAACTGTGATTTCCGTGCGGCGCACGATGAGGTCGGCCTGGATGCTCGCATGCGCCTTGCGGTCGATGCGATAGAACATGGTGAGCACGATGCAGGCGCAGGTCATCGCAGCCGGAACGATGCCGTAGATAAAGCCCAGATCGTTCACGGTCGAGAGCGCGAGATGCGCCTTGTCGCCGCCCTTCGAGGCGAGGTCGGCGGGAAAAGCGATGGCATCGAGCGCGAGGCCCGCGATGAAGCCGCCAAGTCCGCTCGCCGCCTTGGTCGAAAAGCTGAGACCCGCGAAATAGAGCCCCTCGCGGCGAGCGCCGAACAGAAGTTCATGCTCGTCCGCAGCATCGGCCATCATCGACTGGAAACCGACAGTCAGAAAGGTGATGGCGATTCCGGCAAAGAAGGAGTTTGTCGTCAGCGCGATGATCGTGATCGGTCCCGGCGGCAGGATGCCGGCAATGCGCAGGATCGGCCAGCCGGCCTGCGTCACGACGATGTAGACCAGGCTCCAGATCACCATCGTCCTCTTTTCGACATGCGCACCAAGCAAACCCGTCAGAGGAATGCCGGCCATGACGCCAACCAGCATGGCGATGGCCAGCAACTGGATCTCGCCGACTGTCAGCCTCCAGAAGAACTTGCCGCCGTGCAGGCCGAGCGCGGTGGCCGTTCCCTGCGCGATGAAGAAAATCAGCACGCTGGAGAAGAGCAAGCGGAACGACGGGTTCTTGAACACCTCGACGACTTCGTTGAAGAGACGCCGCAGCGGATGATCGATGCCCGGCGTCGCCTTGTGCAGGCGGCCGCGCGCCGAAAGCGTTCCGAACGCAGCAACGGCGCCCAGCACGCCCATGATGAACGCACACGTCCAGCCGAACGGGATATAGGCCGCTCGGTTGTAGAGGTTGGTCCCGGAGAGAAAGACGCTGTAGCCGAGGATGATCGGCGTGAGCGATGCGAACACGCCAAAGAACATGCGCCAGCCGACAACAGACGAACGCTCGACATAATTGTCGGTGAGTTCGGCGCCCAACGCGATGTAGGGAACAATGTAGCCCGACAGTCCGATGCGAAGCAGAAGCGCCATCGCCGTCGCATACACAAACAGCTCAGGCGCGCTCAGCCCCTTGGGAATTGAAAACAGAAGGCCGAGTCCAAGCACTATGGGAATGATGCTGAGGATCATGTATCCGTGACGCCGGCCCCAGGCCGATGTCGTATTGTCCGAGATCGATCCCATGAGCGGATCGATGAAGGCATCGACGACCAGAGCAAGGAATAACGATGCGCCTGCGAGCGCGCCGGGCATCCCGCAGACCTGGTTCAGATAGAAGAGAAGAAACGTGCTCAGAACGCCGGCGCTCACCGCGTCGACGAACTGGCCTGTGCCGTAAACCGCCTTCGTTCCCATTGTGAGATGGGATTCGTGCCTGCCTGAGCTCATGGTTCAGATGACTTCCAGGTAGTCGCGGTCGGGGAGCGCCGGGAACGGCGCGGTCGGAAGCGTCTGGTACCAATAGGCGACGGAGGCGATGTCGTCCTGCAGAGGCAGATATTGCCGATCCTTGTGCGTGCGCCAGCCGAGCGCCTGGATCGTGATGCGCAGATCGGTTTCGAAACGCACCGGGTCCATCACGTGGAAGCGGTACATGCCGAAACGCGTCTGCGATTTGTAGACGCCGTCGGGCCGGATCACCTGCGCAGTCCGGCGAAGGGCGTGGTGAACTCGACATAGGCCGAGCCGCCGGGTCGATCACGCTCGACGACGCCGGGATCAAAATCGAAGGCGCCGCAGAAATAGTCTTCCGTGCCGGTGCCGCAGACGGTCGGAAACTCCTGGTCGCCATCCATGAAGAACTTGATCTCGCCTTCGCCCCACCAGCCGGAATTGTTCACGCCCCAGGCCATGTATGTGCCCGCATAGTGGCCGCGTCCCTTCACGCCGTCGAGGATCGTGAACACCTCCTTGTAGGGAAGCGGATTGGCGCGGCGGAACTGGGCGTGGAAGTAGGCGCAGTCGTCGGGCACGTCCGTCAGCGCGTAGTTGATCTGGTAATAGAGGATGATCCGCTCGTCGCTGAGGTTCGTCATCGTGAAGCGCGCACGCTTGCGGAACGGCATCTCCCAGTAGCAGTTGAAGGCGCGGCCCGGGTTGACGCAGACGGGCAGAGCGGAGACCTGTGCAAAGCGTTCCCAGCCGACGCAGAAAAAGTCGCCCGTCGGACACTCGATCGACGGCTGCTCCTGATTGTCCCAATAGGCGCGCAGGATCGAGTGACGCCATTTGCCGCCGGCCATCGTCATCCAGATCTGCTGGATCGCGCCCATGCCTTCGATGTTCGCTAGCTCGCGCGTCTCGCCCGGCGCGATGATGATGTACGGAGAGATCTTCCAGCCGATGCCGAGTCCGCGCGCGGCGTTCGCCGCCGGACCGTCGGTCGACATGCCGCCCTTGCCCTTTTCTCCGGTGAAATTTTCGGGACTGATGGAACGCGTCTTGGCGCGCGACAAGCGCGACAGATTTCCCAAATGCAGTCCCAGGCCGTTGAATTCGGTCATTTCCTGCTCCGTGATATCCGATTCAGAATTTCTTGCGGCCTTCGATCAGCTCGCGCGGCACGCCGCCGGACGTCGGCACTATGCGCTCGCCCGTGCGCTGATTGACATAGACCTTCCAGGGGTAGTGGCCGCCTTCGCCGCCAGCACCCACGGCCTGCATGTGATTGCTGACCGCCTTGCGCCAGCTCTTTGAGGCATTGGCCGGCGTCATGTGGGGTGTCTTGGAATGATGGAAGGTGACGCTGCCGCGCGCGATCGGACAGGCGACGGCGCGGCTTTCGTCGGGATCGCAGGTGAGAAGATCGCTCTGCACGCCCTCGACACTGCGATGGACGAGCACGCCGTCCTTGTGGCCGGCGTCGATGAAATGCATGCAGCCGTTCTCGACCGTCACGTCCTGGAGCGGAATCCAGCAGGTCGCGCCCTTGTCGTTCAGGTTGGTGCCCCAGTAACCCTCGTCCTGATGCCAGAAAGTCGGCGAGCTCTTTCCCGGCGGCTTGGCGAGGAATTGGTCATACCAGAATTCGAGCTTCTGGTGCATCAGCGCCGAGCCGAACTCCACGAGCCACTTGCGGTATGGCGCGTCCTTGATGTCCTTCCATACAAAGCTTGGCGAGGACTGCACGATGCGGAAGGAACGATGGTCTTTATCCTCGTCCTTCGACCAGGCCCAGTCATAGGCGAGCTTTTCCTTGTCCGCGAGGATCCGGTCACAGTGGCGTTCAATCTCATCCAGATGTTCGCCGGGAATCGCATTGTCGATGACTAGCCAGCCATGCGCGTTGAAGAAATCGATCTCGTCCTGCGTGGCAGTCGGATAGCTCATACGTCGAGTCCGTAAAATCGCGACGCCGTGCCGCCGAAGATCTGCTCGCGCTCGGCAGGTGTGAGGTGTCCTGTCAGTTCCTCGGCCGCGGCAAGCCAGGACGCATAGTCCCCCACTTCATTGAGCACCGGCCAGTCGCTGCCCCACATGATGCGCGACGGCCCGAAACTCTCCAGCAGATCGTCGACATAGAGCTTGAGTCCCTTTGTGTTCCAGCCGGGGCCGGCTTCCGATGCAAGTCCGGAGAGCTTGCACACGGCGTTCGTGCTGCGGCCGATGTGAGTCATGTAGACGGCCCACAATTCATGCCCATGTCCGGCGATATCCGGCTTGGCGCCATGGTCGATGACGACCGGGAGATCGGGATGGCGATCGAGAAACTCGCTGAGCGCGGGAAGATGACGCGGCTTGACGAGCGCATCGAGGCAAAGATCGCCACGCTGCATCGCGTCGAGCGCCGGAGCGAGTTCGGGACGCAGCATCCAGTCGGGATCCTCGATGTCCTGGATCATCGGCCGAAGCCCGACAAGCTTCGCATCCGCGGACAGGCGCGCGATCTGGCTCGCCGCATCGCCGGCGTCGAAGTCGACCCAGCCGACGACGCCAGCAACGAAGGGCGTCGCATGCGCGAGTTCCAGAAGGAACGCCGTTTCCGCCGTGGTCGGCGCGGCCTGCACCAGAACTGTCTTATCGATGTTTGCCGCATGCAGCAGCGAGGCGAGATCGCCGGGAAGAAAGTCGCGGGCGATCTTGGGAAAGTCCGCCGCATTCAGCCAGCCATAGTCGCCGCGCGAGGGGCGCCAGAAATGCTGATGCGAGTCGATGCGCGTCACGTCGAACCGGGCAGTGCGCGCGCGTGCGGTTGCGTCTTCATTCCCTGCCGTTTCCCGGTTTTGCCGCCTTGGCGGCGGTCTCGCAATAGGTCCAATTGCAGTTAGAATAGTAAGTATCTTGCGCCTGCCGCCGCAAGCGCGGGCATTGTCCGCGCCCCACGCCGTCATGGGGCGCAGATTGGGCTATCCCGCCGACAAATTTGACCGCCACTCTTGACGATTGCCCACACCACGGGTGCAGCAGGTCCGCGGCCCAATTTACCTTTCGACAGGCGAAGGCATCGATGCAGGTGACGAGCGGGCTTGCACCCTGTTTACCGAGACAATGTGTCCCTGCGCGAAGTTTTTGTACATCAAACCACTCGTTTCCCAGCCATAGACGGGAACCCGAAAGTGTCGCTAGTGTTGGCTCGAGCGAGCCTGGTGGGCCAAGTTTTGGGGAAGTTCTTGAACATTGTCCGTCTGGCGGCGGTGGTTGCGGTTGGCGCGTGGGTCGCAGCATGTTCGACATCGCCCGAAGCGATCGAGCAGAACGATCCGCTGGAGCCCCTGAACCGAGACGTCTTCTCGCTCAATCACGCCCTGGACAATCAAGTCGCTCTGCCGGTGGCGACCTTCTACCACAGCATCACACCGGGCCCGATCCGCGAGCATCTGCACTATTTTCTCACCAACCTGCACCTGCCGGTGACATTCGCCAACGACGTCCTGCAGGGCAATTTCGAACGCGGGGGCGAGGCGATCGGACGCTTTGCGGCGAACTCGACGCTGGGCTTCGCGGGCGTATTCGATGTCGCCACTGGGTGGGGCATGCCGTACCACCAGGAAGATTTCGGCCAGACGATGGGATGGTATGGCGTCGGTGAGGGGCCCTATCTCGTCCTGCCGCTCCTGGGACCGGCAGTGCCGCGCGATATAGCGGGCGGTTTCGTCGATCACTATCTGGATCCGCTCGGCTACGTCCATTGGCATCATAAGTTCTACTATTCCTGGGGCCGCAACGCACTGGCGTTCGTGGACGCAAGATCCCAGAGCGTGAATGCCCTGCGCGAGATTCAGAGGTCATCGATCGACCTTTACGCGACGACGCGCAGCCTTTACCGCCAGTCCCGCGACGCGGAAATCCGCAACGGCGAGCCGGACGTGCAGGGTTTGCCGGACTTCTAGCCGTCCGCTACACAAAGGTATGACAATCGTCGAACGCATTGTTGCAGTATGCAGCGGCATGCCCGTGCGGATAGCCGCGCTCTGCATCGCCCTCGGCATCGCCGCCGGCTTCTACACAGCCGCCAACTTCAACATGGACACGGACAGCACCAAGTTGATCTCGGACAAGGTCGATTGGCGCGTGCGCGAGAACCATTTCGACAAGCTGTTCCCGCAACAGGTCAACCTGATCCTCGTCGTGGTCGATGGTGCCACACCGGAGCTGGCCGAGGCCGGCACCGCCGCATTGACCGAAGCCCTTTCGGGACAGAAGAAGTTCTTCACGCTCGTGCGCCGTCCGGATGGCGGAGCCTTTTTCAATCAGAACGGACTTCTCTTTCTTCCCTACGAGGATGTGAAAGCATCGACGGAACAGATGATCGCGGCGCAGCCTTTTCTGGGTCCGCTCGCCGCCGACCCGTCCCTGCGCGGCATCATGAACAGCCTGAAGACCGCGCTGGACGGCGTGGCGCGCGGACAGGCGAAGCTCTCCGATCTGCAGCGGCCCATTTCTGGTTTCGGCGACACGCTCGGCAGAATCGCGGACGGGCAGACATCGTTACTGTCGTGGCGCTCGCTGATCACGGGTGCGAAATCGTCTCCACAGGAAACGCGCCGCTTCATCGAGGTCAAGCCGGTACTGAACTTCGGCGCGCTCGAACCCGGAGAGGCTGCGACGAACGCCATTCGCGCCGCCGCCGCGTCGCTGCACCTGACGCCCGAAAACGGCGTGCGCGTGCGGCTGACCGGGCCCGTACCGCTGTCGGACGAAGAGTTCGGCACGCTCGCCGATCGCGCGGGACTCATGGTCAGCGCCATGCTCCTGGCTGTGCTGCTGACGTTGTGGCTGGCGGTGCGCTCGTTCCGCATCATCGCCTGCATCCTGATCACGCTGGTCGCCGGACTGATGATCACCATGGCGCTCGGGCTGATGGCCGCACATGTCTTCAACATCATTTCGATTGCGTTCGTCGCGCTGTTTGTGGGCATCGGCGTCGATTTCGGCATTCAGTTCTGCGTGCGCTATCGCGCGGAACGGCACGCCGAAGACGATCTGCGCCCGGCCCTGATCCGCGCCGGACGCGGCGTCGGCACGCCGCTCGCCCTTGCCGCAGCCGCTACCGCGGCGGGTTTTTTCTCGTTCCTACCGACCAGCTATGTCGGGGTCGCTGAACTCGGTCTCGTCGCCGGCATCGGCATGATCGTGGCGTTCATTCTATGCATCACGCTGCTGCCGGCACTGCTCATGATCGTGAAACCGAGCGGCGAGGCCGAGGGCATCGGCTTTGCCTTCTTCGAGACCGTGGACCGCATCATGGTCTCGCATCGCCGGCAGGTGATCGCTGTCGCCGCCCTTGCGGCGGTCGTTGCGCTGATCCTCGTCACCTTCGTGAAGTTCGATTTCAACCCGCTCGACCTGCGCAGCGCGAGGACGGAGTCGGTTTCGACGATTCTCGACCTGATGAAGGATCCGCAGACTTCGCCCAATACGATCGATGTCCTCGCGCCCAATCTGGATGCGGCCAAGACTCTGTCACAGAAGCTGTCTGACATTCCCTCGGTTGGCCAGGCGATCACGCTGGCCGATTTCGTGCCCACCGATCAGACGCGCAAGCTCGCGCTGATCAGCGATGCGAACATGCTGCTAGATGCCACAATCAACCCGTTCACGACCAAGCCCGAACCAAGTGACGCCGAAATCGTTACGAGTCTGACCGCTACGGCCGCCGCGTTGCGCGACGCCGCGAAGTCCGGTGGGGTGGCGGCGGCAGCAGCCGGCCGTCTCGCAGACGTTCTGACGCATCTGGCGCAGGGCTCGCCGGCCCTGCGCGCGCGCGCGGCGGCGGCTCTGGTGCCGGGAATGAAGATCATGCTGGCTCAGATGAGCGCGTCTCTGCAGGCCGCGCCCGTCACGATCGCATCCATGCCGCCCGATATGGTGCAGGACTGGATCGCCGCCGACGGCTCGGCGCGCATTCAGGTGTTCCCCAGGGATACGTCGGGCAGCAACACCTCGCTCGCCCAGTTCAGCAAGACCGTGCTCAAGCTCGTGCCGTCGGCCACGGGCGCACCGATTTCCATTCGCGAATCCGGAACCACGATCGTCGATGCCTTTATCGAGGCAGGCGTCTTGTCCTTCGTCGTGATCACGCTGCTGCTCATCGCCGTCCTGCGGCGCGCCAAGGACGTCATGATGACGATCATCCCGCTGGTATTGACGGGCCTTCTCACCCTGGGGACCTCGGTCGCCATCGGGCTGCAATTAAATTTTGCCAATGTGATCGCCCTGCCGCTCCTGTTCGGCATCGGCGTCGCTTTCAACATTTATTTCGTGATGGCCTGGCGCGCCGGCCAGATCGACCTGTTGCAGTCGAGCCTGACGCGGGCCGTGATCTTCAGCGCGCTGACCACGGCATCGGGCTTTGGCAGTCTGTGGCTGTCGAGCCACCCCGGCACCGCCAGCATGGGCGAGTTATTGATGATCTCGCTTGCCTGGACGCTGGTGACGACCTTGTTCTTCCTGCCGGCCCTGATGGGCCCGCCACCGCAGAAAGCGTGAACTAGCCCTTCAGCGCCTTGTCCGCGAGCGTGTTGATCTTCTTGACGAGCGCCGCAGCGCCGCCAGTCTTGAGCGTGGCGGCGAAATCCGAGCGATAGACGGACAGTTGGCTGATCGAACCTTCGAGCAGGATGTCGATGATCTTCCAGTCATTGCCGAACTGGCGCATGCGGTAGATGAACTGCACGGTCTGGTCCTTCGCGACGAGCGAAGTCTTCACATAGTGGTCCGTGCCGCGAATGTCCGCTTTGGGTTCGACGACGAACTTCTCGCCGTCGAAGTTCGAGAAATTGCCGGCGTACTGGGCGATGGTCATGCGCGCGAATGCATCGGAAAGCGCTTTCTGGTCGTCCGCTGAAGCTGTGGTCCAGGTCGGCCCGACGGCATATTTGATCATCGTGCCGAGATCGAAGGTCTGCTCGATCACGGGCTTTAGCTTGTCATACCGCCCCTGGTTGCCGAGCGTCTTGCCGCCCTTCATGCCGTCCAGCAGCGCGGCGTAGAACGTCTGCACCGCAGGCGTCGCCGGATCGGCGGCGTCGGCCTGCGCGGCGGGCGCAAAAAGCGTGAGGGCCAGCGCCAATGCGAGTGAAAGCTTGATCATCAAATTGTGCATCAGGGTCTCCATGAACCTGCCGGGAACTGACGCGCATACGCGGCAATCGCGGCGAAATTTTGCCGGCTAGCCTCGCGCGGATGCCTTCTTGACGAAGTGCGCGCCGATGATGCGCGCGATGTCCGCGGCGGCAAGGCCGGCTGTTTCATATTGGCGCGCCGGATCGTCATGTTCCTGGAAGATGTCCGGAAGCGTCATGGTGCGGACTTCCAGGCCGGGACGCAGCAAGCCTTCGTTCGCAAGGAAATGCAGGACATGCGAGCCGAACCCGCCGACAGAACCTTCCTCGATGGTGACGAGCATGCCGTGGTTGCGCACCAGACGGCGGACAAGATCTTCGTCGACGGGCTTGGCGAAACGGGCATCGGCAACGGTGCAGGAAATGCCCTGCGCACGGAGCTGGTCGGCAGCCTGCAGCGCAGCGCCAAGGCGGGTGCCCAGACTGAGAATGGCGACCTCTTTGCCTTCGCGAACGATGCGGCCCTTTCCGATGGGCAAGACCTCGCCCCGCGCCGGCAATGCGACCCCGGTGCCCTCGCCGCGCGGATAGCGCAGAGCGATCGGGCCTTCATCGTAAGCGGCGGCGGTTGCCACCATGTGCATCAGCTCGGCTTCGTCCGCGGCGGCCATCACGACAAAGTTCGGCAGGCAGCAGAGGTAGGCGAGATCAAAGCTTCCCGCATGCGTCGCGCCATCTGCGCCGACAAGGCCGGCGCGGTCCATCGCGAAACGCACCGGCAGGTTCTGGATGGCCACGTCATGGACGACCTGATCATAGGCGCGCTGCAGGAACGTCGAATAGATCACGGCGAAAGGTTTCAGCCCTTCGGTCGCGAGCCCGGCAGCGAATGTCACGGCGTGCTGTTCGGCGATGCCGACGTCGAAGGTGCGTTCGGGAAACGCCTTGCCGAACGCGTCCAGGCCGGTGCCGGACGGCATCGCAGCGGTGATTGCGACAACCCGCGGATCGGCCTTGGCTTCGGCGATCAAGGCGTCTGCAAAGACCTTGGTGTAGGTCGGCGCTCCCGGCTTGCCCTTCGCCTGAACGCCGGTCGCGACATCGAACTTGGCCACGGCATGACCCTTGTCCGAAGCGGCCTCGGCCGGCGCGTAGCCATGGCCTTTGCGCGTGACGATATGGAGCAGCACGGGGCTGCCTTCCTTGTCGTCCCGGATTTCCTCGAGCACATGCACCAGTACGTCCACATCATGTCCGTCGATCGGCCCGATGTGGCGCATGCCGAGTTTCTCGAACATCGTGTTCGAGCCCGACTTGGTCACCGTGAGCTCGTTGAGATGCTTGTTCAGCGCACCGGTCGCGGGCGCAATCGACATGTCGTTGTCGTTCAGAATCACGAGCAGCCGGCTACCCAGCGCACCCGCATTGTTGATCGCCTCATAGGCCATGCCGGCGCTCATCGCACCATCGCCGATCACGGCGATCACGTGATTGTCCTTGCCGAGGAGATCGCGCCCGACGGCCATGCCGAGACCGGCGGACACCGACGTCGAAGAATGCGCTGCGCCGAACGGGTCATATTCGCTTTCGCTGCGGCGGGTGAACCCGGAAAGGCCACCGGGCTTGCGGATAGTGCGAATGCGGTCGCGGCGTCCAGTGAGGATTTTGTGCGGATAGGCCTGATGGCCGACGTCCCAGATCACGCGATCGTCCGGCGTGTTGAACACATAGTGCAGCGCGACCGTGAGCTCGACGACACCGAGACCGGCACCGAAATGGCCGCCGGTTTCGGAGACCGCGTGAATCAGCTCGGTGCGCAGTTCGTCGGACACTTGTCGAAGGCTCGACGATGCGAGGCGCCGCAGATCTGCTGGTACCTTGATCTCGTCGAGCAGCGGCGTCCTCGAAATGTCTGACATCAGGATTCCCTGTCGAGCAAGAAGAGCGGAAGTTCGCACAGTTCGGGCGCGGCGTTGCCGTAGGGGGCAAGCGTGGCGGCGGCACGGCGGGCGAGCTTTTCGGCTTCCGCGCGGGCGCCGTCGATCCCCATGATCGAGACCAGGGTCGCCTTGCCCTGGTCCTTGTCCTTGCCGACGGCCTTGCCCGTTTTTTCCGCCGTGCTCGTGACATCGAGCAGATCGTCGGTGATCTGAAACACCAGACCCATGTCGCGCGCATAGGCACGCAGGCGGTCGCGGTCTTCCTGCCCGGCCTGGCCGAGGATTGCGCCTGCCTCGCAGGAGAACTCAAAAAGCTGCCCCGTCTTGAGCCGCTGCAGCAGGATGATCTCGTCAGCGCCGAACGCGTTCTGCGCCGCCTGCATGTCGATCATCTGTCCACCGATCATGCCATCGCTGCCCGAGGCTTGCGCGAGGCGCAGAACAAGAGCGCTGCGCACGTCGCCCGAAGGGTGCGTCTCAGGGTGGGCCAGAATTTCGAACGCGACCGTCAGCAGCGCGTCGCCGGCAAGGACCGCCGTCATCTCGTCGAACGCAATGTGCGTCGTCGGCCGGCCGCGGCGCAGATCGTCATCGTCCATGCAGGGTAGATCGTCGTGGACCAGCGAATAGGTGTGCAGCACTTCGATGGCTGCGGCGGCACGGGCCGCCCGCGCAACCTCGACGCCGAAGAGCCTGGCGGAGTTCAGGACAAGAAAAGGACGCAACCGCTTGCCACCAGCGAACGTCGCGTAGCGCATTGCCTCCTGGACCCGGGCGTGCAGGCCGTGCGGCTTGGGCAGGACGCGATCCAGCATGGCGTCGACGATCCGTGCGGCGTCCTGCATGGCACTTGGCAACGCGATGGAGGGAGAGCTTGCCGACAGTCGCGGCGCCCCGCCTTGAGAACTCACCATGAATACCCCGTGCTACCCGCCGGACCTATTCCCCCAATCTCGGCAGGGGTAATTTCGAGATACCCAGCGTAACATATTCGACTTGCTTCGAGGGCAGCCCTAACTGCCAAACGGGGTAAATGCTAGTCGCACTGTTGTAATCTTGTGCCGGTTGCACCGCACCCAGATGCTGGCTATAGGCACCGATCCGGGCAAAGATTGCCCCACGACAGGAGTCTTGATGCGAGTCGTTCTCGCCCAACCCCGTGGATTCTGCGCCGGCGTCGTGCGGGCGATCGACATCGTCGAGCGCGCGCTCGAAAAGTATGGCGAACCCGTCTACGTCCGCCACGAGATCGTCCACAACAAGCACGTCGTCGACACGCTGAAGAACAAGGGCGCCCGCTTCGTCGAGGAGCTCAACGAAGTTCCCGATGGAGCCGTGACCGTGTTCAGCGCGCATGGCGTGCCGCAGGCGGTCGTCAAGGACGCGCAGGCCCGCGGGCTTCCCGTTCTCGACGCAACCTGCCCGCTGGTTTCCAAGGTTCACAACCAGGGCAAGCGCTACGCCGGCAGCGGACGTAAGCTGATTCTCATCGGCCATGCGGGCCATCCAGAAGTCGAAGGCACGATGGGTCAGGTCGGGGCGCCGGTGCATTTGGTGCAGTCCGAATCCGACGTCGCTGCGCTCGACATTCCGGTCGAGACGCCGGTCGCCTATATCACCCAGACAACGCTCTCGATCGACGACACCAAGAACGTCATCCTGGCGCTGAAAGCCAAGTTCAGGGACATCGTCGGACCCGAGACGACCGACATCTGCTACGCCACGCAGAACCGCCAGACCTCGGTGCGCGAATTGGCCAAAATCGCCGATGTGATCCTAGTCGTCGGCGCCAAGAACAGCTCGAACTCGAATCGGCTGTGCGAAATCGGCCGCGAGGAGGGAATTGCGAGCTACCTGATTGCGGACGGCAGCGAGCTGGATCCGCAATGGGTCCTCGGCAAGAAGGTCGTCGGCCTGACCGCAGGCGCTTCGGCACCCGAAAGACTGGTCGAGGACGTGATCGCGGCGTTGGGCCGGATCGAGCCCGTCGAAGTGACGCAAATGGACGGCAAGAAAGAACATATCGAGTTCCGCCTGCCGGCAGAGCTCAGGAACGATCGCGCCCCCGCGGCGTAGGAACGGAGAACATCGTGGGAATTCCGGTTCAACAGGCCGCGCGCATCGGCGCTTATGTGATGAAGCAGCATCTGACCGGCAGGAAGCGCTATCCGCTCGTGCTGATGCTGGAGCCGCTGTTCCGCTGCAACCTCGCCTGTGCCGGTTGCGGCAAGATCGATTACCCCGATGCGATCCTCAACCAGCGCCTGTCGTACCAGGAATGCATGGACGCGATGGACGAGTGCGGCGCGCCAGCCGTCTCGATCGCCGGCGGCGAACCGCTCCTGCACCGCGAGATGCCGCAGATTGTTCAGGGCATGCTCGACCGCAATAAGTTCGTCATCCTGTGCACGAACGCGCTGCTGATGACCAAGAAGATCGACCAGTACAAGCCGCACCCGAACTTCACCTGGTCCATCCATCTGGACGGCGACAAGGCCATGCACGATCACTCCGTGTGCCTGGACGGCGTCTATGAGAAGGCGATCGAGGCGATCAAGCTTGCCAAGTCCAAGGGCTTCCGCACGCAGATCAACTGCACGCTGTTCTCCAACGCCATTCCCGAGCGAGTCGCCAAGTTCTTCGACACGATGATGGAAATGAAGCTGGACGGCATCACGATCTCGCCGGGTTATGCCTATGAGCGCGCGCCCGACCAGGACAGCTTCCTCAACCGCGAGCGCACCAAGAACCTGTTCCGCGACATCCTTTCGCGCGGCAACGGCGGCAAGAACTGGGAGTTCACGCAGTCCTCGCTGTTTCTGGACTTCCTCGCCGGCAACCAGACCTATGAGTGCACGCCCTGGTCGATGCCGCTGCGTTGCGTGTTCGGCTGGCAGAAGCCCTGCTACCTGCTCGGCGAAGGCTATGTGAAGACGTTCCAGGAACTGATCGACGGCACCGACTGGGACAAATACGGCGTCGGCAAGTACGAGAAGTGCAAGGACTGCATGGTCCATTGCGGGTTCGAGGGCACTGCCGTGATCGATTCGATCAAGCATCCGCACAAGCTGATCCCGCTCGCCGTCCGCGGCGTGAAAACCTCAGGCCCGATGAAACCGGACATCGACACGTCGAACCAGCGTCCGGCGGAATATGTGTTCTCGAGCCATGTCGAGAACAAGCTAGCCGAGATAGGGGCAGCCAAGGCCAAGCCCGAGAGCGTTGCGGCAGCGGAGTAACGCGCGGAACGCCCTGCCTGTCTCGCGGCCGGTGGTCATCAGGTCCGGAATCTGCAGCGGCTCGCTCGCGACCGACTTCAGCACGCCGGCAAGCTGAATTCGCCCGTTCGGCTTGAGCGGAATGAGCGCCGCCGGTGGCAATCCGCGCGCGGCCGCATCAGAGATGGTACGGATCGCGACGAACGGGATGTTGTGCCGCTTGGCGATGCGCGCGGCGATATGGGATTCCATATCGACAGCATGCGCGCCCGACAGCGCAAACAGGCGGCGCTTGCCGTCGATATGCGAGACGATCTCGCCATGGCCGACGATGATTGCAGGCGTCGCGAGCGGCAGTTTCTGGCGAAGAATGGCCGTCCATTTGGGATCAGTGGCGTAGCGTTCCTCCCCATGCACGACGTGCGTCGCGATCACGACGTCACCCGGCTTCAGCAGCGGCGCCAGCGCGCCCGCGATGCCGAAACTGACGATGCCTTTCGCGCCGGCGCGGATCGCCTCTTCTAGACGGTTTGTCAGAAGCTGCGCGTCGCCTGCGCTGATGACCGGCACCGCGCGCGCGCGTCGCGCGATGCGGGCTTCACGCGCCAGCCCTGTGACGGCGATTACCGACATCACAGACCGTAGGAAACATGCCGCGAATTGCCGGCCTTGAGATTTCGGTAGCGCGCGACGGCCCAGAGCGGGAAGAACTTCGGATAGCCGTGATAACGCAGGTAGAAGACGCGCGGGAAACCGCCGCCGGTGTAGTGCTCCTGCGGCCACAGACCGTCATCCGCCTGCGTCGCCGCGAGATAGCGGATGCCGCGCGCGACGGCCGGCGAATCGACCTCGCCCGCAGCCATCAGTCCGAGCAAGGCCCAGGCAGTCTGTGAGGCCGTCGAAGGCGCGTGGTGATAGCCGCTATAGTCGAGCCGATAGCTGTCGCAATCCTCGCCCCAACCGCCATCCTTGTTCTGGATCTCAGTCAGCCATCTGGCGGCATGTCGCATCATCGGATCGTCAGCTCCAACACCAGCTGCATTGAGACCGGCGAGTGCGGACCACGTGCCATAGACGTAATTCACGCCCCAGCGTCCGAACCAGCTGCCGTCCGGTAGCTGGGAGCGGCGCAGAAATTCCACGCCCCGCGCAACATGCGGATCGTCCGGCGTCGCGCCGAGCTGCATCAACATGCCAATACAGCGCCCGCTGACATCGTCGGTCGGCGGGTCGAGAAGCGCACCGTGATCGGCAAAGGGAATGTTGTTCAGGTAGTAATAGGCATTGTCGGCATCGAACGCGCCCCAGCCGCCATTCTTGCTCTGCAGGCCTTCGACCCATTCGCGGCCGCGCGCGATCTCCATCTTGTAGTCGGCGTTGGGCGCTGTTCGCTCGCGTGCGCGATCGAGCGCCATGACGACGACGGCTGTGTCGTCCAGGTCCGGGTAATAGGCGTTGTTGTACTGAAAGGCCCAGCCGCCCGGACGCACATTCGGCCGCTCCTCCGCCCAGTCGCCCTTCACGTCCAGGACCTGGCGCGTCCTTAGCCACTCGAGGCTGCGCGCAACGGCGGAATCGGCGGCGTCGTTCTTTGCCTCCATCAACGCATGGGCAGCCAGGGCCGTGTCCCACACTGGTGAAACGCAAGGCTGGCAATAGGCCTCGTCATCCTTGACGACGAGCAGAAGTTCGACCGATTTGCGCGCGACGGCCCGATTGGGGTCGCTTTCCGGCACGCCCATCACGTCATACATCATCACGCTGTTGGCCATTGCGGGATAGATCGCGCCGAGGCCATCTTCGCCGTTGAGCCGTTCGGTGGTCCAGCTCACGCATTTTTCGATCGCGCGCTTGCGCAAACTCCTGGGCCAGAGCCGTTCGACGCGCTTCAGGATCCAATCCAGCGCTCCAAAGAAAGCAGACCAGCCGCGGCTTTGATGAGGTGCGCGCGGCGAGACTACCGGAACGCCTGGCACGAAAAGCTCCGGCACATGGATGCCGCGGGGATTGCGCGCGATCGGTTTCAAGGCCGCGAGAACGAGCAGCGGCACGATCACGGTGCGCGCCCAATAGCTCATCTTGGACAGATGAATGGGGAACCAGCGCGGCAGCAGAATGAGCTCGACCGGAACCGTCGGCACGTTCATCCAGGACGTCTCGCCATAAAGGGCGAGCAGGATGCGCGTGAAGACGTTCGCCTTGATCGCGCCGCCCTTGGCATGGATCGCCTCGCGCGCGCGCTTCATGTGCGGCGCATCGATATCGTCGCCGATCATCTTGAGCGCGAAATACGCCTTGACCGTCGCGGAAATGTCGAACGGACCGCCATGGAACAGTGGCCAGCCGCCGTGATCCGCCTGGATGCGGCGAAGGTAGTTGCCGATCTTTCTCTCCAGTTCGAGATTCGGAGTCTCGGCGAGATAGTGAACCAGCAGGACATATTCCGAAGGGATCGTCGCATCGGCTTCGAGCTCGAACACCCAATGGCCGTCGGCGCGCTGCTGCTTGAGCAGCGCCGCGGTCGCGCCGCCGAGCATCTTGTCGACGGCGATTGTTCCTTCGCGTTCGAGAATGATCTGGTTCATGGGCGAAATTCAGGTCCTGGACAGCACCAATCGGGCCGCTTTTTGCCCCGAACGGATCGCGCCTTCAATGGTGGCTGGAAGGCCTGTATCCGTCCAGTCGCCCGCCAGCAACAGGTTGGGCCAGCGGGTCACCGTTTTGGGGCGTAAAGCGGCCTGCTCGGGCGTCGCCGCGAACGTCGCACGGCGTTCCTTGACGATCTGCCAGGGCGGCAGGCCCGTGGTCAGGTTGAAGACCTTCGATACCTCTGACCAGAACGTCCTGGCCAGTTCCTCACGGTCTTTGTCGACGATCGCGTCCGCTCCGCTGACGGTGATCGAGATTCGGTCCGGAAAGGCGAATATCCACTCCGCCAGGCCGCCGATAACGCCGGTCATGAGAGGCGCGCCGGCAGGTGGAGCGATGCGGAAGTGCGCGTTGACGATGGAACAGAACTCTGTCGGCGCGGTCAGACCTGGCACAAGTTCCGTCGCAACCCAGGGCGGCACAGCAAGGATGACTGTGTCGCCTTGATCGACTCCAATCGCCCCTTCTGGCAATTGCAACGCCGAGAGGCGCGAATCGTCGAACGTCACCGCGCGGACGCGTTGACCGATCCGCACGCTCGCACCCTTGCGCTTGAGAAATTCGAGTGCGGGATCCACGAACGCCGCCGCCAGTGTCGGATGCGCGATGCGCGGGTGATAGGCATGTCCGCCCTTTGCCAGGGACTCGCGGATCACCGCACCGGCCAACGCCGCTGATGCATTCCTGGGGTCAGAGTTCAGAACGGCGAGAAGGAACGGTTGAAGCAGCCTGTCCCACAATGGCCCCTCGCAGCGGATAACATCGCTGATGCGCTTGTCGGTACCGGCAAGCAGCAAACTGAGAAGCGCGAGATAGTCAAAGGGGCCGGTATCGGGAACGCGCCGCGCGGATGAAAGAATCCACCACGCAAACGCGCTTTCGTTCGGCCTGATCGTCCACTTTGCGCCACTCGAGAGATCGGCGAAATTGAACTCCGCGCGATCCGGTCCGACGAGCGCGGAATCGGCGCCGACGCTGTGCAGATAGGACCGCACGCAGTGGTTGCCCGACAGAACAAGATGGTTGCCGTTGTCGATCAGCTGCCCGAGCACGGGATCGAAATAGGAGCGGCACCGCCCGCCGGCCTGCGGCGCGCCTTCGATCAACTCGACCTTGCGGCCGTTTTCAGCCAGCAAGACAGCGGCCGAAAGGCCCGCGAGGCCGCCGCCGACGACATAGGCCGTGCTCATCCGAACAGGCCGTGCCGCAACACGATGGCAAGCAATTTGGACTTGCTGAGGCTGACGCGCGTGCGCGGCGGTTTCCAGCCGACGGCTTCGGTCTGGCGAAGGATTTCGCCATAGACAGCGCCCATCAGGCGCGGCGTGCCGATGCGCCCCTTGGGTCGCTTTGCGAGAACCGCTGCCGCCTTTTCATAGTGAGCATGCGCGTCGCGCGCGACACGCCTGCAGACCTGGTCGATTCGCGGATCGGCGATTGCGGCCTTCGGATCTGTCGACGTAATGCCCGCTTCGATGAGATATTCGCGCGGAAGATAGAGACGACCGATGGCGGCATCCTCGTCGATGTCGCGCAGGATGTTCGTCAACTGCAGAGCGCGTCCAAGGTCGTGGGCCAACGCGAAGCCCGGCCCCTCGTCCATGCCGAAGACCTTGATGGACAGACGGCCCACCGCACTCGCCACACGTTCGCAGTAGAGGTCGAGCGTTTTCAGGTCCGGCGCGACGATGTCCTCGGCGACATCCATGTCCATGCCGTCGATGACGGTCAGGAAGTCTTCCTTGCGCAGGCCATAGCGCTTGACCGGGTCGACGAGGAAGTTCGCGCGCTCCGGCGGGTGACCGGCGTAGAGCTCATCGAGGTCGACACGCCACTTGACCAACTGTGCATTGCGCTCGCCGCGCGTACCGATGCCGTCATCGGCGATGTCGTCGACCAGCCGGCAGAAGCCGTAGATCGCGAACATCGCCTCGCGCTCGGCCTTTGGCATCAGGCGCATCGCCGAATAGAACGAGCTGTTGGACGCCTTCTGCTGGGCGGCCTGAACGACGGTTTCGGATGCGGCGAGGGTCATGGACGGGACACAGATTCGAGGTCCGTTCTTTTAGGCCCAAGCCGCGCCGAGACAAAATGGCGAACGCTGCGCAGGAGCAATCCGGGCATTTCGCCGCGTGTATGATGTACACGTTCGGACAAAGGATCACGGTTCATCAGACGCTGGGTCAGGTCCTCCGCCAGGGTCTGGATGACGCTAACCTCAAGGCTCAGGCGGTGATCGCGAATCTGCCCCGCGAAAGGCCGGGACGCAGCCAGAAGTCCCTGCGTCCTGCGCGCCAATTCGCCGATCACGCCGCGCAATGCCAGAGAAGCCTTGTCCTTGGCCAGCGCCAGCGTCGAAAGACCTGCCTGTTCGAGCAAGTCCATCGGGATATAGACGCGGTCGATCTCACTATAGTCCTTGGCGCAGTCCTGTAGGTGGTTGATGATCTGCAGCGCAGCACAGAGCGCATCGTTCGCCAGCCAAAGATCCCGGCTCTCGCCGTGGACGTCGAGAACGAACCTGCCGACCGGCATGGCGGAATAGCGGCAATAGTCGAGCAACTCGTTCCAGTTGGAGTAGCGTTGCTTGGTCACGTCCTGACGAAAGGCCCTGAGCAGATCGAGCGCGTGCTCGTTCGACAATCCCCTGTCCGCGAGCGCGTTGCGCAATCCTACGCCTTCAACCGCATCATCGGCTTCGCCGACCAAATTGGCGCGCAAGTCTTCCAGCAGTGCGAGCTTTGCGGTCGGCGTGGCGGCGGGGTTGTCCGCGATATCGTCCGCGAGGCGGGCAAAACGATAGAATGCCATGATCACCGGCCGGTGTTTTCGCGCGATGAGAATCGATGCGACGGGAAAGTTCTCGTCCTTGTGACCTTTGCCCGATGAGAGACCTGCAGCCTTCATGCTTGACCCATCGCCTGCGCCCGGCCCTTCCACATGCCGCCACGGCCGCGCCAATGCTGTATCGCCGAGTCGAGCGTGAACAGCGCATAGACCGCGCCGATCAGCGGCAGGGCAAATCCCCACAGCGGCGACAGCCTGTAGAATCTCAGGATCGGCTGAAACGCAAGCGTCATCGCCGCCCAGACGAGAATGCCAGACGCCTGAGCAGAGTCGCGCGCAAAGACGGCGAGCAGCGGCGCGGCCGCATAGACGACGATCATTCCGGCGAACGTTCCGGCAAGCAGCAACGGTGAGTAGCCGAGCTGGGCATAGGCCGAGCGCGCGACCATCGAGCGGATTTCTCCCATGCCCTGATAGGGGCGCACGCTTCTGGCGCGTTCCGTCAGGCCGAGCCAGATCGGCCCCTGCGCCTTCATCGCGCGGCCAAGCGCGCAATCATCGATGATCTGCGACCGGATCGCGTCGATGTTCCCGGCGCGTTCGAGCGCAGCGCGCTTCACGAGCATGCAGCCGCCGGCGGCCGCCGCCAGCTTGCGCTTGGGATTGTTCACCCAGGCGAACGGATAGAGCATATCGAAAAAGAACACGAAGGCCGGAATGAGATAGCGCTCCGGCCAGCTCCTGCAGTGCAGCTTGGCCATGAGCGAGGTGAGGACCAGCTTGCCGGATTCTGCCCGCGCCACGAGGCGGCGAAGATTGTCCGGCGTATGCGCAATATCGGCGTCGGTGAGCCAGAGGTAATCCGGCGAGCCTGCTCGCGTAATGCCTTGGCGCACTGCCCAGAGTTTGCCGGTCCAGCCGGGCGGACGTGGCGCACCGGACAGCAGGGTCAACCGGTCAGCACCCTCCAACGCGTGCGCCGCGTCTGCGGTGCCGTCCGTGCTCTGATCGTCGACGAGTACGACGCGAAATGAGCCGGGATAGTCCTGCTTCAGCAGACTCCCGATCGTCTCGGAGATCACATCGGCTTCGTTCCGGGCAGGAACCACGGCCACCACGGACGGCCATGTCTTGGGCGACGCCGGCTCGTTGCGATCATCACGCTCCTGCATCACCCAGAACATGCCGCGCCCTGCCAGCAGATAGAGCCAGATCGCTACCGGAATGAGAGCGAGAAGCGCGATCATCGGATGTAGCCGTTGGCGCGAAACCACGTCACCGCATCCTCGATGCCTTTTACATAGGGCCGCGCCGCGAAGCCGAGTTCGGCCTTCGCCTTCGCCGACGAGAAGAACATGTGATACTTCGACATCTTCAGAGCATCGGCCGTCAGGAACGGCTCCTTGCCGGTGACGCGCGCGACGGCTTCCGCGCCATAGGCCAGAGGATAGAGCGGGCCGCGGGGTAGTTGCACACGCGGCGGCTTGCGGCCGACGAGCGGCGCGATCACGCCGAGCATGTCCTTCAGCCGCACGTCTTCTCCACCGAGAATATAGTTCTCGCCGATGCGTCCTTTTTCCAGCGCGCGCAAGTGGCCCTGCGCAACATCGTCCACATGTACGAGATTGAGTCCGGTATCGACAAAAGCGGGCATGCCGCCGCTTGCCGCCTGCACGATGATGCGGCCGGTCGGCGTCGGCTTGACGTCGCGCGGACCGATCGGCGTCGATGGGCTGACGATGACGACGGGAAGCCCCTCTTCCGCCATGCGTTCCACCAGGCGCTCGGCGACGAGCTTGCTCTTCTTGTACGCTCCGATGACCGTTTCCTCGCTGTGCCGCGAGGTTTCATCGACGGCGACACCGGCCACGGGCTTCAGTGCGGCGACGCTGGAAGTGTACACGATGCGCTCCACGCCCGTCATGCGCGCAGCTTCCATCACGGCGCGCGCACCTTCCAGATTGTTGCGCACGATTTCTTCGGGATCGCGCGCCCAGAGGCGATAGTCCGCGGCGACATGGAAAACGTACTGCGCGCCGTCCATCGCCTTCAGCATCGATTTTGAATCGCGCATGTCGCCCATGACCACACGGCAATCGATGCCTGCGATGTTGGTGCGCGGGCTCGATTCACGCATCAGGACGCTGACATCGTCACCCCTGGCGGCAAGCGCACGCGCGACGGCCGAGCCGACAAAACCCGACGCGCCCGTGACAAGAACGCGGTCACCCATCAGGTTTCGACCGGGCGGGCCAGAGCGCGGCGGCTTTCCATCGCCTGCCAGGCGAGGAGCACGGGGACGCCGATGACGATGTCGCGCGCGCGGCGCAGCAGCGACACTGCCAGACCGATCTCCGGTCCAAGCCCAAAAAGCGGCATGAGAGCCGCATAGCCGGCTTCCTGTACGCCGATGGCGGATGGCACAAACACCGTGGCGCTGCGCAAACCGGCCAGCAGCGCTTCGATGGCGATGGCGGAGAAAAAGCTCATATGCCCGCCGATGAGACGCACGGAAAGCCAGACGACTCCGGAACTCGCCAGCCAGGACAGAAGGTGGATGGTGGACGATGCGGCCAGCCGGGCGGGCGATTCGTACATTTGCTTCATCGCCGCACCGAATGCCGCTGTCTGCTTGACCGCGGCAGGCAAAAAGCGCGCTGCAAGGCTTTCAGCGAACGCGCTGCCGCGCTTCTGCAGGAGCACGAAGGCGGCAATTCCAGGAACCAGAAGGGCAGTGCCAAGCATCAGCGCATCGACATAGGGCGCCATTGTGGCCGAGGCGCGCAATTGCGAAATGCACAAAGCGATGCCGATTGCGATGAAGGCGATCTGGCCCATCAGTTCCGTTGTGACGTCCGCGACCATCGACGCGTAGGCAAGCGAGGCCGCCACGCCGCGCAGGATGAGGACGCGCCCACCGATCACCATGCCACCGAACTGCGAGAAGGGCAGCACGTCGCCTGCGCTGTCGCGCGTCTGGCGCCCGATGATGCAGGTGACGAGGTTGCGCAGGTGGTGATCGGGCATCAAGGCGAACCAGCTGCAGCCCATCAATGCGACGACGCACAGCCCGTACAGGCAGATCAGCGCGAAGCCGCCCACGCCAACGGAAGCGACGGCCGCGAAGACTGCGCCGATACCGACATGCAGCAGCAGCCAGACCGCGACTGCCAGACCGACCAACGCGGCGATGATGACTCCGATTTTCATCGCCGGGTCAGACCGTGGCGGCGGCTTGTTTCGGCCCAAAAAACCGCCGGAAGGTGCGGATCATGAACGGAACAAATCGCGGGCGCTTGAGGCGCTTGTCATAGCTGCCGAGACGACGCTCATTCTCGGCGAGACACACATCCAACAGCTTGAAGACGTCGATATTGTCAGCGAGCCGGCTCGCTCCGGTGACCGTGAAGTTGTTGTCCTGAACGCCATTGGATACGGCCGAAGCGATGCCGATGCGTTCCCAGGCAAGGAACGCCCAGACCGCGCACACCTTCAGCTCGAACCAAGGCCGGCGCCAAAGCGGCATGTTGCGTCGATGCCAGGCCACCCAGTTGACAAAAAACAGAATGTGCCGGCCCTCCTCATGGATCACAGGTTCAAATGTTTCGACGAGTTCGGCCGGAAAGTAGCCCGACTGCCTCGCGGTCTCGAACAGGCCGAAGGCGAAGAAGCTGTCGATGCACTCACTATAGCCTGTCACAAGAAATGCCCACTCCGGATTCTTTGGCCGCGGATATGCAGGCTCAGGAGCCAGCTCGATGCCATACGCCTCGACCAGATTCGATAGAACGTAACGGTGACGGCGTTCTTCAAAACCATTGAGCTCAACTGCCTTGCGTAACAGCGGATCGTTTATCCCTTCGGCATAGGTGCAAACGTGGAGGCTGGCGCGGTTTTCGGTCTGGACTGCGATATCCCAGATGGGCAGCGAGGTAATGCGCGCGGTGGCCGCAGCATCCAGTCTCGGCCAGTCGATGACCGCAGGTCGGTAGGGGTTAAAGGTATCCAGCAGCGTCCTGCAGAACAGGCGCTTATGCGCCTCGCTCCCGACGCGGATTGGTCCCTCCACCACCACTGGGCTGGTGCCGGTTAGCTCTGGAAAAGTGAGTGCAGACATGGACTTATCCGAAAAAAGGTGGGCAATCGCTGGCGGCGCAGGGGCCGCGGTCGAGGCCGGTTCGGTTACTCACGCCAGATATGTTCTCGGACAATAATCGCCCATAGCAGACGGATCAAAAATCCGCAAAACCGCCGCGGGCAATCGCCGAGTTGCGCGAAGCCTCCACGATGCGTGGAGCCACCAGGGCGGCCAACTCCTCGGAGTAACGGTAGCCCGGTGCCGAGCCGCGATACGGGCCGGTTGCAGGGTGGAGGTAAATCTCCGACAGGCCGTCCGGCAAATTCTCGAGCAGCCCCGCCACCCTGGCTGCCGTCATCGCTCCCGACCACGCCAGACCAAAGACCTGATCCGGTACCTTGAGACCGGCCGCGCGGAATCGCGCGCGCGATAGCAAGGCCCAGGGCGTGGTGACATAGGCCGGAGAGAGCTTCGCCGCGGGATCTGCCCTGGCGAGCACGTCATGCGGCTCGAGCGGGACGCGAATCGCTCTCAGTCCATACCGCTTGCCGACGCGCAGGATGGCCGAGGCAATCGTGGGATGCAGATGGAAGTGCTTGTGCGTGTTGACGTGGTCAAGGTCGAGGCCCGTTGCGCGGAACGCATCGAATTGCGCCTCGATCTCGGCTTCCAGTTGCCGGCGAACACGCGGCAGAAAAAACATCCGTATCGCGGCTGACGTCATGTCGGCGCGGAACATGCCATCGGCATCGACGAGGTCGGGAACCGATGACGGCGGAAGCGTCGGCCTGCCCTCGACGAGCACCAGGTGCAGTCCGACGCGCAATCGCGGCATTTCCCTCGCGCGCGCCGCTGCATCGCCGGCCGCCGGCGCCGAGACCATGAGGCTTGCGGCCGTGAGAATCCCTTCGCGATGGGCCTGTTCGACCGCATCGTTGACCTCTTCGGCGGCGCCAAAATCGTCCGCTGTGACGATGAGGCCCTTCACGAAGCTATGAAACGATCGCGTCTTCGCGGGTGCGCAGGAACTGGAAGAACTCCACGCCCTCACGCAGGCGGCGCACCATCATCTCGGGCGAGGTCAGCATCTCGCCCACGATCGAAGCGATCTTCGAGGGCCGGAAGTAGAACTTCTTGTAGAAATCCTCGACCGACTCGAAGATCTCCGTGTGCCCGAGATGGGGATAGTTGAGCGGCGCGATCTGCGTTCCGTCTTCGGTCAGAAGATCGGTATCGTCCGCGAACCAGCCATTTTCCTTGGCCTGCTTGTAGAGGAAGGTACCCGGATAGGGCGCAGCCAGCGAAACCTGGATCGTGTGCGGGTTCACTTCCTTAGCAAAAGCCAGAGTCTCCTGGATCGTTTCACGCGTTTCGCCCGGCAGTCCGAGAATGAAGGTTCCGTGCACCACTATGCCGAGCTCGTGGCAATCCGTGGAGAATTTCCTGGCGACCTCGACGAGCAGGCCCTTCTTGATGTTGTGCAGGATCTTCTGGTTGCCGGACTCATAGCCGACGAGCAGCAGGCGAAGGCCGTTGGCCTTCATCACTTCCAGAGTCTTGCGCGGCACGTTCGCCTTGGCGTTGCACGACCACACCACGCCGAGCTTGCCGAGTTCTTTCGCCAGCGCTTCGACGCGGGCGTGGTCATCGGTCAGCGTGTCGTCGTCGAAGAAAATTTCCTTCACCTGCGGAAACTCCTTCTGCAGGTATTTCACTTCCTCGATCACCTTGGGGATCGAGCGATAGCGGTATTTGTGCCCGCCGATCGTCTGCGGCCACAGGCAGAATGTGCAGCGCGATTTGCAGCCGCGGCCGGTGTACCAGGACATGTAGGGGTGCTTGAGGTAGCCGCCGAAATATTTCTCGACCTTGAGCTGCTTGTAGATCGGCAACACGGACGGAAGCTTGTCCATGTCCATGAGGATCTCACGTTCCTCGTTCTGGATGATCTTGCCGTCCTTGTCTCGATAGGAAAGACCCTTGATCGTCGACCAGTCGTTTCCGTTGGCCAGTTCCTGGATCGTGAACTCATATTCGTTGCGGCAGACAAAATCGATCGCCGGACAATCTTGCAGACTCTTCTCCGGCTCGACGGCAACCTTGGCACCGATGAAACCGATCTTGGCCGTCGGATTGAGCGCACGGATCATCTCGGCGGTCTTGCAGTCGGAACGGAAGGACGGGGTGGACGTATGGATGACGATGAAGTCGTGCGACTTCACGTCTTCCTCGATGTCCTTGAACGACAGGTTGTGCGGCGGCGCGTCGATGATCTTGGATCCCGGAACCATCGCGGCAGCCTGCGCCAGCCAGGTCGGAAACCAGAACGACTTCACCTCGCGCTTCATCTGATAGCGCGCGCCGGCACCGCCGTCATAGCCATCGAAGGATGGGGCTTGAAGGAAAAGCGACCGCATTCGAAAACCTCACAATTGCGACATGGCCCCGCTCGGCCGGACCTGGTAGCGCGCGCCGCGCCACGCAACCTTCTGACCGAAAAACGAGAGCAAGAAAACAGCCATGGATATAGTGTCCCTGACCGGCAGGAGCCAGAGCGGTCCGGCGAAAGTTCCAAATGCCCGCTCGACCGAGGTTTTCAGCACGATCCTTGCTCCCAGCGCGAACAAAAGCGCTCCAACGCCATAAAACCCGCCACCAAGTAAGGCTATTGCAGCAAGCGCCAGCGGAAATGGATAGGTGATGAGCGTGCCGACATGTTCGGATGGACGCAGAACGCGAATGGTGCGGCTCCAGCGCAGTTCATGACTGAACAGCTCGCGAACACCCTCCTCCGTGCAGCGATGACTGACCGCAAGCGGCATCATCGTGATGCGCAAACCGCGCTGACGCACCGCACGGCCGATCTCATAATCGTCGGCGAGAAAATCGCGGAACGCTTCGAAGCCGCCGATCTGCTTCAAGGTGGAATGCCGCAGAGCAATCGTCGAGCCGAGGCACGCGCGCGCAATGCCCCAGAAAGTTCCGAACACGACGCTCGGGAGGAAATCGTAGCTCGTTCCCATCGCGGCGAGCGTCGACCAGGCGCTTTGACCCGCGAGGCCGGTATAGGGGCAGGTCACGGCGCCGACGCCGGGCTGCAGCAACGCGCCTACAACTTTTGACAGCCAGTCCGGCGCAACCGAAATGTCGCTGTCGCTCAGCACGAGGATTTCGTGCTTTGCCTGTTCGGCCATGTTGATGAGATTGGAGACCTTGGCGTTGTGGCCGTAGGCGCGCTCGTCGACGACGAGCTCGATGTCGACGTCCGGATGACGCGCCTGCAGATGCTTGACGATGGTGATCGCCGGATCGCTGGTGCTTTGAACGCCGAAGACGATTTGAACCGGCGCGTCGTAGTTCTGTGCGAGGAACGTATCGAGATCCTCTTCAAGGCCCGGCGAATCGAAATGCAGGGGCTTGAGCAGCGTGACGGGCGGATGTTCCGCCGCATGTGGCGCACGGAGGGCCATGAAACGCGTCACGACACTAGATGCCAGAAGCAGATAGACCGACCCCGCCAGCGACAAGGCGAGAAAGGTCAGGCCCAAGAAATGCGCAAGAAGATGCAAGTCGTGCTCCGGCTGCCCCCGCCCCGAACGGACCTCCTAACATCGCATTTTCTGCAAGGTTAGTGAAATCGGCCCAATATAGCCGTTAACGAATAGCCGAAAATGCGCGCTCCCCGGGGTACCTAACCCGGGGAGATTGCCTTTACTCAGTATTCAGGCATCGAACATGATCACCGAGCGCGCGATTTCGCCGCGCTTCAGTTCGTCGAATGCGGCATTGATGTCCTCAAGCTTGATGCGGCGCGAGATCATCTCGTCCAGCTTCAGCTTGCCCGACATATAGAAGTCGACGAGCCGGGGCATATCGACCGGGAAGCGGTTGGAGCCCATCAGCGAACCCTGAATGCGGCGCTCGCCCAAGAAGTCAAAGCCGTGTAGCTCGATCTTGGTGCCCAGCGGGATCATGCCGATGATGTTGGCCGTACCGCCCCGCGCCAGCATCCGAAACGCCTGCTCGGCGGTGTTTTTGAGGCCGATGGCTTCGAAGGAGTGATGCACGCCGCCCTTTGTCATCTCCATGACCTGGGCTACCGGATCGCCATCCTTCGCATTGACGACATCCGTCGCGCCGAAATGCTTGGCGAGATTGAGCTTGGTGCCGTTCATGTCGATGGCGATGATGCGGCCGGCGCCGGCAATCGCCGCCCCGTTGATCGCCGCAAGACCGACGCCGCCGCATCCGATAACGGCCACCGTCTCGCCGGGACGAACCTGCGAGGTGTGGATCACCGCGCCGACGCCCGTAGTCACGCCGCATCCGATCAACGCCGCGCGGTCGAGCGGCATGTCCTTGCGCACTCTGACGCAGGCATGTTGATGGATCAGCATCTGCTCGGCGAAGGATGAGAGATTGAGGAACTGGTTCATCGTGCCGCCGTCCTTGGAAAGCCGCGGTTCTTCACCGGCCTGGCGCTTGGTCTCGGGACTCTGGCAGCGCGACATGTGGCCGGTGAGGCAGTGTTCGCAGTGACCGCAATAGGCCGAGAGGCATGTGATAACATGATCGCCCGGCGCGACCGTGCGCACTTCGCTGCCGACCTGCTCGACGATGCCTGCCGACTCATGGCCGAGCACCACCGGAACCTGCGCGGGATATGAGCCTTCGATGAAATGAAGGTCGGAATGGCATACGCCGGCCGACACGGTGCGGATGAGCACTTCGTTCGGGCCCGGCTTGTTGATCTGGACATTTTCAATGACGAGAGGTTTTCCGACCTCGCGCAGGACTGCCGCTTTCATGGTGTCTTCCCTTGGTGAGTTATTTTTCTGAAGCCTAATGCGGTCAAACGCCGCCGTCGATATTGACCTTTTGCCCATTGGCATAGGGATTGGCGTCGGAGACGAGGAACGTGACGACCGCCGCCACGTCCTGCGGAACCGAGACGCGGCCAAAGGGCGACGTCGCATCGAGCTTGTGGATGTCGCCGCCCGTGCGCGCCTTTGTCAGGCGCATGCCCATTTCCGTGACAGTCAGGCTCGGCGCCACGATGTTGGTGCGGATGCCGTTCTTCATCTCTTCCTTGGCGAGGGTGAGCGCCAGCGCCTCCATCGCGGACTTTCCCATATTGTAGGGCGCGCCGTTGGCGCCCATGAAGCGCGTCGCGACCGAAGATATCATGACGATGTCGCCGCGTTTCTCCTTGCGCATGTGCGGGATGACGAGCTTGCACAGATAATGC
>Ga0265325_10000285_pt1 | contig 35898 bp, 21 predicted proteins | sample 41420metaG_FD_202090 | JGI IMG/M metagenome (GOLD analysis project Ga0265325, IMG submission 202090) | Rhizosphere microbial communities from Carex aquatilis grown in University of Washington, Seatle, WA, United States - 4-14-20 metaG | ecosystem: Host-associated > Plants > Roots > Rhizosphere... | reverse complement strand
CGCAGCCGCACGTAAAGGATTGCGAACCATTCTTGTAGACGGTGAGTTCAGTCGGCCCGTCATCGCCACGGCCATGGGTTACCGTCCCGTAAGGGCAGGAATAGTCGAACTTTTGAGCGGCGCCGCGCCCTTGTCGCGCGTGCTCTTGAGGGATTCCAGGTCAAGCGTTCTGGTGCTCTCGGCCTCGCGGCCGGTGGTCGCGGCGCAGGCCCTCTGGTCCTCGCCCAAGATGGCGGAACTCCTGAACTATTTCCGGCAGACCTGCGATCTGGTGATCGTGGACGCCGCCCCGGCCTTGGCCGCGGCGGAGATGGCGTTCCTCGCGCCGCTTTGCGACGAATTCGTTCTGGTCGCGCAGGGGCGGGCGCCGCAGCCCGTCCTGGAGGGCGCCGTGCAAGCTCTTGCCGCCAGCAGAGCTCGCATGGCAGGCCTCGTCGTCACTCGATAGGGTGCTGACCCGCTTGACTTTTCCGCTCGGCGGCGGTTCATACGCGGCGCGTCTAGGGTAACCAACTTACAAAGTTTTGCATTGAGCATTCTGCGCAATATGAGATACGCGGAACTGGAACGTGCGTTTCCTTTAGACGCAGTCAAACTTCAATCAAGGTAACAAAGCGAACCCACATGAGCGAAACGCCTTCCGTGCCGACGCGTATGGCAAATGCCATTAGCGATCTGCCTCCCGTCGCGACGCGCATTGCTGCAGCGTTCGGCGTCCTCGTCATTGGCGGCCTCGCGGGCTGGATCGGCCGCGGTGTCCTGGCTGGTCCGCCCGATGTGCCGACCATGCAAGTTTATCAAGACTGGCGTCTGCTGTGTCCGACATCCAAGGACAAAGGCGTCTCCTGCGAGATGAGCCAGAGCGTGGTCAACCAACAGGCGCATATGCAAGTTGCGCGGCTGGTGATGCTTAAGGAGAAGGACAAGAACACGGTCTTGGCGATCACCGTGCCGCTCGACGTGCTTCTGGAACCCGGGATGGGACTCAAGCTCGGCAACGATCAGGTACGCGTCTTCCAGTACCGGACCTGCACCGAGGAAGGTTGTGTCGCCGTCATTCCGGTGGACGATCAGATTGAAGGGGCCTTTGGCAAGGTACAGGACGCTGGCATCGCTGTCGCTCAGCTCAACGGCAAAGCGGTCGAACTACCCTTCTCGATGAAAGGTTACGTCGAAGCTCGCAAGGCATTCCTGAGCAACGAAGCGAAACGCGGTTCTTGGTGGCGGAGATTGTGGTCATGAAGTCGGTCCTTTTTCGGTTCTCCGGCCTAGTGGCCGGCTTTGCGGCACTTTCCCTTCTGGCCGCGCCGGTACTAGCGGCACCAGCAGCGGCTCCCGCCGCCGCGGCGCCTCAACAGAAAGTCGATCCCAACAGGCCTCCGCAGCCCAGCGAGACCAAGGAATTCGGCGATTGGTCGGTGCGGTGTTATCCGGTCACCTCGCCTTCGCCGTGTGAAATGGTCGAATTGCTGGTGAACAAGAAGACGGGCCGGCGGGTGTTGAGCGTCCTGATTGCCTATATTCCATCGCGCAATCAGCATGTGATGCAAATTGGATTGCCGCTGGGCGTAATGCTGCAAAACGGCGCGGTATTGAGTTCCGACACGTACACCTCCGACGTTTTGCATTTTCGCCGTTGCGACGCGCAGGGGTGCTACGTCGAGACACCGATCGACAGTGGCTCCCTCAGCGCGCTTGCGCGGGCGACCAAGGCCCAGATGCAGATCGTCTCTGTCGACGGTAAGAAGTTTCAGCTTGTTTTTTCGCTGAACGGATTCACACCCGCCCACAATGCGCTCGTGGAGCTAACGAAGCAGAAGGCGACCGCGGCGCCGCCCGCAGCAGAGCAGCCCGCCCCGTAGTTCGTTGGACTCACCATCGAAACGCCCCCAACCGCGCTTGGCGCCGGTGGGGGCGTAGCTGGCAAGACTCGTTCCATATTTGTTCCAGATGCAGCGCGGATTTCCGCGGCAAGCCTCGGTGCGCGCGGCCTGACCGCGCGCCATCCGAATTCGCGACAATTCGGACAAACCTGCAAAATCCTGCTTTGCTATTTCACAACGGAAGATAGACGTTGCAACGCCCGGTTATACCCTGACGGGGTCCGGTGCAGTGATTCTGCGTGGCCGTGACCCCCAACTGGAAGTCCGCATGAACATCCAAGGCGACGAGACGGGCCGTTTCCATACCGCAGCAGAGCAGGCCCGGCGAAATTTCGAGGAGGCGCGGCGCCGTTTCGATAATGCCGGCACCCGGGTCAGTCCCTATCTGAAAAAGGCCGGCGGTGCCGTCGGCGGAATCAGACGCTGGTGCGCAAAGCACTTGCCTGGCGGTGAGCGCACGCTGTGGATTGTCGTCGGACTCATTCTGCTTGCGCTTTTTGTCTGGGCGATCCTTCCGGGATCGAAAACAGATACCGGTGGCTTCGGCGCCAACGGTCCGCAGCCCGTGGGCGTTGCCGCGGCCGCGAGAGGCGATATCGATATCGCGCTCAATGCGCTTGGCACGGTCACGCCGCTTGCGACGGTCACCGTCCGGCCGCAAGTCAGCGGCCAGATTATTCGCATCGATCTTAAGGAAGGCCAGAACGTGAATGCGGGCGGCCTTCTTGCCGAGATCGATCCACGCCCATTTCGGGCTGCACTCGACCAGGCCAGGGGTCAACTCGCGCGCGATGAGGCCAGCCTTGCCAATGCGCGTGTCGATCTGAAGCGGTTGCAGGCGCTGTACGCATCGCAGGCGACATCGCAGCAGGCGCTGGCCACCCAGGCCGCTCTCGTCAAGCAGGACGAAGGCGTCGTGATGTCGGACCGTGCCAATGTCGAGAGTGCCGCAATCAGCCTCGGTTACACGCGCATCACGTCACCGGTGGCGGGGCGCGTGGGCATTCGGCAGGTCGATGTCGGAAATTTCGTCAGCGCGGGCCAGTCCACGGCCATCGTCGTCGTCACTCAGCTCGAGCCGATGTCGGTGATTTTCACCATGCCCGAGGACAATATCGGCGACGTCACTGCGCGCTTACGTTCGGGTGCCGTGTTGCCCGTGGACGCCTACGACCGCGACCAGATCACCAAACTCGCCAGCGGAAGCTTGTCCGCGGTAGACAGCCAGGTCGATACGACCACCGGAACCGTCAAGCTGCGGGCGCTATTCGACAACAGAGACGGAGTTTTGTTTCCCAACCAATTCGTGAATGTCCGCCTGCTGGTCAACACATTGCGCCGCCAGACGGTTGTGCCGGCTTCCGCCATCCAGCGCGGCACGGACGGCACGTTTGTTTTCGTGGTCAAGCCCGATCACACGGTCGCGATCCGCATGGTCACGCAAGGTCCGCAACAGGACGACCGCGTATCGATTGCGAAGGGCCTCAATGTCGGCGAAACGGTCGTGACCGATGGGGCCGATCGTCTGCGGGACGGCGCCGAAGTGATGATACCGAGCGGACAGAAGGTCGCCAAAGTGGCGCCTGCCGAGAGTGCGACGGCGCTTCCGGCCAGCCTGCAATCTGGCCGTCGCAGCGGGACGTTCGGGCTCTTCCGCAAGCTGACATCCGACGAGCGCGAGAAGCTGCGCGCGATGAGCCCGGAGGAGCGCAGAGCTTGGCTGCAATCCCACCGCGACGAACTGAAGAAACGCCCGGACCAGCCCGGTAGTCCCGGCGGCGGCGGCGGCATGCGAATGAGGCCGCCGGGTTGATGTTTGCAGCCTGCGGCCCCCAAGGCAAATCCTGATGAATCCTTCTGCCCCGTTCATCCTGCGTCCGGTCGCGACATCGTTGTTGATGGTCGCGATCATGCTGTTGGGTTTGGCGGGCTATCGGTATCTGCCGTTGTCCGCCTTGCCGGAGGTCGATTATCCCACCATCCAGGTGCAGACGTTTCTTCCCGGCGCCAGCCCGGACGTGATGACGACATCGGTTACGGCGCCGCTGGAACGCCAGTTCGGACAGATGCCGGGCCTCAAGCAGATGTCATCCGTCAGCTCCGGCGGCGCTTCGATCATCACTCTGCAGTTCGATCTAAGCCTCAGTCTCGACGTCGCCGAACAGGAAGTGCAGGCGGCAATCAATGCGGGAGCCAATCTCCTGCCGCAAAGTCTTCCGGCGCCGCCGATCTATGCCAAAGTCAATCCGGCGGATGCACCGATCCTGACGCTGGCCATCAGCTCCAAGATTATGTCGCTTACACAGGTAGAGGATCTCGCCGACACCCGCATCGCGCAGAAGATCTCGCAACTCGCGGGCGTCGGCTTGGTCAGCATCAACGGCGGCCAGCGACCCGCCGTGCGCGTCCGCGCCAATATTCAGGCGCTCGCCGCCTACGGCCTCAACATCGATGATTTGAGATCGACGATCTCCAATGCCAATTCGAATGGACCGAAGGGCAGTTTCGACGGCGCCTCTCGTTCCTACACCATCGACTCCAACGACCAAATCACGAAGGTCGAGGACTACAAGAACATCATCATCGCCTACAAGAACGGCGCACCGGTGCGACTTTCCGACGTCGCCACGGTGGATCAAAGCGCGGAGAACACCAAGTTATCGAGCTGGATGAACACCACGCCTTCCATCCTGCTCAACGTCCAGCGCCAGCCCGGGGCAAATGTCATAAGCGTGGCGGATTCGGTCAAAGAGCTGCTGCCGGAAATCAAGGAGAGTCTGCCTGCCTCGGTTACCGTCGACGTATTGACCGACCGCACCAACACGATTCGTGCGTCGGTGGCCGATGTTCAGTTCGAACTGGAACTTGCCGTGGTGCTGGTCATTCTGGTGATCTTCCTATTCCTGCGTAACCTGTCGGCGACCTTCATTCCCAGCCTGTCGGTCCCGCTTTCCATCGTTGGCACCTTCGCCGCGATGTATCTGCTCGGCTACTCGCTCAACAATCTATCCCTGATGGCCTTGACGATTGCAGCGGGTTTCGTCGTGGACGACGCCATCGTCATGATCGAGAACATCACCCGATATCTCGAAGCAGGGGATAGCCCCTTCGACGCGGCCATGAAGGGAGCCGGAGAAATCGGCTTCACGATCGTTTCGCTGACCGTATCGCTGATCGCGGTTCTGATCCCGCTTCTGTTCATGCAGGAGGTTGTGGGACGGCTGTTCCGCGAATTCGCCGTGACGCTGGCGATTACCATCCTGATCTCTGGCGTCGTATCGTTGACGCTGGTGCCGATGTTGTGTGCCAAGCTGCTTCGCCACCGTTCGGAAGCGGCGCGCCCGGGCGCGATCGCGCGCAAGGCCGAAGAATATTACAACAGGATGGTCAGCGAATATGACCGCCTCCTGTGCTGGGTGTTGGATCACCAGCCGCTGACGCTGATGGTGGCGGTCGGCACGCTTGCCTTCACGGTTTTCCTCTACATCGTGATTCCGAAAGGTTTCTTTCCGGTCCAGGATACCGGCCTCATCCAGGGCATCACGCAAGCCGGCCCCACCGTGTCCTTTGCCGAGATGGCCAAGCGCCAACAGGCGCTTGCGGCCGGGATTCTCAGCGATCCCGATGTCGTCAGCCTGTCGTCCTTCATCGGAGTGGACGGCGCCAACACGACACTGAACAGCGGACGTTTTCTTATCAATCTCAAACCGAAGAGTGAGCGCAACGACGACGTCACGGCGATCATGCGCCGAATATCGGCCGCCTCGAAGAATGTGCCGGGCATCTCGCTTTATCTGCAGCCGGTGCAGGATTTGACCATCGACGCCACGATCAGCCGCGCGCAGTACCAGTTCGTGCTTGAAGTCGCCAGCTCGGCTCTTCTCAGGCAGCAGGTTCCGCCGTTGATGGATCGCCTGGCCAAGGCGCCGGAGCTCGCAAATGTTTCCACCAATTTTATGGATTCGGGACTTGCGGCCTACGTTACGGTCGATCGGGACACCGCGGCACGCTTCGGCATCACGGCCGCGACCATCGACAATGCGCTGTACGACGCCTTCGGGCAGCGCATCATCTCGACCATTTTTACGCAATCGAATCAGTACCGGGTCATCCTCGAGGCGGACCCCAACGTTCAGAACTCCATCGCATCGCTGTCGGGTATCTATCTTCCCTCGGCCGGCGGCGGACAAGTGCCGCTGCCGGCGCTGGCGCGCATTGAAATTAAACCCATGCCGCTTGAGAACGATCACCTCGGCCAATTCCCGGCGGCGATGGTCTCCTTCGACGTTGCGCCGGGCTATTCGCTCGGAGCGGCGGTGAACGCCGTGCGGCGGGTGGAGGCGGAAGCCGGACTTCCCGCTGGCATCAACACGGCCTTTCAAGGTTCGGCTTTGGCCTTCCAGTCCACGCTGGGTAACGAATTGCTGCTTATCCTGGCGGCGATCATGACGGTCTATATCGTGCTGGGCGTGCTCTACGAGAGCTTCATCCACCCGGTGACGATCCTGTCGACGCTCCCGTCGGCGGGCGTCGGCGCCCTGCTGGCCCTGATCTTGACCGGCCACGATCTCAACATCGTCTCGATCATCGGCATCATCCTTCTGGTCGGCATCGTGAAGAAGAACGCGATCATGATGATCGACTTCGCGCTGGAGGCCGAGCGCCACGAAGGCAAAAGCCCCCGGGATGCGATCTATCAAGCGGCATTGTTGCGCTTTCGTCCCATCATGATGACGACGGTGGCAGCCATGTTCGGGGCTCTGCCGCTGATGCTCGGCGGCGGCACCGGGTCTGAACTGCGTCACCCGCTCGGCATTTCGATCGTCGGCGGGCTGTTTCTCAGCCAACTTCTGACGTTGTTCACCACGCCAGTTATCTACATTTATTTCGACAAGTTGAAGCAAAGGGTCCGTGCGTGGCGTGCCGCCCCACCGCACGATGCCGGGTCCGCCGTGTCATGAATCTCACACGCCTTTTCATCGAACGGCCGGTTGCCACAACGCTGTTGACGATGGGATTGGCGATCGCGGGGATGACCGCGTACTTTCTTCTGGCCGTGGCGCCGATGCCCAACGTCGACCTGCCGGTGATTTTTGTCTCGGCGCAGATGCCGGGCGCCAGCCCGGAGACGATGTCCACCAGCGTGACGACACCCCTGGAACGTCATCTTGGCGCCATCTCCGATGTCGACGAGATGACCTCGACGAGTTCCCAAGGTTCGTCGTCCATCGTGCTTCAGTTTGGCATGAGCCGAAACATCGACGGGGCCGCGCGCGACGTGCAGGCCGCGATCAGCGCGGCGCGTGCGGATCTTCCGGCATCGCTGCGTTCGAATCCGCAGTACCGCAAGATCAATCCGGCCGACCAGCCCGTGCTTATCCTGGCCCTGACGTCGGACACGCTCACGCCGGGTCAGATGTATGACGCGGCCTCTACGATCCTGCAGCAGAAATTAAGCCAAGTGGCTGGCATCGGGCAGGTTCAGGTCGGCGGCAGTTCGCTTCCGGCGGTGCGCATCGACCTCAATCCGCGCGCTTTGTTCAAGTACGGGATCGGGCTGGAGGACGTGCGTGCGGCACTCTCCGCCGCCAACGCCAACGCCCCCAAGGGCGCGGTGGAGGAAGGTCCGCGGCGCTATCAAATCTATGTCAACGATCAGGCCCGCACGGCCGCCAATTTCAGTACGCTTGTCATTGCCTATCGCAACGGCGCGGCGGTCAGGCTCTCGGACGTCGCCAAGGTCTATGAGGGCGTCGAGGATATACACAATCTCGGCATGGCCAACGGCAAGCCTGCCATCCTCGTAATCCTGTTCCGCCAGCCGGGCGCCAACATCATTTCGACGGTCGAAAACGTGAAGGCCGCTCTGCCGCAGCTTCAGGCGGCACTGCCCCCCTCGGTCAACCTGATCATCGCCAACGACCGCACCAACTCCATCCGCTCTTCGCTGCACGACGTGGAATACACCATGCTTATCGCCATCATGCTGGTGATGTTTGTGGTCTATCTGTTCCTGCGAAATGCCCGCGCATCGCTGATCCCGTGCGTCGCCGTTCCGCTCTCCCTGATCGGCACCTTCGCCGTGATGTATATGCTTGGATTCACGCTTGACAATCTCTCGCTCATGGCCCTGACGGTCGTCACCGGCTTCGTCGTGGACGATGCCATCGTCGTGCTGGAGAACGTGACGCGTTACGTCGAGCAGGGCATGTCGCGCTTTGAGGCGACTGTGCGGGGCGCGCGCGAGGTCAGCTTCACCGTTTTGGCGATGAGCCTGTCGCTGATCGCCGTCTTCCTGCCCATCCTGCTGATGGGCGGGATCCTCGGGATGTTCTTCAAGGAATTCGGCATTACTCTGGCGACGGCGATCGCCATTTCTCTCGTCATATCGCTGACCACGACACCAATGCTGTGCGCCCACCTCGATATCCACAACCAGGAGGGCCGGCAAGGCTGGCTGCTGCGCGGTTCCGAGCGGGTATTCGAGTGGGGCAAGCGCTCCTACGGCTCTTCCTTACGCTGGGCGCTCGGCAATCCCGGAATCGTCATCTTCATTCTGGTTGTTACCGTCATTCTGAACGTCGTCCTCTTCGTTGCGGTGCCCAAGGGCTACCTGCCGAACGAGGACACTGGGGAAATCATGGGCGGCATTCGCGGCGACCAGACGATTTCCTTCCAGTTGATGGAGAAGAAGTTCAAGAGCTTTGTCACCATCCTCTCCAAGGACCCGGCGGTGGAAAACGTTGTCGGCTTCACGGGCGGCGGCGGCGGCGGGCCGCGCGGCGGCGGCGCTAATTCCGGCAGTGTTTTCGTCCAGCTCAAGCCTAAGGCCGAGCGGGGAGGCATGACCACCGACGCGGTCATCCAGCGGATGCGCGACAAACTCAACAGCGTTGCGGGCGCGCGCATATTTCTGCGCGACCCCGGCAACAACAGTTCAAGCGGCCGTCAATCGCTAGCCTCTTACCAATATGCAATCCTTGGCGACACGCTGGAAGACATCAACACCTGGGTCCCGAAGATCACCACGGCGCTCGAGCGTGTCCCTGAGCTTCAGGACGTCAACTCCGACCGTCAGGATTCCGGCCTAGAGGTCGATCTGACGATCGACCGGGCCACGGCGGCGAGACTGGGTATCGACTCGACGCAAATCGACAGCACGCTATATGACGCGTTCGGACAACGTCAGGTGTCCACGATCTACAACGACCTCAACCAGTATCACGTTGTCATGGGCGTGGCGCCGGAGTTCTGGCGCAGTCCGGACACGTTGAAAGATCTTTTCGTCAGCACCTCAGGCGGCGCGGTCTCCGGCACGCAGGCAACCGGCGCCGTTGCGGGCACGACGGTGATTTCCAGCACGGCTACTCAGACTTCCGCCGATATCGCATCCGACGCGGTGCGCAACCAGCAGCTCAACGCCCTGACCGCCAGCACGCGCGGCGGCGGCTCTACCGGCACTTCGGTCAGCACGCGTGTCGAACGGATGGTGCCGCTCGCGGCCTTCAGTCAATTCGGCCCGGGGACCATGCCGCTCTCCATCGCCCATCAAGGGCCTTTTGTGGCGACGACAATCTCCTTCAATCTTCCGCCTGGTGTGTCGTTGAGCCAAGCCACCGCTGCAATCCAGCGCACCATGGCCAATATCAAAGTTCCGGTCTCGCTCCATGGCGCGTCCGCCGGCAACCTGAAGATATTCCAGCAGTCGATGAGTGATATGCCGCTGCTGTTTCTGGGCGCAATCCTGACCGTCTATATTGTGCTGGGCGTTCTTTACGAAAGTCTCGTTCATCCGGTGACGATTCTGTCGACGCTGCCTTCCGCCGGCGTCGGTGCGTTCATCGCGCTGCTCATCACGGGAACCGAGTTCGACATCATGGCAGGTATCGGCATTCTCCTGCTGATCGGCATTGTGAAGAAGAACGCGATCATGATGATCGATTTCGCGTTGATAGCCGAACGTCAGCATGGCTTGAAACCGCGCGATGCGATCTTCGAAGCCTGCATGATGCGCTTTCGCCCGATCATGATGACGACCTTTGCCGCCATCCTGGGCGCGATGCCGCTGGCGATCGGGTTCGGCACCGGATCGGAGATGCGTCAGCCGCTGGGTATCTCCATCGTCGGCGGTCTTGTCGTCAGCCAGTTGCTGACGCTCTACACCACACCGGTCGTCTATCTCTATCTGGATCGCTTCCGCCTGCGCTCCAAACGGAAATGGAACCGCTGGTATTCCAGGCTCTTGGGTGATCCGCTGCCCGATGCCGCCGAGTAATCCGATCAGAGATCGGGTGTGTCCTGCGGGTCCGGTGCGCCGTTGCGGATTTCGGAATTGCGATACTGGCGATAGAGGCTGCGCGTCGTCGCGTAGAAATCGATCGACGTACGCTCGATCTGATCCACCGTTTCGACATTGCGGGCGCGCAAATCCAACACGCTGACGCCGGCGCGCACCGCGCTCCAGGTGTCCGAACCGTGGAAGCTGATATAGGTCAGCGGATCCAAGAAAATGTCCACGACGTCGCCGCTCAGGTCACGTGGCGGGTCGGGGCCCATGAACGGGATGACCAGATATGGTCCTTCGCCGACGCCCCAGGTGCCCAAGGTCTGTCCGAAATCCTCGGAATGTTCCGGAATGCCGGCCCTGGTCGCAACATCGAACAAGCCCCCGACGCCGAGCGTCGAGTTCACGGTAAAGCGCGTCAGCGTTTCCCAGGCGCGTCCGCCTTCACCCTGGAAAACGTCGTTTGCGAAGGTCACAGGCTTGGCGAGGTTGGTCAGGAAATTGTGCACGCCGTCGCGCGCGAAACCGGGAACGGCGTGGTTGTAGAATTTGGCAACGGGTTTGGCGACTGCGTTGTCGACGCTGGTATTGATCTTGGTGATCGAACGGTTCATCGGCTCATAGGGATCGTTCTGGGCCAGAGCCGCAGGATCGCTGGTGGCGCAGCCCGCCGTCGACACGGCCAGCAACACAACTGCAAGGAGCGAATTACGGCACCGCATAGTCAATCCTGCTAGCCTCAAACCTGACAACAAATCACTAACGATTCAGGATATTGCTAATATCGGGTGCGAAGGGGGGCGGGACAAGGGGGATATGTACGATTTGTCCCGCTCAGATACCGGCGTACCAGCTGTAGCCCTGGTCTTCCCAATACCCGCCGCGCCCGCCTGAAATGTGGGAATAGTACGCCACAACCTCAATGCGCCTCACGTATTTGGCCATTTTATAGCCAAGTTGCCGTTCGGCACGCAGCCGAACCGGCGCGCCATGCTCGATCGGCAACGCCTGCCCGTTTAATTCGTAGGCAAGAAGCGTCTGAGGGTGGGTGGCCTCCAGGAGGTCGAGACTTTCGTAATAGAAATTCTCAGTATCTCCTTCGCCCACCATGTTGTCAGCGCAATGGAACACGACGTAGCGGGCATTTTCCTTGGGCCGGGCTGCCGCGAGCACCAAGCTGAGGGGCGTTCCGGTCCATTCGCCGATGCAGCTCCAGCCCTCCACGCAATCGTGGCGGGTGATTTGCGTGCGCGAAGGCATGGCGCGCAGCTGCACCATGGAAATCGACAAAGGCCGTTCCACCAGCCCGCCGACCTCGATACGCCAATCGCGAAAGCCGTTTGCGGCATGGGCATTGTAGTCGGCGGTATCCGGATTGAGCGTGCCGTTGGCGCGAAAGACGGGTGCGATATCCTTTTTTGAGAACTCCGGCGCAAGGGCGTGCGAACCCGCAAACATGCGCTGGGCCCGGCGCGTAAGGATTTCCACTTGCGAGAGCAGCTCCGAGACCCATTTCTGCTCGGAGAGACTCGTACAGCCCGCCAGCACCGTCGTCAGGACGCCGGCGCCGGCACGCGACAGGAAGCGGCGGCGGTTATCATTCATCTTCACCTCCTTCGATCGCGTATTGGCCGGTGATCATCGAGCGCAAATTGTTCCATGTGCCCGACAGGATCACCATCACAATATGCATGATGAAGAATCCCAGAAACGAAAAGGCGCAGATGAAGTGGATCGTACGGGCGCTCTGCCGGCCGCCGAACAGCCAGAGCAGTCCGGGGAACGTGGCGTCGAGCGTCGGCGACATGGTCAGGCCGGTGAGCACGATCAGCGGCCCCAGAACGAAGATGACGAGGGAGTAAGCGAGCTTCTGCAACGCATTGTAACGTTTGGCGGCTTCGCCTTTTGGAAAATTGAGTTTGAGGTGGTCCAGGATTTCGCGCGGCAAATGGATCAGATCCGCTTTTGTCGGCAGCAAGTCTCTGCCGGCGTGCCGGCGCGCGATGGCATAACCCCAGAACAGCAGCCCGTTGATGACGAACAACCAGGCGAAGGCAAAATGCCAGAGCCGGCCCATGGCCAGCCATTGCGGCCCCGGCAGCGTTGCCCAGGCCGGAAAGCCGCGCGGCATTCGCACGCCATCGACATCGGACGCGCCCAAGACGCCCGTCGTGTCGAAATGCCAGGGCCCGATTTGGGTGGTTCCGACAAGCCCATTGTCGGTGTTCTGCGCCGTCAGCGACAACATAGGATGATCGAAATCTGAGCTCTTGCCCCAATAGAGTGCCGGGTGGGCATTGAAGATCTGCAGACCGCTCATCAGCAGAAAGGCTAGACAACCGGCATTGATCCAATGGCTGATGCGAACCAGCGCCGTGTGCCGGTAAAAGAAATAGTGCGGGCCGTCCGGGGGAAGACCCAGCGCACGGCGCACGATCCTTGCCTGATTGATCGCCATCTCCCTTTGGCTCCGCGCTGTCTCGTCGCGCACGGTAGCAGGCCTTTACGATGTTGACCAAGATCGTGCTTGGCCATTTCTAGACCGTGAGGCCATGGTATGGCATCCGCATTGCGCCTTGATCCGGATCGCTTTTTCCCCAGACGAGGCGATTCGCGACGCCGCTCACAGGCTTTTCTCGACTGTCGAAAAATGCCGAAGGCGCCGTACAGGCCCTAAAGCCTTTCCACGATCGTTACATTGGCCATGCCGCCGCCCTCGCACATGGTCTGCAGGCCATAGCGTTTGTTTTCGTCGCGCAGCGCATGCACCAGTGTGGTCATCAGCTTGGTGCCGGTGGCGCCGAGCGGATGGCCGAGCGCGATGGCCCCGCCCCGTACGTTCAGCCGTGCCGGGTCTGCGCCGGTTTCCTTGAGCCACGCCAAAGGCACCGAGGCGAACGCCTCGTTCACCTCGAAGAGATCGATATCGCCGATTTTCAGGCCGGTTTTCGCCAAAGCGCGCCGGGTCGCCGGAATCGGCGCTTCCAGCATGATGACGGGATCGCCGCCCATCACCGTCATGTGGTGGATTCGCGCCAGAGGTTTGGCGCCTAGCGCCTTGAGGCCGGCCTCGCTCACGATCAGCACGCCCGAAGCGCCGTCGCAGATCTGGCTGGACGTCGCGGCCGTGATGACGCCGCCTTCGCGGATCAGTTTGACGTTTCTGATCGCCTCCAGGCTGGCGTCGAAGCGGATGCCTTCGTCGGCCGTGTGCTTGGATTTGCTGCCGTCCTCCAGTTCGATGGTCAGCGGAACGATTTCCCGCTCGAATTTGCCGGCGCTGATGGCCGCGGCGGCCTTCGCATGGCTCTCATAGGCGAACCGGTCGAGCATGTCTTTCGACAGCTTGTATTTTTCCGCCATCATCTCGGCGCCGACGAACTGGCTGAACTGCGGGCCAGGATAACGCGCGACGATGCCCGGACTCATGTAGGTGCCAAAATTGTTCTGCGCCGGCAGCATCACGGAAAGGCCCATCGGCACGCGCGTCATGCATTCGACGCCGCCTGCGATCACGATGTCCATCGCGCCGGACATCACGGCCTGCGCCGCGAAATGCAGCGCCTGCTGGGAAGAACCGCATTGGCGGTCCACACTGGTGGCGGGCACGGTTTCAGGCAGCTTGGACGCGAGAACGGCGTTGCGCGCGATGTTGATCGCCTGTTCTCCCACCTGCATGACGCAGCCGAAGATCACATCTTCGATCAATGCCGGATCGGCATCCGCGCGCGCGACCAGCGCATCGATTAGGGCTCCGCCGAGGTCGGCCGGATGCCAGCCCTTGAGCCTGCCGCCTTTGCGTCCGCCCGCGGTGCGCGCCGCCGCAACGATGTATGCTTCGCCCGTCATGTCCGTTCTCCTGCCGTGTCATACCGGCCATACCATCGTGGCGTAGCGGAAACGCAAGAATGGGCGTGACAGGACGTTCTCCTGCCGTAAGGTAACGGCGCAGCGGCGTAACCATGAGCGATGGCATGTCCCAAAAAAAGCCCGAAACGATTGCAGCACAGGCTCTGGGTTGGATCGACGAGCGGACGCGCGCGATTGCGCCAGCGATTCACGCGTCGTCAACATTTCAGCGCGATGCGGACAACCAATACCGCTCGGGCCGCAACTATGCGCGCGCCGACAATCCCGCCTTCGACCAGCCGGAAGCCGTACTGGCGGCGTTGGAAAAGGGCGAGGCTGCGATGCTCTTTGCTTCAGGCATGGCGGCGGCGACGTCGGTGTTCCTGGCGCTGGCGCCGGGCGACCATGTGGTTGCGCCGAAGGTCATGTACTGGTCGCTGCGCCATTGGCTGGCGACCTTCGCCACCAATTGGGGCCTTTCGGTCGACTTCGTCGACATGACGGATCTCGCCGCGCTTGGGCGTACGATGCGGCCCGGCAAGACGCGCCTGGTGTGGGTCGAAACGCCGGCCAATCCGTTGTGGGACATTGTGGACATCGAAGCGGTGGCCGCGATTGCGCACGGGGCAGGCGCCAGGCTCGCCGTCGATTCCACCGTCGCCACACCGGTCTTCAGCCGGCCGCTTGAACTGGGCGCCGATCTGGTGATGCATTCGGCGACGAAATACCTGAACGGTCATTCCGATCTGGTGGCGGGCGCGCTGGTGACGCGGACGAAAGACGAAGCATGGGAACGCATCGCCGTCGTGCGCAAGCAAGGTGGAGGTATTCTCGGCTCGTTCGAGGCTTGGCTGCTGCTGCGCGGGCTTCGCACCTTGTTTCCGCGGGTTCGCACGGCCGCGGCGAATGCGCTGACCTTGGCGCGGAGTCTTGCGGCAAATCCGAACATTTCGCATGTCCTTTATCCCGGACTTCCCCAGTTTCCGGGATACGCGATTGCGCTGCGTCAGATGACGGGCGGCTTCGGCGCCATGCTGTCGATCCGCGTCAAGGGTGCCGCGCAGGCGGCCATCGCCACTGCCGCGCATGTTGAAATATGGAAACGGGCGACTTCGCTCGGCGGTGTCGAGAGTCTGATCGAACATCGCGCGTCGGTCGAAGACGCGGCGTCACTTTGTCCGCCGGATCTGCTGCGCCTGTCGGTGGGCATCGAGGACGCCGGCGATCTTTTGGCGGACCTCGAACGGGCGCTGACCCTCGCGCACCGCTGACCCCTCGCCGTTTTCACCAGGCGCCGGCATCTTTCGACGAATTCGGTGCAACTCTAGGCTACTTCTTCTTGTCCTTCTCCGCAGCAGCCTGTTGCGCCGCCAGCTGGGTTTGGGCCTGGGCAAGTTTGCCCTGCAGCATCGTGTTGGTTGGCGCCAACGAGGTGGCTTCCTGAAGTTTTGCGACCGCGCCGGCGAAGTCGTCGCTGCGCATCATCACTTCGGCTTCCGCCGCGTCGCAATTGACTTTTGCGGACTTGTAGTCGGGCTCCAGTGCGAGCGCCGCTTGGAACTTCGCAATAGCGCCGGGGAAATCCGCGCTTTTGTACAGAGCGATGCCCTCGCCAGTGAGCTTCGAGGCTTGTGCGTGATTCAAATTGTCCTGGGCGGGCCGAAACGACGGAACGAGCGTCAGCGCTTCCTGGAACATGGCCGTCGCGCCGGCATAGTCCTTGTTGTTGTACAACCCGACGCCGGCGGTATTCAGATCTATGGCGAGGTTTTGGCGAATGATCCTGTCGTTGGGAGCGAGCGCCAGCGCCTGGCGATATTTTGCGATGGCGCCGTTGACGTCCCCATGCAGGTCCAGTTCGGCGCCTTGAACCTTGAGTGTCGCGGCCGTTTGCGCCGTTGCTGGCGAACCGGATATGAGCAGAGCGAATACGCCGGCCACGATGGCGACGGAACAACGCGATAACGCACTGTGCATGGCAACCCTCCCGCTGATTTTGTTATTGTTCGAAACCCTGCGTCGGCCTCGCCCCAAGGTCACCCGCTACCGCCGGATTCTAGTCTCGTAATTGCTGGCTGCAATCGCATCGACGTAGGGCAATACGTCACTTGCGCTGCTAGGCCTTGGCGGGTCCCTTACCACTACCGGTTGTATATTGGCCTTGCGATGCGCCGTGCAGGGCCTTAATCAGATGCTAGGCGGCGCGCAGCCCAACGCAAATAAAGCGAGCGCACACCCTGAAGGCGGCAACCATGCACATCCAAACGGCTTTTTTGTTCGACCTCGACGGCACGCTGGTCGACAGCGTCTATCAGCACGTTCTTGCTTGGCATCAGGCGCTCGACGAAGCAGGGATTGAACTTTCCGTTTGGCGAATTCACCGCAAAATCGGTATGAGCGGCGGCCTTTTTACCGATCAGTTGCTTCGTGAAACGACGTTGACGATCACGCCGGAACTGATCGCCCAGCTTCGCGAGGGACATGCCGTCGCCTACAAGCGTCAAGGCGCGACGGTGCGGCCGCTTCCCGGAGCCAAAGAACTGCTCGCCACGTTGACCGAGAACAACATTCCCTGGGCGATCGCCACGAGCGGACGCATGGAGACGGCCGCAATCAACATCGCGGCCTTGGGGGTCGATCCCGCAAAAATTCCCGTCGTGACCCGCGACCAGGTGAAATACGCCAAGCCGGATCCGGACTTGTTCCTGGCTGCCGCAGCGCGCCTCGGCGTCCCCATCGAAAACGCAATCGTAGTTGGTGACAGTATTTGGGACATGCTGGCGGCGTTGCGTTGCCGCGCACTGGGTGTCGGACTTTTGTCCGGCGGCTATGGGCAGGACGAGCTGGAACGCAGCGGCGCGATGCGGGTCTACGAAGACCCGCAGGACATGCTCAAGCATCTGGACGAAGTCGGCGGACGCCGCTGACGATGTCTCCTGCGGGAACGTAGCCCGCTCACGACAGTCGCGTCTCCCGCCGCACCAGCTTCGATCAAGCACTGACGACGACTGAGTAGAAATACTCAGAGGCGCTTATTCTTAAGCGTTTGTGAAACTCTTGGTCCCAACCATCACGTGAGATGCGGCGTTCGCGCACGATGCGCGCGTCGCACGTTATCTTAACGAGAGGCGTGGTGTCCAAGGGTCGGTATCGTTGCACGCATGGCCTTAAGAGGATCGCGGCGGTCGCCGCGATCTGCGCGGCCATTGCGCCCACTCAATCGGCAGCTGCCGCCAGCGCAATCACGCAGGCCGATCTTCAGGCGGCGACGCGTTCGCTGGGCTTTCTCGATTCGCTCCAGAACCGGGCGACAATTACGATTGCCGTCGTCTACAACGCGAGCGTTCGCGACGGCAAGAACTCGGCAGCGCAGACCGCAGGAATGCTGGAGACGATGCGCGGGCCTGGCTCTTCGACGATTCGCGCGAATATCGTTCCAGTCGAGGACGTAGCGCAGAACACCCAGCAGTACGACGCGCTCTATCTTATGCCCGGTGTTGCATCAAGCAGCAGCGCAATTGCGGAGTATGTGCGCCGCCAACATGTCGTAAGCATCTCAAGCGATCCCGCGTGTCTCAATGCCAATTGCTGCGTGTTGATGGTGCAGGCCGGTTCGGGCGTCAGCATCGTTCTCGACACGGGTCTGGCAAATGCGGTTGGCGCGCACTTCTCTTCCGTGTTCACGATGATGGTGAAACGCAAATGATGAACAGGATACAAAACCCAGCTCGGCGGCAAGCCCATTTCCATTCAGTCCTGGCAATTGGAACGGGAACCGCGATTTCGCTGATATGTCTGTGTTCGACGTCTGCCAGCGCGCAATCGATGGACTACGGCTCGCTCAATCAACTGTTCGGTGAGCCTGTGACGACCAGCGCGACAGGTTCGCCGCAGCGCACCACCGAGGTGCCGGTCAACATGATCATCGTCACGGCGGACGAGATCCGCCGCTCCGGCGCGCGCGACATACCCGGCGTTCTGCGTCATGTCGGCGGGGTGGACGTCCTGCAATGGGCCAGCAACGATGCCGATGTCTCCATACGCGGCTACGATCAAGCTTACGCCGCCAGAACGCTGGTGTTGATCGACGGCCGTCAGGTCTATGCGGACTTTTACGGCTTCGTTCCTTGGAGCGCACTGCCGGTCGAACTGAGCGCAATCCGCCAGATCGAAATCGTCAAGGGACCGAACGCCGCCCTGTTCGGGTTCAATGCCGTCGGCGGCGTGATCAACATCATCACCACCAATCCGCGCTATGACGACGTGAATACTATATCGGCACGCGGCGGCACGCAGGGCCTGGCCGAATTATCCGGTGTTGCTACGGTTAAGCTGGGCAAGATCGGAGCTCTGCGCCTGTCGGGCGGACTGCAATCCGGCAACGATTTCGGGGCTCCTCTTCCGACGGGCGGGATGGGCTCGTCGCGCATGGAAAACGACCGCGCCGAGATCGACGCAAATGCCGTCTTCGCGCTGAGCGACGACGTCGAACTCGACGTGGAGGCGAGCCATAGCCATGCCCGCCGGAACGAGATGACGCCGGGACAAAGCTACGGCATTTCGAGGTACGAAACGAACTCTCTGCTGGCGCGCTTTACAGCCGACACTGGCGCCGGGCTATTGAAGTTCACGGCTTATCACAATTGGATAGCACAGTGGCCCGGAGATGCTTCCCAACTTGCAGGCATTTCCTTCCACAACCAGATCACGGCCGTTCAGGGCGAAGACGTCTTCAATCTCGGAACCGATCACACGTTCCGTGTCGCGCTCGAGTACCGGTACAACACCGTTAATACATCGCCATATATCGGCGCCAATGTTTTCTACGGCGTCGTATCCGCTTCGGGCATGTGGAACTGGCGGATCACACCGACCGTTTCGCTGATCAGTGCTGTTCGCTTCGACCATCTCTCGCTCGGGCGCAACGGTTCCGTACCCGCCAACTACCCGTTCACGAACTCCGATTGGGATCGCAAGATCAACGAAATCAGCTTCAATAGCGGCTTGGTATGGAAGGCCGACGACCAAGACACGCTACGGCTTAGCGCGAGCCGCGGCGTACAACTTCCAAGTTTGGCGAACGCGGGCGCCCTTGTCTCGGACTCGGGCCTTTTTCAAATAACGGGGGTTCCAACTCTTCGTCCGACCGCGGTCTCGAACTATGAATTGTCTTGGGACCGCGACGTCTCTTTGCTCGCCGCGCGGCTGCGTGCCAGCCTTTTCCATCAGCATTCGGATGACCTCATAGCCTTAACCGGGGGAACGATCGCGATACCGGGCGGTGCGTACTCGACATCCGCCAATATCGGCGACTCGGATGCGAACGGACTGGAACTTGGCGCCAACGGCCTGGTCGGCGAAGATTGGCGCTGGTCGCTGAGCTATCGCGCCGAGATCATCCGTGACCGTTTCTTGCCGTTCGCGGCGGGCGGCATGACTCTTACCGACTTCGAACACACGACGCCTCATCACGTCGCAAAGGCGGGACTTGGCTGGACGCAAGGCGATTGGGAAGCCGACGCCTATCTCGGCTATCAATCGAATACGTCTGGTCTGCAGCAGGCGATGAGCGGCACGAGCTTGATACCGATCGGCGCCTATGTGTCCGTCGATGCGCGCGCGGCTTATCGGCTGATGGACTGGGCGACAATCGCGGTCTCCGGCCAAAACCTGCTGCAATCGCCACAACGACAGACCGCCGGCGCAAATGTGGAACGACAAGTGTTTGCAACCCTGAGTGTTCGCTACTGACCCTTTGGACAAAGCCTTCTGGACGCGGAGCCGATGGACATATTCTGGCAAATCACGATCGTCGAATTTCTCCTCAACCTGGCGGTATTCGCGGCGGCCGTCATTGCCTACCGTCCGACATGGGCGCTGGCGGCACGTCTGCGTCCTGCGTCCAAACAAACTCAGGACACTGCCGTCGGTGTGCTGTTCGGCGTCGCGACGGCTATCACGCTGCTCATGCCGGTTCATCTGAGCGGCGGCGCTTTCAACGGCAGCCAGACAATCCTGCTGGCTCTGGCGGGCCTGCTTGCCGGACCTGCCGCGGCAGTTGCCGCGGCACTGATTGCGGTATCCGCAGAAGTTCTCCAGAACGTCCAGAGCGGGACTGCTGACAGTTTCGGAATCGTCATGGCGCTCGCCTGCGCCGCAGCGGGCCTGGCTTTCCGGCTGATGCTCGATCGGCGCAAGCACGCCCAGCCGAGGGAAGTACTCTATTATCATCTGCCGCTGCTGGGCTCCCTTTCGGCCGGCTTGAGCCTGCTCGTCTTATGGTCGTTTCAGGGCTTGCCGGTGATGCTCGATTCAGCAGTTCCCACTTTCGTCTCGAGTATTCTCGCGGCCACGATCTTGGGTACCCTTCTGCTGCACGAGACCCGGCGCTACAAAGCGGAAAACGAATTGCGAGAAAGCGAGGCTCGTCTGGCGATGCAGGCGCGCGAACTGGTCGACGCCCGCGATGGCGCCGAACGGGCCAACCGTGCCAAGAGCGAATTCCTCGCCAACATGAGTCATGAAATCCGCACGCCAATGAACGGCATCATCGGCATGACGGGCCTGTTGCTCGATACCGAGCTCAACGAAGAGCAGCGCAGGTTCACCGAGTTGGTGCGTGAATCGGGCGACGCCTTGCTCACCATCGTCAACGACATCCTGGATATCTCCAAGCTCGAAGCCGGCAAGCTGGAGATCGAGAACATCGATTTCGACCTTGTCAGCACGGTCGAAAACGCCACGACCTTGATGGCGGGAAAAGCGCGGGAAAAGGGCATCGATCTCGGCGTCTTCGTGGATCGCGTTGCTCATGGCGTTTTTCATGGAGATCCTACGCGTATCCGCCAAATCCTGCTCAACCTCCTGGGCAATGCGATCAAATTCACGGAAAAGGGCGGCGTGTCGCTTCAGGTCTTCGCGCGCGACGACGACGCCGCAGCGGCGAAAGGCAAACAAGGGCTGCGTTTCGAGATCACCGATACGGGCGTAGGCATCGCCGAAAACGTCCGCGAGCGGCTGTTCCAGAAATTCAGTCAGGTCGACAGTTCCATCACCCGCCGCTACGGCGGAACCGGTCTGGGGCTGGCGATCAGCAAGGAGCTCGTAGACCTGATGGGCGGCCAGATCGGCGTTACCAGCCGTGTGGGCGCCGGCTCCACCTTCTGGGTCCAGCTCGCCCTGGAGCGTTCCGGCGCGATGCTTTCCGAGCATCCGCCGACTCCGTCCCAGCTGAAGAACCTGACCGTGCTGGTAGTCGACGACGTCCCGATGAATCTCGAGATCCTCGGGCGCCAGCTCAGCGGCTACGGGATGCAGGTCTGCGGCGTCGTCGACGGCTTCGCGGCAATGGCGGAGTTGGAGCGCGCCTGGCACAAGGGGCGTCCTTACGACCTCGTCTTCCTCGACCAGATGATGCCCGGCTTGTCGGGCGACAAGCTGGCCGCGCGCATCCGCGCCAAGCCGGAGTTCGCAGAAACCAAACTGGTTCTGATATCGTCGGCCGGAATACACGGCGTCAGCAAGAGTGCGCTATTGGCGCTTGATGCCTCGCTGGACAAGCCGATCCGCCAACAGGATTTGATGGATTGTCTGACCAGGCTGTTTTCCGCGCGGATGCACGAGTCCTCTCCGAGGCATACCGCGACCTCGACACCGATACGGCCACAAGCGGCTGCGGCAGCCGAACCTGGGCGCCCTCTCTATCTGCTCCTGGCGGAAGACAATAAGATCAACCAGCAATTCGCCGTGGCGCTGCTCAGCAAGGCGGGTCACAAAACAGACATCGTCGAGAACGGACTTCAGGCCGTGGATGCCGTGCGACATACGCCATACGACGCCGTGCTGATGGACGTTCAAATGCCCGAGCTTGACGGTGTCGAAGCTACCAAGCAGATCCGCGCCTTGGCGCCGCCCGCCTGTTCGGTCCACATCATTGCCATGACCGCCAACGCAATGACGGGCGCCGAGGCCGAATACCGCAATGCCGGCATGGACGATTACGTATCGAAGCCTGTGGACGGAAAAGTGCTGCTATCGAAGCTTGCCGCTTTGTCGGCAAAGAAGACACAGGCCGTGCCGCCGCCCGAAGAATCAAGACAGGCCGGTGCCACCAATCCGCGAGCGGACCCCAGAGCCGTTTCCGCTTCTGACCGTCCTGTCCTCGACACCGCGAAGTTGACAAATCTGGAAGAGGTTTTGCCGCTGCAGGCGGTGGCGGAGTCGATCACCCTGTTTCTTGCCGAGACCGCCAGTCATCTGGCCCAGATCGAACATCACAGAGCCGGCGGCGATTTTGCCAAGACCGCTCACGTAGCCCATTCGCTCATCGGCATGTCCGACACGATAGGCGCGATGCAGTTGAGCGCGCTGGCGTGCGAAATGGAAATCGCCTGCAAAAGCGGCGACATGGATGCCATCGCTCGTCTGACCCGCGAGCTGAGCACGGCTGGTGCCAAAGCCACGACGGCGCTGACCACGTGGTTGAGGGACAAATCGGTGCCAAATCAACCACCGGGCGCAACGACGATCAAGACGCGTTGATCGCACGACATCGTGGCGGTCGTCGCGTGCTCCCTAATTGCATCCTGCCCACAAGGCGATCAGGGCCGCTTCGACATCGCGCGGATCGCTGAGCCGACACAGCTGCGACTTTGCAGAGCGGCGCGCCTCAGCAGAAAGGGGCCAGGGCGCGTTTTCGACGTACCAACCCAGATGCTTGCGGAAGACCTTCAAGCCGAACGCGTCGCCGTAGAAGCCGAGACTGTCCCGAAAATGATCGAGGACGATGTCTAATCTCTGCGTCAGGTTTGGTTCGATCATCGCGCCGCCCGTCTGCAAGGCTTGGCCGATCATCGCGGCAATCCACGGCCGGCCGCAGGCGCCGCGGCCGATCATCACGGCATCGGCGCCGGATTGTCTGAGCGCCTCGCGGGCGGATACGTCATCGACGATGTCGCCGTTGACGATGACGGGCAGGTTCGTTGCCGCCTTTACTTCTGCCACCGCGCGCCAATCGCTCGGACCCTTGTAGAACTGCTGGCGTGTCCTGCCGTGGACGGTGATCGCTTTCACGCCGCTGCGCTCGGCACGTTCGGCAAGCTCCGCTGCATTCTTGTTGGCATCGTCCCAGCCCAGCCGCATCTTCAAGGTGACGGGCCGGTCTGTCGCCTTTACCGCGGCATCGATCAGACGCTCGGCGTGGTCGAGGTCCCGCATCAGCGCAGAACCTGAAAGTCCACCACAAACCTCTTTGGCCGGGCAACCCATGTTGAGGTCGATGATCTCGGCGCCCGACGCCTCCGCGATGGCAGCCCCTTTGGCGATCCAGTGCGCCTCGCGACCGGCAAGTTGGACCACGATCGGTCCAAGACCTTCGCGTACCGCCGCACGGCGTACGACGTCCGGCCGTCCGCACGCCAGCGTCTCGCAGGCCACCATCTCGGTCACGACATAAGGCGCGCCAAGCTTCGATGCGGCGCGCCGGAACGGTAAATCCGACACGCCGCTCATCGGCGCGGTGAGCACGCGCCCGGCGATTGTCATGTCTCCGATTTGGAACGATTGATTCATGGCGCTTTTCGAGTGTCGCGGAATTTGCGCCGGACCGTGAGCCCTCACGATTCCAAGCGCAAGTGAGCGCACAGGTCGGTCTGCTGCCTGGGACTGCGTGGCTATAAATTACGTCTTGCCAAATCGGTCCCGGCCCATGGGCGCGCGAGCCGAGGCGGCCAGACCATGCATGCAGCAAATGGCGTAATTAAATTTCAAGGACGGCGATTTGTTGCACCGATAGCTGCATATTGTGATAACTAAATTTCAAACTGCGTCACTTCCACGCCACAACTGAAATTGCCATGAGTGATCCCAGCAGCTTATGTGTTGTTGGGAGTCGGCTCATCAAGGGAACTCCGCCTTACCGTACGGGACACATGCAAATGGGACTGCCGCCGAAACAAGGCCTGTACGATCCGCAGAGCGAGCATGACTCGTGCGGTGTTGGCTTTATTGCCAACATCAAGGGCGCGAAGTCTCACGACATCATCACCCAGGGACTTCAGATTCTCGTCAATATGGACCATCGCGGCGCCGTGGGGGCGGACCCGCTGGTCGGCGACGGCGCCGGAATTCTGATCCAGATACCCGACGCGCTGTTTCGCAACTGGGCGTCCAACGCCGGCGTGACGCTGCCGGAGCCCGGCCACTATGCGGTTGCCATGTGTTTTCTGCCGCGCGAGGAAAATGCGCACGCCGTCGCCGTCGGACAATTCGAGCATTTCCTGAAAGTCGAAGGGCAGGTTCTGCTCGGCTGGCGCGAGGTGCCCACCGATCCCAGCGGGCTTGGCGAAACCGTCATCGCCGAAATGCCGCTGATCCGCCAGGCGGTCATCGGTTGGGGACCGAACATCCGCGACGAGGGTGCATTCGAGCGCAAGCTTCTTGCCGTCCGCAAGCAGACGCAGAATCCGCTTGCCCAGCTTGCCAAGAAGCACAAGCTGCCCGCCATCACCCAGTTTTACATGCCGAGCTTCTCGGCGCGCACTCTTATCTATAAGGGCTTGCTGTTGGCCCCCGATGTGGGCCGTTTCTATCTCGACCTGCAAAATCCGCTGACCACATCGGCGCTGGCGCTGGTGCACCAACGCTTCTCGACCAACACCTTTCCGTCGTGGAAGCTGGCTCATCCTTATCGCTTCATCGCCCATAACGGCGAGATCAACACGGTGCGCGGCAATGTGAACTGGATGAATGCGCGCCGCCGGACCATGGAATCGGAACTGCTGGGTGCGGATCTCGACAAGATGTGGCCGCTCATTCCGCATGGCCAGTCCGACACGGCCAGCCTGGACAATGCACTCGAACTTTTGATCGCTGGCGGCTACCCCATCGCGCACGCGGTCATGATGCTCATTCCCGAGGCATGGGCCGGCAACAAACTGATGGATGCGCAGCGCCGCGCCTTCTACGAATATCACGCGGCGCTCCTCGAGCCCTGGGATGGTCCGGCCGCCATCGCTTTCACCGACGGCAAACAGATCGGCGCGACGCTGGACCGCAACGGACTACGTCCGGCGCGCTTTATCGTCACCGACGATGATCTCGTCATCATGGCGTCGGAGGCCGGCGTGCTGCCGGTGCCGGAAGGAAAGATTCGCCGCAAATGGCGCCTGCAACCCGGCAAGATGCTGCTCATCGATCTCGAACAAGGCCGCATCGTCGAGGACGAGGAAATCAAGCGTCAGCTCGCCGCCGCCAAGCCTTACGAAGAATGGCTGAAGGCGGCACAGTACAAGCTGGAAGAATTGCCGGATGTCCCCGACGAGAACGGCGTTGCACAGGACGATCCCTCGGCGCTGCTCCATCGCCAGCAGGCCTTTGGATATACGCAGGAGGATTTGAAGTTTTTCCTGGAGCCGATGGCAAAGAACGGCGAGGACCCCGTCGGCTCGATGGGCAGCGATACGCCGATCGCCGTTCTGTCGAAGCGGCCCAGACTGCTTTACGACTACTTCAAGCAGAATTTTGCGCAGGTGACCAATCCGCCGATCGATCCGATCCGCGAAGAATTGGTGATGAGTCTGGTCTCGATGATCGGGCCGCGGCCCAATCTGCTCGGCCACCAGGCGGGCGCGCACAAGCGGTTGGAAGTGCATCAGCCGGTGCTGACCGATGCGGACGTGCAGAAAATCCGCTCCATCGAAGAACTGGTCGACGGCGCGTTCCGCACCGCGACCGTCGATTGCACCTGGCCCGCAGCAGAGGGCGCAAATGGGCTTGCGGGCGCGCTGCAACGCATATGCATGAGCGCCACCGACGCGGTGCTGGCCGACTTTAACATCCTCATCCTTTCGGATCGTGCGGTCGCGGCGGACCGGATACCCGTTCCCGCTGCACTTGCCACCGCGGCGGTGCATCATCATCTGATCCGCCAGGGCCTGCGCATGCAGACTGGGCTTGTGGTGGAGACCGGCGAAGCGCGCGAGGTGCATCATTTCTGCGTGCTGGCGGGCTATGGCGCCGAGGCCATCAATCCCTATATGGCCTTCGAGACGCTCGAGCAGCTTCGCGCGACCGCCGGCATTGCGCTCGAGGCCGCCGAACTGCGGAAGAATTACATCAAGGCGATCGACAAGGGCGTGCTCAAGGTGATGTCCAAGATGGGCATCTCGACCTATCAATCCTATTGCGGTGCGCAGATATTCGATGCGGTGGGCCTCTCCTCGGCCTTCATCGAGCAGTATTTCACCGGCACGGCAACGACGGTGGAAGGCATCGGTCTGCAGGATATCGCCGAAGAATGTGTGGCGCGGCACCGTAATGCCTATGGCGAAAATCCGATCTATCGCGACATGCTGGATGTCGGCGGCAATTATGCCTACCGCCTGCGCGGTGAAGATCATGCCTGGACGCCGGAATCGGTGTCGCGACTGCAGCACGCGGTGCGCGGCAACAATTTGTCGGACTATCGCTTGTTCGCGCGCACGATCAACGAGCAGAGCGAACGGCTGTTGGCGTTGCGCGGATTGATGCAATTCAAGCTTGCGGAAGATCCGATCCCGCTCGACGAGGTCGAACCGGCGTCGGAGATCGTCAAGCGGTTTGCCACCGGAGCGATGAGCTTCGGCTCGATCTCGCGGGAAGCGCACACCAATCTGGCAATTGCGATGAATCGCATCGGCGCGCGCTCCAACACCGGCGAGGGCGGCGAGGAAGCCGACCGCTTCAAGCCGCTCGCCAACGGCGATTCCGTGCGCTCTGCCATCAAGCAGGTGGCGTCGGGGCGGTTCGGTGTGACGACGGAATATCTCGTCAATTCCGACGATATCCAGATCAAGATGGCGCAGGGTGCCAAGCCCGGCGAAGGCGGGCAGTTGCCCGGCCCCAAAGTGGACAAGAATATCGCGCGGGTGCGCCATTCGACGCCGGGCGTCGGGTTGATCTCGCCGCCGCCGCATCACGACATCTATTCCATCGAGGATTTGGCGCAGCTCATCCGCGATTTGAAGAGCGTCAATTCCAAAGCGCGCATTTCGGTGAAATTGGTGGCCGAGGTCGGTGTCGGCACCGTGGCGGCCGGCGTCGCCAAATGCCGCGCCGACCACGTGACGATTTCAGGCTACGACGGCGGCACGGGTGCCTCGCCCCTGACCTCCACCACGCATGCGGGAAGCCCGTGGGAAATCGGCCTCGCCGAAACCCAGCAGACACTGGTGTTAAACGGACTTCGCGGCCGCATTGCGGTGCAGGTGGACGGCGGAATTCGCACCGGGCGCGATGTCGCCATCGCAGCGTTTCTGGGCGCCGACGAATTCGGCTTTGCCACGGCGCCGCTGATCGCTTCGGGCTGCCTGATGATGCGCAAATGCCATCTCAACACCTGTCCGGTCGGCATCGCGACGCAGAACCCCGTGTTGCGCAAGCGCTTCGCCGGCACGCCGGAGCACGTCATCAACTACTTCTTCTTCGTTGCCGAGGAATTGCGCGAGATCATGGCGTCGATGGGGTTTCGTACCGTCACCGACATGATCGGACGCTCCGACCGGCTCGATATGACGGGCGCTGTGCGGCACTGGAAGACGCAAGGCATCGACCTGTCGAAGATCCTGCATCAGGTGCAGCCCAAGCAAGGTGTGGCGATTTACAATTGCGAGAAGCAGAACCATCGCCTCGAAATCGCGCTCGATCACGAGTTGATCGCAAGCGCGCGAGCGTCCATCGAAAAGGGCGAGCCGATCGTGCTGGAACGGACGATCCGCAATGTGGACCGCACGGTCGGCGCCATGCTCTCGGGCGAAATTGCCCGGCGCCACGGGCATGCCGGGCTCCCCGAGGACACCATCGTCATCCGCTATACCGGCACGGCAGGTCTCAGCTTCGGCGCGTTTCTTTCGCGCGGCGTCAGCCTCGAACTCAATGGCGACGCCAACGATTATGTCGGCAAAGGCCTTTCGGGGGGACGCATCGTGGTGCGCCAACCCAAAGGCATCACCCGCGATCCGACTGAAAACATTATCGTCGGCAACACGGTGCTTTACGGCGCGATTGCGGGCGAGGGTTATTTCGAAGGCGTGGCCGGCGAACGTTTCGCCGTGCGCAATTCCGGCGCCGTTGCGGTCGTGGAAGGCACCGGCGATCACGGCTGCGAGTATATGACCGGCGGCGTCGTGGCGGTTTTGGGCAAGACCGGGCGCAACTTCGCGGCCGGCATGTCGGGCGGCGTCGCTTACGTCTACGACCCGGATGGCGATTTCGAGAATCTCTGCAATCCGTCGATGGTGACGCTGGAGAAAATCGCTCCTGCTTCCGGCGGCGACGACGAAGAGTGCCCGCGTCAGCGCAGCGCCAGTGTGGCCGATGCCGGGATGGGCGATCTCTTGCGGTTCGATGCGGAACGGTTGCGCATCCTCATCCAGCGCCATCTGCTGCATACCGGAAGTGCGCGAGCCCGCGCGTTGCTCGACGATTGGGACACGGCGCTCGGCAAATTCGTCAAGATCATGCCGAAGGAATTTCGCCGCGCCCTGATCGATCTGAAGGCCGAGCGCGACGCGCTCAAAACGCGGGCGGCGGAATAGACATGGGCAAGATCACGGGCTTTCTCGAAATCGAGCGTCAGGATCGCGGTTATGAAAAGCCCGATCTGCGCATCACGCATTATCGCGAATTCGTCAAACCGCTTCCCCCCACTGGTGTCGGCAACCAGGCGGCGCGCTGCATGGACTGCGGCATTCCCTTTTGTCATCAGGGATGTCCGGTCAACAATCTAATCCCGGACTGGAACAATCTCGTTTATCGCGATCAGTGGCGCTCCGCGCTCGAAACGCTGCACTCGACGAACAATTTCCCGGAATTTACCGGGCGCGTCTGCCCGGCGCCCTGCGAGGCGAGCTGCACGCTCAACATCCCGGACAATCCGGTCACAATCAAAACCATCGAATGCGAGATTGTGGATCGCGGTTGGGAAGAGGGCTGGATTGAGCCCGTCGTTCCGCCAAAGCAGACCGGCAAACAGATTGCGGTGGTCGGCTCCGGCCCCGCGGGGCTGGCCGCCGCGCAGCAGTTGGCGCGCGCCGGACATGCCGTCGTCGTATTCGAAAAGAGCGACAGGATCGGCGGATTGCTGCGTTACGGCATTCCGGACTTCAAATTGGAAAAGCACCGCATCGACCGCCGCCTTGTCCAGATGCGGGCGGAGGGCGTGGAATTTCGCACCGGCGTCGAAGTAGGCGTGGCGCATCCGGTATCGGCGCTGCTGGCAGAGTACGATGCGGTGGTGATGGCTGGCGGGGCGGAAAGCCCACGCGATCTGGAAATCGAGGGACGCTCTCTTAAGGGCATCCACTACGCGATGGATTTTCTCACACAGCAGAACAAGCGCATCGCGGGCGACGACGAACCGACTGCGGCGCCGGACGGCACGCTCAGCGCAGAAGGCAAGCATGTCGTGGTGATCGGCGGCGGCGATACCGGGTCGGACTGTATCGGTACCGCCAACCGGCAGGGTGCGCTTTCGGTGACCCAGCTTGAGATTCTCCCAAGGCCGCCGGAAAAAGAAAACAAGGCGCTCACCTGGCCCGATTGGCCGCTGAAACTGCGCACCTCGTCGTCGCAGGAGGAAGGCTGCGGCCGCGACTGGTCGGTGCTGACCAAGCGGGCAGTTGGCGAAGACGGCAATGTTCGGGCGCTGGAATGCGTGCGCGTGGAGTGGAAACGCGGCGACGATGGACGGCTGAACCTCGTCGAAATGCCGGCAAGCGCGTTCAAGATCGAATGCGATCTGGTGCTGCTCGCCATGGGGTTTGTGGGGCCACGCAAGGCAGGCCTCCTTGCCCAGGCCGGCGTAGAAATCGATCCGCGCGGCAACGTGAAGGCAACGGAAGCGGACTACAAATCCACCACCCCCAAGATCTTCTGCTGCGGCGACATGCGGCGCGGACAATCGCTGGTGGTGTGGGCGATCCGCGAAGGACGGCAATGCGCCCACGCGGTCGACGAATTCCTGATGGGATCTAGCACGCTGCCGCGATAGACGCGAACGTCGGCGGCCCGGCCTGACGCGGAGTGCGTCAAACCGGGCCGATCTTCGAAATTTCCTGGCTACCGATAGAAGCTGTCAACGGCGTTCGTTGTCGCCGTGGCCGGAATACCGGTCGCCATAGCTGGAATCATTGCCACGGTTGTAGCCGTCGCCATCGCGATAACGGCCGTCCTCACGATTGTACCAGCCGTCATGATGGCGATGCTGCGAGGCGAGGATCGCGGCCAAAGCCAGAATGCCCACGCCGGCGACGACGGCCGCGCCGTTGCCGTCGCGACGCTCGCGGTCGCCGCGATCTTGATTGCTGTAACCACCATTGTATCCCTGATTGCCATGATCGTAAGGGGCGGCGACGGCCGCCGTTCCGCTCAGCAGCGACAGGGCCAGTGCAACACTCGCTAGACGTTTCATGACGCTCGTTCCTTCTCTTTTCGATGCGGTTGCACCGATTGGGGAACAGAATGCGCACTGTCGGCTGAACACAGTCTGGGGTCGGCGTTTATCCGGCGTTCATATTGGCGGCTGACCGAGCAGCGCTTCAAGTCTCCGGCTTGAATATCATGCCACGGCCCGTCGTCCCGTTCATGACCACAAGGAGCGGCGTCTCGAACCGCAGATGACGCACGCAATCTCGCTCCTCTGTCGCTGGTTGCGCGCTAAGCCACTGCCAATCCACGGAGCCCTCCCCGGCGTCGGGGTTCACCGTGAAGTAGCCGACCTGGAATGCCGTGAGGTTCTGGAAAAAATGACTGCCCTGTGATGGCGTCACGCGCAAATCACGAAAGCCGGCCTCGACGATCACGCGGGCGCCCGACACCTGGTCCCACGCCACCGGAATGCCGAGCCAGGGATCGTTCGATCCCCACCGGCCGACGCCGATAAGAACATACGGCGTACCACTCTCGTTCAGCTTGGCGTTCAGATGCGCCACCTCCCGGGCCACCTCCTGACTGCGGCCGCGTTCGAAACGATGGAAGTCGACCACCACGATGTCTCGCAGGTTCTGGAAGCGGCCATTCCCGAGTACTTTCGAACTCTGGCAAACCAAGCGGCTCGGGTCGACGTCGTCCATGCGGACTTCCTCGGCTTCGCGCGAAAGCGCCAAGGGCCGGATCTGAAGGAACCCGAATTCGGATGTTTCGTCGAACGAGGCCGCCAGCCGGACCGCGAACTCGATTTCCACCGGACGTCCCAACGCGTCCGCGCCGATGCTCATGATCTGGTCGAGAATTTCCGCCAAGGGGAAAATACCGTGCTTGAGGACCGGGGCAAAACTCACGATGCGGGCACCAGCCCTGCCGAGACCGTCATAAACGGCATTGTTGTCGGCGGAGTAGGTGGAACCCAACGCCAGCAGGGTTCCGTCCGCCTCTGCCACTTTTAGTCCGTACGACGTCTCCTTCAAATCCGTTATGGATTGGTGCCGTTCGAGGTCGAGAGCCCAGAACGCGACCTGCGAGTTCGCCAGCATGTCCTCTACCGACGAGAACTGCACCAGATGGTGGGGATCCCGTGGACAGAACATCAGACATTTTTCGCCGCCGATGACCGTCCGGCCCAGGCCCAAGGCTGCTGCCGCAATTCCGTCCGCCGCGTTCATCGGCGGCACCGGGTAGAAATTGTGCGATCGAACCACCCCGGAAAAATCCGGGTAGTATCGCGAACCATGCTGTGTGCCCACGACCTGCTGCACGATCACCGCCATCTTCTCCTCTTCCAGGCGATAGGGCGTGGCGCGCACATACTGCTTCGCGTGTTGGCTGAAGGTCGACGCATACACGCGCTTGATCGCTTCCATGAGTTGTTCGGTACGGAAGCGCACGCTGGGGTCCAAATTGGCCAGCATGAAGGTTTCGTACACGCCGGTGAAAGGCTGATATTGCGAATCCTCCAGCAGGCTGGAAGAACGCACGGCGAGCGGATAACGGACTTCCTCGACGAATTTTCGCAGATCGTCCTGAAGACCGGCCGGTAGCGGCGCCGCCAGAAATCGCCTTTCGATTTCGGCTTCATCGTCACTGTTGAGGGCGAAATCCAGAAGATCGTTCTCTTGAACGAACTGATCGAACAGGTCGGTGGCCAGCACGAGCGACGGAGGCACGGCGATTCTGATGCTGGGGAACCGCTCCACCAGTTTGTGCTTGTGCAGAAGGTGGCGCACGAAGGCCAACCCCCGCGCCTTGCCGCCCAGAGATCCGCCGCCGAGCCGGAGGAAGAAGGTATCTGCCGACTTGAATGTGGTTCTGGCAAAGTCACCGATCAGGACCTGGCTTTGCTCGCGTCGATATTCGGCGATGGAATCGAGCAGATTGTGGCGCAGGTCTTCGAGGGTTGCGAAATCGGAAATCTTCCGAGGCCTGAGTTTTTCCGCCAGCGCGGCTTCCGTCCTCGCCATCAGCCAGTGGGAAAAATGGTTGCGTTCGGCATGGTAGGCAATGCACTCCGCCGGAACCTCGTGCAGCAGCCTCACCAAGGCGTTCAGGTCGCCGGCGCGCGCTACTTCTGTGCCGTCCGGCAAACGGAATACGAAATCGCCCAGCGAGAACTGTTCGGTGAGAATTCTCCGCAGATCCTCCAGCAATGTGGGCGAGCGTTTGCGCAGGAACGAAAAACCCTCGGCGCGTGCGTGCGCCTGGTGTTGCGTATGACTGGATTGCAGCACGATCGGAACGTCGGGCACCCAATCGCGGACCATGCGCGCCAGCTCGAACCCGGCCGTGGGACGCAGCTCGCCGTCGCGCCAAAATTCCACGTCCGAGATAATACCGAGCAGATAGTCCCGGTATTTCATCGCCTGCTCGGCGGCATCCTCATAATCCGAGCAAAGCAGCAGCTTGGGCCGGGCCCGGAACCGCAGCAGCTTGTGGGCCATATTGAGCCCTTCGCTGATGACGCGGCGCGATTGCGTGATCAATTCGGTATAGATCACCGGCAGGAACGCGGAGTAGTAGCGAATATTGTCTTCCACCACGAGAACGACCGGCACACCCATGGTCTCGGTATCGTGCAGGACATTGCGCTTGTCCTCGATGTACTTGACCATTGCGATCAGGATGCGCGGCGTCCCTTGCCACAGGAAAATCCTGTCGATGTCGGTTACCGGGTGCCGGGCGACAAAGGTTTTGATCTCGCGATAATCATAGGCAAGGACAACGACGGGGACATCGAGCCCGGCGTTCTTCACTTCGCGGGCCAGATTTGCCGCGTCCATGTCCTCCACGTCGAGATTCGTGACGATCAGGTTGAAGCGCGGCTGGGTGCGGACGAGGGCAAGCGCTTCCGCGCCGCTCGAAACATGCGTGACGCCGGGAACGTGGCGGATATTGAGTTCGAGAGACTCGCCGATCAGCAACTCGTTGAGTCTGCCGTCTTCGCGCAGGATGAATGAATCGTAGAGGCTGGACACCAGCAGAATGTTCTGGACCCTGAAGGTCTCCAGCTCTTCAAAACCTTCGAAGAGTCTTTGTGCGTCGGTTTCCGCGGCCTGCTTCCCTGCGCGCATGGGCGGGCCTTTTGGGAAAATGCGGGGTGGAATCGCTCCACCCCGCATCCGTTGAACCTCTGACGACGAGTCTAAATTGGATAGGGCGCCTAAACCAGTCCCTGATCCAGCATCGCATTGGCGACCTTGAGGAATCCTCCGATATTGGCCCCGTTAACGAGATTGCCGGGGGTGCCGTAGGTTTCCGCGGTCTCGAAGCAGGTCTTGTGGATGGCGGACATGATGGTGTGCAACCGCTTGTCCACTTCTTCGCGGGTCCAGCTCAGCCGCATGCTGTTCTGCGACATTTCCAGTCCGGATGTCGCCACGCCGCCGGCATTGGCGGCCTTGGCGGGTCCGTAGAGGATGCCGGCATCCAGGAACAGCTTCGTGGCGTCGGCCGTGCTTGGCATGTTGGCGCCTTCGGCAACCACTTTGACGCCGTTCTTGACGAGATTGGCCGCGTCCTTCGCGTTGATCTCGTTCTGCGTGGCGCTCGGGAACGCACAGTCGGCCTTGATGCTCCACAGCGGATTGTGGTCCATCTCGCCGTTGCTGGGCGTGAACTGCGCCTTTTTGAAATGGTCCGCATATTCGCCGATGCGGCCGCGACGCGCGTTCTTCAGCTCCATGACCCAGGCCAGCTTCTCGCGATCGATGCCGTCCGGATCGAAAATCACGCCGCCGGAGTCGGACAGAGTGATGGGCTTCGCGCCCAGATCGAGCAGCTTCTCCACCGTATACTGGGAAACGTTGCCGCTTCCGGACACCAGACAGAGCTTGCCTTCCAGCGAGTCCTTGCGGGTCTTCAACATCTCGGCCGCGAAATACACGCAGCCATATCCGGTCGCTTCCGGACGGATCAGGGAACCGCCCCAATTCAGGCCCTTGCCGGTCAACACGCCGGTGAATTCGTTCCTCAGGCGCTTGTACTGGCCGAAGAGGAATCCGATCTCCCGTCCGCCAACCCCGATATCGCCGGCGGGAACGTCCGTATCCGGCCCGATGTGGCGCTGCAGCTCGGTCATGAAGCTCTGGCAGAATCGCATCACCTCGTTATCGCTCTTGCCCTTCGGGTCGAAGTCCGAGCCGCCCTTGCCGCCGCCCATCATCAAGGTGGTCAGCGAGTTCTTGAAGACCTGCTCGAACGCCAGGAATTTCAAGATGCCGAGATTGACCGAAGGATGGAAGCGCAGGCCGCCCTTGTAGGGCCCGATGGCGCTGTTCATCTCGATTCGATAGCCGCGATTGACCTGCGCGTTTCCATGGTCGTCGAACCACGGCACGCGGAACATGATGACGCGTTCGGGCTCCACAATGCGTTCAAGAAGCCGCGCCGACTGGTATTCCGGATGTCGTCTCAGAACCAGCCTCAGAGAATCGAACACTTCTTGTACCGATTGATGAAACTCGGGTTCGGCGGGGTTCTTCGCCTTCAACTGGTTCATGACGTCGTTGATGTAATCGCCCGATGGAGTCTTGACTCCGAGTGGCGTGCCGGTCGTGCTAACCATGGTTTCTCCCTTCAGCTTTCCACTGAGAAAAGCTCTTGCTTTGCAGAGAGCTTACTCCTTTGCCTAGTGAAGAGCGTCGCCCGGAAAATCTGTCGCAACGTGCAAACGATGTTCGGATCGAACAATGACGTCCATTCGCTTGGAGGGAGAAACAAAGATGCGCTGGCAGAGGGGCTCGCAGAACGATTGGGATGCCCCTGTCGAGTCGGGTGAAGAAAAAGTTCATGCATTGGTGGAAGCCATGGTCTGCGTGTGGCGCACGTCAGATACGGGAAACTACGGACGTTGTAGCGGCGGCGGGCCGGGTGTTGCATGCTCCCACAGAACAACGGGAGCAAGCGCCTGTGTCGGTAAGCTCCATTCGCTCCTTTTCGGAAATGAGACAGCGGGCTCGGCAACTGGGGCCGAAGCGCGTTGCCGTCGTCATGGCGGAGGACCCCGTCGCTTTGGCCGCCATAGGCGATGCCATGCGGCTGGGCCTTGCGCTGCCTATCCTGATTGGAGACGTAGCGAAGATCCGCAGCCTGGCAACCGCGGCGGGATTGGATGAACTACTTCGCAGTGCCGAATTTGTCGCAACGGACCAGCCTGCGGTCATCGCGGCAAAAATGGCTGGCGATGGTCGCGCGGACATTATCCTCAAGGGGCATTTGCGGACCGACGAATTGCTGCGCGCTGTGCTCGACAAGGAGGCCGGCCTGCGAACCGGACGTCTGCTTAGCGATATCCTGTTCTACGAGGACACGCTCTCGGGGACCAGGCGGCTCGTCGCCATCACGGACGGCGGCTTGAACGTCGCCCCGAACCTCGAACAGAAGACGCAGATCGTTCACAACGCCATCGAGGTTCTG
>Ga0265325_10000284_pt1 | contig 35970 bp, 37 predicted proteins | sample 41420metaG_FD_202090 | JGI IMG/M metagenome (GOLD analysis project Ga0265325, IMG submission 202090) | Rhizosphere microbial communities from Carex aquatilis grown in University of Washington, Seatle, WA, United States - 4-14-20 metaG | ecosystem: Host-associated > Plants > Roots > Rhizosphere... | reverse complement strand
TGACATCGCCCGGTGCGCTGCGCGCCGCCGCTTCGGCCAGCACGCGCAGGTTTTCTTCGTGCGTGCTGCGGTCGATGCGATAAAAGCTGAGGCAGACGAGCGCGATGGCGTAGAGCGCGAAAACAGACGGCATGTAATAAAGGGCAAGCTGGCGCGGAATCTCCGGATCGAGAGTCGCCGGATTCGCCTTTGCCGGAAAATGCGCGAGTGACAGCAACAGGCCCGCCATGAGCGCGCCGGAGCCAGAGATCGCCTTCAGGATGAAACTGTTGGCCGAGAAAAACAGGCCCTCGGAGCGCCGGCCGGTCTTGCGCTGGCTGTCTTCCACCACGTCGGCGAGCATCGAGGAGATCGTGACCGCGCTGGAGATGCTCAGCATCGTCGCGATCGTCGTGAAGAAGATCAGCAGGGGCATGAGGATCGGCGCGCCGTTCGCCGGGAACAGTTTGAGCAGCCGTGCGCCCATCGGCAGCCAGCCGAATGCCGTCGACGAGATCCAGAACAGGATCGCGGCCCGCTTCTTTCCGATGACGCGGGAGACCGGAGTCGAAACGAAAATCGCCACGATGGGCGAGGCGACGACCGTCAGGCTGAGAAAGAAGATCTGTCCCGACGACAATCCCCAGAAGAAGACGTTGAAGTAATTGTTGAGTGCGGCCAGCGTCCCGGCAGCGACAGACGAGAACAGCGCGGAGATCGAGAGCACGATGAAGGACGTGTGGTTGAGCGACTCCTTCATTTCGCGCAGCACCTGACCGAACGGCAGGCTGCGTTTCGGCACGACTGCGAAATAGCGCACGAATTTTTGCGTTCCTGCGGCCGAAACGAGGATGGCCAGCATCATCAGGATGCTCGCGGTCAGGCCGTAGCGCGAATAGCCGACCGGATTCTGCAAGCCGATGGGATGCCCCAGGGCAGGAACAAGGAACACGCCATACGCCAGAAGCTGGATACCAAGCCCGCCGAGCCAGCCGAACAGATAGCGATAGCTGAGGAACGAGGTGCGCTGGTCATAGTCCGGCGTCAGTTCGGCGACGAGCGCTGTGCTCGGAATTTCATAGACGGCGATCAGCGTGCGCACGACGATCGCGATGGCAATGAGATAGTAGAACAACGCCTGCTGCGACCAGCCGCCAGGCGGATTCCACACGAACCAGTAACCGACCGCGACAGGAACTGCCGCCGCGTACATGAAGGGATGGCGGCGTCCGAGGCGCGAGCGCCAATTGTCCGAAATCTGTCCGATCACCGGATCTGCGAAAGCATCGACGGCAAGCGCGATGGCGATTGCGCTTCCGACCCAGATCGCCGGGAGCCCGACGACCTGGTTGTAGAAAATCAGCAGGAAGTAGGAAAACCCGTTGTCCTTCACGCCGAAGGCGATCGAGCCGAAGCCGTAGAACAGCTTGGTGCGCAGACTGGCGATGTCGCGGCGGACGTCTTCGGGAGCGGTCGGGATGATTGTGGCGACCGTCATCGGGCTACTGTGCCGGAGGCGACGTCACGAACGCCACGGCGTTTTCGGCGCCGGCTTCGGTCAGCATTCGCACATTCTCCTCATGCTGCTCGCGGCTGATGCGATAGCGCGAGAGGGCGATGATGCCGATTCCATAGAAGCCGACAATGCAGGGCAGATAGAGCAGCGCCAGGTGGCGCACGACCGCCGGATCGATCGTTGCGGGGTCTGCGTGATCCGGGAAATGCGCCAGGAACAGAAGCTGGCCCGCGATCAGCGTGCCGGCGCCGGACAGAAGCTTGGTAATGAAGCCGATGAAGGCAAAGAACAAGCCTTCCGAGCGGCGTCCGGTCTTCAACGCGCTGTCATCCACCACGTCCGCCATCATCGAGCCGAAAAGGATGAGACAGCCGACGCCGAGAACGGCCGACACAGTCCGTTCTGAAAACAAGAGAACGAGCAGAAGCGTCGTGCCGTTAGCAGGGAACAGGCCCAACAGGCGAAGAGAGATCGGCGTGATGGCCAGCGCTATGCAGCTGAAATAGAAGACGAGCGCTGCGTTCTTCTTGCCCAGCCGCTTGGAAACGGGACCGGCCATGAACGGCGCCAAAAAGGCCGACGCCAGCCCAGCAAGGCCGAACAGCCCGATCTGTTTGGTCGTCAGTTCCCAGAAATAGGTGTTGAAATAGAGCAGGAGCGCCGCCCCAAGACCGATGGCCAAGGTTCCGAAGATCGCGGCCAGCACGAGAATGATGAATTGGGGATGCCACAGGCTCGTCGCCATTTCCCGGAACATCTGCGCCAGAGTGATCCGCCGCTGCGCGGTTGGGCGGAACAGCGGGATATAGCGATGCGTTCCGCGTGCAGAGATCAGAATGCTCGCAACCATGATGATCGCGGATGCGAGAGCAAATCGTGGGTAGCCGGCCGGATTGAGTTGTCCGGTCTTGTGCACCGCGTCGGCGAAGAGGATGTAGCGGAACGTCGCCACGCTCATGCCGACGCCTGCGGTAACGCCGAAGAGATATCGGATCGAGATGAAGCTGGTGCGCTGGTCGTAGTCGTCCGTCATCTCGGGCACCATGGCGGAACTCGGAATCTCGTACATGGTGATGAAGGTGCGTACGATGATCGCCATTGCGACGAGATAGTAGAACAGGGCCTGGTGCGACCAGTGCGGCGGAATCCAGAGGAAGTAGTAGGACACGGCGACCGGAACCGCGGATGCGTACATCAGCGGATGCCGCCGTCCCCATGCCGTGCGCAGGCTGTCTGAAATCTGTCCGACAATCGGATCGGCAAAGGCGTCGAACACCAGAACCAGGGCGATGGCGAAGCTCACTTCGCCGGCCGGCAGGCCAATCACCTGGTTGTAGTAGAACAGCAGAAGCGTGCCGAAGCCGAAATCCTTGACGCCATAGGCGATGGAGCCGAAGCCGTAGAACAATTTGGCGCGCATGCTCGACAGTTCGCTGCGCTGAACCGGGGTGCTCATGCCGCAAGTCCGAAAGTTTCGAGTACGCGCGCGATCTTTCCCGCATCCACCATGGTTTTTCTCCCTCGCACGCCGCCTGCGGCGGCGCTTTTTATTATGTCGCCGGTGCCCCTCTGCGTGGGCCGGCGGACGCCCCGGCCTTGAGACGTCGCCATTCGGACGAAAAAGGCCGTCCTCTTTAGAAAGTGTGGTACGGCCCCAAAGGTGTCAACGGGGGAGCCACGGGCGGCGCCGGTCTGGCTTGGTTTTCCACGTGGCGCTGGCGCCATCGGCGTCCGAAAATGGCCAGTGCGGGAACGATCTTTAGGCCATACTGGGGCCATGGAACTTCCACCCGACGATGTCTGCTACCGCGCGATCGCCACACGGGATGTCCGTTTCGACGGACGTCTCTTCATCGGCGTCAAGACGACGGGAATCTATTGCCGGCCGATCTGCCCGGCGCGCACGCCCAAGCGTGAGAATGTCACCTTCTGGCCGAGCGCGGCATCGGCGCAGGAGGCAGGCTTTCGGCCGTGCCTGCGCTGTCGGCCCGAGATCTCGCCGGACGCAGCAGCGTGGCGCGGCACTTCGAACACCGTTTCTCGCGCGCTCGCGCTGATTGCGGAAGGCGGACTCGACGGCGAAGCCGGCATGTCGGCGCTGTGCGAGCGTCTCGGCGTCGGAGAGCGTCAGTTGCGGCGGCTCTTCGACAAGCATCTCGGTGCGCCGCCGATCACCGTGGCGCAGACGCGGCGCATCCTCTTTGCCAAGCAGTTGATCCACGAGACGCAGTTGCCGATGACCTCCATCGCGCTCGCCTCCGGCTTCGGCAGCGTGCGGCGCTTCAACGATGCGTTCCGAAAGCTCTATCGCCGTCCGCCGAGCGAATTGCGCAGGCAGAGCGCTGCGAAGCCCGCCTTGTCGACGGTCACCATTCGCCTGGGTTACAGGCCGCCCTATGATTGGGACGCGATCCTGTCGTTCCTTGCGGCGCGCACGATCGCCAATGTCGAGCTTGTCGATCGCAATCGCTATGCCCGCACCATCGAGCTCGACGGCGAGTTCGGCAGCGTTGAAGTCACACCCGGCAAGAACCATCTTGTCGCCACGATCCGTTTTCCGCGCGTGCAGTCGCTGCTTGCCGTCGTTGCCCGGTTGCGGCGGCTGTTCGATCTCGACGCCGATGTCGAAACCATCGGCCGGCATCTCTCGGGCGATGAAGCACTCGCGCCGCTGATCGCAAGGCGGCCCGGCCTGCGCGCGCCCGGCGCGTGGGACGGCTTCGAGCTCGCCGTCCGCGCCATTCTCGGCCAGCAGATCACGGTGACCGGCGCGCGGGCTTTGGCGGTCAAGATCGTCGAGCGCGCCGGAAGCGATATTGCGGCCGATATCAGCGGCGATGAGCGGCTTAGCCGCGTGTTCCCGTCGGCGGCGCGCATGGCGCGGACCGATTTGTCAACTCTCGGCATGCCGCGCGCGCGCATCGCCGCGCTGACCGGTTTGGCTGCGGCGGTCACGGAAAACCCCAAGCTCCTCGAACCTGCCGGTTCCTTCGACGAAACCATCGCGCGTCTGGTTGCGCTGCCCGGTTTTGGTCCATGGACCGCGCAATACTGGGCGCTGCGGGCGCTGCGCGACAGCGATGCGTTTCCTGCGGCCGATGTTGCGCTGTTGCGCAGTCCGGCGGTCGCGCAAGAAGGAAAACGCCCGACACCAAAGGCTCTGCTCGAACGCGCGGAATCCTGGCGGCCCTGGCGCGCCTATGCCGCGCAGCATCTCTGGACAGCGGATGCCGAGCGTGTCTGAGCAATTCCTCGTCGAGCAGATTCAAACGCCGGTCGGACCGCTCCTGATGATCTCCGACCAGAAGGGCGTGCTGCGCGTTCTGGAATTTCACGACATGAAAGACGGCTGGCATCCGCACATTGAAAAGCGATTTGCCGGCGCAAAGATGACTGAGAGCCCCGGCGCCTTTGGCCACGCCAAAACGCTGGCGCGGTACTTCGATGGCGACATAGAGGCCATCGATGACATTCCGACAGACGGACAGGGCACGGAATTCCAGCGCGCGGTCTGGAAGGCGCTGCGCACGATTCCTGCTGGTGCGACGCTCAGCTACGGCGCGCTCGCGAAACAGATCGGCAAGCCGGCGGCGGTGCGCGCGGTCGGCCTTGCAAACGGTGCAAACCCGATCGCCATTGTTGTGCCTTGCCATCGCGTCATCGGCAGCGATGGTTCTCTCACCGGCTATGGCGGCGGGTTGGAGCGCAAGCGCTGGCTCCTCGCGCACGAAGCCAAGAACGCCGGCGAAGGACTGTTCAAAAAGGTGAAACGCTCATGACCACGATCGCCGAACGCGTCAGGACATTTGCCGCGCTGCATGCCGGTCCGAAGCTTCTGATCCTGCCGAACGCCTGGGACGCCGGTAGCGCGCGCGTGATCGAAAGCGCCGGCGCGACTGCGATTGCGACGTCGAGCGCGGCGGTCGCCTGGGCGCACGGCTATCCGGACGGGCAGTACATGCCGTTCGACACCTTGCTGGAAAGCGTGCGCGAGATGACTCGTGTCGTGAAGATCCCCGTCTCGGCAGATATCGAAGCCGCCTATGCTCAGGACGCGGCTACCGCCGCCCTGACTGTTGCACGCATTGTCGAGGCGGGCGCAGTCGGCATCAATATCGAGGACGGAAACGATCCGCCCGACCTCCTCGCCCGCAAGATCGAAAACCTGAAGGCCGCCGCGCACAAGACCGGCGTCGAATTATGGGTCAACGCGCGTATCGACACCTATCTGCGCCGGCTGGTGCCCGCAGAGCGTGCCTATGACGAGACGGTCGCGCGCGCCCGGCTCTATCGCGAGGCTGGCGCCAACTCGATCTTCACGCCCGCCGTTACGGAAGCCGAGACCATCGCAAGGCTCGTAAAAGCCGTTGTCTTGCCGCTGAATCTTCTCGCCTGGCCGGGGCTTCCCGATGGCGCGACCCTTCAGGCGCTTGGCGTTCGCCGTCTCAGTGCGGGTTCGGGGATCGGCAAGCTGATCCACAACCGCACGCTGACGATTGCAAAGGCGTTCCTTGCGGATGGCCGCTCGGAACCCTTCAACGAAGGGCCGCTCGGCAACCCCGACATCAACGGCATGATGCGAAAAGACTAAAGCGTCACGAAATTGCGTATGATGTCCCCGGACTCGCAATTCGGGCTGCATGAGCGAAGAGACTGTCATCTGGAATTATCTGCGCGGCGCACTATGGCCGGGCCTGGCGGGCCTTGTGGTCGGCGCAGGCATTGTCCTGTGGCATGGACCCGAGCCGCTCTGGCTGGTCGCGGGCGTCGCTCTGCTTCTGGCCGCCTTCGCTGCGGTGCTCACCGCACGCGCGCGGCCGAGTTCCGATGATGCCGCAGGTGCAACGCGCGATCCGGGACGCGTGGGCTTGCCGCCGCTTGCGCGCGAAGTTTTCGAACATCTTCCAGATCCCCTGATGCTTTTGGATATCGGCGGCCGCGTGCTGTTCGCCAACAGCGCCATGCGGACCGTCGTGGGCGTCGGCGCCGAGAACAAGCATGTCTCGTCCATCCTGCGCACGCCGGCTGTCCTGGAAGCGATTGCCGACACGTCGACGACCGGTGAGCCCAGCTCGATCGAATTCACCGTCCCTGTCCCGGTCGAGCGCCACTACCAGGCCTATATTGCCCGCATGAGTTCGCAGCCGCCCGTGACGACGTTGTTGCTGCACGATCTTACCGCCATCAAGCGCACCGAACAGATGCGCGCCGATTTCGTCGCCAATGCCAGTCACGAGCTGCGCACGCCGCTCGCGGCTGTGTCCGGCTTCATCGACACGCTGAAGGGCCACGCCCGCGACGACGCCGAAGCCCGCGACCGCTTCCTAGACATTATGAGCGTCGAGGCGGGCCGCATGCGCCGGCTGATCGAAGACCTTCTCTCGCTCACCCGGATCGAACTCAACGAGCATGTCCGCCCGTCAGGCAAGGTTTCGCTCGAGGCGATCATTCGCGAGGCAACCGCTGCGTTGAACCCGCTCGCGCAGATCGACGACATCTCGCTTGAGGTATCGGTCGCGCCCAATCTGGCGATGGTCACGGGCGAGCGGGACGAGCTGATCCAGCTCTTCCAGAACCTGATCCACAACGCCATCAAGTACGGCCGGCCGGGCGGCCATGTGTGGATCACGCTCGCCAGCGCCCAGGCGCAGGGCGGACGCGGCACAGTTTCCATGGTTTCCGCGACGATCAAGGACGACGGCGAGGGCATCGCCTCCGATGCGATTCCCCGTCTGACCGAGAGATTCTATCGCGTCGACGTAAAGCGGAGCCGTGAAAAGGGTGGGACCGGCCTCGGTCTGGCCATCGTCAAGCACATCGTCAACCGCCACCAGGGCCGGTTAACGATCGAAAGCCGGGCCGGCGAGGGCAGTACCTTCACGGTTTCGCTGCCTTCAGCGCCCACAGACAACGCTGTCACAGAACTGTTATAAATCTGTCGCATAGCCATGTCCGTGCAGGGCTAGTGACTAGCCAACGCGAAGGAGTCCCGAGTCGGGCAGCGATATGAGTGAACATACAGTCAAAGCGTTCAGTGAGAAGCTAGAGGCTCTGTCGGCGGCGATCGCGCAGATGGGTGGTCTGGCCGAAGCCCAGTTCGCCAACGCGGTCGAAGCCATTGCGCGGCGCGATACAACGCTCGCCGAAAACGCAGTGGGCGGCGACAAGCGCATCGACGAGATGCAGCTCGACATCGAAGACCGCGCGCTGAAGCTGCTCGCATTGCGCCAGCCGATGGCCGTCGACCTGCGCGAGACTCTTGCCGCGATCAAGATCGCGTCCGAGCTGGAGCGCATCGGCGATCTCGCCAAGAACATCGCCAAGCGCGCCATCGTGCTGAACCGGGAACCGCCGATCCGGCTGACCTCCTCGCTCGCCCGCATGGGCAAGCAGGCGCTGTCGCAGCTCAAGCATGTGCTCGACGCCTATTCCGACCGCAATGCCGAGGCGGCCGAAGCGGTGTGGAAGCAGGATCCGGAGATCGACGAGATCTACAACAGCCTGTTTCGCGAACTGCTCACCTACATGATGGAAGATCCGCGCACGATCGGGCTGTGCACGCATCTGCTCTTCATCGCCAAGAACATCGAACGCAGCGGCGACCACGCCACGAACATCGCCGAGGTCGTCTATCACATGGTGCGCGCCGATCATTTGTCGAACGAGCGGCCCAAGGCCGACACGACGAGCGAGACCAGCGTTCCCTTCGAGAGAAAAGCATGAGTCTGAAGCCTACCGTTCTTGTCGCCGAAGACGAAGGAGCCCTTATCACCCTCCTGCGCTACAATCTCGAACGCGAAGGCTATCGCGTGCTCGAGGCGCAGGATGGCGAGGAAGCCCTGCTTGTCGCCGCCGAGGAGAAACCCGACCTGGTCCTGCTGGACTGGATGCTGCCGCAGCTTTCGGGCATCGAAGTCTGCCGCCGCCTTCGCGGTCGCCAGGAAACTCGCAACGTTCCGATCATCATGCTGACCGCGCGCGGCGAGGAGACGGATCGCATCCGCGGTCTCGATACCGGCGCGGACGATTATCTGACCAAGCCGTTCTCGATGACCGAGCTTCTCGCACGCCTGCGCGCAGTCATGCGCCGCATCCGGCCGAGCCTTGCGCCGGACACCGTCGCCATCGGCGATATCGAGATGGACCGTGCCGCGCATCGCGTGCGCCGGGCCGGCAAGGAAGTTCACCTTGGTCCGACCGAGTACAAGCTGCTCGATCACCTGATCCAGCATCCCGGCCGCGTCTTCAGCCGCGAGCAATTGCTCGACGCCGTCTGGGGCTCGGATGTCTATGTCGAAGCCCGCACCGTCGATGTGCATGTCGGACGCCTGCGCAAGGCGCTCAACATAGACGGCGTGCGCGATCCAATCCGCACCGTGCGTTCAGCCGGCTATTCCCTGGATGATGCGGCGATCGTGAACTAGCCGGAAGCGACCGTCTCGGCGATTGCGATCCTGGCTGTGTCAGCGACGCTTTGGTGGATGCCGGGACGGGAGAGTATGTCCGCCCACGCCACGAGGTCCGAGAGGCGCGCGAGCTTTCGCCAGTTCTGCGGCAGCGTGTGTCCCATCGCGCGATAGGCTTCGACGACACCTGCTAGAAAGATCTCGTCGGGATGATTGCGCAGCAGGTTTCCGAAATCGATGTCGGGCCGCCCGGCCATGCCGAATTCCCAGTCGATGATCGCCGCGATGCCGGTTCCGCGCATCAGGATGTTGGAACCATTGAAATCCGAATGGACGAGGCAGGGCTCGCCGCCCCATTTGAGGTCCCTGTTCGCCGCCGCATAGTCCATCGCCGCGCGCGCCAGTTGCGGACCGAGCAGGGCATTCGCCTGCCCCTCGATGAAGGAGCCGCGCAGGAAGCCGAGAAGAAATTCGCCGCCTTCGGGAAATGCGTAGGTGATCTTGAAGTTCGCATCGATGAATCCGACCTGTTCGAACGGGATGCCGTGGATTGCGCCCAGCGCCGCGCCGACTGAGAGTCCGGCCTCCCGACGCTCCTGTGGCGTCATTGTCTGGATGGCGATCTCCAGACGCGGTCCCTCGATCCACTCCACGAGCGCGAAGTGGAATTTTTCGAACCGGCCGATGTGCAGCGTGCGCGCGACGGGCACGGTCGACGCGATCGTTCTGGCAATAGCGGCTTCCTTCGGCGCCTGCGCCGCGTCGCGCTGATACAGCCGCAGCAGAACTCGACCCTCTTCGAGATCGACTCGGATGTTGGTGTTCGCGAAGCCGCCTTCGACATTGAAGAAACCCGCAACGCGCGCATCCGGCATTCCGGCGCGAACCATGGCCTGCACCTCGTCCGCCGAGGGCGCGAGGACGGGAACCGACCGCGTCCAGCCAAGGCGCATAGCGTCAGAGCGCCTTGGCGATCGCGCCTTCGATGTCCGCAGGTTTCGTCATCGGCGCAAAGCGCGCGACTACCTTTCCGGTCTTGTCGACGAGGAATTTGGTGAAATTCCACTTGATGTTCTTGGTGCCCAGAATGCCAGGCTTCTGACTTTTGAGATATTCGTAGAGCGGATGCGCGCGCGGACCGTTGACTTCGATCTTGTCGAACATCGGAAAGCTGACGCCATAGTTCATCTGGCAGAACGCGCCGATCTCCTGCGTCGAGCCGGGCTCCTGCTGACCGAACTGGTTGCAGGGAAAGCCGAGGATGACGAGGCCCTTGTCGCGCAACTTTTCGTAGAGTTTTTCCAGGCCGGCATATTGCGGCGTGAATCCGCACTTGCTCGCCGTGTTGACGATCAGGATCGCCTTGCCCTTGTAGTCGGAAAGGGAAACTGCCTTGCCTTGGAGCGTCGCTGCCGTGAAGTCGTAAATGCTGGTCATCGCGTTTCCCTGCCTTCGTCCGAAAGCGAGGAAACGCGATCACGGAAGATCTGGCAAGCGTCAGCCTGTCATGCGGCCTTTGTCGCGGCGCTGCTGCTGCGGCTGGTACGCTTTACGCGCATGCGCTTCGCAGTAAGGCGATCCGCCCTTCGGGCTGCGGCCGCAGAAATGGAACTCGTCAGCCGAAGGATCGCCGATCGGCCAACGGCACATGCGGTCGTTGATCGTCAGGACGGTCGCATGGCTGCCATCGTCGAAAGTCAGCGGATCTTCCTCGACCACCGGTGCCGGCGGCACATGCGTGCGCATCGACACTTTGGGCGCCATCGGAAGGCGCGGCCTTTCGCTGCGCGACGGGCTGGCGCGTCCGGCCAGGCCAAGACGGTGTACTTTGCCGATGACGGCGTTGCGGGTTACTCCGCCCAACGCGCGCGCGATCTGGCTGGCCGACAATCCCTCGGTCCAAAGGTTTTTGAGCTGCTCGACACGATCGTCGGTCCAATTCAACAACTGGGTCATCAAAAGCGCTCCCTCATGGCCCATGCCACAAGATATCGTACCGCTGATATTGGGCTGCACAAGCGTTGGCTGTATCGCCCCAGACCTTGTCCACAACATGGCGACTCAGCCGCATAGGGGCCATTCGCTTGTGCGATTGTCACTTTCGGCGGATAAGACCCGACCGCGCCTGCGGGCTTGTCCACAGGCCAACCCATGGAGAGTCCAGTGTTTCCCTCGGTGCTGCCAACCTATAACCGGGCGGATATCGCATTCGTCCGCGGCGAAGGTCCCTACCTTTTCGCCGAGGATGGCAAGCGATATCTGGACTTCGGCGCGGGCATCGCGGTCAATGCGTTTGGCCACGCGAACCCCAAATTGGTCGCCGCTTTGACAGAGCAGGCGAATCGGCTGTGGCACACCTCGAATCTCTACCGCGTACCCGGGCAGGAGAGTCTGTCGAAGAAGCTCGTCGACAATACGTTCGCCGATACCGTGTTCTTCACCAACTCCGGCGCCGAGGCGTGCGAGTGCGCATTCAAGATGGCGCGCCGCTATCACTTCGTGAACGGTCACCCCGAGCGCTTCCACATTATTACCTTCAAGGGCGCGTTCCACGGACGCACGATGGCCGGCATCGCGGCGGGCGGCCAGGAAAAATATCTCGAAGGCTTCGGCCCGAAAGTGCAGGGCTTCGATCAGGTGGCGCCGAACGATCTGAAGGCACTCGAAGCCGCGATCACGCCGGCGACGGCCGCGCTCATGATCGAGCCGATCCAGGGCGAGGGCGGCCTCAATCCCATGCCGCCCGAATTCCTGCGTGCGTTGCGCAGGATCTGCGACGAGCGCGGGCTGCTCCTGATCTTCGACGAGATTCAATGCGGCGTCGGTCGCACCGGCAAGCTCTTCGCATATGAGTGGCTCGGCATCACGCCCGACATCATGTGCGTGGCCAAGGGCATCGGCGGCGGATTCCCGCTCGGGGCATGTCTCGCGACGGCGGAAGCAGCCAAGGGCATGACGGCCGGAACGCACGGCTCGACCTATGGCGGCAATCCGCTCGGCATGGCAGTCGGCAATGCTGCCGTCGACATGGTCCTTGCGCCGGGCTTCCTCGATCATGTGCAAAATGTCGGCAATTATATGCGCCAGCAGCTCGCGGGCCTGATCGCCGAGCATCCGGGCGTCTTCGAAGAGCTGCGCGGGCAGGGGCTGATGCTCGGCCTCAAGATGCGCGTGCCCAACACTGATTTTGTGGCCGTGGCGCGCAAGCACGGCCTCCTGATCGTCGGCGCGGGCGAGAATGTCGTGCGCCTCCTGCCGCCGCTGATCATCACCGAAGACCAGGTGCGCGATGCGGTTAAACTTCTTTCGGACACGGCCGCGGAATTCGAAGCGGCGAAAAAGACGGTCGCAGCATGAACGCGCCAGCAGGACGGACAAGCACCGTGAAGCATTTTCTCGACATCAGCGATTTCGATCCGGCGACGCTCAATCAGCTCATCGCGTCCGCCCGCGCGCGCAAGAATGCGCGCGCCGGTTCGGCGCGCGGCGCGCTCGATGCCGACAAGCCGCTCGACGGCAAGATGCTGGCGCTGATCTTCGACAAGCCGTCGACGCGCACGCGCGTTTCGTTCGACGTCGGCATGCAGCAGCTTGGCGGCAAGACGCTGATGCTGACCGGCGCGGAAATGCAGCTTGGACGCGGCGAGACGATGGCCGACACGGCACGCGTCATGTCGCGCTATGTCGATGCGATCATGATCCGCACGCTCGATCAGGACATGCTGCACGAGATGGCGGAGAACGCATCGGTGCCCGTGATCAACGGCATGACCAAGCTTTCGCATCCCTGCCAGGTTCTGGCCGACGTCATGACGTTCGAGGAGAAAAAGGGCAGCATTCGCGGCAGGAAAGTCGCATGGACGGGCGACTCCAACAATGTGCTCGCTTCGTGGGTGCACGCGGCGGCACGGTTCGGATTCGAACTTCACGTCGCAACGCCGAAGGAACTCGCGCCGCGCGAACTGCTCCGCCAATGGGCCGAGGCGAGCGGGGCGAAAGTCGTGTTCGGCGAGGATGCCGAAAAGGCGGCGACCGGCGCGGACTGCATCGTCACGGACACCTGGGTGTCGATGGGCGACGAGGACACGACCAAGCAGCGCCACAATCTGCTCAAGCCCTATCAGGTGAACGAACGTCTGATGTCGCACGCCGCCAAGGATGCGCTCTTCATGCACTGCCTGCCGGCCCATCGCGGCGAGGAAGTGACCGACGAGATCATGGACGGTCCACACTCGGTGGTGTTCGATGAGGCTGAGAACCGCTTGCACGCGCAAAAGGCGATCCTGGTGTGGGCGCTGGCCCACTAACCCCGGTTTCCCCCACCCGCCGCAAAGGCTAGGATAGCGGTATCCATTGGGGGAGTTCATCATGCGAATGTTCAAGACGGCGTTTCTCGCCGCTAGCTGCGCGTCGGCGCTATGGGGCGCGCCTGCCGCGCTGGCCGCGCCGCGCGCGGAAATCATCCTGTATCAGGACGACAATTTTGGCGGCGACTCGCGCATCGTGCGCGACGCTGTTCCCGATCTCGGCTGGATCCACTTCGATGACCGCGTCTCGAGCGTCGAGGTCCGGCGCGGTGTTTGGGAGCTCTGCCAGGATTCACACTTTCGCGGCCGCTGCATCACCCTCGACCACGACATCTCCAAGCTGAGCCGCCTGCACTTCGACGATACGATCTCATCGGTCCGGCGCGTTCGCTGACGCACGGCTACCGCGCCGCGTCGCGCGGCCAGGCATCTCACGTTTTTCGCGAATGAAGACGGCGGCTCCCAGGCCGCCGTCTTCGTTTGCGCCGCAGAGGATGCGCGAACTGCGCGCCGTCACCCCTTAACCTTAACAGCACCTTGCGCGGCCGAGCGTTGCGCTAAGCAAGCGGCACTCATAGTGTCAATTGTTTTGGCAAATTAACCAGATCGGTTAAGCCGCGAAACCGCAAACCATTGAATCTGGCTGCACAAAAAAGTGGGCACGAGTTGTGCTTCGAAAACGCCGGGTGCGCCGGACGCAGCTTCGGCGCTTAGACACTAGGTGGGATGTTTGCAGATGAATCTTCTCAAGATATTGGCAGGCGGCGTCATTGCAGCCGTCCTCGCGATCGGCTCGGCTCAGGCCGGCCAGGACTACAACAACAACGACAACAACTTCAATTACAACGACTGCTCGCATGACAACAATGGATGCACGCCGCTGCATCTGTCGGGTACAGCGACGAACGGCGCGCTTACCGTCTGGAATTTCAGATGCGTTGGCGGCTTGGGCGCGCTCTGTGCCGACGCACTGCCGAGCAATCCCGGCGCCAGCGGAACGCCGCTCTATTCGGGTCTCTATACGGGAGCGGTCAACTTTCAGATGCCGGCCGTGTTCGACAGCGTGGGCGCGTTCCTCGCGACGGGCGGCGGCAGCTTCAATTCGCCGCTCACCTTTGGCGACTACGCAACCGTCCTGAGCACCGGCTTTACCCACAATGTGGGTATCGTCACGCTGATGGAGTTCACGTTCACGCTGACGGGAACCGACTTGCTGAAGATCCAGCACGACGACGGCATCAGCATCTGGAACAGCACGGACACGCACAACTATCTCCCCACGAGTGCCTCCGATCCGACGACGCTCGCGACAACGACGATCACGCTCCTCGCGGGCACGTACAATCTCTGGTACGCCGAAGTGAATGGCTTGCCGGCCGACCTGCTCACCTGCATCACGCCGGTTCCGGAGCCGCTGACGCTCTCGCTGTTCGGAGCCGGGCTTGCTGGTGCCGCTGCGATGCGCCGCCGCAAGAAGAAGTCGGCCTGAAGGCACTCGCTCTATTCGAGCATGACGGCGGCGGCTCTCGGGCCGCCGTTTTCATGTGTGCGCCAGGATCACCTCCTCCTTCACGCGCGGAGCTTGCCTGCGCGGCGCGCGTTCGTGCACTGTTCGGTCGCGAAACAGCCGATCTTTGGGGGGAGGCGCGGTGAGCTCGGGCAGCAACGAGAGAGGGGGCATCCGGCAATGGACGTTCTTTGCGGTGCTGGCCGGCTTTGTCGCTTTCTGGGTGTACATCCTGTGGCGCGTGATCGCGGGCGCGCACAGTATCTAGAGATATAAGGATCGTTGCTGTCGGGCTCGCGCCACGCAAAAAACGTCTATCGTCTCTCTGAATCTCGGCATCAGGGGGACCAAATGAGCCTTTCAGACCTGGCATCCATCGGCAGTTTCGTCAGCGCTCTGGCGGTCCTGGTCTCGCTGGTCTATCTCAGCCTTCAGGTGCGGCAGGCGGAAAAGAACCAGCAGGCTGCGATCAGAACGGCGAGGGCGTCGCGCATCGTCGACCTCTTCATGGGTTGTACCGACCCGGCTGTCGCGCAAGCCGTGCGCAAGGGGATGCGCGGTGCCGACGACATCTCCGACAGCGAAGTCTTTCAGTTCGTGAACTTTGCCCTCGCCCGTTTTTTCAACGCGGAAGATGCCTTCTATCAGCACCGGGAAGGGCTGCTGAACGAATTCTATTTTGAAGGCGTCACCAACGGTTTGAAATTCTCCCTCTCGTCGCCCGGCATGCGTGCACTCTACAGACGGCAGCGAAGCATATTCGGGCACGAGTTCGCGCAATTCGCGGATACGCTCCTGGCATCGACGCCCGTTGCTCAGGATGTGGATTCGTCGGCAGGCTTCAGGCGCGACGTGGCGGCCGAACTCTCGGGAAAGATGTGACTGGGACGCGCCGAAATTCCGCTCACTCGATCTTTACCAAGGCAAGCGATCAGTGCCGTGCCGGGCCCGTCCGGTGATAGGATGGCGGGATCGCTCACATCCGATTCTTCAGGTTTGCATGAATTTGCCGCGGTTCGCCGTTGTTAACCTCGTTTGGACGGCTGCGCTGATCCTCGCTTCGCCGGTTGCGCGCGCAGCGGCCGACGGTGCTCACGCGGGCCCGCACGCGGCCTTCGAACAAATCCTGCGCCGCAGCCGCCAGGAACTGTGGGCGGGCCAGACGCAGAACGCGCAGATCGACGCCAGGCTGGCGATCGGAACCGAACCCGGCAATCCCGACGGCCATGTCCAACTCGGCATGGTGCTGAATGCGCTCGGCGACTATGTGAACAGCAAGCCGGAGATCGAGCTCGCGCGCAGATTGGGCGCAACCGACGAGGCATCGCTCGGCCCGCTCTTCAAGGCGGAGCTTGCGCTCGGCGAAAATCAGGCGCTGCTCGATCTTTATCCCGATCCGGGCGAGCGCGATAAAAGCGCACGCGCCGCAATCATACTTCGGGCCCGGGCGCTTGCGCTCCGCAACCTTGGCCGCAATGACGAAGCTCTGGACGCCATCAATCGTTCGCTCGCGATCCGTCGCGATGTCGACGGACTGATGGCTGCAAGCCAGGTCGCGCTCGCACGGCAGAACACGGCTCTGGCGAATTCTCTGGCGGACGAAGCCCTGAAATTGGCGCCGAAAAACGGCGACGTGGTGATTGCCAGGATCGATGTCGCGCTGAAGTCCGGAGACAATGCGAGGGCGCTCTATCTCGCCGAACGCATGGTCGCCGAAAAGCCGGGCGATCCGAGCGCTTATCTCGAGCGCATCAACGTCTATCTGGCGCTCGGCATGATCGACAGGGCACGGCCCGAAGTCGACCGGGTGCTGCATGTGGCGTCGAGTGGCGTCGCGACGTATTTCCGCGCTATCATTCTGGCGCGCACGAACAAGGTCAAAGCGGCATGGGCCGTGGCGCAGTCCTTGTCGCCGGAATTCATCCAATCGCAGGCCGAGATTGCCCTCAACGTGGCGAACATGGCGGTCGACGCCGGGTTTTTGGAATCCGGAGCGGGCATCCTTTCGGGCGCGTTGGCGCGTAATCAGAGCCTGATCGATGCGAGATTGGTGCTCGCCGACATCCGCCTCCGCCAGAACAGCACACAGGGCGCGCTGAACGTCCTCAATCTCGTGGCAGATTCGAAGGATCCGCGCGTCGCCGTCATGTACGCGCGCGTCCAGCTGAAGCGCGGCCGCAGCGATCTTGCGAAGACGTACATCGATCGCGCCATTTCGCTTGGAGCAGGCGAGGAACTCCTGACTTTGGGCAAGGATGCAGCGCTGCGCGCGCTGCAGGACTGGCTGAAGAATCATGCGCAGGATGACCGCGCGCGTGGCCAGTACGCGATGCTGTTGTTGAAGCTGGGCGACGCCAGAAATGCACGGATTCAGCTTGAACTCGTCGCGCGCGGTACGTCGGCCGAACCCTTGCCTCTCATGTCTCTTGCATCGCTGCTTGAGAAGGACGACCCGGCCCGCGCGCTTGAAGTCGCGGAACGTGCGTTGAAACTTGCGCCGGATGAACCGGATTTTCTTGATGCCGTCGGGCAACTGAGGCTGAACCAGGGCGATGGCGCCGGCGCGCTGACCGCCTTGAACAGGGCACATCAGCTAAAACCCGATGATCCGCAGGTCTCGTACCATTTCGCGATGGCGTTGGGCGTCAATGGAAGACGCGCCGAGGCAAAGGCGATGCTGCAGGGCGCGGTTGAGCAAGGCGGCTTTGCCGAGCTTGACGATGCGAAAGCGTTGCTTGCGGTGTGGCGCTAGAACCTTCGCCCAAATCAAAAAGCATCACGGCGTGCGCCGATTAACCATGCCTCACAATGGCCATCATTTCTGCAGCGGTAGTGTCAAATCGTTTTACAGATTCGACCAGCCCGAAACGTCTACTCGGACTAACTAGGCCATCTAACGAAATAATCTGTTCAGGCACGAATATTGCGTACTTTTCACCGAGGTTATGTGGGGCTTGGTTTTTAGGGTGGGTATTATGATTAACAGGCTGTGTTCGACAGCGGCGCTGGCGCTTGCTGTTCTGACCGCTTTTGCGCCTGCCGCAAATGCGGGAATGGACGTTTCGACTTCGCACGGCAGTTTCGGCGTCAATGTCATCAGCAATGGCTGCACGTCTCCGCTCCCGATGGATGGCCCCGCGCTTGAGATCAAGGCGTGCGTGAACAAGGATCATACGCTTCCAATCGATCTGACTTCGACGCAGAACATTCAGTTCGGCGGCGGCGGTCAGGCGTCGATCGTGCCTTCTACTGCGATTGACATTCCCTCCGGCGACACCGGCTTCCAGTACTTCAAGATCCAGATCGAGGGCAACACCATCGACAAGCTGGTTCTCAACATCGACACAGTCAGCGACGGATTTGTCGATTTCACGTCGGACGTCGCCTGCTCCGGCACGTGCACGGACCTGGCGGTTTCGGGTAACGGCAGCAACTGGTTCACGATTTCCGGCGGACCTTTCACATGGGTCGCGTTCACCACCCACGGCATGTCCGATGTCAAAATCCAGGGTAAGGACTATGCCATCACCGGCGGCGTGAGCGATGTCGAACAAATCAGGCTCCTGCCGACCGGCTATGTGGACACACCGGAACCGTTGACGCTCTCGCTTTTCGGCGCTGGCCTTGCGGGCGCGCTGGCAATCCGTCGCCGTAAGAAGAAGATTGCCTGACAAATTTGCTCTGAGGGGGGCGTGGGAACGGCGGCCATCGAGCCGCCGTTTTCGTTTGCATCGGAAGAATCGCGAGTTTGCCGGGCTTGAAAGCTCCACGCGACGCCAGATGCGTAAAGTGCCTAGGGCGTGAACGTGGGGTTTGAGAGGAATACGAAAACACCCAGCGCGATCAGCACGATCGGCGTGATCCATGGTCCCCAGCGCTGAACTTGCGTGCCGATCTCCGAACGTTCGTGCATCATCTTTGCCGCGAAGCACCATGCTGCGGCGAGCACCGCGAAGACCACGCAGGTCAGAATTTCCGCGGCGCGCGACTGTCCGGCGAAGAGGGGAATGTACACCGCGACATTGTCGGCGCCGTTCGCAATGGTTCGGATCGCCACCAGCTCGACGACTTCGACGGCTCCGGCGCCCGGCGTGAGGGAAACCGGTTCGCCGCCGCCCTGACGCCAGGCGCTCCACAATTGCCGCAGTCCGACCAGGATCGGAAGCGCGCCGAGCAGGCCAAGATTGCCTGGAAAGATCGCGACGCAGACCGCCGAGAGCAACATCGCAGCGACGACCAATATGGCCATGCCGACATAGGTTCCCACGACGATTTCTGTGTCTCTCACCTTCGGAATCGCGAAGAATGCGAGCAAGACGAACGCGTCGTCTACATTTGTCGCGGCAAACGCGACGGCGGCGATGAGGGCGGTCTCGACCATCGTTGCGCAGTGTAGTGCGGCGCGCGCGCCGTGGCTATCGGCGCCCGAAGCTTTCCTTCAGGACCTAAGGACGGACAGCCGCAGCGTGTGCGTGTCGGGCGCATGCCGGCGTCCCGTCCCAAGCGGCTATCCCGAAAAGAGTGTGACGGCTCCGAGCACCGCGGCCCTACATCTTGTTGGGCTTGCAAGCCATGTCAGCGATCTCGACGCGCCTGTTCTTGGCCCGGCCTTCGTCGGTCTTGTTGTCGGCGATGGGCATGGTCAGGCCATAGCCCTTCGGCGAAAGCCGGCCGGGCGCGACGCCATGCTGCGTGAGCCACGCCACGACGCTGGCGGCGCGCGCATCCGAGAGCGCGAGGTTGTAGGGAGCCGTTCCGACATCGTCGGTGTGACCCTGAACCTCGACGTTTAGTGTCTTGTCCTTGTCCAGCAAGTCACGAACCCGTTCCAGCACCGCGTCCGACTCAGGCCTGAGAGTCGCCTTGTTGAAATCGAACAGCACGCCGAGCAAAGGCACATGGTACTGCTTCGCAAGATCGCTCTTCAGAGCGTCATCGCTTTCGCCTTCATCGCCAACGGTAATGGAATAGCCGTCGACGTTCATGTGCATGTACGTCCAGATGTTGCGGCCGTTCTTGCCGTAATGCGCAACAATGAGCTCGGTGCGGACGGCGTTGACGATCGTCCAGCCCGCCTTCATCAGAGCGTCGCGATAGACGTTGATCCATTCATAGTTCGAGAGGTTCGCGGGCGGATGATAAGTCTTTGTGTAGGATCCGGTCGCGACGAGTTCCGGCTCGTCCTGTCCGGGAATTGATACCCTGAACGGCGAGGCGTCAGGGCCTTCGCTGCCGCGCTTGGTCCCAGCGATCGGCAGCGCGGGCAGGTAGGAGAAGTCCGCATTGCGCACGATCTTTTCCGGCTTCGGCGCAGGCGCCGGCAGGGTGAAGCTCAGAGGCACCGGAGAGAGCTCGACCGTGTCGATCCAGGCGGTGTGAGGCTGGCCGATGGTCACCCACGTCCAGGCTTCCGTATTTTCCTTTTTGAAGTGCAACACGATCGCGTAGCCGCCGTTCGGATAGATCTTGAGCTCCGACCAACCTGCCGCGAGAAAGCCTTTTCTCAGGCTCGCCCAGGTCGCCGCATTGTCCGTGCTGTTGTCGTTGACCGAACCCAGCAGGTGCCAGTGCTTGCCGTGTCTGAGGGTCCCCGGACTTGTCGCCTCCCAGGGCGACTGCGGAATCTGATATTCGTCCCAGTCTTCATATTCGGGCGTTCTCAGCGTCATCACGCTTGGAAGAAAGGCGAGATAGGACGGATGCGGCGACGCCGCCGCGTCAAGCGGCGTTGAAAGAAGTGTCGAGAATGCGACGCATAAACCCAGACAAAGGGCGCGAATGGACATTGATCCCCCAAAGCGTGACGTCGAAATCGTCCAAATCAATTCGGTCACTGCCTATAGCACGCATTGAACTTCTTGCGGGGCTTACACGATCGCGTCTCGGCACTCCGATCTTGAGCGTTCAATACAATTCGGGAACGCGTTGCGTCGATGGATTTCAAACGCGCATCGATGAGCCAGAGTCGCACTATTGTCCAGGCGGCAGTGGAGCGAGCTAAATTGTCCAGGAGTGGTCCGCCGAAATCCAAGCGGCGAAGTTCGCGCCAGCCGCAGTTTTCTCGCGATACTTGGACTTCGACCTGTAAAAAACTATTACAGCTTTTCAGCGGAGCGAAACGTCACCCGACGGCAACCTATTGATGCTTAAGGCGCCAAGACACTCGGCACGAAACTTGCCTCTGCGGATCCTGGGCTGACAGGGAACATTCCATGAGAAAGGCACTCGTAGGTATTGTTTTGGCCGCATCGCTGCCGTTCGCCATGTCGGGCGCGGCGCTTGCTGGCGCCGTTTTTTCCGATGGCACGTTTGACCTGACGAATTACTCCGAAAGTTCGCCATACTACTCGACGTCGACGGCGACGTTCAGCCAATGCGCAAGCTGCGGACTTCCCGGAACGGCTCTCGACATCAAATCCACGGTCACCGACCCGTTCGGCGTCTATGCTCAGGGCTTCGTCAACAACACCTTCACGTACGATCCGGCCACGCAAGGAACAATCACGGGCATTTCCGCTTCCGTCGACAAGGACATCTCCGTCACGTACGGAGGGATAGGGTTCACGAACACGTTTCACCCGCTGATCCTTCAGGATGGCAACTATTATTTGGCGTCGATCCACCTTCCAAACTTCAATCTTCCCGATGGTGGTGGCAGCACGGGATTTGAGAGTGCTTCTGGCAGCCTGATCGCCTCAGACTTTCAGAAGTACGATTTCACGACCGGAAGCTTCGTCACCGGCACGCCAGACTTTTCAGGCGACCAGATGTGGTTCGGCCTCGCTCAAATCTCCGGTTCGGCGACGGGAAGCCTCGAGGTCTATTACGACAATCTCTCGCTTGCGATTGAGACCCCTGAACCAATCTCGCTCTCGGTCTTCGGCGCAGGCCTAGCCGCCGCAGCCGCGATGCGGCGTCGCCGGAAGCGAGCAGTCTAAGATTACTTTGCTCTGCGGGGGGCAGTGACGACGGCGGCCATCGTGCCGCCGTTTTCGTTTTCCCGGCCGTGAGTGTCCACCCTCCATCCCAGGCGACGCTTGGCCTATGCTGCGGCAGTGACAGGTCGTTAATTCGAAATTGCACGGCTGGCCGGAGGGCGCGAAGGTCATGACCAAGCAGCGAGCGACAAGGTACCTCGGCGCGTACGTATACGCAGCGGGCATAGCGGCGTTGGCCGTCGTGTGCCTGGCGTGGGGTGACTTCGGTCCGGGGCAGCCAGTGCCGAGGGGTTTTCCCGACCGCGCGGTGCTCGCCTACGCCGCGGCGGTCTTCATGCTTGCTTCTGGCGCCGGCGTCGCCTGGCGGCCGACACGAGGGTTCGCCGCTGCGTCGCTCTGCGTGTACTACGCCTTCGTCGTCGTCGTGCTGAACGGCCGCGTTGTGCTCGCGCATCACACCGTATTCGGTTCGTACAGCAGCGCCGCCGAACAGCTCGCCATCGCCGCCGGTGCGCTCATCATCTTCGCTGGTCGTGCCAGGATCGATGCAACGCTGGCAGCGCACCTGACGCGTTTGGGCCAAGTGACGTTTGGCGTTTGCGCGATTCTGTTCGGCACGGCGCATTTCGTCTATCTGGACCTCACCGCGCCGCTGGTTCCCAGATGGCTTCCGCCGACGCAGGACTTCTGGGCCTATGCGACGGGACTCGGCCACATCGCAGCCGGGATCGCGATCGCGGCAGGCGTGCAGTCCCGACTGGCCGCAATTTTGCTGACCGCGATGTATGCCTCGTTCACGCCGCTCGTGCACATTCCGCTGCTGTTGGCCGATCCCGCCAGTCATACGAACTGGGCCGAGAATGCAGAGAATCTCGCATTGGTCGGCGTGGCGTGGGTGGTCGCGGATTCGCTGACGCGTCTTCTAGGCCCTGAACGGCGCGAATACCTGCCGGGTTAGTCGGGCTCCCGCCAGCCAACCGATGAACTGCGCCACGGCGATGCAGACGATCACGAGCATGCAGGCGCGCCAGACGTCGGGACGATGCGACAGTCCGAACAATGGGGTGACCAGGGCCACACGAACAAGACCGACATGGCTCGCATAGAGCGGATAGGAAATTTCGCCGAGAAAGCTGCAATAGCGAGGCGCGCTGTCGTTCGAGCGGATCAGGAGCGCGATGAGGAGCGGACAGGCCATGGTGACGATCATCGCGTCGAAGGCCGGCGACGACGTGAAACCCGGGGCCCTCGGAACGCTTGCCAGTGCTATCCAAGCCATGAGCAACAGTTCGGTCGAGAGTTTCGGAAGTCTGCCCAGAACATCGGCGCGGCGCCAACGGCAGAGCACGACCCCGGCAAGGAAGGACGGAACCGCACGAAGCGTCCCGCCGATGAAAAAATTGTCGCGAACGCCTCCGACATCCCAAGCCCGTCCCGAATGGAATGCGACGAACGTCATCGCCATCCAGCCCAAAATGGTCATGAGCGTCAGAGTGCGCACGCCAGGGCGATAGACTCCCGCCGCGTAGAAGATGTTCGCGATCCACTCCAGAAACAGCGACCATGCCACGGGCGAAACGGGATAGGGGAGGCCGTCCGGCGTGAAAAACTCCGGCAGAAGCAACAGCGTGAAGACGGCGGATGCGGAATATCCGGCCCATTCGGCCGGCGTCGTCGATGGTGCGCGCCGCGCGACGAAGACGACAAAGCAGACGATACCCAGAAGCGTGCCGATCCAGTAGACCGGCATCAGCCGTGCCGCGCGCGTTCTGAGGAATGCCCTGACGCCGAAGCCGCTTTTCAACTTTTCTTCATACGACGCGGCCACGACAAAGCCGCTGAGGATGAAGAACATGTCCACGGCCAGATATCCGTGCTGGAACACCGGACCAGCGTAGAAAAATCCGTTGCAATGAAACAGAAGCACGGTGAGCGCGCAGACGCCGCGCAGACCGTCGAGACCGGCGTAGCGCGTCGGCCTTGCATCGAGGGCCCGAAAGTTTTCGACGGAGGCGGGCAGGCCGTCTTCGCCGATGCGAGGGTTCGCGGCTTCCATCACGGCGTGTCCGTGGCAGTGGTCGTCGCACGACACTGAGGTGCGGCCTGCAAATGATGGATTAACCCGGCATCCGATCTTTGCTTGGTGAGAATTTGTCAGTGGGAGCGCGACGACCCGGTCGACGAAATCTTTATTGGATTTCAGCGATTTAGTTTGTTTACAGCAGACGCATTGGAAAAATGTGCTTTGCGGTCATTTGCCGAAGACTTGGACCGGTGTCCTGCGCACCAGTCCACTTGCGCCTTGAGATGCTCAACTAGTTCGCAAGGTTTTCCGCATCATGTGTTGCGAGCGGGCATGGCGCGGACCGATCAGGTTCGCGGGCGGGAGTGATGTCGGACGCCGTTTTTCCGTCTGCGCTGATCCGAAACACTTGGACGGTCGTGAAAAGTGCGATTCCACCGTGCGCGCTTGCGACGATCCACACATCGTATTTGTTCCAGACAAAGAGCAGTCCCGAGCCCGGAATTCCAACGTCGGTTTTATTGAAGTCCTGACCCGGCATGACGAAATCCTCGAACAGCTTTTGAAGCGGCGCAGGCAGCGCGGACCGGAGCGACACAGAGACAAAGGCGCGCGGAACAGCGCAGCGAACATCGTCGGATTCTGCCGGAACGGTGAGCGACGCCGTTGCGAGCGTGAGAACCATGAGTCCTGCAACGAACGGCTTCATCTTTCGCTCCCACGAAACCAATATGCCCTCCCGGCACGAAACTCAAAACTTTCCAGAAAACTGCGCTGCGAAATGGGGCGATGAAGTTCGTGGCCCGGCATGGTCGCGGCGTTGTTGGATAAGTTTCCCCGATTTACGCACTTCGACTCTGAGCCAGCAGGGATTCCGCTTGTAAATCCGCTGCAGCATTAAATCAGCTATCCACACTGTTTCGTACACCGGCCAGCTCCTAGTTCTCCTCTGACGGAACTGGAGGACCAGGGCATGTTGGATCGTGGACGTCCCAGCGTCCCGACGCGAAGGCGACGCGAGACCAGACAGGCAAGGGGTGCGAGCTCGCGCGCACCCGTGCGATGCAGAAGGCCGGACTGTCCGACGGGGTAGGGACTGCGCTTTTTTGCAGATCGCGAATGCCGTGGCGGTCGAAGCGAAGGTGCTTGTGGTTGGCCTTGGGCCTTCCGCCTGCCTGCCGCGTAGCTTGGCCACACGGGCGGGCATCGCCGGGAGAAAACCGGGCGGTGCCTGTTCTTTTTCGCCGCCGCGAAAGCGAGATTGATATCCGCCGGTTGCCGTCACATATAGAGGAGCCATGCCCAAAACCGAATACAAGCGTGCGCCGCGCGCCGACTTTGTCCTCCCGTTCGATCTGCCCGATGTCGGCCTGCGCGGCCGCCTTGTGCGGCTAGAGGTATCGTCCGCACGCGCGCTGAGCGCGCACAAGCTGCCGGAAGACGCGGCACGCGTGGCGGGCGAGACGCTGGCGCTGGCGGCCATTCTGGGAACCTCGCTCAAGCTCGACGGACGGCTGACGGTGCAGACCAAGAGCGACGGGCCGCTCGATCTCGTCACCGCCGACTATTTCGGTGCGCGCGATGGCGCGCCGATCGGCATTCGCGGCTATGCGCGTGTTGACGAGGCGCGACTTGCCGAACTGGATACGCCAGTGCAGTTCGATACACTGGCCGGCGACGGCGTGATGGCGATCACGATCGAGCCGCGCCGCGAAGGCAAGACCTATCAGGGCATCGTCGAGCTTTCGCCCGCCGGCATCGCGACCTCTGCAGAGACTTACTTTGCCCAGTCCGAACAGTTGCCGACCGTGGTGCGCCTCGCCGCCGCGCCGGTGTTCACGCCGGGCACCGCGGCGCCTGCCTGGCGCGTGGGCGGGATCATGCTGCAGGCGACGCCCGACGGCCGCGGGCCGGAAGACGATTGGGAGCGGCTCGCCTCGTTCCTGGAGACGGTCGAGGATATCGAGCTCGTCGATCTCGACCTGCCGGCTGAGAAACTTCTCTGGCGCCTGTTCCATGAGGACGAGACGCGCGTCCTGCCGTTCGAGACAATCGAATTTCGCTGCGGCTGCGACACCAGCCGCATCTCGGCAGTGCTGAAGTCCTACGCGCCGAAGGAACGCGATGGCCTTGCCGACGCCGACGGCATCATCCGCGCGCGCTGCGAATTCTGCGGCAAGACGCACGAGATCGCACCGGCGGATTTGGCCGAGTAAAGCGCTACGGACCGTTCAGGAATTTCACCGCCAGCGCTTCGTACGCGTCGGGCTTTTCCAGCGGCCCGAAATGGGTGGCGTCGGGAACGATGATCTCCTGTGCGCCCGGAATTGCGCGCGCGAGACTGTCGGTATGCGCCCGCAGGATCATGTCATGGTCCCCGGCGACGATCAGCGTGCGCGCCTTGATCCGTCCGAGCTCGGGAATCGTGTAATGCGGCTGCGTCGTGAGCATCAGCAGGACCTTGTTCTCCAGAACCGCAAAGTGCCGCGGATCGGGTGCCACGTTTTCGTAGAAGGGTCGCACCTGCTCGGCCATGGAGCGCAACGCGCTCGGCGCAAGCTCCTTGGGCGGAATCCCGTTGACGTCGTAGTTCGCGCCGATCGCGATCAGGCGGCGCACGCGTCCGGGATGCTTCATCGCCATGTCGAGACCGATGATGCCGCCATCGCTCCACCCGATCACGTCGGCCTGCGCGATACCGAGCGCATCCATCAGCTTGATCATGTCGTCGCCCATCAGCGCGTAGCTGATCGGCGCGGGCGCGTCGGTCGAGCGGCCCTGAGCCCGGCTGTCGACCGCGATCACGGTGTGGGTCGAGACAAGCGGCGGGATGAAATAGTGCATGGTCTCGAGGAAGGCCATCGCGCCGTGCAAGAGCAGGACCGGCGGGCCGGTTCCATAGGTCTCGTAATAGATGCTCACCCCGTTGACGCTGGCGCGGTGACCGCCATGGAACTCTCCCGACACGATGCGCCAGGCATAGAAGCGCGGTATGCCGAAGTTCGACTTGTCGATCTGGTTGAAGCCAAAGATCGCGCCCGCCACGAGGACGACGATGATTGTCACGATGACAAGTGCGTAGCGACGCATGGCGGTGTCCGATTCTCCCACCAGCGAGCCTATTGCCGATACCGTCCGGCGCTCAAGCGAGGTGCTTCAGACCTTAATCTTTGCCCAGGGGTTTAGAAAGCTTGTCAGCTCGGTCCAGCGTTCCACCGTCAGCTTTCTCCTGGCGCGACGCGCGACGATCTCGTGGCGAATTCGGTCGGGATCGTCGAAGAAGATCGCGTAGTAGTCGTCGGCATATTGCGGATAGAGCGCCGGATCGCTGATCTCGATGCCCGCGTCGCGCAGCAGGCGGGCGATCCTGTCGACGGCGGCCTTGTCGGCAACCTGCAGGCAAAGATGGTGCAGGCCCGGCGCGTACGGGTCATGTGTGCCGCCTTTGGCCGGGCGAATGCTGATCTGCATCACCTTGTTGAAATAATGCCTGTGCGGATCGCCGCCGATCGGCGCATCGAGAGCGCGAAAGTCGAGCAGGCCCAGAACCGTGTCATAGAACGCGAGCGAGCGCACCATGTCGGAGACCGTAAGATAGACATGGTCGACGCCAACGACCTCGACGCGTTCGGGGAGAAGGTCGCTCACGCCGCCGCCTTCGCGATGACTTTGGCGAGAAAGGTTTCGCAGGCCCTGAGCTCCGAAAGCGCCACCCACTCATCGGCCTTGTGCGCCTGGTCGATGGAGCCGGGTCCGCAGATCACCGCCGGGATGCCGGCGCGCTGGAAATGTCCCGCTTCCGTGCCATAGGCGACGGCCTCGGCATGGTTGGCGCCGGTCAGTTCGAGTGCGGCGCGGACGGCGGGCGAGTTCTCGTCCATGACGAGGCCGGGATAGGCGGCGTGCAGCACAGTCTCGATCCGCGCTTCCGTGGCGCGGCGGCGGTACTTCGGCAGGATTTCGCTCTCGGCCAGTGCGCGCACGCGTGCGACGATCGCTTCGGCGTCGCGGTCGGGCAGGGCGCGATACTCCCACGTCACGAGCGCATCGCGCGCAAGGATGTTCGACGCCGAACCGCCCTCGATCATGTTCGCCTGAACGGTGGAATGCGGAGGATCGAAACTCGGATCGGCGTCCGAGCGCAATTCATCCGACACGGTTTCGAGAAGTCGTACGAACTCGCCGGCCATCATCACGGCATTGGCGCCCTTTTCCGGTGCGCTCGAATGACCCTCGCGGCCGTGGCAGTGCGTATGCAGAACGGCACCGGCCTTGTGCGCGCCGACGACCTTCATCAGGGTCGGCTCGCCGACGATGGCGAGCGCGGGATTGATGCTGTTGGCTGCAAGGTCGCGCAACAGTTCCTGCACGCCGTTGCAGCCGACCTCCTCGTCATAGGACAGCGCGAAGTGGATCGGCTTGGCCAGCCCGGCGGCCGCAATCCTCGGCAGCATCGACAGCGCCACGCCGACAAAACCCTTCATGTCGCAGGCGCCGCGGCCGTACAGCTTTTCGCCCCGCACTTCCGGCTTGAAAGGATCGCTGGACCAGTCCTGCCCGTCGACCGGCACGACATCGGTATGTCCGGAAAGGACATAGCCGCCTGGGCCGTCGGGGCCGAACGTGGCGAACAGGTTCGCCTTCGTGCCGGTTTCGTCGAACGTACGGCGGCAGCGCCCGCCGGCAGCTTCCATAAGCCCTTGCGCATAGTCGATCAGCGCCAGGTTCGAGCCCCTGCTCGTCGTGTCGAACGCGATCAGACTCTTCACCAGCTCCAGCGGCGCGATCTGGGCGGCCATGTGATCAGGCGTTCATCGAGGAAGTCGGATTGCCGATGACGGAAAGGAACTCGCCGCGCGTGATCTCGTTGGTGCGGAAATCGCCGAGCATGGTCGAGGTCACCATCGTGACGCCGGTCTTGTGGACGCCGCGCGTCGTCATGCACTGATGCGTCGCCTCGATGACGACGGCGACGCCGCGGGGCTCGAGCACGCGCTGGATCGTGTTGGCGATCTGGGCGTTCATCTTCTCCTGCACCTGCAGGCGCCGGGCATAGGCTTCCACAACCCGCGCGAGCTTGGAAATGCCGACGACGCGATTGGTCGGCAGATAGCCGACATGCGCCCGCCCGATGATCGGCGCCAGATGATGCTCACAATGGGATTCGAAGCGAATGTCCTTCAGCACGATCATATTGTCGTAGCCGTCGACCTCTTCGAAGGTGCGGCGCATATAGGCTTCGGGATCCTGGTTGTAGCCGGCAAACCATTCTTCGAACGCCTTCGCCACGCGCTGGGGCGTCTCGCGCAGGCCCTCCCGGTCCGGGTCGTCGCCTGCCCAACGCAGGAGCGTGCGGATGGCGGATTCCGCTTCCTGTCGGCTAGGCTTGGCCAGCTTGGTGGCGTGTGTCTTGGCTTTGGTCTTTTGCATAAGGGGGTCTCATGGGGGAAAGAAATGGATTACGCCCTTTCCGTCCTTTCGGATCAACCCGCGCAGGAATAAGGGCAACCCTGCACGGCGCTCACGCCGGCGCGGTTGACGCAGTCATAATGTGCAGCGTCAGTGGATTTGCCGGATCTCGTGGGGGCTTTCCAGCAGGAATGCCGGAATCTCGGCTTCAAACGCCTCCCCGGTGCTGCTGCGCATCTGATACTTGCCCGACATGCAGCCGGACGAGGTCGGGAGAGGGCAACCGCTCGTGTACTGGAATTTCTGCCCGGGTGCGATCACCGGCTGCGCGCCTACGACGCCCGGTCCGCGCACTTCCTGAACACGGCCCGTGCCGTCGACGATCTGCCAGTAGCGCGACAGCAATTGAACCGTCTCGGGACCCTTGTTCTCGATGGTCACCGTGTAGGACCAAAGATAGCGTTGCTCGTCCGGATCAGATTGATCGTCGAGAAACGCCGGCTTCACGGCGACGCGGATGTTTCGAGTCGAGCTTTCGTACATGGCATAAATTATTGGTAGCGATCGCGGCCAAAGCAAGGCGTTCACCGAACCGTCGTTAATTCGCGTCGCTTACTGTGGCTCCACCGACACGTCGGTCTTCACAGAGTTGGCAATGAAGCATTCTTCGTGGGATTTGTGATGAATCTCGGCGAGAATCGCTGAGTCGACCTTGGATCCCGGCGCAAAACTGATCCGCGGACGAAGTGTGACACGGGATACCCACAACTTTCCGTTGGCGCCTTTTTCCATGATGCCGACGGCGTCATCCTCGTAGGAATCGACCACAAGCCGTTTGCGCGCGCACAGCGCCAGAAATGTGAGCATGTGGCAGGAGGACAGCGACGCGACAAATGCTTCCTCAGGATCAACACGGTCGACGTCGCCTTTGAAGGCTGGCGCCGCTGAGCCGGGAACGACGATCGCGCCCTTGTTGAAGCTGATTTCGTGTGCGCGGTTGTAGGTGTCGTACAAGAAGTCCGCGCTGGTGCGCTTCCAATGCACCGATGCGTGATGCTCGCTCATGCCGCCGCCAGTGCCTGTTCAAGGTCTTCGCAAAGATCGGCCGGATCCTCGAGACCCACGGAAAGACGCACAAGCCCGGACGTCACGCCCAGTTCGGCGCGCGCAGCCGGTGTCAGCTTTTGATGCGTCGTCGTCTCGGGATGCGTGATCAGGCTTTTCGCATCGCCGAGATTGTTGGAGATGTCGATCACTTTCAGCGCGTTGGCGAGCCTGAAAGCGGCTTTCTTTCCGCCGGCAACCTCAAACGTTACCACGCCGCCGCCGCCTTCCATCTGGGTGCGGGCCAGATTGTGCTGCGGATGATCGGGCCGGAACGGATAAAGCACACGCGTGACCTTGCCCTGAGAGGCCAGGAAATCGGCAACCACGCTTGCGCCCTCGCAATGCGCGCGCATGCGCAGGTCCAACGTCTCCAGGCTCTTCAGATGAAGCCAGGCGTTGAACGGGCTGATTGATGGTCCGGTGTTGCGGATGAAGGTCTGGAGATGATCCTTGAGGAAGTCTTCCTTGCACAGGACGACTCCGCCCAGCGCACGGCCCTGTCCGTCGATATATTTGGTGGAGGAGTGCACGACGATGTCGGCGCCGAACTCGAAGGGCCGCTGCAGAGCCGGAGTCGCAAAGGCGTTGTCGACGATCAGCCTTGCGCCGGTGCTGTGTGCGATCTTGGCGACGGCTTTCAGATCGACGATGGCGAGCGTCGGATTGGACGGCGTTTCGAGGAACAGGAGTTTGGTCTGCGGACGCATGGCAGACTGCCACTGATCGACGTCGCCCCCGTCCACCAGCGTGTTGGCGATTCCGAAGCGCGGCAGAATTTCCTCAATCACATGGCGGCAAGAACCGAACATCGCCTTGGCCGCAACGACATGGTCGCCGGTGCGAAGAGAAGAGAGCAGGGATGCCGTCACGGCCGCCATGCCGCTCGCCGTGGCGCGAGCGACCGGCGCACCTTCCAGTGCGGCCATGCGCTGTTCGAACATAGTGACCGTGGGATTGCCGAAGCGGCTATACTGGTAACCGATGGATTCGCCGGTGAAACGGGCCTCTGCTTCCTCGGCGGCCTCGTACGCATAACCCGACGTAAGGAACAGGGCCTCCGAGGTCTCCTGAAAGGGCGTGCGCAGCGTTCCGGCCCGCACGGCAAGCGTGCGGTTGCGCCATTTTCCGGGCTTTTTGTTCGTGGCCATGAGGTTTTGTTGCGCGCTTGCTGGCGGGGGTCAAGTTTCTTAAGGTCGCGCCGCATCGAGGCAGCCATGACAAAAATGAACACCGTCAGTCACCACACCGCCCTTATATACGTCATGGTCCTGATTTCGGCCGCGGACGGCTCGATGAGCGAGTCCGAACTGAGGATTATCGGCGAGCTGACAAAGAGCCTGCCTGTCTTCAAGGACTTCGACCACAGCCGCCTGCTGGCGATCTGCCAGGAGTGCGCGCAGATCCTTCAGGAGCCAGACGGCGCGGACGCCGTTCTTGGACTTGTCGATGACGGGCTGCCCGACGTCCTGCATGAGACGGCGTATTGGATCGCTCTCGAAGTGGCGCTGGCGGACAGGCGCATCGCGCTCGAAGAGTTGCGCGTTCTCGACGCCATCCGCCGGCTGCTCGAGATCGACAAGCTCACCGCCGCCGCCATCGAACGTGGCGCCCGCGCAAAGTATCAGGTCGCGTGAAGCGGCTGCTGCTGCTTCGTCACGCCAAGACGGTTCCAGCAGGTCCCGGAATCGAGGATCACGAGCGCGCCCTGATGTCCCGCGGGCGCGAGGACGCGCCTGCAATGGGCAAGTATCTTGCACGCGAGAAATATCTGCCCGACCTCATTTTGTCCTCAACGGCGCGGCGAACCGTCGAGACCGCCGACCTCGTCACCGAACGATGGCCCAAAACGCAGCGGATCGACTATGTTGAGGCACTCTATCTCGCAGAGCCGCGTGAAATCCTCAGCGTGATCCGCGGCGTGCCCGACAGCATCAAAACGCTCATGGTGATCGGCCACAATCCGGGCATGGAGCAGCTGGCAGCCTCGCTGTCGCGCGAGCCGGTGAAGCGCAAGGAACGCGATCGCTTCGACCTGATTGAGGAGAAATTTCCGACCGGTGCGCTCGCCGTGATGGATTTCAATATCTCTCGGTGGCGCGACATCGCGCCCGGCCAAGGGGAGCTGATCGACTTTGTCCGGCCTCGCGACCTCTGACCTTCCCAAGCTCGAGGAGCTGACCGCGCGCATCCGCGGTGCGTTGCGTGCCTTGCCGTTCACGACTGCCGAACTTGTGACCTACGGTGAGGACAATCTCATAGTCGTGCTCGACGACAAATGGATCGTGCGGTTTCCGCGCAATGACGAGTATCGTGCGCGCTTCGCTGCCGAACTCAATCTGCTCGACGTGCTGGGTCCGCTGTCGCAGATTCCCGTCCCCAGATACGAACACGTCGCGCCGGACAAGAGTTTCGGCGCCTATAGACGAATTCCCGGCGCGGAGATGACGCCGGAGCGGTTCGCCGAGTTTTCGCAGGCGGGCCGGGACGTTGCGCTGGCCTCGCTTGCGGATTTCCTGTCGACCTTGCACGCATTGCCGTCGAATCTGATTGCGCAGCCCGATGGCATGATCGCGCGGACATGGTCCGGCGAGCAATTTGCGGCGCTCTATCGAGGCATGCGGCGCGCAAAGGTCACCCGTTTCGTTCCGCAGGTCGTGCTGGCGAGGTTCGATGCCTTCCATGACGCGTTCGAGTCCGTCCGGCCCGGCCCGTCACGACTCGTGCATGACGATCTCAGCGACGACCACATCCTTTTCGAAGATGGGCGCATCACTGGCATCATCGACTTCTCCGACGCCTCGTTCGGCGACCCGGCAATCGATCTCGCCTTCTTCTGGCGGCTTGGCGAAGCGGCGCTGGATGCCGTGCTGAGCCAGTATCGCTTCGCGTCGGAAGACCGTTCGCTCAAGACACGCTCGCGCTGGACCTTTGTGCGCTACATGATCAACCAGCTCGCGTATGGTTCGCAGGCGAAATGGGGCCTGACGCCCGAGCAGGTACTGGCGGAAGTGGAACCGCACTTGAAGAAGCTGGGCTTCTAACCGAGTTCAAGCCGCGCAAACTGTTCCTCGGGCGCGTCAACGGATCTCATCGCGTCGCGCAGCCTTGCCTCGAGATCCTTTTCCAAGGCGCTGTCTGCGAGGTTGTTCTCCTCGTTCGGATCGTCATCGACATTGTAGAGGTGATTGCCCGAGAAGCGCGCCATCGCCCAGAACGGCACCGGGTCGCTCTCGTCCCAGGTCTGGCGAATGACGGGCACCTTGCTGCCCGGCATTCTGTCGAGCCGCGCGCGCTCGTCCGGCAGCGGCATCTCCTGTTCGCGGTTGAGAAAATGCGTGGGCATGGTCGACCAGCGGTTCGACCAGGCGCCGAGCGGGCGGTTTTTCTCCTTCGGTGCACGTGCATATTTCAGCGTGCCGTCGATGTAATGCACCTCGCGGCCCCAGACGCCGGCCAGCAGCCAATCGCGGACCGACTTCGTCTTGCCCGCCAAGAGAGGAAGCAATGAGCGTCCGTGTGTACGCTGACGAACTTTGTCCGCCACACCGAAAAGCTCGGCGAGCGTGGCAAACACATCGACGCTGGTCGTGAGCGAATCGCTCGTCCCGGGCGCGACGCCTGGCGCCGCGATCATCAGCGGAATGCGCGCGATGGTCTCGTACATCGGAACGCCGGGCTTTCCCCAGATGTCCTTTTCGCCGAGATAGTGGCCGTGATCGGTGCACAGCACGATCATCGTATCACCCCAAAGGTTTTTCTCGTCGATCTGGTCGAGCACCTTGCCGAGCCAGTGATCGATCATGGTCAGTTTCGCGCCATAGCGTGCGCGGATCTGCTGGCCTTCACGCGCCGTCATGACGCCGCGCGTGACGATGCCTGCGCCATAGGGCGGCCAGATGAGGGGCGGCCCGTCCCAATCCGGATCATAGCGCTTGATGTATTCGTCGGGCGTGTCGAACGGCTCATGCGGATCGAACTCGTCGACGAAGAGAAAGAAGCGGTCGTGCACACCGGCATTGTCCCCAAGCCAGTTCGCCGCCGCCTGCATCGTGCGCGGGCCCGGAAAGTCCGCTTCGCCTTTGAAATAGCCGCGCGAATTGTCATAGGGCATGTGACGCTTGGGACCGAACATCGGCGTTCCCGCCCAGCTCGGATCTGGCCGCGTCTTCCAGGCGTCACCTTCATGGCCGCGCTGATAATCCCAGGCCGTAAAGTCCACATGGTAGTTCTCGCCGCCCGTCTCGAAGAGGTGCGGATGGTCGCTGATGAGCTGCGAGACGACGCCGGCGCGCCGAAGCGGATAGGTGATCGCATCTTCCCACAGTTCCACCGACCCCCAGGGCCGCCACAGGAAGTCCCATGCGCCGCACAGAATGTCGTGCCGCGCAGGCATGCAGGGCAGCGAAGCTGCATAGTGCTTGTCGAATCGCACGGAGCGCCTGGCCAGCCTGTCGAGGTTGGGCGTTGCGAATTCGCGGCCGCCATAGCTGCCCAGCATGTGGCGATTGAGGCTGTCGAGGAGGATGACGATCGCGTTCCGTGCGATCGGGGCGTCCGTCATTTCGCGTGGCTTCGCTCGGCCAGCGCCAGCGTCTTCCAGCCGAACGCGACTTCGGGGACCATGTCTCCCATCATCCGCGCCTTGCGTTCTGCCACAACGCGTCCGCCCATGTTCTCATAAAAGAAGCGCGCGTTGTTGCCTGCATGCGCCCAGATCACACAGGAACTGCAACCGCGCTGGCGCATCAGGCTGAATGCCGCCTTTAGCAGTGCGCGCCCGGCGCCACGCCCGAAATAAGATGGGTCGATATAAAGGGTGTAGAGCTCGGCGTCGTATCCCAGTGCACGGTCGCGAGAAGGACCCAGACTGGCCATGCCGACCAGTCCTGCCTCGGCATTTTCAGCAACCAGTACGGTTTCACGTCTCTGATTGATGATGGCGGAGCGCCAGCGTGCCGTCTGTCCCTTCGGCGTCATCGAGCACAGCAGCGCACTCGATAAAACGGCGGGATATGTGTCGTGCCACGACTCAATATAAATGCGCGCGACTTCAGCGGCGTCATCGGGCCGCGCAGCTCGTATCGTGAGCGCGAGATCTTCCATGCGCCAAGCTTCGCGCAACGTTGTAAGTGGAGCAAGCAGGAAATACGCAACCTTGCCATTTTCACGCGGGACTGTTGGCTGCCCGCAGCACCCGTTGGCCGATGAGACGTGCGCCCGGCAACAGCACCGTCGCGCCGCCAAATCCCTGCCATTCCGCCGACTTTGTCTGCGGCGCGCGCAGGCGCGTGACACCACCGCAGTTCCGCCGGGCCGAATCTGCATCGCCACTCCAAATATGAGGCGAACCTGCGCGCAACGTAAAGCCGGTGACCGCGCACTGCGCATCGCGAGCGTGCCGCGCATCTGGCCGTTCATCTTCGTGGCGGAATTGAGTTCGGGTGCGGCGAGAAAGTCACGAGTTCTATTTTGGAAAAATCGAGAAGCAGCGTACACTTGTTGCAAATCAGCCGGGCGGGCGCTGGAGATAGCGTGTTGGCTGCACAAAAATTGACAGAAGAGGAAGCACAAGGGGGGCAACCGCGCAAAGGCAGCGCGGGTGAGTGATGTAACGTATGGCATGCAAGTGTGAACAAGAATGAAGCGGTTATTCAGCTTTCGTTTATTTCCGGGTGGGAAAATCGAGGCTGGCGAAACAGTAGCGTGGGGTTCAACGGTCTTGTCAGATCCGCAAACAGTCACGATCTATAGTCGTGGAGGTTGCGAGATCAAACGCTA